>WNGQ01012463.1_pt1 | contig 10817 bp, 8 predicted proteins | sample 5407661 | NCBI WGS metagenome assembly WNGQ01 (sample SAMN13153382, study PRJNA577476) | soil metagenome | isolation source: 60 cm soil or saprolite under Garry oak tree replicate 2 | place: USA:California | collected 2016-06-15
GTTGAGAAATGTGTTATAGTACATTACATATTCACTAATCTTTCTAAAGGCGATAGTTATTACATTTATTTACATTAAAGATGGAGGGGCATTGTGATATTATTTGATGTATTCATGCACAAATTTAATCAATTTGACACATTTTGAAACAATGTGTCGCAGCCTATATCATCCACGCAGTATATATGCCCTCGTCTTGCTGAAATGAAAGAATACATCAATCACCTGCTTCATTTCGCCAGGATTTTTTTTGCGTAACGCACTAACGTAATTAGAATAGTGAATCGAAACTCAATGAGATCGTTACCTGGGGGGTATCAATTTTTGATTGACATTCACCCACTTTTCGCAATAAATATACATATTCTTCAATAATGCTGAAAGTGTGGAAGGAAGATGCATTTTTGTTTTATTATCGAAGCTCAATACAAACATCAGTTAATGCCGATGGCTGTTGCCCAGCAACTCATGGATTGGGGACACAATGTCGATCTATTAGAGCCGGAAACGACCATTACGAGTCTGACAAGATTTACTCAAGTGAGATACGATGCATATGTCTTAAAAACGGTATCAGATGGTCCCGGTCTGAGTATTTTAGAGGCCGTTGAAGCAATAGGCTTTCCTACGATAAATAACTCGCGTGCCATCCGTTTAGTGCGCAATAAAGCAGTGACGGCCGTTTATGCGCATAACCACGGGCTGCCAACCCCGCTCACGTACTTTGTAGCACAGCCTCAACTACTCAAGCAGATTCCCATAGAAGATTACCCACTTGTGGTGAAACCAACCAATGGCAGTTCTTGTCGTGGCATCTATCGAGTCGATAGCCCGGCTGATCTTGAAACTTTAAACATGGTTGAAGCGAATGCTCATTTTTTCCTGGCACAACAATACATAGAGAATAATGGATTTGATATTAAATTGTACGTAGTTGGAACGGAAGTATTCGCTGTCGCGAAACGATCTCCTCTTCATCCAGAAGTGGAAGTAAAAAAGCGACTTATACCAGTTACTACAGAATTAAGAAACCTGGCGCTGAATGTTGGCAAAATCTTCAAATTGGACATTTATGGGCTTGATGTTGTCGAGACGCCTCGTGGTCCAATCATCGTAGATATCAACGACTTCCCAAGTTTTGGACAGGTGCCACACGCTATTAGTCTTGTTTCATCCCACATAGAACACATTGCAACGAATCGGGTTGAGCAACCCGTGAGTTCAAAAACAGATAGGTTAACAGACACGGTGCAGGAGCTTAGCGTAAATATCTTGTAAGCAATGAGGAGAAGAGAAGACAATGGTATTCCTGGCTAAATTCCTGCATCGAAACCTTAAGGGATATCGCTTTCTGGTTATCCTGGCTATTCTAGTCGCTTTCGCACAGGTTGGCTCAGATCTTCTTGCGGCCATGCCTCTCAAATTTATCCCCAGTAAAGTAAATAATCCTGGTTCAGATCCAGCTTGCACTTTTCCATTCTTAGATCCGGTGCTCTCTTTTTTTGACACTCCTCTACTGGATCCATCGCTGCGACCGACACAGCCTAACCAACCGCCTGGTCAACCGCCTCCAGCACCATGCCCAGCCACATCTACAGACCAGAACTCGGTAGCTAATCCTAGAATCACTCAACATAGCACTATCGGTGTGATTGTGTTTTCCCTCTTAATGCTCACAGTTTTTGGATTATTGAGTGCGCTTCTGGTATATATTGATCTTTATCTCGCTACCTTTATAGCTCAAAATTTGAGCGCACGATTACGAGAAAATTTGTTTGATCACTTGCAACGTATCACTTTGGACTGGCACGATAAGCAAAAGAAAGGCGACCTTGTACAGCGACTAACTGGGAACATTGCCGACATCGAAAAATTGGTCAATGACGGACTGGTTGATCTGCTCGCAGGTATATTGACACTTGCCGGTGTGGCAATTGTCATGAGTTTAATAAGCAAACCATATACCATACTATCTTTGACAATTGCACCAATTCTCTTTTTACTTGTTCTTGGCTATACCAGCGGGATCAAAGCAGCAACGAAAAAAAAGGCGAAGGCCGCCGGAAAACTTGGGGACGTTGCTACCGAGGATATTCAGGCACTGACTGTTATTCGCGCTTATACCCTTGAGAAACGCGAGAATAAGCGTTTTGGACTTCATGTGGGATCATACAGAGCGGCAGGATTGCGTGCTGGTCGACTGCAAGCGCAATTTACCCCTCTGGTATCAGTGCTTGTGGTATTCGGGACAATATTTGTGGTTGGCATCGGTGGATATGTTGCTGCGGGGAATGGCTTCAGCTTCGCTTTCGTCAACATCGGCGCATCAACAATTGACGTTGGCACATTAATCCTATTCCTCACCTACTTAAAAATGTTGTACCAACCAATGCGTGACCTCTCCAAATTGACTACTCTCGCAAGCAACGGTGCATCAGGCGCTGAACGTATCCAGGAAGTTCTTGACCAGGCTCCTGAAGTGCTTGATAGCGAAGAACCCTATACAGGCGAACAGAAACTAAAAGGTGATATTACCTTTGAAAATGTATTCTTCGGCTATACGAAAGATCGAACAGTACTCAAAGGCATCACTTTGCATATCCCTGCTGGCCGCAAGGTTGCCCTTGTCGGTTATTCCGGCAGCGGCAAAACCACGCTTGTAAAGCTGATCCCACGATTCTATCAACTTGAACAAGGTTCGATTAAGATTGACGGCGTTGAAAATTCGCAGTACCCACTCCATGTTTTACGCCAGAATATTAGTATGGTGTTACAGGACTCGATTTTGTTCGAGGGCAGTATTCGTGAAAACCTTGAAATTGGCCGCCCTGGAGCCTCGATGAAACTCATAATCGATGCTGCAAAAAAAGCCAATATCCATGAGATGATTATGGACATGCCTGATGGCTATGATACATATGTACGCGAACAGGGTAATAATTTTTCGGCTGGTCAGCGACAACGACTATCGATTGCTCGTGCCATACTTCGGGATTCGCCAATTCTGATTCTGGATGAACCTACAGCTAACCTGGATGTCGAAGCAGAATCAGAAGTTATGCATGCATTGAACTCGCTAATTGTTGGACGTACTGTGGTGACAATTTCCCATCGGCTGAGTACGCTCGGTAATGTTGATGAGATCCTCGTTATGTCACATGGACAAATCGTCGAGCGAGGCACTTTTAAAGAGTTAAAGCGCAACAACGGTGTTTTCGCAAATCTGCTTAAAGAACAGAATCGCTACAGTCCTGATCAGGAGGAGGTGGATAGTGTTCGTTCGATCTATGCAACAACTTCGGAGTTAATTTCTACTACAGCGCCACACATGACAGCTGTGACACCTGGTACTTCCTCACGAATAGCGGTGAGCGGAAACTCAGCTAACACCTCTTCTAAAATGCAACCATATGTATCAAGTACACAAAATGGTGAAGCGCTGGAGGATCAGAACGGTCAACATGAGGCAGAGGCTTACAGGGAGAAACAAGTTCAGAATCACAGGGAAACTCCCACCAAAGCACAAATCATCGTTCAAATAGATGGGAAAATCAACGGCAAATATCGGCTAAGCAAAACAATTTTCACTATAGGGCGCTATCCTACAAGTGATATACAAATTCCATCAGCGCGTGTTTCTCGCTTACATGCGACTATCCGTTGGCAACATGGAGCATGGGTGATTCAAGATGCTGAAAGTTTGAACGGCCTGACCTGCCAGGGGCAGCGTATAGATCAGCTTGCCCTGGTCAATGGAGACAGCATCTCCATCGATCCCACAATTATGCTGCATTACGAAGAATTGAGACAATAGTATAGAAGGAAGTGGAGGCCAATGTGGCTGAGGTATCTGGACTTCATACACCATCACCCTCTAAGGGGTTCCATAAAAGAAAGATTATTCTCTGGGTCGTAGCCGTGGTATGTCTGGGAGGATTGGTATTCTCTCTCATTGTGAGTATGGGTATTCAGTTTACCTCGGCCAAACTTCCTCCCCTCCTGGTGCTTGAAAAGGATATTCCTTTGCCTGGAGCATTCCCCGATAATTATCGAACTTCCCAGCATCCATTTGCGCCGGGTCTGGCAGTGTTATTTGATCATTTTGATTTCCAGGCACTGGATCCACAGACACATTTACTCTTTATCGCACATTCCGGGCCAGCGCCTGACAGGGAGCAGCAAGTTAACCCAAATTTTAATCCCGATACCGATGCCAAAACAGACGGTAATATTGTTGTCTTCGATACCAAACAATATAAAGTGGTAGGACTTTTGAACATTCCGCAAGTTGCAGGCATAGTGGTTGCTCCCGACCTGCAAAAGGTTTATGCTGCTGATGCGAACGACAATTTGATCTTCGCTATCGATGAACGCACCTTGAAATATACCCCTATCAAACTCCAGGATAATGATAGTCCTGATGGCGTAGCATATGACGAGGTGGATCACCTGATCTTTGTTTCCAATCCAGGAACACCGCCTACTGTTGATACCAATATCATTGACCGGAAAAATCAGAATGAGACAATCATAAATGCTCTGACTGATAAAGTAGTCGCCAGGATACCTCTCGGAATAGACGGAAAGTGGGGGGATGACGTGGGTCACGTGAAGTTTGACCCTGGATTACATCGTGCATTTGTCGTTGTACAGCAATTACCAAATCCGGATGATCCAAATCCAAATTTGCTACCTCCCCCAGGTACCGCCTGGCTTGTCGAGATCGATCCTCACATGCATAGAGTCATCACACGATTAAAATTACCGGATCAGTGCCTTACTCCTCATGGAGTAGCAATAGATACCGAGCAGCATATTGCTTTTATTGCATGCGTAGACGAAACTCCTCCGAGTATGATCAGAGTTGATGTACAGACGCTGACAGTAATTTCCGAACAGCCATGGCCTCTTGAGATCAAACCCGACATTATTACGCTCGATACTCAATTACACATGGTCTTTGTTGGTTGCGGCGTGGGAGTCGCAGTGTTCCAGGAAGAGGGTCGAAATTTGAAGTGGCTTGGCAACTACAACTACGGCATTAACATGCACACAGTAGCTGTAAACGAGGAGACACACGAAATGTATCTGCCACTCACACGCGTAGGTAATAGACCCGTGTTGCGGATTATGCGCTATAATCCGCAAACATCGGGTTAAGATCAGAGACCCAATTCGTCCACAGTTTGTAACACTTCATCGGCATGCTCATCTGGTTTGACTTTGTGCCAGATCTTGCGCACGATTCCATCCTTATCGATCAAGAACGTTGATCGGTTTACACCCATGTACTTCTTTCCAACGAAGTTTTTCTCTTTCCACACATCGTACAACTGGGAAACAGTTGTGTCGGTATCGGCGAGAAGTGGAAAATTCAGACCATACTTGTCCGCGAATTTCTGATGAGAGGTAACACTGTCAGCGCTGACGCCTAAAACAACAATACCTCGCTTCTGCATTACACGGTTTGAATCGCGGAAGTTGCAGGCCTCTTTCGTACAGCCGGGCGTGTCATCCTTTGGATAGAAATACAGCACAACTGTGTGTCCCTTGAGGTCTGCCAGGTGCACCTGGCCGTTTTTCACGATATCATCGTTGCCCACTGCGGGTAGCGTAAAATCAGGAGCAGCCTGTTGCTCCTGGATTGCTGTATCACTCAAAATTAATCTCCTTTACATCGCATATCCATACGGTGGTGTTTCTTATGCATGAACAAATTTGCTTTTACTTTTGGTAACATGGATGTAGTGTCAAGTATTCCCTGGGGTGCTGTATCAGACCGCATCTTACTTAGTACGCAACTATGACTACTCATTCGGAAGTTTATTCTTCTAACACTACTCTGTAGCCGCTAAAGGGTAATTTCTTCGTCAATTCTTGTAACTTCAATTCTGTTGTTGTCTGCGGTAATTGCCCGATTAATCACAATGTTGTCGCTGTGAATGCATGTTCCTCTCCTCATAGTCACTCTTGGAAGACGGAAAACCGGTACGAACGGTGACATACAAAAACCGAACGTTGCGAGATTCACGATCGTTCATAAACACCCCTTTTGAAACTACAATACGTCCTAAATAGTAGAACTGAGGTTCAAAAGAGAATTTGGGCAGATGAGCTTTTTTCCTTTAAAGTCGGATTTAACCTTATCTGATGTATTTGTACTAACTCTAACAAATGATTTCAGAGAAGAACAAAAAAAAGCAGTATACATTTCTCGTCTTGTCATTTTTCAATATGAGTATTTTTGCTCAATGCCCCAAAGATGACCTTTTCTTCCTGGTTATGACTTCTTTATTGCGGTACTTTTCGCGGGGTATCCATGTTCCGTTAACCGGCCCCGCCTTCCATAGTATTCTCGCTTCCTGTTGCAACTCAGCTACTATACCACTGGGATCATACACGATTTCCCCATTCGACCAGCCGTGAATAGTGCAAGGATCACCTGTATTTCTCTTTATTTCAAAATAGTTTCTGATAACTTCCGGAGGATTGAAGTATGCTTCTAGTTTGGTACCAAACTTTATGCTTTCAGTTTCTACCCAATTTGCACTCCCTTTTGTAACAACCCGTACATCAAGATCACTCTTCTCATGTGGCGTACCATAGACATATGAGCCTGTAAGCAATATGCCTTGCACCCGTTCATCCTTTTTTAGCTCCTCAATGATTTGATATATTTGTTCCCGTGTTAGCATATCTAATGATATAACAATCTCGCCTTTAGAGTTAAGCTAAAACCGCGCCTGCGTTCCCATAACGTCACTGTTGAGTCTCGTAAACTCGTACCTACTTATTTCCCCAAAGTCTCACAATCTTACCGGCACGACTTTGTGGGACTTCTGCCAAAGAGGTAGGTACGAGACTCAACAATAGGCAGATTATAAGCTCAGGCTTGCAGCTTGTCAACTGGTTGGTATTCAGTTCAAACGTTTTTTGGAACGTTGGGGCTGGGCCATCTCGGGCCTGTTGACAGGCCTGTATAAATTACCCCGACTAAAAACCACATGCTAAAAATTATGCTTATTAGCGTCTATTAGAATTGGGTATAATCTGTTTCTGAATAGCTAACAAAGGGAGAGGCATATGGACGTACTGCGAGATCCAATATGGCAAACTGTAGGAGTTATTGTCGGTCTTATTGGGGCTTTGACAGTCTTTGTAGGCTTTGTCCTGCACAATCCATCCGCTGGAAAAGAAAAAGCAAAGCTCATTAGTATAGTTATTGCCTTCAGCGTTTTAATCTGTCTGGTTGTTGCGGGTATCATCTTTCTCCCTCAGCTACAGGAAACTATTTCAGCGCATATTCCTCCATCGCGATCTCCCAGTCAGGTGTTAACAGTATTTTGCGATGCTCTTAAAAACAAGGAGTATCAGACAGCCTACAATCAACTAGCAAGCACTATGCAAAAAAAGGGTACAGAAAGTCAATTCGCTGCTAGTTATAGCCAGTTTACTGACTGTATAGTAAAGAGTGTGGATGATAAGTCGAGCTTTGGCACGCTTACCCTTAAAACAACAAGTAGCTCAACTGAAGGTGGACTAGGCATTGGTGGCAATGGAGATTACCGTTATACTCTGGTTATAGAGGGCAGCGCATGGAAGATTAACTCAGTCTGTGAATTTCTTCCGAGTTTTGGCGGATGTGTTGGGTAAAATTAAAGGAATAGGGCTAAACAACCACGGCTGTTCAAGAAACAAGGTCCTCTGTTCCCATAATGTCGCATTCTAAGAACCTCCCCTTGCAACTTCGAGCGTAAACCTCAGCTATTAAGGTACAATATAACGCAGCGCGAAGCGCATTATTAGGAACCGATTTTACTAAAATTTCTTGCTGGCGAAACATGCGAGGAGCAGACATTCAAGAACTTGAGGGAAGAAGCATCAGTACGTAGAGATTATTGTTGTTATTGACCAACTGCTATTCAAACTCGCAACCAAGATTACAGTGCCAGCATGCGCTCCAAGGCGACGCGAGCCCAATAGACTACCTCATCATCCACAACCACCTGGTTGATAACCTCACCCTCGACCAGGCCTTCGAGCACCCATGCAAGGTAGGCAGGATGGATGCGATACATGGTTGAACAGGGACAGATTACCGGATCAAGGCAGAAGATAAACTGTTCAGGGTGTGCTTTTGCCAGGCGATGCACAAGGTTGATCTCCGTAGCAATAGCCCACTGGCTTCCGGCTGGAGCCTGCTCAACCTGCTTGATGATGTACTCGGTCGAACCGTAGAGATCGGCTGCTTCGACTACCTCGCGACGGCATTCAGGATGTACAAGTATTTTTATACCTGGATACTCGGCTCGTGCTTTGTCGATCTGCTGCACGTTGAAGCGCATATGCGTGGTACAGTAACCTTTCCAGAGGATAATGCGGGAACGTTCGATTTCCTCGTCAGCATTATCTGAAGCCATGGGATCTTTTGGATCCCAGACCACCATCTGCTCCTCTGGAATGCCATACTTGAGCGCGGTATTGCGCCCCAGGTGCTCATCCGGGAAGAAGAGCACGCGCTTCCCATGGCTGAAAGCCCATTTGACAACAGCTGGAGCGTTTGAGGAAGTGCAAACTATTCCGCCATTACGCCCGCAGAAAGCCTTGAGATTGGCCGCCGAGTTCATGTAGGTGACCGGGATGATGCTCGCATCGTCGCCAAGCGTATCGATGAGCATCTCCCAACATTCCTCTACTTCGGCGATATTTGCCATGTCAGCCATCGAGCAGCCAGCGGCAGGATTAGGCAAGATCACTTTCTGGTGTGGCGCGCTGAGGATATCGGCGCTCTCAGCCATGAAATGCACGCCGCAGAACACGATATAATCCGCCTGAGGACGCGCGGCTGCCAACTGAGCGAGCTTAAATGAGTCGCCTCGAAAATCGGCATACTTGATGATCTCGTCACGCTGGTAGTGATGACCCAGGATCACAAGTCGCTCTCCCAGGCTAGCCCTGGCTTTAGCGATACGCCAATCTAATTCTTCACCTGACATTTCAGCGTAGTGCTGCGGAATAGTATCGATACGTTTTGAATGGTTATGTCGAGCGCGTGTTTCGGGGTATAAAAGTGGCAATACGCGCTCTTCTTTACTCGATGCGCACGCTGATTGTAGTGGCATGTGTTTTCTCCTAGATTATGATCAATCGAACTCCAGTGATACATCGAATTGGGGAGCAGAATGCGTTATCGCTCCAAGCGAAATGAAATCTACGCCAGTGGCGGCAACTGCTGCCAATGAAATCGGATTCGTGCCTATGCTCCCAGACGCTTCGATCAGCACTTTTGGGGACGTACTACGTATAAACTCTACTGCGCTGCGCATAGAATCTACAGGCATGTTGTCAAGCAAAATCACATCGGCTTCTGCTTTAAGCGCCTCCTGGACTTCCATAAGTGTCTCACACTCGACCTCGATTTTGAGCAGGTGGGGAGCCTGGCGACGGGCAAGCGAAATAGCTTGAGAAATGCCACCAGCGGCTTTGATGTGGTTATCTTTGATCAGTACACCATCACTGAGATTGAAACGGTGATTCTGTCCTCCACCCAGTCGAACAGCTGCTTTTTCTAGACTTCGTAGCCCAGGTGTTGTCTTGCGCGTATCGAGAATACGCGCATCAGTACCTTCAAGCGCCCGAACACACTGAGCCGTTAGTGTAGCAATTCCGGAGAGGTGACCGAGGAAATTTAAAGCGACACGCTCAGCGCTTAACACAGATCGAGCAGAACCGCTGATATGAGCCAGCACCTGACCTGGCTGGACAACTGCACCATCTTCTAACAGCGTTTCAACCAATACCCGTTGATCCAGTTCGCGAAAGGTTGCAACAGCAACTGTCAAACCTGCAATTACTCCCGCCTGACGAGCGATTATATTAGCCCGCGTTTGCTGTTCCATTGGAACGGTACACAAAGTAGTGACATCGGCTTCTGTCCCATCTTCTGCAAGGGCTTGCCGGATCAAATCGAGATGGAGATTAGACATTAGAAGTCACCTCCTCCACCTCCCCAGGGCGAGCAGAAGTACCCCCGACAGGGGCGACGCAAGCGTCCTCCCCACTCATCCACTCCACCCCTACGCGAACCTGGTCAGATGTATTCATTGGTCGAAAAGCGTAATGGCGACCTGTTAGTATTTCGTTTGGCACAGGATAGTCGAGCCGACAGTGACTGCCGCGACTTTCGCGACGTTGAAGGGCTGCAGCTATCACAAGTTCAGCAACCTTGAGCATGTTGACTGTTTCCAGCCATTCTACTATGTTGTTTTGATGTGCTGATCCATTTGTCGGCAGAGTAGTGGGCAAGTTGTGAAGTTGCTGCTTGGCTTCAAGTAATCCTTGCCGGTCACGCTGGAGTGAGACGTACTTCCACATGACCTGGCGTATTTCACGCCGCATTTCAAATATGCTTTCACGGTCAGGCCCAACGGATAGGAGTGCTTCTTCTCTTGATAAATCGTCATAGATCGGTTTAGTTAAGACGTTTCTCGAAGAAGCATTAGTTTGCTCGTCGTTTATTCCCGCAAGTCCATCTGCGAGGCGCAGACCGAAGACCAATCCTTCCAATAGCGAATTGCTGGCTAACCTGTTGGCTCCATGTACACCGGTGCAAGCAACCTCTCCAACTGCATAGAGTCCTGCAAGTGTCGTGCGACCATACGTATCAGTCATTACGCCACCCATGCAATAGTGGGCTGCTGGCGCTACCGGAAGCAAATCTTTTGCCAGGTCAAGACCATAACTGTGACAAATGGCTGAAATGGTGGGAAAACGCTCATGCATTCGTGCCGCGGGAAGATGGCGCAAGTCGAGATATT
>WNGQ01033040.1_pt1 | contig 10816 bp, 12 predicted proteins | sample 5407661 | NCBI WGS metagenome assembly WNGQ01 (sample SAMN13153382, study PRJNA577476) | soil metagenome | isolation source: 60 cm soil or saprolite under Garry oak tree replicate 2 | place: USA:California | collected 2016-06-15
GAGATGTAAGCAAGATCACCAGGAGCACAACACCTTACCAGAAGTATAGGCAAATCCGCTTCGTGTTATCTCCCTGCTGCCTTCTGCTTGCCCGCCGGGCAGCCAGCATTCCATCGAATATGGTATGATTGATGTAGGGAGAAGTATCCGGTTGTGCAGCACTGCCAGGGTGGTATAAGCCTCGAGCTGTCTTATACCGTGTCTTGTGATACGAATATAAAGATATTATACTAAATATGTGTGTGTGCTATTATCAAGATGATGGACAATATATATAAAATATGTTATAGTAATAAGGATGACCATGGGCGTTGTGGGAGATGGTGAGCAGTTGTGGAAGGGAGAGAGGCCAGAGCGGGAGAGTGTGGCTGGGAGCAGCGCTCAATCTATTGTTCCTGGTGAGAGCAAAATGAGTACTCAGGTATTGACCCTCGAACAAGTCTGCAAAGAATATACTGGTTCGCGAGAAGCGTTTGAGACTGGCGTACAAGAGGGAGAAACCTCTGCTGAAGGTATGCAAAGCTTTCATATGGCTCCGGTGCTCAACTTGAGTGACGTACTGCGTCACCTTGTCAAAGTGCTTTCGCAGCCATTATCCCTTGATGACATGCTCTATTCACTGACGAGTGTCACAATGCGAGCAATGAATATCGACCTGTGTGTCATACTGCTTGCGGATTCTGCACGGAGACAGCTTGTGCTGCATACATGCGCTCCTGACCTGCGAGATCAGCGCGTGATTATTGAGCCAGTTGAAGTTGATGTTGCCCTCTGGGAGCGTTTGCGGTACTCGATGGCGCTTGGTGAATTGCCGACCTTGACCGACCAGGAATGCTCATCGCTCAACCCGCTGAAGAACGTCCAGTATGAAACGCTCCTGCCTCTTCCGCTGATTGTGGGCAATGAGTACGTTGGCCTGATGAACTGCTACTCAAGCAAAGTGCAGCATTGCAGTAGTGAGGCGCAGTTGATGCTGATTACCATCGCGAGCCAGGCCGCGCTGGCAATCAAGCATCTTCAGCACATCGAGGCGGATGTACTCACGCAGAAGAATCTCGCCCGGAGGCTTTTTGATGACCTGTTTTCTGGCAAGACGGGTATGGAGGAGTCGCTCTACAGGCGAGCAACATTTCTCGGCTGTGATCTAGCTCTGCCTCATGTTGTCGTGCTGATGGAGGTATCCTCGGTAGGTTCAGCACGTAGGCATGACAAAATTCCCCCGGAAACGGAGCAGGTCGCAGCCTCCTGCGTGTCGATGAACAAGTTCCTTTGCATCAAGTCACGGCATGGATGGATGAACTGGTTCGTCAGGTGGGAAGTGAGCAGCAGATGTATCTCTCCGTAGGCATTGGAAATCCATGCTACGGGATCAGCGATTACCAGCGAGGGTATGCCGAAGCGAACGAGGCTCTGGAAATAGGATTGTTTCTCAAACAGGAGGGAGGCACTATGCAATTCAATGCTCTGGGTGTCTACCGCTACATCTACAAGTTTGCACGCACTGACACGCTTCATGATGAGTACCAGCGGCAGATACTGTCTATTATTGAGTACGATCAACGCAAAAATACGCATCTGTTAGAAACGTTGGAGGCATACCTGGAATGTGGTGGGAATGCCGCGAAGGTCTACAGCCTGTTGAATATCCACCGCAATACGATGCTTCAGCGTATGGAACGGCTGCAAGCGCTCTGTACAATTGACCTAGAAAAACACGAACACCAGCTGCCACTGCTGGTAGCCCTCAAAGTCTACAAACTGCGTGCACACAACCCCTAAATCGTCGTCACCTCATATAAAGAAGCCTGACGAACCGAGCTTTGTGCTTTCCCACTTACAGATTATTCTTCCACTTCGATATAGCGGCGTGTTGACATGCGCTTTAGCATGTAGCCTGTCTCATGAACGGAAATGACATCGATGCCGAAATTATGCAGCTTTAGCCGGGCGCGTGAAAGGACATTGCGCACTGGCCGCATCTCCTGATCCCAGATACCCTCCTCTTGCGCTTCTTCCAGCAGTTTTCGACAGCGGGCAACGGTTGCCTCGGTCACTTTTCCATGGCTGTAGCTCGCCAGCAATGTTTCATAGGCGCAGTAGTAGGGATGGGCCTCAAGAATGGGCATCAGGACATAGATCTCGCTGGTCGTGAATTGCTGCTGGCCGAGCAAGCGTGGCATATCATTATCGCAAAATAGCTGTGAGAGAGTGCCCAGCACTGTATTTAAGGCCAGTGTATGACCTTGTGGCAGCAAACCGTTGGGTAGAAAGTGCAATATATCTTCATTTTCTTGTGTGTGACTGATAGGTGCCTTGACTTTGCGCAGAGATGCTTTTTGCATGGTGTTGCTCCTTGTTGCTCCTTGTCTCGCTTCCGTGAGTCATCGCCGCTAGGGATGTCTCTTCTGTGATCGGCTACCTCCTTTTGTTTCATCGCCTTGCTCGTGATAGATTTTTCTGCACATAAGTTTGCCAAAAACTATGTGCAAATACATATTACATAAGAAGTCAGCAAAAAGCAATGCCCAGAATGGGGAATTTGCTGGAATTGTACAAAATTGCGCAACTAGCATAAGACATATTATTTTGTCTTATGTTAGTTGCGCAATTTTGTATAAGACAGGGAGACTGCAGCTATGAGCAATTATTCCTGGTGAAAAGCTATCTCTATTTGTCGCAACAGCGTTTCCTCTAGCGAACGGAGAAAATACAGGACGGAGAGGGCATCCTGCGCGTAGAGAAAGTAGCACTCGTCGTCATTGTAGATCGTGATGCCCCCGAAACTCTTATCTTGTGGGCGTGTCGTTGCCTGTCCTATCCAGTAGTAGCCGGTGGACAGTGGAAACTGTGGCCCGACGGCAATGATACCGACTGGCAGGTGTGGAGGACGTACTTCTGTTGGCTGAGTAGTTGCCATAATTGTATTACTTCCCTTCCTGGCGGCTAGCCTGGTCTATACCCACGGTGTTCATACATATTCCTGTTTATTTCTCCTATAGTCACATCATCTTCTCTCTAAGAGAACGTCAAGTATTTGCTGCTATTGCCCATATTAATAGGCTTTTTTTGTTTTCTTCAGGAGATTGTAGGTTTTGGCGCTAGCAATAATACTTTCCAGCATCGTTTTTTCTGTTCTTCTTATCTGTGCTGTCTTTTCTTGTCTTATACTACTGTCTTCTCATAGTTCACCGGCAGGTTTCCATCCTTCCAGGTGATGGTGGGAGGGAGAAATATGTGGGGATACTGTGCTCCCCGACAGGGGTCTGCTGTCCCTGAACTCCACTTTCATCCTTAAAGATATGGATGCTCAACGGCTCACGAGTATGTTTTGCTCTTTCCTCTCCATCCCGAAAAAGGTAGCCAACATTCGATTGAGTGAGGATGAAATCATGCGCGAGTTTCTTGCGCAGTTGGTAGATACACACGCGCACATAGCCCGTTTCCTCGCCATATCCTTCGCCCCACACCTGTTGCAGTAGGAAGCGATGAGTCAGTACTTTGCCTGCATGGAGGAGCAAGAGGTAGAGCAGGTGAAATTCTCTAGGCGTCAGATAGATAGGTTTATCATCAACGTAAACCTGTTGCCTGGCGACATCCATCCGTAGTGTCTGGTCATAGCTGTAGAGGATTGTCTCATCCAGCGACGGTATACGATAGGCGTGCACACGCCTGAGAAAGGCGCGGACGCGAGCCAGCAGTTCGTCCATGCTCCAGGGTTCCGCGAGATAATCATCCGCGCCTTCGTCCAGGGTACGAACTTTCTGCCGGATAGCTGGCACCGCTGAAATAGCTATGATCGGCGTTGAAAGGGATTGACGGAGCTGTGTGCAGAAATCAAATCCACTCATTGTACGGTAGACGGAGAGATCCATATCGAGTAAGATGAGATCTGGTCGATAGCTGTAGGCCATGGCCACGCCGCGTGAGTACGATAATGCTTTCAAGATATCGTATCCCTCTTCGCGGAGCGCCAGGCGTACCTGGCGATACAGTGGGGTGGCGCTGCTGACAACCAGAATGCAGGGTTTTCTCGTATACATACCTGTACTTCCTCTCTCTTCTTGCTGCAAAGAGCAAATCATCAAGCTCTGCGTTGCTTATGCAGGATGCTCGATATATTCAGGCTGGTTTGCCTGCAACACCGCTACACGCTATGAGGCTGCTGCGAAATCCTGCAAGGGATTTCTCCTATTTGGTTCCGCTTGAGAAGTTGCCTCTGCACTTCTTGCCTTGCCAGCATTAGCGAGTGAGATGCTGTAGGGATGCTGTAGAACAACGGAGAGGATCTCCTTTGTCTTGAAGGGTTTCGTCATGTAAACCGTGGCACCCGCCAGGCGGCCCTTGAGACGATCCATTACCCCATCACGTTTCGAGGGTATCACGATCAGCGTTGCATCAAAGCGGGAACTGGTGCGCAGCAAACGGAGCACTGTATAGCCATCCATCTGCGGCATACAGATATCGATGAAAATGACATCAGGTATGAGGTGTGGCTGTGCTTTGAGTGTGCGCAAGGCCTCTAGCCCATCAGCGCAGGTCATTACATCAATGCCCTCGCGTTTCAGCGCCACCTCCAGGATTTTTCTCACAGTCAACGAATCGTCAATGACCATAACCAGTTTGCTCATATGTTGTCCCCTTCCCAAAGAAGGCCATCAGACAAGAGATGAGAGCAATACGAGGAATAAAGCTACAATGTACAATGCCTTATCTGTAAAGCAGTATAGCGATCAAGACTTTGATGTGGCTCCTTGTATTCTTCTGCTTCGATCTTTCCTTAGCAGATGAGGAAGTACTTGTCCTGGCAAAAGCACTATACGACAAGGTGAGCGTGAACAAAGGTTGCAGATTGTCGACCATGGGCTGACACTTCAGGGGTATCCGTGGCGAAGTGGTTGTGTGAGCAGGCAGCATCGATGGGAGAAAAGGCGCGTGCTCGTGCCGCTGCTGAATATTCATGAGATATTCGCCTACTTTATCGAGGCGTGACTAGCAGGTGACATGGAACAGACCCACGATATCACCCTTGGCTTCATTCCAGGTTTGGATAGCTGTGGGTGTAGGCTCCAGATCCACCGGACAGTGTTTGCGCTTGAAGTAGTCAGCAGCTTCATCCGACAGCGTGACATTGCCGTACTGCCCAGTGCCGATAATCAGCCGTTCTATCCCTTGTCTATAGACATATTTTGCCTCGTCTAGAGAAAGGATGTGCGAGGTACCGTAGATGGCCTTTGATAATTTTTTCTTGCGTTTTTTCACCTCGCCATCTGGCAGAATCATGACATCGTGGTCAAAGACTGTTCCCTCAATGGTAATCGAGCCGAAGTCAGTTTGATCGATTGTAGGTTTCATCTCGTTCCTCCTCGATAACTCGTACTTGCCGAAGTAATGTTCACCTCTATTATACCTTACAGGCTCCCAGTCGAGGGAGAAGCACCACCTCTATCCTCTGATCTCGGGTGTGGTTCATTTTTTTGCAGACTGTGAAGTGTGGTGAGCATGATGACCGCAAGGGCATTGATTCCACCTAATAGGGCGAAGCAGAGTTGGCCTGGGCTTGTGCGCCCGAGAAGAAGCCAGGACGAGTCGGCTTTCTCCGGTCAGTGCTCTCTGACCAGAGGCATGAACGTCCCGTTCTGCCGGGTTTTCAACCCGGCAGAAAACGCCAGGACAAATGTGTTGAGAAGCGTTTCCTCACTTCAGTTCCTCAATGTCAGTGAGGTGTCGTTGCGACGTTGGACCAACAGTGGTAAATTACGCTGTTTTCGTGTTGGTGGACGAAGTGAGCGACGCTTCTTGATAGAAGACCTGTTAGCGTTCATGCCTTCTACGAATGTAGAGCCTCAAGCTCCTGAACTTGAAACCAATACTAGCTTTGAGCCTAGTGCATCTCATGAGCGCCACATCAGTTTGTTCTTCCGTGATCAGGATGAGCAATGGCAAATGATGCGTCCCTACTTGCTAGAGCACTTAACCACTGGTGCATTAGTGATTTATCTCCATCATAGTACGTCGTCGGAACGACTAATGGAACTTCTGCATACTGAGGGACTGCCACTGGATAATCTGATCGCACGTGGGTTGTTGCGCGTGTTGCCACCTGAGCTATCCTATTTGCTAACTGGCCGCTTCGACGCGCAACGAATGCTTTCTTTTGTAGAGTCGGCAATTCTGGCAGCACTGGAGGTGGGACATACCCGTATTCTCTTGACGGGTGAAATGACATGGTCACTCTCAGGCACACCTGGCAGCGAGCAAATGATGTCATATGAGGAAGAGCTTAACCCGCTGGTTGATAAATATCCAGGGGTGACCATCATCTGCCAATACGATCTGAGACGGTTTAACGGAGTTAGTATTCTTGATGCTTTGCTCACCCACCCCTCGATACTCGTCGCTAGTGGGCGCGTGCCCGGATTCTACGGCATGTGAAACCAGGCCTCAGACATCTCGCTCGAAGTAATAAGTAAGGGGCTTCCAGAAACGCTTTGAACTGCTAGAGGAAGCGGCTTGCGCTTCCTCTGTCATGGTTGCTCCCAATTTGGGCATAGTACCCGGCTTCTCCAGAGGTTATTGCTCCTATGCAGGCTTCTGTTGCAGTAGCAGGTGGGCGGCACGGTAAATATCTCCCTCCTGCGGCGTCGCACGTTTTTCGAGTGACCTCTGATAAGGCATCGGAATTTCCGCTCCACCCAGGCGCATAATGGGTGCATCCAGATAGTAAAACGCTTTACTAGCAGCCAGACGAGCGGCGATCTCACCACCAAAACCACCGGTGAGTACTGCCTCATGCACAATTAACACATGTCCGGTTTTGCAGACCGAAGCTACGAGGGTATCTTCATCCAGGGGTCGCAATGTGCGTGGATCGATCACCTCGGCCTCAATGCCTTCCTCTGCCAGTCGCTCAGCAACAGCGAGAGCGCGATGAACCATAATGGAGAGTGCAATAATGGTGAGATGCTTGCCCTTGCGTTTCACCTCGGCCTGTCCAAACGGCACCTGCCAATCGCCATTGGGAACCATTCCTTGCTGGCGGTAGAGAACTTTATGCTCTAAAAAAATCACTACATTCTGGTCACGGATAGCTGTATGCAATAGCCCTTTAGCATCAGCAGGAGTTGAAGGAAGAACCACTTTCAGACCGGGTATATGGGCAAACCAGGCTTCCAGGCACTGTGAATGTTGCGCAGCGAAACCTACACCAGAACCAAGCGGAGCGCGAAAAACGACAGGAACCTCTGCTTTACCACCGAACATGAAGCGCAGCTTTGCTCCTTGATTGACAATCTGATCCGTTGCAATGGTCATAAAGTCGCTAAACTGAAACTCCGCCACAGGTCGCATACCTGTCAGTGCCGCCCCTATCGCGCAACCTGCGATAGCAGCTTCAGAGATAGGGGTATCACGCACACGAGCTTCTCCAAATTCTTCGAGTAGCCCTTTTGTCACGCCAAATGCTCCGCCATAAATGCCAATATCTTCGCCCAGTAAGAAGACCTTCGGGTCCCTTTGCATTTCTTCTCGTAAGGCTTGACGAATAGCTTCAGCATAGGTCATTTGTTGTAACGAAGGCTCGCTGACCTCAGATAACGATTGTGGATGTGAAATAGTCATGCGTATACTCCCTCGAACAGCGTTTCAGGATCGGGATCAGGGCTACGTAGGGCAATTTGATATGCCTCCTCTATCTCTGCCTGGGCCGCGACTTCTTGCTGCTGTGCCTCTGATTGGCTCAGCATCCCCCGTGCAATGAGAAGCTTGGCAAAAAGTTGAATGGGGTCGCGCTGCTGCCACTGGCGAATCTCGTCACGAGTACGATAGAGATTCGCATCGCTCTTGGCGTGTCCTTTGATGCGATAGGTGCGAGCTTCAAGCAAACTGGGACCCTGACCGGAACGCGCTCGCTGTACAGCATTGGAGACAGTGGTATACACAGCCAGGACGTCGTTACCATCGACCAGTTCGCCAGATATTCCGTAGGCAGCAGCGCGTTGAGCGACTGTCTCGTTACGCATGGCCCGTTGCGTTGACATCGACATGCCATACTGATTGTTTTCGCAGAGAAAGACGACGGGCAAATCCCAGACAGCGGCCATATTAATAGCCTCGTGAAATGAGCCTTCATTGGCCGCGCCATCCCCAAAGATGCAGAGGCAGATACGATCTATCCCCTGTAATTTCATGCTCAGTCCTACGCCGGTGGCGATAGGCATGCCACCTCCCACTATGCCATTCGCTCCCAGATGGCCCATTTGTACATCGGCAATATGCATAGAGCCGCCGCGCCCACGGCAGTAGCCCGTTTCCTTGCCAAGTAGTTCCGCGATCATCAAAGAAATATCGGCACCTTTCGCAATAAAATGTCCATGCCCACGATGCGTACTGGTGATGTAGTCATCGTCCCGCAAGGCCCTCATGGCTCCTACTGCTGCTCCTTCCTGCCCGATAGAGAGGTGGGTTGTACCATGCATTTGCCCACTCATAAAGAGTTCATCCACCTTCTCTTCAAAGGCACGAATACGGTACATGGTGTACAGCATTTCGCGCAGTTGGTCAGGGGAGAGTTCTGGAGGGTGTTCAGACATTTATCCTCTGTGTATAAAGGCAACTGTACCATGCAAGAAAGAGTATGTCAAGTCAAATTTCTTTCACCTTATCCCAAAAAAGCTTGACAAGTTACCAGGTTCTTTGTACACTAAAGAACAGTAAAGATAAATATCGTCTGTTCGGTTCCCATACCATCTGAATATCTTGCCCACACACAAAGATATATTTAATCCGGGCCGTCGATAAAATCGATATGTCATATCCTCTCTCTGCCCGCTTGTGTGTCGTGAGCAAACTGAACAGAACAGTGGCAACTGCCGTACCAAATCTTTTCATCGTGAAGCATAGACTCTAGCGAAAGGAGGGTTTCGTACAAGCACCCTATCAGTTAGCTCATAGTATAATTACCAGACGAAGAAGTCATGCTCAAGGAGGCAACTATGAAGGTTCGGGATCAAGAAATCACGCTGCCAACAAGTATGGTTGGCAATTACCCCAATCCCCGTTGGTGGGACGCATACTTCGCACGCTCCTTTTCCGGCGATCAACTGCCGCCTGATGCCTTCGACCGGGAAGGACTGGAGGATGTGATCGTGACTCTCGCTCATGATCAGGAGGCGGCAGGACTGGATATTATTTCTGATGGTCGAGTACAGGGAGATAACTACGCTACTCAGGCCGTCTATTATTACTACAAGCGTCTAGGCTATGACCTCAAAGGTGGCTATCTCGGCTTCCCCATTTATAGTCGCCTGCATGCTGCTACATTGACTCAGGAAATCCGGCGACATGGAGCGATCATGGTGGAGCAGGCTAAAGCGCTGAAGCAGGCCACGAATAAGCCTACGAAGGTCCAGTATACAGGCATTCAGGTACTCGCCCAGGCCACCAACGATCTGCACTACAAGTCCAGTCGCGACCGCGCCATGGACATCGCTAAGGCAATCAACGAGGACATCTTGGAAGTCGATGCCCTCGGTGTGGATTTCATCCAGCTTGACGAGTTCACCTGGCCCTATGGTTTCGAGGATTGGGCCATTGAGGCTTTCAACCGTGCGGTGGAAGGCGTCAAGAATGCTAAAATCATCTGCCACGTCTGTTGGGGGAACTGGGGTGGCACGCCTGCCTATATGCCAGATCAGACGGCACAGCCCGGCGAAATTTTTGATCTCACCCAGGAGATAGGCGGTCGACGACGTGACCTGAGCGGTTTGGGAACTATACTCAAGCAGCATCCCCTGCCAAAGCGTATGCAGTTCTGGGCAGGTGTGATCGATGTAAAGAGTACCATTACCGAAACTGCCGAGGAAGTAGCTGATCGCATTCGGGAGATCTTGCAGTATGTTCCCGCCGATCAGTTGGGCCTCACTACCGACTGCGGCCTGATCCTGCTCCAGCGTTACATTGCCGTTGATAAACTTCATGCTCTGGCTGCCGGTACACAGATTGTCCGTAATGAGCTGGCACGAACCCCTGTTGCAGCAGGCTAGTCTCTAAAATGCTGTAGAGGACACTTTATCGCATATTGGTTGCCTTTCTCTCTTGCTTCCAACATGCGATAAAGTATCCTATTACGGCACCTGATTGAGGTGCGAGATGCCTATGTTGACGTTACAATGCCCAGAGTGTGGTCACACCTTTCAAGGATTGGTGCTGACAGGTACGCGTCCACCAGAGGAATGGGTCTGCTCAAAATGCGGCAGCAGGAAGGCGGAAGTGGTGCCTGACAGAGAAGCTCGGCCTCATCCCTGGGATGGGGAACATGGTATTGGCCTGTGTCCCTGTTGTAGTTGAGGACAAAACATGCGGCTAAAAAATAAAGTAGCCATTATCACTGGTGCTGGCTCTGGCATTGGTGAAGTTACAGGGCGGTTATTCGCTAGCGAAGGCGCAGCTGTGATGATCGCGGATATCAATGGGCCTGCGGCGCAAGCGGTAGCGACATCGATTCAGGCCGAAGGTGGACGCGCAACCTGGACAGAAGCTGATGTCACTTCTGGAGCAAGCGCAGAACAGATGGTTCAAGCAACCCTCAACAGCTTCGGACGAGTCGATATTCTTTTCAACAACGCGGGTATCGAGGGCTTCGGCTCGGTTATCGAGGCTGATGAAGCAAGCTGGGATCGCATTTTTGCTGTGCATGTACGCGGAACATTTCTTTGTTCCAAATATGCTATTCGGGCCATGATCGACGGCGGATATAGTGGTGCCATTGTGAACGTCTCATCCGTTGCTGGGCTGGTTGGTTTGCAGCATATGTCCGCCT
>WNGQ01007064.1_pt1 | contig 10815 bp, 8 predicted proteins | sample 5407661 | NCBI WGS metagenome assembly WNGQ01 (sample SAMN13153382, study PRJNA577476) | soil metagenome | isolation source: 60 cm soil or saprolite under Garry oak tree replicate 2 | place: USA:California | collected 2016-06-15
ACAGTTGTCCAAGCATTCTGGCATTTCGACCAGCAAAATAAGCTACGCGACATCCAGGTACGAAGGGGGATCAGCGGATGGTAGATGAGAATGGGGCAGAATGGGGGTCCTTACTATCGACACTGGGTGGGGAGTAGAGGGATAGAGGGCTCAGAGCTTACTATCGACAGTCACAAATTATTTCCCGGCAATTGTTCGCAGACGGTTATTTGCTCAGCGAGCGCGACGTGCGCGTCGCTTGTGCCATACTCCCGTGCGCGGGCGGAGCCTTAATATGATTGGCAAGCCGGGATACGGTTCCGCTTTGCGCATGCGCGTTTCAAGATAACGACGATATGTTTCGTTCATTAGCCGAGGATCATTTACGAAGAGGACGAACTCAGGAGACTGTAATTGTGGTTGTCTTTTTTCGCTCGTTTGCGCAGCGTAAAATAATTTGAGACGCCGACCTTTCACCAGCGGCGGCGGATTTGCTTCAAACGCTTGTCGCAGCAATCGGTTCAGGATCCCGGTGCCGATGTGCTGCCGTGCGGCGCGTTGGACTTTCTCGATCGATACAAACAACTTCTCAACATTTTCTCCACTCAGCGCAGAGGTGATCAGCATCGGTGCATATTCAAGAAAGAAAATTCTCGCACGCGTTTCCTGGACAAGTTGCCTTGCCGCCTGTTTTTCTCCGCGCGTCGGTCTGACTAAGTCCCATTTGTTCAAGACAATGATCGCCGGTTTTCGCGCCTTTTGAATCAAGCCCGCAATCCGTTTGTCCTGCGCAGTTACACCCATCGTGAGATCGACAATGAGAACGCAGAGCTCAGCGCGGCGAATGCTTCGCTCTGCGCGCATGACGCTGAAAACCTCGACTGAAGTCGAACGTTTTCCACGCCGGCGAATGCCGGCGGTGTCGATGAAAACGAACTTCCGTCCATGGCGCTCGTATAGAATGTCAACGGCATCGCGCGTGGTTCCGGGCAATTCGCTCACGATCGCGCGCTCGCCGCGCATGATGCAATTAATGAGCGAAGACTTACCAACGTTTGGACGACCAACGATCGCTACGGCTAGTGGATACTGGATGCTAGATGCTGGATGCTCGATATCAGTGGTTGCCGGCAGGCGCCGATCTATTTGCTCAAGTAAATCCGAAATGCCGCGATCATGTTCCGCGCTGGTCGAAAAACTTGGTTCAAAGCCTAACGAAGCGAACTCTGCTGCCAGCGACTCGTGCTTTTCGTTGTCGATCTTGTTAATCACCAGCAACACCGGCGTTTGGGATTTGCGCAGCATGCGCGCCAGATCTTCATCGATGGGCGATAACCCTTCCTTTGCATCGACAACGAAAAGAAGAAGATCGCTGTCGTGGAGCGCTTCCTCCGCGGCGCGCCGCACTTGCGCGCTCAGTTCATCCCGCGACTGCGGGACCGCCAGCCCGCCGGTGTCCCACAGGGTGAACGCTCGCGCGCCACGAGTGCAAATCGTAGAAATCCGGTCGCGTGTGATTCCGGGTTGATCGTGAACGATGGCAATCTTCCGGCCGACCAGACGATTGAACAGCGCGGACTTGCCTACGTTTGGCCGGCCGACGATTGCAACATTCGCCATGATGTTCGCGTGCTTCGCCACAACAGGCCGAATCTAACGTTTCGTCGCGTGGGCGTGGCCTGCAGCCTGTAATTGCCGGACGCCGTCTGTGACGTAAACGATTCCGGAGATCAAAGTGAAAAAGCCGGCTGCGATCACAACATAGAGCAGAGGAAACAGTCGTAGTTGCAGCATGACCCAGCCGATGGCGATCATCTGTAAGACAGTTGCTACTTTTCCTGTCCAGTTCGGTTTCACGTGTACTTTACCAATGAGCAAATACAAGACGGCTGCGCCGACGAAAAGGATCGCATCGCGCGAAATCACCAGAACGGGGAACCACACTGGAAACCTGCCGTAATCGGGCTCGACCTCGCTCCAATTGCTGATGCTTAATGTGATGATGCCGCTGAGCAGCAATCCTTTGTCGGCAATCGGGTCGAGGATGACTCCCAGCGAACTCCGCTGATTGTACCGGCGCGCAACATATCCATCCAACCCGTCACTCAATGAAGCGATCAGGAAAATAGCGATGGCAGTAAAGCGTTCCCACTCCAGCGGCGCGCCGCCCTGAACGCTTTGGCCGTAATAAATCGCCATCGTGACGAAAGCTGGGATCATTAGAATCCGAATGACGGTAATCTTGTTGGCCGTGGTCATGGCGGTCAGCAACGTTCAAACCGCCATTGGAACTTGCAAGGTAATTTGACCGCGATCGGCAATCGCGCTGCCATCCTAAGCCGGACATTGAAGGAACGTTCAGCGCTTTTTCGCTATCGCAGCGCCGTGCGCTGCTCCGGACGGGATTTTGAATCCTTCGATTTGTTTTTTGATTTCGTTGGCGAAAGCTGCCGCGCCGGCGCCGTTTACAACCCGGTGATCAAATGTGAGTGACAGCGTGATTACTTCTGCGCTTTCGTTTTTGTTCTTGTTGGGAATCAGTTCGCGGTGCGCTGTGCCAACGAACAGTGTGCCGACCGACGGCGGCACGACAATCGGCGCGCCCGCTTTCACTCCAAACGCGCCGAGACTTGTGATCACCACAGGCGCGTTCATGGCGTCAAGGCGGCCGCCGCGCGTAGCGGCGACGGCCTCGCCGTAAATCTTTACGAACTCCGGCCAGCTTTTTTTATTTGCATTTGTGATTACAGCCGTCGCCAGGCGATCCCCCTCGAGGGCGACTGCAATGCCCAAGTCGAAATCGTCATTTTGCACAATCTGATCGTCTTCGAGAATTAACCGGCGGAAAGGCGCATGTTTTTCCATCGCGCGCACGACCGACCACGCGATCATCACGGAAGGAGAGGGTGGATTCTTTGGCTCTTTCTTTTTCGCTGCCTCGCGGGCTTCTTGAATCGCGTCCCAGCGCGCATCGATTTGCAGGTTCGCAGGGATGACATGGCTGAGCTTGCGCGTGATCGTGGGCGAAAGCGCCGGCTCGATGTTGTAGTGGCGGGCGTGTCGCCCGCGATCACTAGGCTCCGCAGCCGACACGGCTGCCTCTACAGTCTTTCCCTCTGCTGAAACTTCAGCCACGTGAAATTGATCCGCGAGCGATGCTTCGCCGGTGAAAAGCGTGCCCAGTTCCTGACCGATCTCCACCGTGTCGCCCACTTTCGTTTTCCATTCGCCCATCACTCCGGCGAACGACGACTGGATGGGATAAACGGCTTTGTCGGTTTCGACTTCGCACAGTTCGTCATCGAGCGCGACGGGATCGCCCTGTTTTTTCAGAAGGGAAACAATTTTTGCGTTGCGAATTCCTTCGCCCATCACAGGCACGGTAATGCTTTGCACACGTCGGCTGGCAATGTCTGCTGTAGGCGGGGGCGCTGATGCCGGCCGAATAAATTCCGGTTCTGCTGCAGCACGGCCACGGTCAACGCCAGCGGCTACAACTGCGCGTTCGTGTTTGGTTGCAACTGAACGCCTGATCGCAGCGACAATGCGTTCCACGTCTGGCAATGCGGCGTACTCGTAGATCGGATTGTAACCGATCATGACATTAGCTTTGCTGACAAGAATCGGCGGACTGATCAGTTCATCCCAGAGTTCGGGTGTGCTCGTGACGTGGGAAATAATCATTTGCCCGACGCTGCAGTTCTCAGTGTCTTCTTGCACCACAATCAGTCGTCGAGTCTTGTGCACTGAATCTTCGATCGCAGTCTTGTCCCACGGGACAATCGAGCGCAGATCAATCAGCTCGACGCTCATTTCATTGCCGATTTTCGCAATTGCTTCGAGAGATTTTTCGACCGTATTTCCCCAGGCGATCAGCGTCACGTCGGAGCCGTTCGTGCATTGACGCGCACGCCCGAGTGGAACCGCCCGGATTGGCTTTGCGTATTCGTGTTCGGCCCAGAGGAGATGTTTGGGAATTAAAAAAATCACAGGGTCTTCACCGTGCATTGCCGTCCAGAGTAATCCCGCGGCGTCTGCAGGCGTGCTGGGAATCACAACGTTTAGGCCGGGATAATGCGCGAGCGCCGATTCGTTTGCCTGGCTGTGCCACAAGCTTCCGCCCGGCAAGTACGCGCCATAAGGGGCATAAATCACGGCGGGACACTTCCAGTTTCCGAATGATCGCCAGCGCAAATTCGAGATGTTGGTAACGAGCTGATTGAAACCCGGATAAAGGAAATCGATGAATTGCAGCTCGAAAACGGGGCGCTTTCCGTACGCGGCCAAGCCGCAGGCGACTCCGAGAATGGTCGATTCAGCAAGGGGCGAATTAAAGACTTGGTTCGAAAACTCGGTCGAGAGCTTCTGCGTGAGACGGAACACGCCACCTTTTGGATCTTCAATGTCCTCGCCGAAGAGAATTCGTCGCGGATCTTCCTCCAAGCCCGCGCGCAAGGTTTTGTTCACCGTATCGCCAATCCGATATTTCCCGGGCGGCAGGATTTCTTTGTCGATCTTTGGCGGCGGTTTGGTGACGTTCGCGAGAAGCTCGTTGGGCGAGGGGTCCTCGGCCTTTTCGGCCTCGCTGTATTCGCGACGAATGCGCTCCTTAATTTCGTTGTCGAACTTCGCAAATTCTTCTGCGGTAATAATGCCTTCCTCGATCAGTTGATCCTTCCAGCATTTAAGCGGATCGAATTTTTCGAGCTCCCGCAGTTCTTCCTCCCTGCGATAGAGTTTTTGATCGTCAGAACTGGTGTGACTGGAGAGCCGCTCCATCTTGATCCAGAAAAAGAACGGCCCGCCGCCGGCGCGGATCTTGTCGAACGCTTCGGCTGTCGCGTCATAAACCTGTTGCACATTTTGTCCATCGATTTGGCGCCAGTTCTCTGAATCGAGAACACTCAACGCCAGGGGGTTCGTTTTGCGTGTGGGCATGCTGATGCCGTACGCGTTATCTTCGACAAGAAAGAGCAGCGGCAGTTTCTTCTCTTTGGCGAAACAGATCGCTTCAAAAAAATCTCCCTGCCGAGTGGCGGCGTCACCCACTGTGGTCACGACCAGATCTTTTTTGCCGTCGAGCTGAATGCCCCAGGCGATCCCGCAAGCGGGAAGCAGTTGCGAACCGGTCGGCGTGGGCACACTCCAGATGTGCAGGTCCGCATTGCTGTAATGCGACGGCATCTGGCGCCCACCGCTCCCGGTGTTTCTCTTGGCGAAATATTCGAGTCCCAGCTGGCGCGTCGTCATGCCGCGTCCGAGCACGAGTCCGCGGTCGCGATAATACGAAACGATGTAATCGCCGGGTTCCATTTGCATGGAGACTGCCGCCAGCGCCTCGTGACCCATTCCGGAAACGTGAAAATGTCCCTTGCCTTGCCGATTTAGATTCTGCTCGCGCAAATCCGCATGGCGACTCTCAAGGATCGTGGTTAAGAGCCGCAGCTTATCTTCTTTGCTAAGGGCGGACATACGGTTGACTTTACATCGCGCTTGTAGATCGACAATCGGGCGGATTTGCTTCGGATAAGAAATCTAGATGCACTCGGCAATAGCAAAATCGCAGCGGAGCAGGGGAGTGATCGACCGTTACCGTGAATTTCTCCCAGTCTCTGCCTCGACGCCGATTGTCTCCCTGGGCGAGGGGAACACACCGCTGATTTATTGTCAGCAATTAAGCAAGCGGGTTGGCCGCGGCTGTAGGGTCTTTGTTAAAAACGAAGGAGTCAATCCGACGGGCTCGTTCAAGGACCGCGGCATGACCGTGGCCGTGTCCAAATCGCTGGAGCGCGGCGCGAGAGCCATCATCTGCGCGTCAACCGGGAATACTTCCGCTTCGGCATCCGCTTATGCGGCACGGGGAGGAATTTCATGCGTCGTAATTCTGCCTGTGGGAAAAATCGCGACGGGAAAATTACTGCAAGCTTTCGTTTACGGAGCAAGAATCGTCGCTATCGATGGCAATTTTGATGACGCCCTGCGAATCGTGCGCGAGCTCGGCGAAAGCGGCGATTTCGCCATTGTAAATTCCATCAATCCAGACCGGATCGCAGGACAGAAGACCGCGGCGTTCGAGATTGTCGATGAAACGGGCGATGCGCCTGATCTTCATTTGCTGCCAGTCGGCAACGCCGGAAACATCACTGCGTATTGGGCGGGATACCGGGAGTATCGCGCACGCGAAAGATCTACAAAACTGCCGGCGATGATTGGGTTTCAGGCTGCTGGGGCCGCGCCGATTTTTTACAACCAGATCATCGAAAAACCTGAAACGATCGCATCGGCAATTCGAATCGGCAATCCGGCAAGCTGGAAACAGGCGTGCGCGGCAATCGCCGAATCACGCGGAGCGATAGATGTGGTAAGCGACGAAGAGATTGTCGCCGCCCAGAACTGGCTGGCGCAACACGAAGGAATTTTTGTGGAACCGGCGAGCGCAGCGTCAATTGCCGGGCTTTTCAAATGCTGCGAGTCACATGAAGCGGCGTACTCATTCCAAAAAATTCCTGAGGCGAGTCGGATAGTTTGCACAGTCACAGGGCACGGCTTGAAAGATCCCGACGCGATAATCCAGCGAATGGAAGAATTGAAACCGGTCGCCGCGACTACGAACGATGTGCGACGCGCAATTGGGTAATAGCCGATGCTCGAAAACCATCGCCGTTCGTGTTTTCTTCGATTTAATTTTCATCTGACATGCGCTTGGTAGTTCAAAAGTATGGCGGCACTTCCGTTGGGACGCCGAAGCGAATCGGCAAGGTCGCGCGCCGACTCCTTGAAACACAGCGCGAGGGGTGTCAGGTCGTGGCGGTCATCTCTGCGATGGCGGGCGTTACCGATAACTTGCTCAAGCTCGCACACGAAGTATCGCCGCATCCGACAAAGCGCGAGCTCGACATTCTGCTATCGACCGGCGAGCATGCCGCCACCGCTTTAACCGCCATGGCGGTGAACGCACTTGGCGGACGAGCCATTTCACTGACCGGTGCGCAGGCGGGAATTTTAACTGACCGCAACCACGCCACGGCGCGAATCGCGAACATCAGTCCAAAGCAAATTCACGGAATGCTCTCGGACGATTACATAGTGATCGTCGCCGGGTTTCAGGGGCAGACTCCAGAAGGCGATACGACCACGCTTGGACGCGGCGGCTCGGACTTGACGGCGATTGCGCTGGCCGGCGCGTTGAACGCAGATGCGTGTCAGATCTTCAGCGACGTCGATGGGGTTTTCACCTGCGATCCTCGAATTGTGAAAGAGGCAAAAAAACTGCACGAGATCGCTTACGAAGAATTGCTCGAAATGGCCGGTAGCGGCGCCAAGGTGATACAATCGCGGGCCGTAGAATTTGCGAAAAAGTTCGGCGTCGAATTCGAGGTGCGCTCGAGCTTCACCAAGAGCGGGGGAACAATCGCGAAGGAAGAAAGTGCCGGTATGGAAGATGTGGTGATTCGCGGGATGAGCCTCGATCGCCACCAGGCGAAACTCACCATCGCAGGAGTGCCCGACAAGCCGGGAATCGCGGGGCGAATTTTCTCCAACGTCGCCGCGGCGCACATCGTCGTGGACATGATTGTGCAAAATGCATCGATCAGTGGAACGACCGACGTTTCGTTCACGATTCACGAGGACGAACTGGAGAACGCCCGTAAAATCCTGATGCCGGTAGTCGGAGAGATCGGCGCGAAACGTTTGAATACATCAAGCGGCGTGGCCAAGCTGAGCGTGGTCGGGATCGGGATGCGATCGCACTCGGGTGTCGCGGCACGGATGTTCGAGTGCTTAGGCCGCGGCGAGATCAATATTCAACTGGTTTCCACGTCCGAAATCAAGATCGCGGTCGTAATCGACGAAAAAGACGCTGAGCGCGCAGCTCGCCTGATACACAGCGAGTTCGGTCTGGCTCGATTGATGTCCGCCGCCGCTGCGGCGCAGCCGCTGACGTAAAGCGCACTGACATAGATCAATTAGGGCGTTTTCACCGGATTAACATAAAATTCCGGCACGCCCTGAATTCGCATCTTGTAACCGAAACCCGTCCACACAACTGCCGCTCCGGGATGGTCGATCGGACTCGGACCAGCGTGGTCATCTATGTTGGCTTGCTTCCAGGCCGTTCCGTCTTCGAACTTGATCACAGTGTGGCCCCGGAGACCGGCAAACGAACCATCGACTCGGCTCACAACCGGCTCGTGGTGGAAGAATGATCTCGCAACTCTCTTTTCGGTCTTTTTCTCGGTGACTTTCTCGGTAGTTTCCCGGTATCCCTGCAACCAGGCATTGAGCTTTTCGAGCTCTTCGGACGAGAGCTTATTTAGGCCTGCAGCCTTAAATTCCTCCGGAGACATCATTTCCTTAATGCTTCCGGAGAGGATCTCCTCAGCTGCCCAGGCTGGCCCCGCGAAGCCAGGAATGAAAAGCGCGGCGATCATCAGACAAGAAATCGAACCGCTGCCCAAAGTCTTCATCATATCTATACGTTACCGAAATTTCGCGACGCTAACACCGGCCGCAGGAACGTCAAGGTAGTGAATAGGTGCTTCGGTTTGCGTGGTTTGACACGATTCCGACAAGCGTTTCGCGAACGTGGCCGAGCACCGAAGCCAAAGTACTGCCAATTTTAACGCCCCGAAAGCGGAGCGAGCGCGTGGAGCGAAGGGGAAGCTACAAAAGGAGCGCCCAGGCGATGCAGTAGCAAATAACATCAGACAATATATGTCATATAAACTCGACAGGTGTTGGTGCTGATTGGTTTTGACTTGTTCTGCTCTGGCTGGTTTGCCTAATCTGGCTCTCGCCAATGAGCGAATCCGAGCCAATTTGGGTAAAATCCAAGTGGACAGCCGCCGCCGAATTGGATAAGCAAACAATCGAGTTCCGCATCCCGCTAAAAGGAGGCGGAATAGCCTATGGATTCGGCGCAACTACGTCCACGAAATGAGGTTGAATGAGCATGGACAGCGGCCAATGCGATGTCTGTGGAAGTGGGCGCCTGAGCGATTTGTTCGCCGCAGACATTTGTTCGGCAGTATGAAAATGCTAGCCAGCCAAATCGAACGCGAATTGCAAGCTGGCGGATGGAAGCATTGCGCGATTTACGAGGCTGAGTTGCTACGCGTCTGGCCGCTAGACGAGCCTGAGCGCGAAGCAAAGATCGCCAAATTTGCAAAGGAATATGGATTCCGCCTCCGGTTCTATCGGATGGGAATGTGCGCGATCTTCGACAAATGGCCACCAAGCCAAAGTTTGTAATGCTTTTCCTGCCAAATTAGGGGCACAACCTCTCGACTCTGCGTCCGATAAAATCTCACTTGCTTGAAAATTATATGTCATATGAAATTGGCGACACCGATCCCGCGTATTTAGGAAGCAGAAACCTCGGACCAGTCTCCTTAACTAGCCGGCCCGATCGTCGCCGTTCGTTTTTCGGCCAGATACGCCCAAACCCGCCTTGCACCTTCGCTTTGCTTAAGCCTGATAATCGATCCTGACCCAGCATCACCCCCACCAGTGAAATGCAAGACCACGTACTCGCCTGTGCGCTCTGCGTACGTGAGGTGATCAAGATTTATGACGCGGCCATCGGGCATGCTTACAAGATTCATGGCCAATACTGACTATCAGGTCCGAAGGAAGCACACAAAGAAAAAAAGAATCAGTGAGCGCCGCTCACCCTGATTTGCATCTCTTGCACGGCAGGCCCACGGGTTTTCTCGACGTTATTAAATCCGGTGTTGTCGACGATATCACCGTTATCATCCACCTCAACCCAGCGACCAGCGCCGATACGCGTATTAATATCAGGGGGAATCCAAACCATGTGCGTGTGTTTCTTAACCGACGCCGTCTTTCCAGTTAGACCGAAGTTGAGTTGGGTGGCTTTATTCAACTGTGTCTTGGCGTCGAGGATCGCTGCTTTGACTTGCCCATTCACAACCAGGGTCACCTTATAGGTGCCAACTACCAAGCCATCGGCGACGTAATGGCCGTTGGCATCGGTCTTAACAATTTTGGAAGAATTCTTCGCTTCAATCCGGACATCGGCGCCTTTGATTGGGCGGCCAGTGGGGTCTTTCACGATCCCTTCAAGAGCCGACGTGCCAGCAGCCCAGCCGGTGAAGGTTACAAGCAGCGAGCCAACGAAGCTAAGAACGAGTGATTTCGGGAGCATAGTTCACTAAAATACAGGTTTTGTGCCGACAACTCAAGGACGTGTTTTGCCTTCGAACGACAAGTTGTCACCACTCAGACGTTACTTCCGCTCCATTTTAATTTCTGCCGGACTACGCTAAAGAATGACGCGTCAGGTAACGACGCCAGCGGAAGCGTTCTCTTTGCTTTGCGAATTGTGACTGTTGATCCTCGCTCGACATGGATGGGCGTGCGCCCATCCAGCGTTAAAAAGACTGGATAATCGGGATCGCTCGCTTCGATGTCGATTATGGATCCTTCCGCAACAATGATTGATCGGTTCGTGAGAACGTGCGGGCAAATCGGCGTGATCACGAAAACGCCCGACTCAGGATCGAGAATTGGTCCGCCAGCCGATAACGAGTAAGCCGTCGAACCGGTCGGCGTCGCGACTATTAAACCATCGGCGTTGAACTCAGTGAGCGGTTCGCCGTTGACTCTTGTGCGCAACAGAACCAGGCGCGAAACTTCCCCGCGGCTTAACACGGCATCGTTCAGCGCGATCATTTTGCCCGTTCTTTTGTCGCCCAGATGAACTCGTGCCTCGAGTAGCGCCCGCTGACTAAAATTAATCCGGTCCCTCGCGATGCATTCCACCGCCTCGCGATAGGTCGAAGAACTGGCGCAGGTCAGAAAGCCGAGCGA
>WNGQ01007066.1_pt1 | contig 10814 bp, 9 predicted proteins | sample 5407661 | NCBI WGS metagenome assembly WNGQ01 (sample SAMN13153382, study PRJNA577476) | soil metagenome | isolation source: 60 cm soil or saprolite under Garry oak tree replicate 2 | place: USA:California | collected 2016-06-15
TATAAGCCGTAAAACCATTGCGTGGGGAATGCCGGATGTTTCCGGTGCCTCCGCTGTGAATACTGGTGTGCATACTTACTACCAATAGCGCACACCAGGCTGCGGGTGCATTGGGCACCCGGCATTCCCCGCGCCCTCTGTTTTCAAAGGGCGAAACTTTCTGGCAAAGCTCGGGCGCAACGGCGTCGCGGGGCGCGAAGGCGTGTCTGCAACATATCTCCGTCGTCATCGTCCGCGAAAGCGGACGATCCAGTATTCCAGAGGCGCTTATGACTAACCCAGGGGCCGCGGCGTACGGGATATCGCATGCGCGGGGCATGACCGATGTATGTGGGGGCGCTCTTTGAAAACCAAATCGAAGATCGAAAACCGCTGTCGTCTTGGCCTTGAGGCGGGACCCATAGCCACGACTTTTCATTGTGGCGCTACGCTGGGCAGCGATCCCTTTCATGACCGATATCAGTGGTTATGGGTCCCGGCGTTCCGCAGGGACGACGGCGATGGAGGGTTTTCCGGACGACGGTAATGGCGGGTTCGCGCAAAAGCGGGTGTCGCACTCCCGCCGCGCCGCCCCCTACACAAGATGTAAATGCGCCATCTGGATTGCGCCGCGACAATCCGCTAAGCTTTTATCCAACCGGTTAAAATCGGCAATTTCAGGGAGAAAGACGTTGAGATTCAGGGCAAAAGTTGCGTTATCGATCGCGGCGGCTATCGGGCTTTCGTTTGCAGGCCCGGCGATGGCGCAGCAAAAGACCATCACGGTCTGGTTCGGCAAGGGTTTTTACAAGTCCGAGGACGACGCCCTGCTGGAGGCGATCAAGAAATTCGAGGCCAAATCCGGCATCAAGGTCGAGCTGTCGCAATACGCCATCCAGGACATGATCCCGAAGACGGTGGCCGCGCTGGATTCCGGCACCGTGCCGGACGTCGCCTATTCCGACAGCTACGACGTGCAGGCGCAGGGCAAATGGGCCTTCGAGGGCAAGCTCGAGGATCTCTCCGACATCCTGTTGCCGATGAAATCGGCGTTCGCGCCGAACACGCTGGAGACCACCTATCTCTATAACGATCAGACCAAGAAGAAGGCCTATTATGGCTTCCCACTGAAGCAGCAGAGCATGCACGTGCAGATCTGGCAGGACATGCTGGAGCAGGCCGGCTTCAAGCCAACCGACATCCCGACCAAATGGGAAGACTACTGGTCGTTCTGGTGCGACAAGGTGCAGCCGGCCATCCGCAAGGCCACGGGCCAGCGCATCTACGCCGTCGGTCAGCCGATGGGCGTGGAATCCACCGACAGTTTCCAGTCGTTCTACACCTTCATGGACGCCTACAACGTCAAGCTGGTCGACGATGACGGCAAGCTTCTGGTCGACGATCCCAAGGTCCGGGACAGCCTGATCCACGCGATGAAGGACTACACCGACACCTATGTCAGAGGCTGCACGCCGCCCTCCTCCACCACCTGGAAGGACCCCGACAACAACGTCGCGTTCCACAACAAGACCATCGTGATGACGCATAACTTCACGATCTCGATCGCGGCGAAGTGGCTCGACGATGCCAACAACCCGGCGCTGACCGAGGCGCAGCGCGCCGCCGGCAAGAAGGCCTATGAGGAGACCATCATCACGGCATCCTTCCCCAACAAGCCGGACGGCACGCCGATCAAATACCGTTCCGACGTCAAGACCGGGCTGATCTTCAGTGCCGCCAAGAACAAGGCGGAGGGCAAGGAGTTCATCAAGTTCCTGATGCAGGAGGAGAACTTGCGGCCCTATATCGAGGGCGCGCTGGGGCGCTGGTTCCCGGTGACGACCGCGAGCCAGCAGAGCCCGTTCTGGCAGGCCGACCGCCATCGCAAGGCGGTCTATAACCAGTTCACCGGCGGCACCACCCCGTTCGACTTCACCAAGAACTACAAGTTCACCATCCTCAACAACGAGAACGTCTGGGCCAAGGCGATGAACCGCGTGGTCAGCGAGAAGGTGCCGGTGGAGAAGGCCGTCGACGAACTGATCGCGAGGATCAAGGAAGTCGCGGGTTGATTCTTCTACCTCTTCCCGCTAGCGGGAAGAGGTATGCTAAAGAGGCATGCTAAAGAAGTAAGTCGTCGTCCCGGCGAAGGCCGGGACCCATAACCACGGGCTTGCGTTGTTGTGCGAAAGCCGGCGAACAGCGTCGCCCAAAACAGCCGCCGCTGCGTATGGGTCCCGGCCTTCGCCGGGACGACGGCGCAAGCCGCGGCCGGCGTCTCGTTCCAAGAGTAAACACATGGCGATCACGCTTTCCGCATCCGATCAGGCGATCCAAGCGCCGCCGCTAAAGCAATTTCCCACTCGTCCCGGCGAAGGCCGGGACCCATACGCCGCAGCGCCGGCTTTGAGAGAAAGCTGTTCGACGGCTTTCGCGCAACGACTCCGGCCGATGGTTATGGGTCCCGGCCTTCGCCGGGACGACGACGTAGAGTAAACCGAAAATGGCGATCACGCTTTCCGCATCCGATATCCCAGGCGCGCCGCTATCGGCGCGGCTGACGCCGCCGCAGGTGTGGGGCATCGTGCTGCTGGTGCCCTATCTCCTGGTGTTCGCGGCTTTCGTGGTCTATCCGGTTTGCTACGGGCTGTGGCTCGCGCGCCAGCCGTCGAGCTATGTCGCGCTCTATCACGATCCGATCTTCGCGCGCGCCGCGGTCAACACGCTGATCTTTCTCGTCATCGGCATCAATTTGAAGATGCTGATCGCGCTGTTTCTGTCCGGCTTCTTCGCGCAACAGCGCGTCTGGATCAAATGGCTCTCGGTGCTGTTCATCCTGCCTTGGGCGGTGCCCTCGATCCCGACCATCCTGTCGGTGCGCTTCATGTTCAATCCGGAATGGGGCGTGATCAACCAGCTCATCTTCAAGTTCACCGGCGAGGACGGGCCGAACTGGCTGAACGATCCGACGGTGGCGCTGTCGATGGCGATCGGCGTGCACATCTGGAAATCGCTGCCGTTCTGGACCTTGATCCTGATCACCGGGCGGCTTGCGATCTCGCATGACCTGTTCGAGGCCGCCGAGGTCGACGGCGCCACCTTCTGGCAGAAATTCCGCTACATCACCTGGCCGTCGATGCAGACGCTGTACGTCACCTGCACGCTGCTCTCGATGATCTGGACGCTCGGCGATTTCAACAGCGTCTATCTGTTGACCGGTGGCGGCCCGGCCGACCTCACCCACGTGCTGTCCACGCTCGGCATCCGGTATCTGCGGCTCGACCAGCTTTCGCTCGCGATGGCCTCGATCGTCTGTGCGATGCCGCTGGTGCTGCCGCTGGTCTATTTCATGATGAAACGGCTGTCGCGATGAAGCTCCCCACCTCGACCGCAGCATCCTGGCGTGAGATCTCTTGGCGCGAGATTGGCACCGAGGCGCGGCTGCTTCTGATCGGTATCCCCGTCTTCATCTGGACCATGGTGCCGATCTACCACATGTTCCTGTTCGCGATCTCGCCGAAGGAGGACGCCTTCTCCGGCAAGCTGTGGCCGGAGCATCCGACCCTGCACAATTTCGAGATCGTGTTCCGCCAGCAGCACTATTTCCTGCGGGATTTCTACGTGCAGTTCTGGAACTCGCTGGTGATTGCGGTTGCGGTCGGCGCGCTGACGCTGTTCGTGGCCACCGCGGCCGCGTTCTCGATCTCGCGCTTGCGCGTTCCCGGCGGTCGGATCGTGATGAACCTCGCGCTGTTCACCTATTTCATTCCGGCGGCGTTCCTCGCCGTCCCCATGTACCGGACCATGGCCACCTATGGCCTGCTCAACAATCACTGGGCGCTGATTCTCGCGATGGTGACGATCGCTTCGCCCTACGCAATCTGGGTCTTGAAGCAGGCCTCCGACAAGCTGCCGGTGGAACTCGACGAAGCAGCTGTCATGGACGGCGCCACCACCCTGCAGATCTTCCGGCTGGTCTATTTGCCGCTGATGATGCCGTCGCTGGTCGCGATCGGAACCTATGCGGTGCTGCTCGCCTGGAACGAGTATCTCTACGCGTTCCTGCTGTTGTCGAACGACAAGGACATCACGCTGCCGGTGGCGCTCGGCAACTTCCTCGCCGCCGATGACAGCCCGTGGGAACTGCTGATGACCACCGGCTTCATCTACGCGCTGCCGCCGGCCGCGATCTACTACGCCTTCAAGCGCTACATGGTCGGCGGGCTGACCGCGGGCGCGGTGAAGTCGTGAGCGGGCGGGCCGAGCCAAACGCGCTGTCATCGCCCGACTTGATCGGGCGATCCAGCATTCCAGAGGCCGGCGAATGAGCCGCGACGCCGCGGCGTACTGGATGCCCCGCTGGAGCCTGTCATCGGGTTCGCCGGAGGCGAGACCCGGTGGCGGAGCATGACCGAAGTGTGGAAGTCGATGCCGGTTGGATTTCGCCAGGGTCTGCTTGAAGACACGACGCGGCCGAACTGGGACGGCAGCGGGCCGCGCCCGCTGACCTGGGTCGCGTGGTATCCGGCGGCGGACGACGCCGTTGAACGAGACCTGCTCGCGAGGGGAAAAACGGGTGAATGGTTCTCGTTCGGTCCCGCCGCGCGGGACGCGCCGATCAGCGCAGCGCGCCGCCGCTATCCGATCGTGCTGCTGTCGCACGGCACCGGCGGTACGGCGTTGCATCTCGAATGGCTGGCGCGCGATCTCGCCCGCCGCGGGTTCATTGCCATCGGTGTCGACCATCATGGCAATACGACCACTGAACCCTATCGCGCGGAGGGTTTCCTGGCGTGGTGGGAACGGACCCGCGACCTGACCGCGCTGCTCGATGACGCCGCGGCACGCGGCGCATTCGCTGGATCCATCGACATGGACCGCGTGTTCGTGGTGGGCTACTCGCTCGGCGGCTGCACCGCGGCGGCGCTCGTCGGCGCCATCACCGAGTTCTCGCGATTTGAGCGCTCGCCCAAGAACAAACATTTCGGCCGCGGCCCGCGCGAATTCCCCGATCTCGCCGACCATCTGCCGGGCCTGCTCGAGACCAGCGCGATCTTTCGCGACTCCTGGGCGCGTATGACGGACTCTTATCTCGACACGCGGTTCAAGGCGGCGCTGGCCCTGGCGCCCGGCAATTCCGTGCTGGGCTGCAACGAGGACAGCCTTGCCGCGATCAAGGCGCCGATGCGAATCGTGGTCGGGGGATCCGACTTCGTGCGGCCTGTCGCCAGCTGGCTGCATGAGCGAATGCCGGCGAGCGTGCTGGACCAACTGGCGCCCGAGGTCGGGCATTATGTGTTCTTGCCGGAAGCTACCGACGCCGGCCGTCAGGCCGAGCCGGCTTGCTGCATCGATGCGCCTGGCGTCGATCGCAAGTCGGTCCACGACCACGTCGCGGCGCTGGCGGCCGAATTGTTCGAAACGACTTGAACATGGCGGAGGTGTGCCCAAGGGCGCGGTCAAGCCGCGGCGTCCGCCTTCGATTGCATCCGATATTGCCGCAGCAGCGCGATGGTCCGGCCGAGGAAGTAGCCGGTCGTTGCGCCGGAGATGGCGCGGCCGACGAGCGTCGCCGTCGTGCGGCCATCGGGGTCGACGGCCGCGATCACCGCGACCGTATACTGCAGGGCAAAAATCGTGACGTTGCGAAGCAGCGGCATTGCGCTGCCCGGACGGTTGATCTGCCCCGTCACGTGATCCAGTGCGAATGGTTTTGCGGTCAGCAGTCCGACTGGCGCCAGCGCCAGCGCCGCGCCGGTCCACGACAGCAGCGGCCCGACGCCGTGCTGGTAGCCGGACAGCACACGCGACAGCCCCCAAACGATGAAAATCGCCGGGACAATGAGCGAGCGCCAAATCGTCGTGGTCCGCGGCCGCATCGCCTTGATGCCTTGCCACACCAGATAGGCGAACAGCGGAAACACCCAGAGGGGGGTGTGGATCAATGTCTGATACGCAAACTTCATGGATACTCCACTTCAGAGCGGCGCGGCGGTCTCGCCCGGCTCGTTCGACAGTTTCGAGGCGATCGATGCCGAGACGATCACGACCGCGATGACGCCGATCACCAGCGTGCAGATGGCGTTGATCTCGGGCTTCACCCCGAGCCGCACCTCCGAATAGATCCGGATCGGCAGCGTCGCCGAACCCGGTCCGGTGGTGAAGCTCGCGATCACGAGATCATCGAGCGACAGCGTGAACGCCAGCATCCACCCCGCCGCGATCGCGGGGATGATCAAGGGCAGCGTCACCGCCGCGAAGGCCCGCAGCGGATCGCAGCCGAGGTCCATCGCGGCCTCCTCCAGGCTGCGGTCGAGCGAGACGAGGCGCGACTGCACGACCACGGCGACGAAGCACATGGTGAGCGTGGTGTGGGCGATCGCCACGGTCCAGAACCCGCGCTCGGCGTTCAGCGCTACGAACAGGAGCAACAGCGACAGCCCGGTGATGACTTCGGGCATCACCAGCGGCGCATAGAGCATGCCGGAGAACAGCGTGCGGCCCCTAAAACCCTCGCCGCGCGACAGCGCCACGGCGGCAAGTGTCCCGAGCAGGGTTGCGATCGAGGCGGACACCACGCCGACGCGGACGCTCATCCAGGCCGCCTCGATCATGGCGCGGTCGTTGAAGAACTCGGAGTACCAGCGCAGCGACCAGCCGCCCCACACCGTGACCAGCCGCGAGGCATTGAAGGAATAGATCACGAGGATCACGATCGGCAGATAAAGAAAGGCGAACCCCAGCGCGAGCGAGGCGATGTTGAAGGAGGAGAGTCCCTTGGGCATCTTCATGGCTGAGACTCTTGCCGGCGGGCCGTCATCATCGCGCCTGCTCCAATTGGCGGCGCTGCAGCCGGTCGTAGAGCAGCAGCGGCACGAGCAGCAGCGCGAGCAGCACGATGGCGGTCGCCGATGCCACCGGCCAATCCTTGTTGGTGAAGAATTCGAGCCAGAGCGTCTGGCCGATCATCAGCGCGTTGGAGCCCGCGAGCAGGTCGGGGATCACGAACTCGCCGACGATCGGAATGAAACAGAGCAGCACGCCAGCAACAACGCCCGGCAGCGACAACGGAAACGTCACCAGCCAGAACACCTCGCGCGGCGAGGCGCCGAGATCGCTGGCCGCCTCTTCCAGCGCCGGCTCCATCTTGGCCAACGTTGCGTAGAGCGGCAGGATCATGAACGGCAGATAGGAATAGACGATACCGAGATACATCGCGCTGTCGGTCGACAGCCATACCACGGGCGCGGCGACGAAGTGCAGCGCGAGCAGGATCTGGTTCAACAGGCCATCATGCTGCAGGATGTTGATCCAGGCATAGATGCGGATCAAGAACGACGTCCAGAACGGCACGATCACCAGCATCATCGCGATTCCCTGCCACCGCTTCGGCAGCCGCGCCATGCCATAGGCGATCGGATAGCCGATTGCGAGCAGGATCGCGGTCGAGACCGCCGCGACGACGAGGCTGCGCAAATAGGACAGCACATAGAGATCGTCTGACAACAGCAGGTGGAAATTATCCGACGACAGGCTCGCGAAGGCGGCCTCGACCGACACCCAGCCGTCACGAAGATCGAACACCGGCGTGTAGGGCGGCTGCGAGATCGCGGTCTGCGACAGGCTGATCTTCAGCACGAAGCCGAACGGCACCAGGAAGAACAGGGCCATCCAGAGGTAGGGCGCGATCGCGGCGAGCCGTGCCGGGCCCGTGAAGATGGACCTGCCGCTCATTGCTCCAGCACCACGCAATCGTCGGGCGTGAACCAGGCGACCACGCGTTGACCCGCGCTGTAGGCGTCGATGTCGAGCCGCGCGGTATTGGCCATCGAGGAGCGGACCACCGCGCCGCTCTCGAGCCTCACCTTGTAGACGGTGAGACCGCCGAGATAGCTGACGTCGGTGACGATGCCGTCCAGCCGGTTGATCGCGGGCGCGCTGGCCGCGTCCGTGGCGGGCCCGCGCCGCGACAGCTTGACCTTTTCGGGACGGATCGCCACCGACACGACGGTCTTGGTGATCGGGTGGCGGGATTGCGTGACCGCGAGCGTTCCGGCGTCGCGCGTCGACACCGTCAGGCGATGCGCCTCGCGCGATGCCACCTGCCCGTCGAACAGATTGACGTCGCCGACGAACTCGGCGATCCAGCGCGATTGCGGCGCCTCATAGAGTTCGCGCGGCGTCGCCACCTGCTCGAGCCGGCCGGCATCCATGACGCCGATCCGGCCCGCCATCGTCATCGCCTCCTCCTGATCGTGGGTGACGATGATGAAGGTCATGCCGAGGCGGCGCTGCAGCTCCATCAATTCGAGCTGCGTGCTTTCGCGCAGCTTCTTGTCCAGCGCCGCCAGGGGCTCGTCGAGCAGCAGGACCTGCGGACGCCGCGCCAGCGAGCGCGCCAGCGCCACGCGCTGCTTCTGGCCGCCGGACAACTGGTCGGGCTTGCGCGTCTCCAGTCCCTCGAGCTTGACGAGAGCGACCATCTCGGCCACGCGGGTGTCGATGTCGCGGCGCGCCATCCTGGCCCGCTTCAACCCGAACGCGATGTTGTCGCGTACCGAGAGATGCGGAAACAGCGCGTAGTTCTGGAACATCATGTTGACCGGGCGCTGGTGCGGGGGAACCTGCGCGATGTCGGCGCCGCGGAGCAGGATGCGCCCGTCATCGGCGGTCTCGAAGCCGGCGAGCATCCGAAGCAGCGTGGTCTTGCCGCAGCCGCTCGGACCGAGCAGTGCGAAAAACTCGCCCGCGCGGATATCGAGCGACAAATGGTCCACCGCGCGGAAGCCGCCGAACGTCTTGACCACGCCCTCGATGCGCAAGAGCGGCATGTCGGCGATCGGAGCCGGCAACTGCACTGGCTTTGTGATCTCTTCCACGACGATCGTGTTTGATGCGTCCCCAGCCATGTCCCTCGCCCGCCCAGCCGCTCGCAAGCTAGCTTCGGATCGGCCCCTGCTCAACCGGTTCTCACCTGTCCTACCCAACAATATCGATGGTGTTTGCGGGCGCCTTGAGATGCAATCGATCCCATGAAGATCACGATCGTCGCTTTCGAAGGCTGCATGACTTCGGCCGTCTATGGTCAGGCGGACGCCTTCGCGATGGCGGCCTATATTGCCGGCCGGCGCGCCGACGCGAGCTGGTCGGGCCACGATGTGCGGATCGCCACGCCCGACGGCAAGCCGGTGCAGGGTTATGGCGGACATTCGATCGAAGCGCATTGTGGGATCGGCGAAGCCCGTGACAGCAACGTTGTTCTGGTCCCGCCGATCTTCAACGACATCGTCGAAACGCTGTCGCAGGAGAAGGGTCTCATCTCCTGGCTGTCGTCATTCCCGCCGCGATCGACATTGCTCGCCTCGACCTGCACCGGCGCCTTCATGCTCGCCGAAGCGGGCCTCCTGGACGGCCGCCGCGTCACCACAAATCCCGCCTTCGGCGCGCTGTTCGAACAACGCTATCCCGCGGTTCGTCTCGCGCTGGAGCAGCGCCTGATCGACGACACCATGGTGGTCTGCGCGGGCGCGACCACCGCCTATCTCAATCTCGCCGTTCACGTCATCGATCGCCTTGCCGGTCATGATCTCGCGGTCGCGACCGCAAAGGCGCTATCGATCGACCGCAATCCGGAATCGCAACGCCCCTACTTCATGTTCATCGCGCCCAAGGACCATGGCGACGACAGGGTGCTGCATCTGCAAGGCTGGATCGAGGCCCACCATCGCGAGCCGATCGGCATCGTCGAGATGGGGCGCGCGGCCGGCATGAGCGTGCGCAATTTGAACCGCCGCTTCCTTTCGGCAACCAGGATGTCGCCACGGGACTATCTGCGCAGGGTTCGCATCGAAACCGCCAAGCGGCTGCTCGAGGCGCCGAATGCGCCGGTCGACCGCGTCGCCGGTGAGGTCGGCTACGCCGACACCCGCGCCTTTATCCGCGCATTCGGGGCGGTCGCGGGGTTGTCGCCCGGCCAGTATCGCCAACGATTCCGGGAACGCTAGAGCGCGATGGGATGGTTGAATCACCATCGCGCTCCAGGTTTTCGATTGAACATGATCTTTTCGGAAAGCCGGTATCCACTTTTCCGGATCATGCTCTAAATGGCCGAAACGGCAACGGGATTGGCCAATTCCGCCATGGCCGCTTGCGCCTCTTTTGCAGACACTGCGTACGCCTCGCCGCCGACAGGAGAAGCCGATGCGCGTTGTGACCTGCGAACGTTCCGGACACCTTGCCCAGATCGGATTGAACCGGCCGGAAACCGGCAATCGCATTTCGATGGAGATGTTTCGGACACTGGGCGCGCTGTTCACCGAACTCGACGCCGACCCCGAAATCCGCTGCACGCTGCTCACCGCGGCCGGCACCGATTTCTCGCTCGGCGTCGACGTCGCGGATGTCCTGCCCTCCTGGGCCGCCGGCAAGAGCCCGTTCGAGGCGGGTCAGATCAACCCGTTCGGGACGACCGGCCCGAGGCGGCGCAAGCCTCTCGTCACGGTCATCCACGGCCAGTGCTTCAATGCCGGGCTCGAGCTCGCGCTCGCGTCCGATATCTGCGTCGCGGCCGACGACGCCAGATTCGCCTTTCACGAAATGCGCTTCGGGGTCTACCCGTTTGGCGGCGGGCTATTTCGATTGATCCGGGCCGCCGGCTGGAACGCGGCCATGCGCTATGCGCTGACGGCGGCGGAATTCGACGCGCAAGACGCGCTTCGCCTCAACGTGGTCGCGCTGGTGCGGCCGGTGGCCGAGGCCGAAGCAGCGGGTCGGTCGCTCGCCGAGGCGATCTGCGGGAACGCGCCGCTCGCGGTGCAGGCAGCGCTGGCGCAAGC
>WNGQ01023051.1_pt1 | contig 10813 bp, 9 predicted proteins | sample 5407661 | NCBI WGS metagenome assembly WNGQ01 (sample SAMN13153382, study PRJNA577476) | soil metagenome | isolation source: 60 cm soil or saprolite under Garry oak tree replicate 2 | place: USA:California | collected 2016-06-15
CCAGGCCTCGGCCAGATCGCCGACGATCCGTGTGGCGCTCTTGTCGAAGGGATCGACCCGGAGCAGGGTGTTGTAGTGGGGCGCCGCGGGGTGCACGACGGCGAAGGTCTCCTCGCGGTGCGCGTCGTACGAGGGCGGCTCCGCCGGCACCACGAACACCAGCTCCCCGCCGTGGCGCGGCGCCTCCTGGGCAAGGGCCGGCTGGACACCGGCGCCCAACAGCAGGAGCGCGAGGGCAATCCAGAAAGATCCCGTAGGCGCCTTTTTCAGCCGCCTACCTGAATGGCGACTTTGAGAGCGTTACCCACCCGATTGACGTACGTGTCGAACGCATCGTGGATCTGGTCGAGTTTGAAGTGGTGGCTGATGATCGGATCGGCCACGAGCTTGCCCTCGCTCATGAGGGCCAGGGACCGGCCGCAGTTCATCCCGCCCTCGCCGCGCGCGGCGTAGATGCGGACATTGCTGCGCACGGCAAGGTTCATGTCCATCTCGACGGGGCCTGCGTACCACGCCACCACCCCGATGCGCCCGCCGCGCTTGACGTTCTCGAGCGCTTCCTGCATGGACGAGGGACCGCCCGCGCACTCGAGAACGGAGTCGGCGCCCTTGCCGCTCGTGATGTCGCTCACGCGCGCCCCCAGCTTTTCCCTCCGCACGTTGATCGTGACGTCGGCGCCGAGCCGCCGGCCGATCTCGAGCCGCTCGTCGCGCGTACCGGTCAGGATCACCCGCTCCGCGCCCAGCGCCTTGCAGAGCTGCACCGCCATGAGGCCGATGGGTCCCGGGCCGAGGTTCAGCACGGCCTCCCCGGCGATGTAGCCGCCCATGAGGTCGAGGGCCCAGAGAGGCGAGGCGGCGGTCGTGACCATGCAGGCCTGCTCGAAGGTGAGATTGTCGGGCAAGCGGTACAGCGTGTTGATGTGGTTGACGGCATATTCGGCGAAGCCGCCGTCGCACGTGAGCCCCTTGGCGCGGTGGCCCTTCGCCATGTTGCCGTAGTTCAGGCAGGACGTGTACCAGCCCTTGATACAGTTCTCGCAACGCTCACAGCCCTTGTGCACCTCGACAGCCACACGGTCGCCCACGCGGAACTCGTCGACGCCCGGGCCGAGCGCCGCCACCGTGCCCGCGTACTCGTGGCCCATGATGAACTGGCCTTCTGGCTGGCCCAAGAGGTTTCGGTGGAGCACCTTCACGTCGGTGCCACAGATAGACGCGACCTCGACCTTCAGCAGCACCTCGCCCGGCCCCGGCTCGGCCACGGGCCAGGCCTGCACCCTCATATCGTCGGCGCCGTGGAGAACGACCGCCTTCATGGTGGATGGAATCGCCATCAGGTTGTCTCCTTTCGACGACCCGCCCCGCTCGGAGCGCTAGCCGCCGAGGGTATCCCAGGCGAGGCGGGCCATGCTGCCGATGAGCTGATTGGCGGCGGTGAAGCCGGGCGTGCCATCGGGAAGCGCGGCGGGAACATGCTCGGTGTAGGCGGTGAGGATGAAGAGCGGGATTTCGCCCTTGTAGATGATGCCGGCATCCATGAAGCCTCGCGAGCCCGTGCCCGTTTTGTGCGCGACCTTGGTCCCGAGCGGCAGCTGCGACGGCAGCCGTGTCTTGAGCTTCTGCCAGGACAGAATGTCGAGGCCGAGGCGGCAGAGCTCCCGCGTGGAGCCGAGCTTGGCGGCCGCCGCATTGTCCGTCACGGCGTGCAGGATCATCTCGAGCAGCTTGCCCTGGTCATGGGGCGTGGTGGTGGTCACCTGCTCCAGCGTGTGGTCGGGGCCGAGGCGGGGCGGAATGCCGAAGCGGTGGACGGTGCGTGTGAGGCCGATGGCGTCGCAGTAGCGCTGTATCTCGCCGAGGCCCACCATGTCGACCACGGTGCCGGTGCACGTGTTGTCGCTCACGATGATCATCTGTACGAGCGCGTCGCGGAAGGTGATCGAGAAACCCGGCGTCATGTGCTGGAAGGTGCCCGAGTCATTGTCCTGGTACTTGGCGTCGATGGTCACCTTCTGATCGAGCGAGAGCTTGCCGTCGTGCACGGCCTTGAGCGCGGCCATGAGGATCGAGATCTTCCGCGTGCTCGCCGAGGGCACGGGCACGTCGCCCATCCGGTCCGCCGTCGCGCCCGTCTTCAGATCCTTGAGGTACCAGCTCGTCTGAAACGGCAGGGCATCGCACAGCGCGTTCATCTTCTTGACGAGAGCGTCCATGGTCATCTCCATTCTTCAAACCCCTCTCCCCTCTGGGGAGAGGGGAGGGTGAGGGGCCCGCTAGAGTGCGCCGTTCGTATCGTGCAGACCTTGATCCAGAATCGCATTGCGTTGCGAGAAGTCGTTCGTCCCCCTCACCCTGCCCTCTCCCCCTTCGGGGGCGAGGGAGACAAGGGATGGAAGGTACGCCAGCGGGCCTCGGCTTCCTCGAAGCCGGGGCCCCGGTCGATGAGGGGCAGGTCACGGGCGCGTCGGCGGCGCTCCTCGTCCGTGGCCGTCTTGTCCAGATCGATGGTGGCCGGATCGAGGACGACGGCGTAGTCCTCGAAGGCGCCTCGGGCCGTAACGAAGCCGCGCGCCACGTCGGTGCGCACGCGCTCGGGATCGCGCTCCAGCGGATCGCCCCAGCCGCCACCGCCGCACGTCTCGAAGCGGAGGAGATCGCCGCGCTTGAGCACGATACCGTCGCCCAGCGCCACGAGTAGACGCTCCTCGGACGTGCCGGGATTGAGGGTGATGCGCCCCGTCCGGCCTGCCCGCCCTCCCGCCACGCCGTACGGCGCCACCACCGTGTTCTCCATGCGCGTGGCCAGCTCCGCCTTCTCGACGAGCACGCGCACGTCACGCACCACCCCGCAACCGCCGCGATGGAGACCCGGCCCGCCCGAATCCGGGCGCGCGGCGTAGCGCTCCACCCGCAGGGGGAAATCCCGCTCGACGTATTCCACGGGATAGTTCTCCTGGGCAATGTAGTAGATAACGTCCACGCCGTCGGCGAACGGCCGCGCCCCCAGCCCCACCCCGAGGCCTTCGATGCAGAGGATGGGGCGGCGGCGCGCCTCGTCCCAGGAGCGGAAATAGTAGAGGACGTAAACGGGTGAGCCCGCGGGCACCGCGCCGCCATTGGCCTGGGCGAGGCTGCCGAAGATGCACGACATGACCCGGAAGCGCGTGTTGGCGCGCATGCCGAGGGGGGCGGGGAAGCGCGGCTTGAGGATGCTGCCCTCGCGCGCGACCCACTCGTCCAGGTTCCGGAGCAGGCCCTCGTTCACGTCGAGATCGGCGTCGAGCGACTGCAGATAGCGACCGAAGGCGATGCGGAGCAGCCCCGCGTTGGTCGTGTAGTTTATGGGCCCGCGCGCCTGGTCGTCCGAGCGCGAGCCGTCGAGGCGCACGTGATCGCCCGTGCGGCTCAGCTCGAGGTCGACGCGGAAGGGCCGCTGCTCGGCGCCCCCGTCGCTGTCGAGGAAGTCGTGAAAGCTCCAGCGTCCCTCCGGCACCATTTGGAGAAAGAGCTCGCGGGCGCGGGTCCCTGTCTGCGCGATGCACTCGTCGAAGGCCGCGAGCACGGTGTCTGCCCCGTATCGGGAGCAGAGCTCGGTGAGGCGCGTGTCGGCGAGCCGGCAGGAGGCCATCATGGCCCGCGTGTCGCCCTCGACCAGATCGGGCAGCCGCGAGTTGCGCAGGAAGATCCTATAGGCCTCTTCGTTGAGCTGGCCTTCGCGGACGATGCGGACGGGGGGGACGAGGAGGCCTTCGTGATAGATCTCCGTGGCGTGGGGGGAGATGCTCCCCGCGCGCAGGCCGCCGATATCCTGGTAGTGGCCGAAGGTCGTGGCGAACCCGACGAGCCGTCCCTCGTGGAAGATGGGCGCGGTGAAGACCATGTCCTGATGATGCTGGACCGCGCCGTCCGAGATGTACGGGTCGTTGTACCAGTAGACGTCCCCGGGGCGCATGCTCTCGAGCGGGTAGGTCTTGAGAATGGGCGCGAGCATGCCGGGGCCGCTGCCCGAAATGTGGCAGGCCACGATTCGTCCCTGCGTGTCGAACACACCGACGAAGTAGTCCTTCTTCTCCTTGATGAAGGGCGACATCGCGCATCGCTCCATCAAGAGCTCCATGTCGCGGATGGTCGAGGCCAGGCTCCCTCGGATGATCTCGAGCGTAATCGGGTCCACCTGAACAACTCCCCCGCCGGTGGCGGGGAACCCAATATTCCCCTCTCCCCCACCGGGGGAGAGGGCAGGGTGAGGGGGCGGTGTAGGCGTCATACGCGCTCCAGAAGAAGATTGTATGCCTCGTCCACCCGCGCGCGAAAACCAGGCGCCACCAGCGGCGTGGAGTCGCTTTGCTCGATGATGGCGGGGCCGTCGAATGTCGTCCCGAGCGTGAGCTCATCGCGGGCATAAATGGGCGTGTCGAGAAAGCCTCTCCCGCGGAAATAGACCGGTCTCCTGCTCCCCCTCACCTCGCCCCCCCTCACCCTGCCCTCTCCCCCTCCGGGGGAGAGGGATGTCGCTGCGGCGCGTTTTGGGAGGGAGCCGATGGCGGTGACCCGTAGCGTGACCAGCTCAATCGGCGCGTTGGGCAAGTCGTAGGTGTAGAGCCGCCGGTGCTCGGCGTGAAAGGTGGAGAGGAGCGCGCCCAGACGCTCGTGCGTCACCGGCCCCTCCCCCAGCGGGCAGGTCAGCTCGAAGCTCTGGTGCTCGTAGCGCAGGTCGGCGGCGCGCTCGAAGCGCATCTGCTCGCGCGGGACCTGCTCGCCGTCGAGCCACACGCGCGCCTGCGCCTCCAGATCGGCCCACGCCGATTCGAGGAGCGACAGCGAGGCGACTCCGTCAGCGATGTGGCGCTGGGCCGTGCCCACGGTGCGCACGAACGTGGCCCGGATATCCGTGTCGAGCAACCCCCACGTGGAGAGCACGCCCGGGCGCGGGGGCACCACGACCATGGGAATCTCCAGCAGCTCAGCGAGACGGCAGGCATGGAGCGGCCCAGCCCCGCCGAAGGCGACGAGGGCGAAGCGTCGAGGATCGTGGCCGCGTCCCACGGACACCGTGCGGATGGCGCGCGCCATGGCATTGTCGATGATCTCGACGATGCCGGCCGCCGCCTACCGTGGGCTCGCTCCCCCCGCGGCCATAGCACACGGGGCCCGGCTCCGCGCCCGCGCTGCGCGGCCCCACGGTGAGCCGGCCCGCGCCCGTCACCGCCGCGATGCTTCCCCCGCCCGCGCCGATGGTGTGAATATCCACGATGGGCAGCTTCATGGGAAAGGGACCGATCATGCCGTCCTTGGTGATCTCCGGCCGGCCCTCCCGGATGAGGCAGATGTCCGCGCTCGTCCCCCCCACGTCGATGGAGATGATGTCGCCGAAGCCCGCGGAGCGCCCCACGCTCACCGCGCCCACCACCCCCGCCGCGGGTCCGGAGAGCACCGTCTGCACCGGCTGGCGAATGCAGGTGGCGGCGCTCGTGACTCCGCCGTCGGATTTCATGATGAGGAGCGGCGCCTGCACCCCCTCCGCGTCGAGCGCCTCGCGCAGCACGCCCACGTACCGGCTCACCGGCGGCATGACGGCGGCGTTGAGGGCGGTGGCCATGCTGCGCTCGAACTCGCGGAATTGCGGCAGCACCTCGGAGGAGAGCGAGACGAGTACGTCCGGATACTCCTCGGCCAGGATCGCCTGCATCCGCTGCTCGTGCGCCGGATTCGCATAGGCGTGGAGAAACACCACGGCCACCGCGGGCACACCGAGCTGGGCGAGATGGCGCGCCACCGATCGCGCCTCGCCCTCGTCCAGCGCGGTCAACACGGAGCCGTCCACGTCCAGGCGCTCCGTGACCTCGAACACGCGCTCGGGCGTGATGGGGCGCGTGGGCTTGCTCCAGCCGTAGAGGTTTCCGTGGCGCGGGATGTCGTGGCGGCCGATCTCCAGCACGTACTTGAAGCCGGCCGTGGTCACGAGCGCCGTGGGCGGAGTCTTGCCCTCGAGGATGGCGTTGGTCGCGGTCGTCGTCCCATGGAAGACACGGAGCACGTCGGCGGGCCCACGGCCGGCCAGGGCCAGCACCTTGCGCACGGCGGTGATGAAGCCGGCAGAAAGATCCCCGGGCGTTGAAGGCGTCTTGGCGACCCAGGTGGCCCCGGTGGCCGCATCCGCGAAGGTGATATCGGTGAAGGTTCCGCCGACGTCGATGGCGAGCGAGCAGGTCTTGGGCATGGGCCTCGCCATTGTAGGGCCACGGGCACGCGGAGGGAAGCCCGCGCTCTTGTGCTTCCCCGCGGCTCCGTCTAACCTAGCCGTCACGTCACCGTGAGTCGATCTCTCATCGGCTGCGCCCGAATGTATGCGTCCAGCGCCTCGCTCTCCGCGGCGTGGAACAACCTCCTCGCCTGGGTGTCCGCCGTCTCGGGTGTCGACCTGGAAGTGATCGAGCACCCCTATCCGGCGCCTCTCGACGATCTGTGGGCACGCGAGGACATGGGCTGTGTCTTCATGTGCGGCTATCCGTGGGCCCTCCGGGCCGAGCGGCCGCGCCTCCTCGCCGCCCCCGTGCCTTCGCCCGCGCGCTACGGGGGCCGGCCCGTCTACGTGAGCGACTTCGTGGTGCGCGCGGACAGCCGCTTCAAGACCCTCGAGGACACCTTCGGCGCGCGCCTTGCCTATTCCATCGAGAGCTCGCACTCCGGATACAACGCGCCCCGGCACCATCTGCTCGGGTTTCGAACGTCCGCGCGCCCGGCGCTCTACTCGGAGATCGTGGGACCCCTCGTCTCGCCACGCCGCGTGCTCGACGCGGTGATCGACGGCCGCGCCGACGTGGGGCCCGTCGACGGCTACCTCTTCGATCTCTGGCGGCGCCACCTGCCCGAGGTGACCGACGCCGTGCGCGTGATCGCCACCACGGAGGCCGCGCCCATACCACCGCTCGTCGCCTCGCCCACCATCGACGAGGACACATGCGCGCGGCTGACCGCGGCCCTCCTCGATGCTCACCGCGACCCCGCGCTCGCCCCCACTCTCGAGGCCCTGCTCCTCACGCGCTTCGTGGCGGCCACTCCGGCGCGATTCGAGGTTTTCCTGGAGTGGCAGCGGGTCGCGGCCGCCGCCGGCTACCCCGTGCTGGCCTAACCTGAACCTATTCCGCCTGAACCTATTCCGCCTGAAGCTATTCCGAAGGGAGCGCCCATGAGTGATGAGCTCGTGCGCATCGAGAAGCGTGAGCCGAGGTTCACCGACCAGTGAGCGTCGCCCGGCTGCTCCGTCCTTCATCGATGGCGATAGTCGGCGCTTCCGACAAGGTCGGCCCCGGGCTCAATGCCTGGCTGACCCTCGAACGCGTCGGCTATGCGGGAGCCGTGTACCTCGTCACACCCAGCCGGCCCGAGCTCTTCGGCCGGCGCACGTATCCTACCCTCGACGCGATTCCCGAACCCATCGACGCGGTGTTCATCGCCGTGCCGCAGGCCTCGGTGGTGGACGCGGTTCGCGCCGCGGCCCGCAAAGGCGCGGGAGGAGCGGTGGTGCTCTCGAGCGGCTTCGGGGAAGCGGGCGTGGACGGCGTGCGCGCCCAGGGCGAGCTCGCTTCCATCGCCCGTGCCCACGGCATGGCGGTGTGCGGGCCGAACTGCCTCGGCTTTCTCAACTTCGCGGGGCGCGCCGCCGCGTGGGGCACCACCGTGCCCGACCACGTCGCGCCCGGCCGCGTGGCCGCGGTGGTCCAGAGCGGCTCCATCGGCATCGCGCTCTTGAACGCCGGCCGCGACATCGGCCTGAGCTACCTCGTCACCTCGGGCAATGAGGCGGCCACTTCCGCCGCCGATTACATCGACTACCTGGTCGACGACGACGACGTGCGCGTGATCATCGGATTCTTCGAGCAGCTCCGTCATCCCCAGCGCTTCGTGGCCGCGGCGAGACGCGCGGCCAACCTGGGCAAGCCCGTCATCGTGGTGAAGAGCGGGCGCTCGGAGCGCGGGCGCGAAGCGGTGATGGCCCACACCGGCGCCGTGGCGGGGAGCGACGAAGTCTGCGACGCCGCGTTCCGCGCGGCGGGGGTGATCCGGGTGGGCTCCCTCGACGAGCTCATCGAGATGGCCGCGCTCTGCTCCACGATTTCCAGGCGGCCCACCAAGCGGGGCGTGGCGGTGTTGAGCCCCTCGGGCGGCGAGATCGCCCTCGCCCTGGACATCGCGGACGCCGCGGGGCTCGAGCTGCCTCCCGTGGGGGACGGCGCACCTCGGCTCAAGGCGCTCCTTCCCGACTTCGCCCACGTCACCAACCCACTCGATCTGACCTGGGCCGGGCTCTACGATCCCGCCGTCGCGCGCCAATGCGCGGAGATTCTGGCCGCCCAGCCCTCGGTAGGCACCCTCGTCCTCCTCCAGGACGCCCCGCGCGCCCTCGCCCTCCAGCAGGCCGAGCGCTACACGCGACTCGTGCGCGCGGTGGGCGAGGGTGCGGCCGCCACCCACACGCCCCTCGTGGTCGTGTCCAATCTCGCCGTCGATTTCCATCCCGCGTTCGAAGCGGCGGCCCGCGAGGCGGGCGCGCCCTGCCTGCGCGGGACCGCCGAAGGGCTCTTCGCGGTTGCGCGCTTCGCCCGCTGGGCGACTTCGTTGCCCTCCGACGCCACGGCCACGGCGACGACCGGCCCGTCACGCGGCCCGGCCTTCGCGGAGGCTTCGCGTCTGTGGGCCGCGCGCGATCGAAGCCGCGCCCCCGCCGAGCACGAGGCCCGGGCCCTCGTCGCTCCCTATGGGTTCGAGGGGCCGCCCGAGCGATTCGTGCCGGACGCCGATCAGGCCGTGGCGGCGGCGCGGGAGATCGGCTATCCGGTGGTCGTGAAGGCCATGGTGGGCGGCGTGGTGCACAAGACCGAGCGGGGGCTCGTGCGGGTCGGGCTTCGGAGCGATCTCGAGCTGCGCACGGAGGCGGACGCCATGCTGGAGCGCGCCCGCGCCGCGGGCGGCCTTGTGCTCGGGCTGCTCGTGCAGCGCATGCTGCGCCCCGTCGCCGAGCTCCTCGTCGGCGGCCGCGTAGATCCGGACTTCGGCCCCGTCATCGTGGTGGGCGGCGGCGGCATGCTCGTAGAGCTGTACAAGGACGCGGCGGTGCGGCTGGCCCCCGTGTCGCAGGAGACGGCGCGGGAAATGATTGCGGAGACACGCGCCGCCGCGCTGCTCGGCGGTTGGCGCGGGCGGCCCGCGGGCGACGTCACCGCCGTCGCCCGCGCCGTGGTCCGGCTCTCCGAATTCGTTTCCGACTTCCAGGATGAGATCAGCGAGGTCGAGATCAATCCCCTGGCCGTCCTCGAGCGCGGAGTGGCGGCCCTCGATTGCGTCATCGTGCCTCGGGCTGGAGGGTGACGCCATGACGCCCGATCCTCAGATGAAGGCCATCCTCGACCAGATGAAGACAGCCGGATGGCGGCCCACGCACACGCTCTCCGTCCCCGAGGCGCGACAGGCCTTCAAGAGCCGCGTGGCCAAGGGCGCGCCGGTGGCCCGCACCGTGGACCGCGCGATCCCGGGTCCCGCCGAAGACATTCCCGTGCGCATCCATTGGCCCGCGGGGACCGGTCCGTTTCCCGCCCTCGTCTTCTTTCACGGGGGAGGCTGGGTGATCGGTGATCTCGACACGCACGACGTGACGTGCCGCTCCCTGACCAACCAGGCCGGCTGCGTCACCGTCTCCGTCGACTACCGGCTCGCGCCGGAGCACAAGTTCCCCGCGGCGGTCGAGGATGCCTACGCGGCCACGCGCTGGGTCGCGGACCACGCGGGGGAGCTTGGCGTGGACGCGGCCAAGATCGCGGTGGGCGGCGCCAGCGCGGGCGGTAACCTTGCCACGGTGGTCGGTCTCATCGCCATCGAGCGTGGGGGCCCGGGACTCGTCTTCCAGCTCCTCATCTATCCCGTCACCGACGCCGCCCTCGACACGCCGTCGGCCCGCGCCATCACCTCGGACGACTATCCGCTCACGCGCGCCGACATGGAATGGTTCTGGGGTCACTATCTCCGCAACGATGCCGACCGCCGCCATCCCTACGCCTCACCCGCCCTCGCGAAGAGCCTGGGCGGGCTTCCCCCCGCGCTGGTCATCACGGCCGAGATCGACCCGCTCTGCGACGAAGGGGAACGCTACGCGGCCGCCCTCGAGCGCGCGGGTGTCACCGCCGCCTGCACGCGCTATGGAGGCGTCACCCACGGCTTCGTCGGGATGGAAGCTGCCTTCGACAAGGGACGCGCCGCGGTGGCGGAATCTTCGCAGGCCCTTCGCTCGGCTTTCGCCCGAGCCTAGCGCCCCCTCACCCTGCCCTCTCCCCCTCCGGGGGCGAGGGGGAGGCGGGAGAGGCGTACAGGGTGCTGAATCGCCGCAGCTCCACCTTGCCCGGGGGAAATCCGCGTGGCTTGCTCACGTCGGCGCAGGTGGCGACGTGGACGGTGACGCGCCCTCCGTGCTTGGCCTTGGAGTAGCGCGCGGCCAGCGACGCGGCGAAGGGCCCACCAGCACGGTGAGTCCGTCGGGAGAGACGAACCGGCGCGCCACCGAGCGGCCCTGCCATATCCCCTGCTCGGGATCGGAGGGCGGCGGAGCGGCGCGGGCGGTCATGCCGCTAGAGCTTGTAGAATCTCCTCGAGTTGCCCGCGAGGACCTGCCGCTTGGCGGCGTCGCCGAGATCAGCGCGGTCCGCCAGCTCCTTCACCGACTTCGGATAGCTGTGATCCCAGTGGGGGAAGTCGGACGCGTACATGATCCGGTCATCGCCCACGTAGGCGAGGGCCTGCGGGAGCAGCGGCTCGTCGG
>WNGQ01008099.1_pt1 | contig 10812 bp, 10 predicted proteins | sample 5407661 | NCBI WGS metagenome assembly WNGQ01 (sample SAMN13153382, study PRJNA577476) | soil metagenome | isolation source: 60 cm soil or saprolite under Garry oak tree replicate 2 | place: USA:California | collected 2016-06-15
TGAACTGCTCGACCGTTTCCAACCAGTCGTCGATGTCTTCCAGTCCATCTCGTCCCTCTCTGTCGCTTTCAGCGTGATCTGAAGTAATGATGAGCGAACTCCGGTCCTTCATTGCGTTGTACATGTTCGCGGTGGCGTGGGGTGTCCCCACGCGGCTGAACATCACAAAGCCTGGCTTTCCGGAAGCCTTAGAGTAACCGTCGGCGATGGAGACACAATGGTCCTCGTGGATGGCAAGGATGATCTGCATGTCGGTCCGGTCCAGTAGCGCGTCACACAACGATCCAAGCCCAGACCCATTTCCAAGGAATAGGAACTTCACGCCGGCAGCTCGGAGCTGTTCGGCGAGCAGTTCTCCCCCGGTTCCCTCGAAGGGAGTCGTCAGGCTTCCCGCCGGAGAGTTCACAGACGTTTGAGCCTGGCCGCGCGCGCCTTGACCGGACTGCGCACGTGCTAAAGGCTCCAGAGACTTCAGTGCGGATGCGGCCGCGGCAACTCCGAACCCCGCTTGCGACATCCGTTTCATGAAGGCCCGGCGTGGAATGAGGCCGTCCAGATAGTCTTTAACGATATCTCGCATAATATCGCCTCCGAAAGTGCTGTGGTGTACTCTACCGCAAGTTGCCGCCTGGGAGATGCTCCAGGTCACGATTGTTTTCGTTGCAGATCGCTTCCATGAGTTCCATGTCGGTCAACAAACGCACGTGCTCCATAAAGGTCCATGGCTTTGTGTACGCCTTAGGGTCGTCGATCGTGATTTCTACATCGATGTGGCCGAAATCTTTCCGGCGGAACCGCTCGATGACGTGCAGCGCTTCGGTTATTGGCTTGCCCTGTTGATCCAGCCAGAATTTTCCATTGAAACCCTTCGTGTCCACAACGAGCGTGTCGCCATCCCACTTGCCCGTCGAATATCCCAGCCAGCTGGGAGGAGCATCTTCCGCGACTTCCCGTCCATCGAGAAAGATCTGACGCCAAAGGATGCCGAAAGCTTCGTACAGTATGACAATGAAATCGGGACTCGTCTGAACGACCTTCCATTGTCCCGGAGCTGCGTCCATGCGAGGCACGCCCTGCGGAAGGCACAGTGCCGATGAATCTTCATTCTCATGGATGCCGGTCTTTCGTTCTTCAAGCAGCGCTTGGGCCCACGGCTGGTACGGGATGTTATCGACCTGCAGGTTCGCCGCAAAGTTCGCCGGCTTGCCGTCATATGTGTTTTCGGGTCTCCAAATTCCCGTCAGGTCCGGTTTGCCGTTCGGCAACCGCGGTGGAGGTGCGGAAAGGTCCGGCTTGCCATCAGGCGTCTGCGGGACGTTGGCCGGAGGCACTTTCGCCCACTGTGCTTCAAGAGGAGCACACACCAGGACAAGAACGGTAATAGAAGAAGCGATTATGGTCTTCAATTTTGTCTCCTAAATGTGCTGATTATAAATGATCGTCAGCTGTAAGTAGAAAATGTGAACGCTCAACCTTTATAGAGCGCCGCTACAGTTAAGCGCCGGTTCTCCATTGGATGCTCAGGCCGCTTCGATTCGGAAGTCGGCGACCAAGGGCAAGTGATCGGAGGCGATCACCGCTTTACGTTTTCTGTGCAATTGCAGCCGCTCCAGCGTAAGGACAGGATCAAAGTAGATGTGGTCCAGATGCAAAAGCGGCAACACGCCTGGATACGTTCGCGACCGTTGCAGGTGATGACGGATATCCGCCCACTTCAGATGTGAGCGCAGCGTTCTGGATACTGAGCCGCGCAGCCATTCGTTGAAATCACCCAAGACGATGCGTGCGCCGCTCAGTTCTTCGTGGTTCAAGATGTGCTCATCGAATAGCCGGCGGGCTTGGGCGCGATGTTCCAGGAAGGCAGTGCCCAAGTGAACATTGAATACGTGCAGGGTCGCCGCGTCGACCTGGATGTCCGTCCGGAGACATCCTCTTGGCTCGCGGCCCATTGCCGTAATGTCATAGTTCCGGCAGATGTGGATCGGAAAATGCGTCAGTATGACATTACCGTAGCGTCCGCCGTTCAGATGCCGGGTCTCGCCGAATGCGAAATCCAAGCCCAGTTCTTCCGCAATAAACTGAGCCTGATCCGCCTCGCGGCTCCGTCCCTCGACGCTCAAGACCTCCTGAAGCGCAAGGATATCGGCATTAATCTCGCCGAGAATATCGACGATGCGGCCCGGCCGCACACGGCGGTCGAGCCCCCGGCATTTGTGAATGTTATAGGTGACGACTCGGACAGACTGGTGAAACGTTCGCATTCGGCAAAGATGTGAACAGTCGATAACAGTCGATATTAACATGCCTCTCACCACCGTGGCGGGTGCTTGTGGCCCTGGCCATTGAGGTGTGGTGATAGCGCACGGCGTTATGCCACAATTTGCGCGCGGAGCAGTATGTCGGTCCATCTTATAGCGATCTTTACCTTGCTCGTGATCTTTGGGCTCGGCACTCTGCGTCCGGTAAACCTTGGCGCGCTGGCTCTGGTAGCGACATTCGCAGTTGGGGAAATCGTTGCCGGAGAAGATGCCAAAACAATTTTGTCCGGCTTTCCGCCCGACCTCTTCGTTCTGCTGTTCGGAGTCACCTATCTTTTCGGAATCGCCTCGGTGAATGGAACAATCGAGTGGTTGGTGAACTCGCTGGCGCGGCTGGTGGGAGACCGCACGGCGCTGATCCCATGGGTCATGTTCTTCGTGGCGGCAATTCCCACGACAGCCGGGGCATTGGGACCGGCCGCAGTTGCGATGTTGGCCCCAATTGCACTGCCGCTGGCAAAAAAGTACGACATCAATCTGCGGCTGATGGGACTAATGGTGCTGCACGGCTCATGCGCCGGCAACTTCTCACCGGTGAATGCGCTGGGCGTCATCGTCAATGGGACTGTCCAGCGAAACGGGCTGCCGACGTATCCTCTCGCACTGTTCGCGGCTAATTTTGGCTACAACATCATTCTTGGAGTCACGATCTATCTGCTTTTCGGGGGCCTCGAGCTGAGACGGCGTCAACGGGTTCGCACTCCCGTCATGGTTGGTGTATCGGAAGAAGAAGCCGTGGGCGAATCCCCGGCCAAATTTGGTACACGCTCAACGCCGATTGGGAGAGCCAGCACTGCCATGCCGGCCGGTTTTCAATCGGCGCCCTCAAGTGGGGTGAACCTCGTCCGCATCGTCACCCTAACCGGCATCATTGCCGTTGCCGTAGGCGCACTGGTCTTCCGGGTCGATCTTGGAATGCTTGCCATCGCTTGCGGGGTGTTGCTGCACTTGTTGTTTCCGTCGACGAGCAAAGGAGCCTTGAACAGAGTGAGCTGGAGCACCGTGTTGTTGATCTGCGGCATTGTGACCTACATGGCGCTGCTACAGAGAACGGGCACCATCACGATGGTTGGCAATAGCGTGGCCGGTCTTCGCACTCCGTTATTTGGTGCATTGCTCGTTTGTGCGACAGCGGCTTTGACCTCCGCCTTCGCCTCGAGCGCGGGCATTCTCGGCGCTCTTATTCCTTTATCTGTGCCATTGCTCAGAACAGGATCTGTAGGAGTCGCGGGGTTCGTTATAGCAATTGCGATTTCGGCCACAGTGGTGGACTCCACACCGTTCTCGAATCTTGGAGCTGTGGTACTTGGCAATTGTCCGGAAAGCGATTACGAACGGCTGTATAGTGGCATGGTCCTCTGGGGCTTCGCTATGGTGCTCACTGCGCCTGTAGCCACGTGGCTCCTGTTCGTTCTCATCACTTGAAACTGGAGAGGCGTTCTGTTTTTGAGCTGCGCGCTTGCGCGCAGTAGACCGCCGCTACCGCCGCATTGTCAATGCAATGACGCTGGTTTTACATTTTTTTGCTTCCACAACCGCATCTTTCAGTGGGAAACTAAATGTCTCTTCGGGAGTGAGGAGTATGATCACTTTCGACCTCTTTCGCTCGTCGGTCCCGAAGCTTCCGTACATTTCCAATACCCCTCACCTCCAAGTCTATCCTACCGTTGTGCGGGACGGACACCAACCCGTCCCGCGCTTCGTGATCAACGTCAGATCGGCCTTCGGCTCAGGCATACAAGATTCTCCTTCTTTTTACTTAGACGAATGTTTTCAGCCTATTGTGATAATCTGCCTTGCCCAAGAAAACCGACTATGCATGACAGAATTTACGACAGCATCTGTGACGTCATCGGCGACACACCGATTGTACGGTTGAAACGAATCCCAAAAGATCACTGGGCAGAAATGCTCGTGAAACTGGAATCTTTCAATCCGGGTGGAAGCGTGAAGGACCGCATTGGTGTCAGCATGATCGAGGCGGCGGAGCGAGAAGGGCGCCTGAAGCCTGGAGGCACCATCGTCGAAGCGACCAGCGGGAACACCGGAATCGGCCTGGCAATGGTGTGCGCCGCTAAAGGTTACAAGGTCATTTTGACCATGCCCGATGACGTCAACATCGAACGAGTGGCCCTCCTGCGGGCTTATGGCGCGCGCGTCATTCTGACTCATCGGCTGGATTTCATGCAGGGCGCGATCAACAAGGCCGAAGAAATCCTTCGAGAACATCCCGACTACTTTATGCCGCAACAGTTCCGAAATCCTGCGAATCCGCAAATCCATCGGGAGACGACCGCTCGCGAGATCCTCCATGTCGTCGGCAGCAGACTCGACGCGCTGGTTGTCGGAGTCGGAACGGGAGGTACAGCTACGGGCACAGGTGAGGTCATTAAACAGAAAATCGAAAGCATGAAGCTTTTTGTCGTTGAGCCGATGGACTCCCCTGTGCTGTCGGGGGGAAAGCCCGGCTGGCACAAAATCCAAGGCATCGGCGCCGGCTTCGTTCCCGAGATTTTGAATCGAAATATTATTGATCGGGTTTTAACGATAACTTACGAGGATGCTACCGCTTCCGCCCACAATCTGGCCGAGCAGGAAGGTATCCTTTGCGGCATTTCATCGGGGGCCATTCTTCACGCCAGTTGCATCTTGGCGCAGGAACTCGGCCGGGGAAAGCGCCTGCTCGCGATTCTTCCCGACACGGGCGAACGCTACCTCAGCACCGAATGGTTTTCTTAAAGTATGCAAGATGATTCTCGGGAGCCGCCTGAAGAATCGGCGGACGCATCGTTCGCCGATATCCTGAAGGAATTCGAAGCGGCGGAGCGCCGGGCGCCTTCCGGCGGTCCGCGCCGCGGCACCGTTGTCGGCATATCCGGCGATTACGTCCTGATCGATTACGGCTCGAAAGCGGAAGGTGTAATTCCGTCCGCCGATCTGCTCGATCGCGACGGTAAGTTAACTGTCAAGCGCGGTGATACCTTTAACGTGGCAATCACGGGCCGCAACAACGAGGGCATGGTGACGCTTTCCCGCGTCGCCGGCCGGCGCCCACAGGATTGGGATACGTTGACGCGTGCTTTTGAAAACAAGGAAATCATCGCGGGCCGGATTACGGCCACTGTGAAGGGCGGCTTCACTGTGGACGTGGGAACGCGCGCCTTCCTTCCGGCCTCGCGAAGCGGCGCTCGCACACCCGCGGAAATGGAACAACTGGTTGGACAGGAAATTCGTTGCCGCATCATCAAACTCGATATCAACGACGAAGATGTTGTGGTGGATCGCCGCTCGGTCCTGGAAGAAGAAGCGCGCCAGATGCGGCAGAGCACCTGGGAAGAAGCGGCGTCGCGGTTGAATGCGGGCGATCGCGTCACGGGAGTCGTTACTCGGCTGGCAGATTTCGGCGCCTTCGTCGAACTTCAGCCGGGCGTGGAAGGACTGATCCACGTGTCTGAGATGTCCTGGACCAAGCGGATAAAGCATCCCAGCGAAGTGCTCAAAGAGGGCGAGCGTGTCGAGGCTGTGGTGCTGAAAGTGGACCTCGCGGCATCGCGCCTCAGTTTGGGGTTGAGGCAGGTTCTGGAAAATCCATGGGACACCATTAAGGATCGTTACCCGAGTGGAAAAATCGTTGAAGGCAAGATTACAAGACTTGCCAAGTTTGGCGCGTTTGTAGAGGTCGAGGAGGGAATTGAAGGTCTGGTCCACATCTCCGACTTCACGAGTGAAAGGCGGATCCAGCATCCAAACGAAATCGTGAAACCCGGGCAGGTTGTGCGTGCGATCGTGCTGTCGGCGGATCCGGATGCGAAACGATTGAAGCTCGGCATGAAGCAACTCGAGGCCACTCCGGCCGACCAGTTTATCGAACAGCTTTCAGTCGGCGATCATGTCACCGGTCGCGTAATACAGGTGCAGGGTGATCAGGTGACGGTACAGTTGGCCGAAGGTGTGGAAGGTGTGTGCCGGGTCCAGGAGACTGCCGCCGGCGGGCCGGCGTCTGTATCGGGCGGATCGCTCGCGGAACGATTGGCTGCAGCGTGGAAGGGTGGCGCCAAGCCCGCGGAAAACTACCACGAAGGTCAAATACGCTCGTTCACGATCAAGGCCATCGATGCTGCGGGCAAAAGGATTGAGCTAGTGCCGGCGTGAGTACACAAATGTTGACTGTCAAATGGCCCTGTTGTGCGATGTCTAATGTACTTGGTGCGATTACCGAACTGCCAAATGATGGTCAATGCGTCGTTAGGTAATCTGGCAATCGAAACAAATACATTACACATCCCACAACACGCCATTTGACAGTTGACATGTGTCGCTTGTTTCCTGTGTCCAACCAAGACTGGTGTGTCAAGATCAGCCTATGCGAGGAGGGAATGGTTTTGCTCAGGCAGTTTCTCTCGCAAGCCCTTTCAACCGGTTGACGGTTTCCTCCCCGAGCAAGCGCAACGTGAATGCCGTCTTATTGTGATTGAGCGGCTCGCAGAGGTCCGTATAAGCGCGGCAGGACTCGCCGTCCGGCGTGCCGGGGATGGGAGCGAATTCGGAAAGCATTACACGCGTCCCTTGCTCGGCTGCGAAGCGAATCGAAGCTTCCACGTTCTGCTCCTCGGAGTCGGGGTGTCCGATGATGACGTATGCGGTAATCAAACCGGCGCCTGCCTCGCGCAGTGTCCGCACGGCATCCGCAAATTCTTGTGAGTACACCTTCCCGCCTGTTTTGCGCTGCCACGCGTATGCACTGGACTCGAATCCCAGGAAAAAAGTCTTGAAACCTGCGCGCACCATGAGGCGTGCGAGCTCGGGCGTGACGAAGCGCGCGTTGAGCGCGTTGGGTGTGTGAAACGACAGATTTAAATTTTCCCGCAGGATCGCTTCAAGAAATGGAAGAAGAATGCGGTCCGCTTTGAACAACAGCGCGTCATCATAGAACGCGACATGGCGCGCCCCCAAACGAGCCAGGTGCCGGAGTTCTTCCAAACAGACATCCAGCGGTCGTGCGGCGAAATTTGGATATATCAGTGGGACGGAGCAATAGGTGCATCGGAAGGGACAACCTTCCGTTATCTTGAGAACGCCCACCTCTCGATCAGCGCCTTCCCAGAAGGGAAGTCCCTCCGACAGCGGCAGCCCAAGCGGCTTCAGGTCCAGACCTCGAACGACTTGATCCGCGCCCAGCGACGCTGCATGGGCGGGGCATAGAGTCGCATAAACCCCGCCGAGAATGACTTTCGCGTGCGGCTGAAGCTCGCGAACGTCGTCGACGACTTCCCGCACACCCAGATACCAATAGGTCATCACCGTTTGCACCAGCACAATATCGAACTTCTGCTCCAGCAGTAGGCGGCGGAAATCTTCACGCGGGCGGCCGAATCTGTAAAAGCGTCTTGGAATGTCGGCCAGAGGTGCGGGTCTACTGACGGGTTGTTGGTCGAATCGTCCGCGACCAAAGGCGTCCCGCTTGCGGGAAACAAGATGATCAAATAGCGTCAATTTGCAGCTCCGGAGTTGCCCGGCCACGCGCAGCATCCCATAAGGACGCAGCCAAAAATCAAACGCTGTGAAGTCATAGATGGGTGGATTGACGAGCAGCAGATTCACTTATTGAACTCCAGCACTGGACAGCGGGGCTTAAGCGTTCCGCTCCATATGATAGCCTGCTCAGATGATCCCCAGCGAACCGCCATTGATCGTTCGGAATCTTCGCAAGGAGTATCGCGTCCACGGTGGATCGCCCCTGTGCGCGGTGGACGGAATCTCATTCGAAATTCAAAAAGGAGAGTGCTTCGGGCTTCTTGGACCGAACGGCGCCGGAAAATCCACCTCGATGAACTGCATAACCGGTTTTTACCCGCAATACCTGCTCGTTTTTCCGATGTTTCTCTTCTGCGGTGTGTTTTTTCCCTTGAGCATGCTGCCGCGGTATTTGCAGTGGCTGGCTTGGGGCCTTCCGCTCACATCCATCGTTTCCCTAATGCGAACGCTGACGCTCGGCACACCGCTTCAGCCTCAAGGCTTCATCGTGATTACTGTCTGGCTGGCAGTTCTTGTGCCGTGGTCCAGGCAAGCCATGAGCCGTCGCCTGATCAAATGATCCCGCTACAGGTTTTCTGCTTAAAGCTTCCTGCTGTTCCTGCCGATTTGTACTGAGGGATGTTTTTCGAGAAATTTCGCGGAGGTTGCCTTGAATATTTTTGAAACAATGGGTCTGGGTTACACCATTTTGGCGACAACACTGTTCACGATTGAGCTTATCTGCTGCAGCGCAAAAGGATTAAGCGCTCTCCGGCACTTGCTGGCGCGCGGACAAGGAGCACCGGAAAAACGCGGGGCGGCACCAGCCGATAATAGCAGGGATAATACTAGGGATAATGGTAGGGGAAATGTCGTGAAGTTAGCGGCTCCTGAGTCGAGATCCTTTTAACTTGGTCCTTATTCCTCAGCGGCCAATCCATCAACGGAGACTCGATTTCTTTGCTCTCGATTGGACGCACTTTCTCTCGAGCAAATTCCATTTGCTCGATTTGCGCCAACGCTCAAAATCTAATTGCTGAGTTAGACCGACGCAGCCTGGAGTACCGGGTCGCAATTGCGGAAAAATTTAAAGGCGGGCTCACCGACAACTCGGTAGCCCGCCTGGGCTTTTTTTGCTTCCTTATGGTGTCTTCTATGGTCTTTATGTCACCTCCTTCAAGTCCGAATGCTTTGTGGCATATGGCATTGAGATAGGCCTGTCAGTACCTGTTCACGACCAATCCATAATCTTTATAATTGCATTTTCGCCGTGGCCCGAACGGAGAACGTGCCTCTCCGGCGTCGCAGGAATTTTCGCCGACTGTGCGGATTATTGAAAATCGAACTAAAGTATGGACGGAATCGTCCGTCAGTGCCAGGGGGTTTTGCGAGAAAGGCAGCACCATTGTATGCCTAAAGGGAACTTGGGGACTGGCCGATACGTTGACGCAGGAGGCAAAGGTGCCTACGAACGTAGCAGATGTGGCCGGTTTCCGGGATTATTACGAAACACTCCAGTTGAGCCCGAATGCGGATGAGGAAACAATCAGCCGCGTGTTTCGCATTCTCGTCAAAAGGTATCATCCCGACAACAGGGACAGCGGAAACACCAAAAAATTCAATGAAGTGATGGACGCGTACCGGATTCTGTCGGATCCCGGACAGCGAGCCGCCTACGACGTTAAATACGACCAGAGCCGCGCCACCGTTCTGAAGCTTTTTGATGAAGCTTCCGCAAGCGACAGTTTTGAGTCGGACCGGCGCGTTTTTGAAGGCATCCTGTCGCTGCTCTATGTCTCACGCCGGCGTAATCCGGACCGGGGTGGAGTCGGCATCATTCAAATGGAACGTCTGCTGGGATGCCCTTCACAGCACCTGGAATTTCCTCTCTGGTATCTGCGGCAGAAAACCTGGATCGAGCGCCTGGAGAACGGTCTCCTTGCCATTACCGCCGCAGGCGTTGACAAAGTCATCGAGCAAAACAATATCATTCTCCGGCGTGACCGGCTTATCGCCGAGAAAGCAACGGGTGGAGCGCCTGATGCGGCCGAGGACCTCGAAATGGTCCCGCTGTTGAGATGAAGTATCACGGATTACATCCCGCGAAAGACCACGTGTGAGAGAACTGGCTGCTTCTCGGGCGGTTCTCAAGCGAAGAAAGTCTCCGGCAACAGCATTCCCCTCCTCTGCGAGCTAACCGAGGAGGGGAATATTTATCGCAGGTCGGGTCAGGAGCGCCTCCCATGGCGTTCTCGGCAATAAGCCGGTCGCGGCGGAGAACGATATTGTTCTGCTCGATCACTTTGTCAACGCCTGCGGCGGTTATGGCGATGAGACCATTTTCCAGGCGCTCAACCCAGGATTTTTGCCGCAGATACCAGAGAGGAAATTCCAGGTGCTGGGAAGGGCATCCCAGCAGACGTTCCATTTGAATGACGCCGACTCCGCCCCTGTTCGGGTCACGCCGGCGTGAGACATAGAGCAGCGACAGGATGCCTTCACAAACGCGCCGGTCCGAATCAAAACTGTCGCTTGCGGAAGCTTCATCAAAAAGCTTCAGAACGGAGGCGCGGTTCTGGTCGTATTTAACGTCGTAGGCGGCTCGCTTTTCAGGATCCGACAGGATCCGGTAAGCGTCCATCACTTCATTGAATTTTTTGGTGTTTCCGCTGTCCCTGTTGTCGGGATGATACCTTTTGACGAGAATGCGAAATACGCGGTTGATTGTTTCCTCATCCGCGTTCGGGTTCAACTGGAGTGTTTCGTAATAATCCCGGAAACTGGCGGTATCTGCTGCTATCTTACTCATCTTGGCTCCTTATTAAAATTTCGTCATGAGATAGAATTTTCAGTCGCCAGTCCGGCTTTCGCAATTAGACGAAAGACGGACTGGCGAATGCCCGGCTTACGGCATCAAGGGGAAGTCCACCTCTACGCTTCCATTCGACTTAGGTGTTACTGACTGGGTCGTCGGGGTGGA
>WNGQ01021876.1_pt1 | contig 10812 bp, 6 predicted proteins | sample 5407661 | NCBI WGS metagenome assembly WNGQ01 (sample SAMN13153382, study PRJNA577476) | soil metagenome | isolation source: 60 cm soil or saprolite under Garry oak tree replicate 2 | place: USA:California | collected 2016-06-15
TCCGAACGTCCGTTCACGATCACCCGAGCGCCTTCTGCGGCAAGTTGGTTGGCAATCGCGAAACCGATGCCCTTGGTGGAACCGGAAATTAGAGCCGTTTTACCAATAAGTTCTAGATTCATAATTCATTTGTTCACCTCACTCATCGCATTCGTTCGGTTAACGCCGCCATTTAGTAATGCGAGATTTCATGTGAAAGAGGCCAAATGGGCGGCAACAAATCCAACAGGACCAAACAGAGATAACAGAGAAAGAAATCTGAATCTCTGTTCTCTCCGTTTCCTCCTGTTCAAATCCGGGTAACCGAGCTACTAAAAGCCCTTGAGCTCCTGGTGAAGCCAAGCGCGCGCGAAAGCCCAATAGTTTTTCACGGAGGAAAGTGAAATATCGAGAATCTGAGCGACTTCCTGATTCGTGCGGCCGCCAAAATAGCGCAGTTTCACGACCTCGGCCTGGACCGGATATTCCCTGGCGAGGTTGTCCAGAGCTTCATGCACGGCCAGCAACTCATCATCGGCTTGGGGTGCGACCAGATCACACTCAGCTAGATCAACACGCTCATAACCTCCACCGTGGCGGCGCGTGCGTCTGCGGCGTGCCCGATCGATCAGAATGCGGCGCATCGCTTCGGCCGCGGCGGAAAAAAAGTGAGCGCGGTTCTCAAAGCTCGGGTTCTCTGAACCTACGAGGCGCAGCCATGCCTCATGCACCAATGCAGTCGGTTGGAGCGTCTGGCCGGGTAGTTCCTGTGCCATCTTGCGAGTCGCTAATTGACGCAATTCCTGATAAACCAAATCCAGCAGTTCGTCGGCGGCTCTAGGGTCGCCGCGTTCCACGGCGGTCAGCAATACAGTGGCATTGCTCATGTGTTCGGAAATTGCCTTTCTCACCGAATGTATCGCTGGCTCTCTGCGCAAGCAACCTTGGATTCCAGCGCTCATGCTGCTTCAGTTTCCTACTTGCCTTGAGCCGGCGCCGGGGACTCAACGAGCGCAGTGGCTTCGTCCAGTTGAATCCGCGCATAGAGCCAGGCCAGCCATGCGTTACCCGGATCCTCAGCGATACTCAGTGGCATAATGGGCGGCGCCAATGTATCCCCTTTGGCTAACATCGCTTGCGCCTCACCTTTCTCACCGAGCCGCCAGTAGGCCATCGCCAGCACGGCATAAGCATGTCCATGCACATAGATGCGGGGGATTTTGAGGGGCTTTTGGGCCCATTCGACGGCCTCGGCGTAATGTCCCCGCCGATATTCACAGAGCGCCTTGCAGTCCTGGAAGAAAGGCATTGCACCCTGGTCTCCAATTCCGCGCGTCACTGCGGTGTCGGCCAGGAGGCCGACTACCTGTAAATCCACTTCTGACGATGGAAGAAAGAGGCAGGACTTCGCCACCTGGTCAGCAACGTAGATGTCGGTTGTGTTGGCGAACATTGTGAGAAGTCTTTTGCAGAGTTGTTCGTATCCGGAGCGGTTATGGGTTTTGACAAGAAGCGCAGCCAGCATGGGAAAACGCGTAGTATGATTGAAACGTTCATGTTCGAATGCAAGAGCGGCATCGGCTGCAGCCTCCTGCCATTGACTACGACGTGCTTTGAGATCGACCCTGAGAACCAGGAGGTTTGCGCTTGACGGCTGCTTGACGAATGCGGCAGTAAGCGCTTCATCCAGCAACTGTTCTGCATCGCCGAACTTTTTCTGAGCCATGAGGTCGTGGGTGAGACTCTCCAATTCGGACAACGTTTGCGGACTCTCATTTTCGCCCCGTTTGCGCCACACGGCCAACCTTTCGCGATGCACACTTTCTGCTTCGGCCCATTTGCCTTCGCTTTCAAGCGTCAAACCCAGCCTGTGCAACGTATGCAACGTTTGCTCGTCCTCATTTCCCGCGCGTTTGCGCCACAGCGCCAACGCTTCGCGGTGCACGGTTTCCGCCTCCGCCCATTTGCCTTCGCCTTCAAGCGTCGAAGCCAGATTGCGCAGCGCATACAACGTTTGCGGATCCTTATTTCCGGCGCGTTTGCGCCACAAGGCCAACGCTTCGCGGTGCACGGTTTCCGCCTCCGCCCATTTGCCTTCGCCTTCAAGCGTCAGACCCAGCCTGCGCATCGTATACAACGTTTGCGGATCCTCATTTCCCACCCGGTTGCGCCATAAGGCCAACGCTTCACGATGCACAGTTTCCGCTTCCACCCATTTGCCTTCGCCTTCGAGCGTCGCACCCAGACGGCCCAGCGTATATAACGTTTGCGGACCCTCATTTCCCGCCCGTTTGCGCCACAAGGCCAATGCTTCGCGATGCATAGTTTCTGCTTCCACCCATTTGCCTTCGGCTTCCAGTGTCGCACCTAGACTGCGCATCGTTTCAAGCGAATCGGGATTGTCCTTGTCCAGCACCTTCCGTTGTATCGAAAGGGCAGCGCTCAAGTAAGAATAGGCTTCGTTCAGATTAGTTCGTTGGAGCATACGAGTGCCGACTAAGTAAAGAGATCTGGCCACATCTGGATGCTCCCCACTAAGAAGCTTCTGGCGCATCGCCAGGGCTTCCTGCTCCAACCTTTCCGCCTCATCCCACTGGCCCATGGCGCTCGCCGCCCAGGCCACATCGTCCAGGGAATACGCAATCCAGGGATGCACGGGGCCTAGTAGCTTGCGTCGTATCGCCAGAACCTCCCGTGCCATCGCTTCGGATTTGGCCCACTGGCCTTTGGCGCCCTGAATAATACTTAGGTTCCGCAGCGAGTCCGCCACCTCCAGGCTTTCGTGTCCGAACAGTTTTTCCCTGATTCCCAGCGCTTCCTGAGCCATCGGCTCCGCCTCCGTGAGCCTTCTGGATTGCCTATACACGCTACTCAGATCATTCAGCGAAGTGGCCACATCGGCATTCTCATTGCCGAAAAGTCGGCGCCGAATGGCCAGCGCTTCCCCGTCCACTCCTTCTGCCTCGGACAGTTTGTTCTTGGCTATAAGCGCCAGACCCAATTCGTTGAGCGACGCAGCCGTCTCCGGACTTTCTGTACCGAATGTCCTCCGGCGGATCGCCAGCGCTGCGCGAACCATTTCTTCAGCCCGATCAAAATTCCCGATTTGCCGATAGAGCCTGCCGATGAGGGTGCCCAGTTCGGCTTCGACTGCGGGTTGGTTGGTCATCTCCTTGCCGACGCGTTCAGCCGTTTGATCCAGAATCTTCCGCAAGATGATCGTATCCTGGCCGGCAGCGATGGAAGGTCCGACGCCATTGAGCATGCCTTCGAGGAACTTCGTGACTTGTTGACTCTTGACCGACGCAGCTTCCGCCTCACGACGTGATCGCCGCTCTTTGGCGAGCGACGCCGAAACGACGATCAAACTCGCGACAAGGAGCAGCGCGATTACACCGATGCCGATGAATAGAAGCTTATTGCGCAGCACCAGCTTTTGAAGCTTGTAAAGCTTGCTGGGAGGGCGCGCCAAAATGGTCTCATTGGCCAGGTGCCTCTGAATGTCCAGAGCCAGCCCGCTCGCCGTTTCGTAGCGGCGGGTCCGGTCCTTCTCCAAAGCTTTCATTACGATCCAGTCCAGGTCTCCTCGAACTGAGCGAATCAGGTCAGGAGGCGCGGAGTGGCGGCGCTCGGCAGTAGTCGTCAAATCTGCTGCAGCCATGGTAATCAGACGCATCGAAGGCCGGTCGGGGTCTCTCTCACGGATTACCCGGCGAATCTCGTCCAGTCCCGCCTTCATCAACGCGCCACTATCAAATGGCGGTGACCCGGTCAGCAGCTCATAAAGCAGCACTCCCAGACTGTAAACGTCAGTGCGCGTGTCCACGTCCACGCCGCTTAGATCCGCCTGTTCCGGACTCATGTACGCGGGTGTGCCAATGAGCATCTCGAAAGCAGTGAAAACCGTTCTATCCGTCAGCCGCTGATTAGTGGTCGCTTTCGCTATTCCAAAGTCAATCACTACGGGCAAGGCGGCGCCGCCCTCAGTCGTTGTCACCAGGATATTCGAGGGCTTGATGTCCCGGTGGATGATCCCCTTTTGATGAGCATGTTGAACTGCCCGGCAAACCTGAACGAAAAGGCCGAGTCGCTCTTCCGTCGTGAACGATTTGCGATCGCAGTAATCCGTAACCTTCAAACCCCTCACCAGCTCCATAACAAAGTAAGGACGACCGGATTCTGTAGCGCCGGCGTCGAACACCTTTGCGATGTTGGGATGATCCATCAGCGCGAGCGCCTGGCGTTCACCCTCAAACCGCGCCATGACACTCTTTGTGTCCATTCCAGGTTTGATGATTTTCAGGGCGACTCTGCGCCGAACCGGCTCCTCCTGTTCAGCCATGTAAACCACGCCGCAGCCGCCCTCACCAATCTGCTGCAGCAATTTATACCGGCCAATTCGATCACCCACGTTCTCGCCGGCAGAAGCTCCCAGCTTGGATTCCATAACAGCCTCGGGCGGGGGTTGCTCCAGAAAATCGCCAGCACGATCGTGGGCTTTCAGCAACCGTTCGACCCGTTGGCGCAATTCCTCGTCAGCGCCGCATGCGCGTTCCAAGTAAGCGGAGCGCTCGCCGGGAGGCAATTGGAGAGCTTCAGCAAAGACCGCGACATCCCGCTTGGGGGGATCGTTCATGAAATCATGCAAATCACGTTTATCGCGTTTCCATAAAATAATTCGGACGCTTAATGATTTACCGCTGGCCGCCAGCGACCAGTAGAGTCTCGCCCGAAATCCAACCCGCATCGTCTGAGGCAAGGAATGCGGCAACCTTCCCGATGTCTTGCGGCTGTCCAATGCGTCCGAGTGGAGTTTGCGAGAGGATCTGCTTATGGAAATCTGTGCCCAAAACTCCCGCGGTGTGAACGCCTTCCGTTTCCACCATCCCCGGATTGAGAGAATTCACTCGTATTTTCCGCGCTCCCAACTCCTTGGACAGCGATTTCGTGATTGCGTCAACAGCAGCCTTTGTAGCGCTGTAAACTGAAGTGCCTGGAGGGGGATTGATACCAGCACCTGAACCGATGTTAATGATGCACCCGCCTGCGGAATCAAAGTGTTCGGCCGCTTTCTGCGAGGCGAGAATAAGCCCTAGCACATTCAAATTGAAATGTTTGTGGAAATGTTCCTCGGTGACATTCTCAAGCGGAGCAAACTCATAGATTCCGGCGTTGTTCACGAGGATATCGAGACGGCCGAACGCTTTCTGAGTCTCCACGAACAGGCGATCAATGTCCGCCTTTTTTGAAATATTTGCCTGGACGGCGATTGCTCTTCCATCCGCCCTGGTGATTTCATCGACGACTCTTTCCGCGTCGCCCTTGCCTGAAAGATAGTTTACAACGACAGCCGCGCCTTCATCAGCCAGATGCTTCGCAATCGAAGCCCCGATCCCTTTGGAAGCGCCGGTAACCAATGCAACCTTGCCGCTCAGTTTTTTGTCAGTGCTTTTGTTGTTCATAATTTTCTTACCACTCCGGTTTATTGCCCTGTTTTAAATGTTACGTTACGTACTAGTAACAGAATGTTTCGAACATTCAGCCTTTAAATATTCAGCCTTTAAATATATTTGATAATTCCCTTATCCGTCAGGATGACCCCTGCTCAATCGGATCGGACTGAACGCTTCATTTTCACGGTTTCACAGCTCATTTCATCCAAGACCGCGTCAATTGTTGAGGGTGATGGTGCTCACATAAGTAAAAGCGAGAATTCCGGCTGAAAAGGCCAACTGATGCCGAAGAAAAATCGAAGCGCTGTTAAGTTAGCGGGTGCAACTCAGGATATCTTGGTCGCATCTTGTCCCGGGGAGCTTTTTTGGACTGTTTGCCGTTCGCGCACCCCGTAGCGAAGAGACTTTTGCCGTCAAGGCTGCGCTGAAGCTTCTGGAGGATCTGACTATCTTGGCCGAGGAACGGTTTGTTCCGTCGACAATCTTACCTGCGAGGCATAGTAAAGTTCTTGGATAGTCCTTGGCAAAGACCCGAAGGCTCGCATTCATTTCGTCCCTCTTCCACAGGCGCGGGAGAAACATCCGCGTTCCTCGAACGATTGGGACGACTTGAGTTCCACCGCGTCAGGTGTTCTACGTCCAGAAGTCATGGTCGGGCGGGGCTATTGGTCTATTCAAGCCAGGGCGCGATTATTTCATCTGCCCACATTTGCTGGACGGGCTGGCGTTGGCGGATGAGGGCTGCCTGACGTCCGTTCACCAGCAGTTCGGCGGCGAAAGGACGGGAGTTGTAGTTGGAGGCCATGGCAAAACCATAGGCTCCGGCGCTCATCAAGGCGAGGTAATCACCCTGAGTGGCTTCGGGCAGCAGCCGGTCCCGGCAAAAGAAATCGCCCGACTCACAAATGGGGCCCACCACGTCGGCGCGGATGAGCGGGCCGTTCCGGCGGGCCAGAGGCACGATCTCGTGATAAGCTTCGTAAAAGGCCGGACGGATCAAGTCGTTCATGGCGGCGTCCACGATCAGGAAATGCTTTCTGCCGGTGCGCTTGACGTATTCGACGCGCGTGATCAGGACGCCAGCGTTGCCGGCAATGAACCGGCCCGGCTCCATGAGAATTCGCAAGCCGAGCGGTTTGACCAGGGGGAGCAAGCGGCGGGCGTATTTTGCGGGCGTGAGGATGTCCTTTGCGGCGGGCGATTCCCACCAGGCGGCTGCGCCGCTGGCCAGCGCGCGGTCATAGACGATGCCCAGGCCGCCGCCGATGCTGAAGAACTCCAGCCCGTATTTGGCTTTGAGGCGTGTGACCAGCGGCAGCACTTTGCGCACGGCTTGTTCGAACGGGTTGACAGTGGTGATTTGCGAGCCGATGTGCATCTGAACCCCGCGCAGCCGCAAGTTCTTCAGTTTGCGGGCGCGCGCGTAAACCTCCTCGATTTTTTCCAAGGCGACGCCGAACTTATTTTCGTAAGTGCCGGTGGTGATCTTGGAGTGAGTGCGGGCCTGCACATCGGGGTTGACGCGCACCGCTACGGGCGCGATTTTTTTCAGGCGGGCTGCAACGCGGTTGATGCGCTCCAACTCCGCCTGGCTTTCGGCGTTGAACGAATAAACGCCTTGCTTGAGGGCGAATTGGATTTCGCTTTCGCTCTTGCCCACGCCCGCAAAGACGCATTGGCGCGGGTCGCCGCCGGCGGCCAACACCCGTTGCAGCTCGCCGCCGCTCACGATGTCGAAGCCGCTACCGCGCTGAGCGAGCAGGCGCACCACTGATTGGTTGGAGTTGGACTTGACGGCGAAGCAGATCATGCGCTCCACGCCGGTCATGGCGTGGTGCAGTTTCTGGAAGTGGCCGGTCAGCGTGCGCTGCGAATAGACGTAGAGGGGGGTGCCGAATTCTTTTGCAGCCGATTCGAGCGAGATGCTTTCGCAAAAGAGCTTCTTGCCGACGTAATGGAAGTCGTGCATGGGTGGATTTTAAGTCTAAAGCCCGAGGCCTAAAGTCCAAAGCCAGCGGTTCCGAGGAGGCCCCAAGTTCCAAGCTGGAGTCGCCAGAACCAAACCACTGCTGGTATTGTCCGTGTCCTCGTAATCGATCTCCCTTGCGGCTTTATTCGATCACGATTGCGAGGACGAGGAAGTTTTTGCCGGCTTGCGCAACATTTCGGCATTAGGAAGCCAGGCTCACAGGCTGAGATGGCAGCTTAGGGTTCGGCTAGAATGCTGGCCCGTTGCTGATGGTATTGTTCGGGCGTGATTTCGTCAATCTGGTATTTGCGCAGCAACTCGTTCAGGCGCTGCTGTTTGTCCGCAGAGATGGGCAGGGCAGGGCCTTGGAGCGGTTGGAAAAGCGGCGCGGTCTTGAAAGAGGCAGCTTTCCCGGGCTTCTTATTGGCTTTCGCCTGGGCTGCTGCCTGCTGTTGGGCAGCCCTTTCTGCGTCCTCGAGCGCCTCGGCTTGAGACTTGGCCTGGCTGGCAGCAGTGGCTGCCTGAGCTGCCGGGGTGGGTGTCTGGAGCTGGGTAGCAACAACCGGCGCGGGAGCAGGAGCCCCAGGGGGTGAAGGGACGGGAGCCGTGACCACCCGTTCGGGTCTCGCCGCCGGTGGAGGCACTGCGGCCGCCGGCAAAGGCGCGGGGGCAGGTTTGGCAATCGTCGCCGGTGGTTGCGTCTGAGCAGGCGGCACGGGCCTTGCGGCGGGGACAGGAGCAAGGGCAGGCGGCGGGGCAGGCTTGACAACCGGTGTCGGCGCCTGCGGTTGACTGGGAGGCGCGGGCGTTGGTGCAGGGCGCAAGCGCAGGGTGCCGTCATGGACATCATAAACCTGCGGTTGAACGGGAGGCGCGGGCTTTGGCGCAGGGGCAGCAGCCGGCGCGGGCACCGGGCGCGGGGCCTGAGGTGGCTGCGGTTGCAACTCCTTCATCTTCTGTTCCAAGGCCTCGCGCGCCCTGGCGACAGCTTCCGAATCCGTTGGCAGGACGGCCGGCGGGGCTGCAGGTGGAGCTAAGGGTTTGGCGGCCGGGGCTGGGACCGGTGCTCGCCGTGTGGTTTGGGGCGCCTGTGGTTGCAACTCTTGCATTTTCTTTTCTAACGCCTCGCGCGCTTTAGTCTGCGCATCGGTATCATCCGCGTGAAGCGAAAGGGGGGCTGTGGCGATCACAGTCGTACAAAGGAAGAGGAAAGGTTTTGGGATCTGCATAAGCTCTTATTACGCCAAAACGCCGCGGGATGCAATAGTTTTTGCAGCGGTGGACGCGCGAACCAGCCGCCGCCAGGCCACTGGCCAGGGGTAGTAAAGGACCGAACGCAAAATGACTCGCCGTATCTCAGGACGGCTGACCTTGACCGGCTGTTGCGCATCCAGGACCTTGGCCGCGCGCAAGCGCGCCAGCGTCTGCAAACCGATGAGGATGGGCCATGCGCAGGCCAGCCGCACCCGGATGTTGCGCCGCGGCAAGGCGTTGGTGTAGGCCCAGCCTGCCAGCAGATGTGCTTGAGCCTGATCGAGGTAGCTGTCGTAGAGCGGACGCAGGCGCGGCTCGTTTGCAGGCTCGAGCAAGGCCTGGGGCTCCAGGGAAAAAGCCGACAAGCGCTCGGCAGGAAGGTAGCAACGTCCGTGCCTCAGATCTGCCGGCAAGTCGCGAAGAATGTTCACCAGTTGCAGTCCTTTGCCGAAGCGCACGCCGTTGGCCAGTAGGAAGGAATCGTCCAGAGGCGCCTGGGGGAACACGTGGGCGCGACACATCTTGGTCCAGAACTCGCCGACGCAGCCGGCGACGCGATAGGTGTAGTCCTCCAGCTCAGCATCTGTGCGCAAGGCAAGGATGCGGTCTGCGGAAGCACCGGCGAAACGGCGCAAGTCCAGCTCCTGTCCGCTGATGATGGTCTTGAGGACTTCCAAGGTGAGTTTTCGATCGGCGGGGTCCAGAGCTTGGACCAACTCCACACTCAGTTTGCATCGTTCGAGCAGCGCGCGCTCGGCAGGCGCCCCCTGGTAACGGGCCAATTCGCTAAAATCAAGGGAAGCCTGGCGCGAGCCCAAAATCCGGTCCCTGAGCGCTTGCAAGGCTTGCAACCGCTTTTCCAACGGCACAAGGCCGGTATCGGCGATGGTATCGGCGGTGCGCGCCAGCAAATACGCCAGGCCAATTTGAGGGCGAATTTTTGACGGCAGCACGCGCAAGGTCAGATAGAACGAGCGCGACGTGTCCTTGAGCAAGGAAGCCAGCAGTTGGTTGGTCGCGCATGCCATGTTGAATTGGATTGAACCACGGATTTGCCGAGCGTGTCAGTACGGGACTGTCATGTTATTCTCTGTCAAAATTTTCCCGAAGGCGGGGCTTCCTCCTTGCCGTCGTCCACGCAAGCGCAATCGAAGGAAAGGGAGGATCGATTAAGAAAACCAGACGAGCACGAACATGATTCCGTCCCGCTTCGGCTATTGCTATGCCGGCTGCGCCCCGCTGTGGCAGGGCATGATGCAGCAAAGGAAAGTCGAGGAGTTGAATCAGTCCAGCCGCTTGCGCCACCGGGCCAATTGTTTTTTGACCTCGCCGGTCCCCGGCGCGCCGATGAGCTTGCGTCGGGCCAGGGCTTTGTTCAGGTCGAACACGCTGAGCGCGTCGGCTGTAAACTTCTTCTCCACTGACTGCAATTCCGCCGGCGTGAGCTGATTGAGCCGTTTGCCCCGTCGTTCCGCAAAAGCCACCAGCGTCCCCACTGCCTGATGCGCCTGGCGGAAGGGCAGGCCCTGGCGAACGAGATAATCCGCAAGGTCCGTCGCCAGCAGCGCTGGGTCGCTAGCGGCAGCCAAGCAGGCCTGGCGATTGACCTTGGTATGTTCCAGCATCGCGGCGGTGATTCTAACTGTCGCGCGCACCGTGTCGGCAGTGTCGAACAGCGGCCGCTTGTCTTCCTGCAAATCGCGATTGTAAGACATGGGCAAGCCTTTGAGCAGCGTCAGGAGCGCGACCAGGTTGCCAATAACCCGGGCGCTCTTTGCGCGCGCCAACTCGGCGACGTCCGGGTTTTTCTTCTGCGGCATCAGCGACGAGCCGGTGGCGTAAGCGTCAGCGATTTGCACGAAGTTAAATTCGCCGCTGGCCCACAGGACCACGTCCTCGGCCAGCCGGGACAGATGCACCGCGATGAGGCCGGCGATACTGCAAAACTCCACGGCAAAATCACGGTCGCTCACCGCGTCCATTGAGTTCTGGGTCACCTGCGGTCTGCCCCTGGGATCTACAAAACCGAGCAGCTCGGCCACCAGCTCCCGTTGCAGAGGCAGCGTCGAGCCGGCCAGCGCGCCGCTGCCCAGCGGGCACACGTTCAGGCGCGCAACAGACTCTTGCAGGCGCTGCTGATCCCGCGCCAACATCTCG
>WNGQ01007070.1_pt1 | contig 10810 bp, 10 predicted proteins | sample 5407661 | NCBI WGS metagenome assembly WNGQ01 (sample SAMN13153382, study PRJNA577476) | soil metagenome | isolation source: 60 cm soil or saprolite under Garry oak tree replicate 2 | place: USA:California | collected 2016-06-15
ACATTCCCTTCATCCTGGTGACCGGCACCTTGGGCGAAGAAGCCGCGGTGGAGTGCATCAAGAAGGGTGCCTCCGATTACGTTCTGAAAGATCGACTGGCCCGACTACCCGTGGCTGTCCGTCAAGCTTTGGAAGAAAAAATCGGACGGGAGCGGCAAACGCGGACGGAGCAGGAACTTCGCGAGAGCGAGGAACGATATGCGCTTGCTGCTCAAGGCGCTAACGACGGGCTGTGGGATTGGGACCTGAAAAGCAACCAGATCTATTTCTCTCCGCGGTGGAAATCCATGCTTGGTTTCGAGGAGAACGAGATCGGAAACACTCCGGAGGAATGGTTCGCGCGAGTGCATCCGAAGGATATCGAGCATCTGAAAACCAAAATCACTGCCCATCTCGAAGGTCATGTACATCACTTCCAAGATGAACACCGCATGCTGCACAAGGACGGAACCTATCGCTGGATGTTCGGCCGCGGGCTCGCAGTTCGGAATCCAGAAGGGCAGGCCTCTCGCATGGCTGGGTCGCTGACCGACATCACCGAGCGTAAGGCAGCCGAGAAGCAATTGCTACATGATGCCTTTCACGATGCGCTGACGGGCCTGCCAAATCGCGCCTTGTTCATGGAGCGCTTGGGGTTGTCGATGGGTCGCGCCAAGCGGCCAGGGGCCGGTTTATTTGCCGTACTCTTTCTGGACCTCGATCGCTTCAAGGTCGTCAACGATAGCCTGGGGCACACGATTGGAGATGAGCTGCTGGTCGCAATGGCTCAAAAGTTGAAGAGGTGCCTGCGCCCCGGGGATACGGTCGCGCGCTTTGGGGGCGACGAGTTTGCCCTCCTCCTGGTTGATGTGAAGAAGATCAGAGGCGCAATTCGCGTGGCTGAGCGGATCAAGGAGGCATTAGCGGCGCCTTTCAACCTGGAGGGACATGAGGTTTTTACCACCGCGAGCATCGGTCTCGCCATGGGTCGGACAGACCATGCAAGGCCGGAGGACTTTCTGTGCGATGCCGACGCAGCGATGTATCGCGCCAAGGCGCAAGGGAAGGCACGTTATGAGATATTTGACAGCGACATGCATGTCCGCGCGGTGACGCTCTTGCAGTTGGAGTCGGACCTCAGACGGGCCATCGACCACCACCAGTTGTCCATTCACTATCAGCCCATTATCTCGCTCCAGACCGGCAGGATCACCGGTGCAGAGGCTCTCTTGCGATGGCAGCATCCACAACGTGGCTTCGTTTCTCCCGTAGAGTTCATCCCGCTGGCAGAGGAAACCGGTCTGATTCGACCCGTCGGCGAATGGGTGTTGCAGGCGGCCTGTGCCCAAGCCATGGCTTGGCAGGCGGATGGGTATCCAGGGCTCCGTGTGACGGTCAATTTTTCCTCACGCCAGTTTGAGTACGAGAACATACAAGACCTGATCAAAAAAGTGCTTAAGGAAACTCGTCTGCCTCCCCAGACCTTGGAACTGGAAATCACCGAGGGCATGGCGATAAGAGATGGCGAATTGGGTGCGAGAGCCCTAAACGAATTGCGGGCCATTCATATACGAATCTCAATTGATGATTTTGGCATCGGCTCATCTTCGCTGGCCTACCTGAAGCGCCTTCCGATCGCTACCTTAAAGATCGACCGGTCTTTTGTGAGAGACCTTGCGACAGATCCAGACGACGCTTCGATTACCTCCGCCATTATTGCTATGGCCCACAGCCTAAAGTTAAACGTAGTTGCCGAGGGCGTGGAAACAGAAGAGCAACTAGCGTTCCTGCGCTCGCAACAGTGTGACGAGATGCAGGGCTATCTGTTTAGCCCTCCCGTGCCAGCCGAGGCGTTTTCGAAACTATTGCGCGAAGGGCACAGCTAATTCAGGAATCGCGAACCCTACCAGACAAGCCGCATTGAGGTCGAATAATCTTGCCTCACCCTGTCTCACCCGGGTTGCCCCCTTCCCTCTCTCCATCACCCGTGGCTAACCTTTCAGTGAAGGCGGCTGGAAACAGAACGGTGGTATTTCTGGAGGAGGCAAACTCTCAAATCGAATATCGTCAGCCCCCTACAAAGGATGCAAAAACCCTGTGGTTACGGCGCACGACTTTCGTCCAACTGAAACCGCTGAAGCACGGTCACTTATCGCATCCGAATCCGAAGGGTTTTTGACACACGGACAAATCGTACGTATAGGTGTTGATGAATCGGCCGGTCAACCGCTGCTTTGCAGGTCGGATAACTCCTCATTAGTCGGGTAATTGGACTGTCTGCGAGTACCCGCACAAATCCCGCACATCAGGACACGCCCTAGCAATCGCAGTCGCCGTTGCCACAAATGACTCTTTGGAGACCCGCATTCACAGCATGGCGGCCGAGCCGGATGCCGCCATGGTTTCCGACAAGGCCGCCGAAAGCACCGGACAGGGCACCAGCAACCCACGCGACCGCTCCCTCGAAACGCAGTCGTCTGGACGACAGACCCGTGATTCCCATTATCACTGCAAACACCAAAAGAGAGCCAAAGACATAGCTCAGAGCGGCACTGCCGAACTGCGAGTGAAGAAGTGCGTTGTCGGCGTCGGTTACCCAAAATGCAGCAGTATCAAATTGACTGTCAGCCCTTTTTTCAGGCTCGCGCTGAGTTCCTTTGCTCTCGATCCACAATTTTGACTTAAAGTGCAGATACTTGCGCGGCCTCTTCCGGACCGCTTTGTAGCGCCAATTGCAGCGTCGGCAGATCGACGGCACGCTCCATGCGAGCCATCACGATCGTCGCAAGCGAGTTGCCCAATACGTTCACCGGCACGAATGCCGACGACAAGAGACTATGAACGCCGAGAATGATTCCAACACTAGCCACCGGAATCACGCCCGTGGCTGAAAGCGTCGTCGCGAGAACGACGATCGCCGAACCGGCAACGCCAGCACCGCCTTTTGACGTAAACAACATAGTCGCGAGGAGCCCCAACTGCTGGCCGATCGACAAATGAATGCTTAGGGCCTGCGCGAGAAACACCGAAACTGTTGCCCAGTAGAGGCACGACCCGTCGTGATTGAACGAGTAACCAGCGGGCAGCACCAGAGCGACAACCGATTCCTCGATGCCGAGCCGCCGCAGTTTGTCCATAACGCTCGGAAACACCGATTCACCCGAACTGGTGCCGACCACGATCATCAATTCGGCTGCAAGATAGCGAATCAATTGCAGGATGTTTACGCCGACCGCCCATGCAATCGGGGTTAGTACGATCGCAACAAAAAGCAAGCAGCAAACATAGAATTCCCCGACCAGTTTGCCTAGAGCGAAGAGCGAGGACGGGCCGAACTTGCCGACTGTAAATGCGATCGCTCCGAACGCGCCAATGGGAGCGATCCACATCACGAAGCCTATCATCTTGAACAACACCTGCTCGATCGAGTAAATGCCATCGACGAGAGGCTTACCCTTCGAGCCCAAGGCGAGCAATCCGAACGCGAACGTCACGGAAAAGAACAGCACCGGAATGACTTCACCTTCGGAGAAGGCTCCCACGGCACTTTCGGGCACCAGGCTAAGCAGAAACTGACCGAAGGTGAGTGGCTTTGCAGGCGCCTTCACACCGCTCTCCGCCAGCGTGTTCATAGCGACGTGCATGCCTGCGCCGGGTGCCCAGAAATTGACCAGAAGCAAACCAACGATGAGCGCGACGGTCGTTACTACTTCAAAGTAAATGATCGCTTTAATTGCGACGCGACCGACCTTCCTCGCTTCGCCAACGCTTGCGATTCCGTGCACGACAGTGCAGAAGATGATTGGAGCTACGAGCATTCGCACGAGTTTGATGAAGAGGTCGCCAAGAGTCTTCAACGCCTCGGCGCTTTGCGGCCAGACGTAACCGACGATTACGCCCAAGATCATCCCAAACAAGATTTGGACCGAGAGATGTTTGTACCAAGCACGCACACGCCGAGGCGCGGGGACTTGGCTGATTGGTGCGACGTGTAGCTTTGCGGCCGGCGTTTGCATGGGGATTTAGTCGAGCGAGCGTGTGACATCGTTGAATAATTCATCCACCGAGAAACGGCGCGGGATCAAACGCTGCCGTTCGGAATATTGAATGATGGTTTCGAGGGACTTGCGCACCGCCTCAACCCCAAATCGCAGCGCTTCCGCGATTTTCGAAGGACCAGCGGCCGTACTTTGCTTGAGCATGCGATAGACTTCGCGGACAACGTCCGGGCGATCTTTCGCGATCGATTCCTTGATGACCATCATGTGATTGATCGGAATACCACCGTGTTTTTCGGCCCAACGCGCCGCAACCTCTGCCGCATTGGGGATCAGCGGCTTAAGTGGCGTTCCCTGGGGATTTTCGCTTCCGAAAATGGCCGCGTCGATCTCGCCATCGAGAAGCATTTGCAACAGCTGCCTGCCCTCCGGTGCGCGCTGCACCCATGGTGGATCGGTAAACTCGGCGACGTGCGGATCTTCAAACGTGATCCACTGAACACGCTGGAAGTCGACGCCATAGCCTTCCTCTAAGAAACCTCGGACCCACGTACCAGTCGTCTGCGTGTATGCGCGGACACCCACCTTGCGGCCGTTGAGATCGCCGGGATTCAGATGACCACGTTTCGGATTGTAAAAGATCGTGTGATGCTGACCGCGCGCCACGACCACGGCAGGCATCAGAATGTAGGGCCTGCCATAGGCCTTTGCTTGCAAGAATGTGACGATGGCAAGCTCGCCCAGGTCAAACTTTTGCTCCCGTACCAGGGCTTTGAACGCCTTGTTGGCTGTTTTGACGTCCGCGAAAACAAAGTGTACGAGGAGCGATCGCACTTCCCCGCTTCTCAAGGCGTCGGTGTTTGGGTACGCAGCCAACAAAGTCTGCAGAGTCAGCGAGGTCTGTGTTTCAGGCATCGATTTCCTGCTTCTGATTCCCGACCAGCGCGGGATAAAGAGTCAGCGCCGTCCGGGCGAAGATCCAATCGCGATCTTCGGCAGTTAAGACCGATAAACCCGCTTGGGAAAATTTCAGCAGTTCTGGGAGCGTTCCTTCAGAGGTCGGGTAGTTCGACCCCCAGGCGATGCGCGAAGCTCCGAATTTCGATACGAGCAGAGGGAAGAAGGTCGCGTGAGTAGCTTTTCCGCTTTGGGCTTCCGCGACGGTGCGGGGGGTCACTTTCAAGTACAAGTTCTTATAATCCGCCAATCGAAAGAGATCGACCGCGCCAGCATACGGAGGTCCGTCCGAGAGGGTTGGTTTTGCCAAGTGATCCAGAATAACGGGAACCTTCGGAAAGCGCTCCAGCATATGGATGAGCTGCGGAATCGCTTTCACGGTCATTTGCATGCATACGGGGAGCCTGGGTTCGCTCGCGCACTCCCAGGCCGGGAAGGATCGCGGATCGTCGACCCAGTCCGCCTGATTCGGCATCGTGCTGCCTGCGGTGAATAAACGCATTCCGGTCAGCTTCCGGCCTACCCAGTAACGGATCTTTTCGGGAGCGTCAGGCGCGAGGACATTCACAGAAAAAACGCCGGCGAACCTATCCGGGTGAGCGGCTACTGCGTCGGCAACATACGAATTATCGTGACCGTAACAAGTCGAAGCCTGCACCAGAGCTGATTTTGCAATGCCAGCCTCATTCATGGCAGCGATCATCTGCTCGACGTTCACGGGTCTTTCTCGTGACCAGTCGGATTTACGACCGCCAAGCGGCGCATTCGGATAACGCACCGTATCGGTGCTGATCACGTGAGCGTGGATATCGATGGTCATAGCATGTTCGTATCTCATCTCCTACGAACGGCACGGGCACACCGCTCCGGAAGGAATGAAGCTTCGCGCACTTGCTGGCGCAACGGGTTTCGCTGTGCGGGGCAGAATAATTTTGTTTTGGCGTACAGTCAAGCAAACCCGAATTTCAACTGCTCTGAGCCTGGGCGCGGAGAACGGCGTCTGTTCACTGAGGGGCTCGCCAGCAACGGCGAAATCGAGCGCTCGTGAGCTATGACGGCCTCAAAATCGGCGAAAGATTTACTTCTTCGGAGCGTAAGGCCCGACTTCGGGTTTCCCCTGCGTGTCCTTCAGATCTCCAAGCTCCGCGGCCACTCCGCGGGCGATTGCAGCAGTCTCGGCGCCGGCCTGGAAACAGGTGAAATCGGGGCGATCACGCCAAGCGAATGGTCCGCACAGTCGCTTCCCAGCCGCGAGAGCGGCATCATGCACAACGTTGATCAGCCGCTCGTAATCGGGATCGCCTTGTTTGTAGCCTGAAAAGTTGCCGAGGTCTGAACTGGCCGCGAATACCGCGTCCACGCCGGGTATCGCCGCGATCTCGCGAGCCTGTGCTGCGCCGCCGACCGTCTCGATCATCTCGATCAGAACCACGTTGTCATTGATGGTATTGCGATAGCCGCCCGGAACGTTGCCCCAAAAGTCAGTCGAATATGCCTGCCCAGCGCCCAGGCTGCGCTTGCCGAGCGGCGGGAAATAGGTCCAGTCTCTTCCGGCCTTGCCTTCCTCGACCGTTCTAACCGTGGGAACCACGATCACCAGCGCCCCCTCATCCATGGCATGCTGAATCTCGCGCTCATCGGCATAGGCGACACGCACTCCTGGCACCGCCTTAGCATGCGGGCAGGCCTGCCACATTTTGGCCACGTTCTCCCAGTCGCGGGGACTGTGCTGCATCTCCATCCAGATGAAGTCATATCCGGCATTTGCCATCATGCAGTAGGTCGATGGATCGGACGACGCAGAAACAGTTCCGCCCGTCACCTTCTCGCCCCGCATCATCTTGAGCTTCACGGGGTTCCAGATCTTTGCATTCGGCGGCGGATCGAAGGCGTGACCGTACTTCCAAGTCTTCTCATCGATGGTGCCCTGATTGACAGCTCCCGGGGGTGCGTTCGTGATTGCGCCGGAATCCTTGCCAGCGCCTGCTGCGAGCGGAAACTTTATCGTCCCTGCGTCGGGATTGTTCGCATAGGCACCGGTCGTGGGCGGTGCCTGTCCTCCACGGCTGGAGTTTCCCTGCTGTTGACTTTGTACCTGAAGTACCCCAAATCCGACTGCTGCGGAGAGCAGCAGTAGTGTAAATCGACGATTCATTTCCACTCCTTTCTCGTTCCGCCTTATGGCGCTGGCACGGGAGACAGTTGAGTATCTACATGAGCAAACAGCTATGGTTTGGTTTTGCTGACGGCGACGTCTCTTATTCTATTACTGGTGAGCCGACCCGGCTCTCGCACAAAGGCCCGCTCGGACATTATGCCGTGAAAAGATGAGGAAATACGTAAACGAAAATGCAATTAACCGCGGATCTATTTTCTACTTCTTCTCTAGATAGGCCATACCTAAGGTTTGGCCGTTCGGAAGCACGACTCCGACAACACGACCGACCGGATTGCCATTCTTCACAGGCTCCACGGTGACGGTGACTTCATCCCCGGGCTTGAAGGTGTTCTTGCTCCAGCCTCGCTCGATCATATCGGGAGCGTTGTTGGTCTCTGCGACCCAATGGGCGACATTACCCTTGTCGTCTTTGACGTCGAACTTCAACCAGCAATGGGGATTGGCCCAAACCCAGTCCGTGACGGCTCCCTTTACGGTGACTCTCTTTCCGACATCAAAAGCAGCATTGCCGTGATGCGCAAGCAACGGAATCGAGCCGACCAAAGAAGCAGCGAGCGCAAGAACCACTAGGAATTTAGTTTTCACGGTATTCTCCGTTCCTTTAAGAACACCTTCCAAATTGCGTAAATGCAATTCTAAAGACGTATAACCTGACTGAAAACGTTCCAATTACCTCGCACTACTTGCTTTGTTTGCTGTCGACGCCGCTGGCAGGGTCGCCGTAGTCTTTATAATACTGTTCCTCTTCGGATGGTATGCACATCATCTCAACCACGTCGTAATTAGGCGCTTGCAGCCGCATCGGGAATTTGTTCATGGCGACCCAGGGTTTTGTATACATCTTTGGATCATCGATTGTCACCGTCAACTCCATATTGTTGCGGTCAATGCGATGAAATCGTTCTTCCACATGAACGCCATCGCTGACGGGCCGGCCTGCCTCATCGAGCCAGACTCTTTCGCTGGGCATGGTTCCGATCGTATTCACCACCAAAGTATTGTCGTCCACCCACTTGCCAACTGAATATCCGTAGTAACGCGGCTCGGGAATTTCCTTGGGGAGTTCACGCCCATCGATCCAAATCACGCGCCATCTTTTTTCAAACTCATACAAGACTACGATTTTCTGCTCGTCCTGCATGATCTGAGTGTGCCGGATTTGATAAAAGTCGGCGCGCGGGAAGCCCATCGGGTCACAGATATTTCTTGGATCATTACTAAGCGATTCGAGAACGCGTTCCTCACCCTCTAACGGCTTATGGGAACGATACGTTTCCAATCCAAATCCAGTAAAGGGCGGCTCATGCCCAGGGGCGCCGTCAGACGGCATATCGCGCGGGCCGAAGGCCTGGATGCCGTCTCCCGGTCCACGCGCCGGCTCCCAAGTTCCCGAGATGTCATGGCGCGGAGCAGGAGCGGGCTTCTCACCAGGCTTCAACGCGTTAGTTACGGGTGTACCCCAGCCATCCCGGAGAACCGGCCCGGAGGGTGCTGTCTTATCTTTGTTGGCGTCGGAGTTATTGTTGGAACCAGTTTGGGCAGACGCCGTCGTTGGAGATATGGAGAATGCGAGTACTATAATGAGTGAAGTGGCCGCGGCTACATAACTGCATTTGCAAATCAATGAGGTGAAGTTAGACATATCGCTGAAAAAACTGAAACACTCCTCATTTACCTTTCACAGGAGATTTTCAGTTCTCTGTGCCCTTCCGCAGCAGACTATACGCGAAGCCAATCAAAAGAGTCAATTTCCGCCGGCATTTTAACAGCTGCATTTGCTCTTGGGGTTGTGCCTTACTCTTTGTCTCCATCCCCGCCCAGTTGGCTATCCCTTAGCATTTTCCCATCGGGAAACACGACCCTATTTAGACGACCGACAGGCCTGCCGGATTTGGCAGGCCAAACGTAGACCGTGACTACGTCACCCGGCTGCAGAGAATTTTTTGTCCAACCCAGAACACTGACTGCCGGCGGACTGCCGATTTCGGCCGCCCAATGTACAACGTTGCCCTTGTCATCCTTTGCGTCGAACATCACAATGCAGTGAGGATTATTCCAGGCGAATCTCGTTACCGTAACGTCCTTCATGGCAACCACGGCGCTGGCATATGCCGCACTCCCGTGATGTGCGAATAGTGTGCCGGAACTCGCTAGGAGGCCCCCAAACAGGGCCAAACAAATAAGATTGCCTCTCATGGCACCTCCGCAATCGGAGCCCGAACTCTCACCATAGGTAGCTCCGGCGCAAACATATGCCAGCGGGTTTTGGGTGTCAAGCAGGCCGTCGCGTCGATTCTACGGTACGCACTCACGTAGAATTAGCGCCAGCAGCCAGAAAGACTAACCTAAATCACTGTTAGCCTATGTGCCCCTGGAATGTTTGACTACTTGCCGGTGCTATCGCCGGCAGGATCGCCAATGACATTCAGATATTCTTGCATGAGCGAGGGGACGCAGATCTCCTCGCGCAGTTCTTGATTTGGGATCCACTTGAAATGAGAGGTGGTAATCACGAATGGCTTGGTATAGGCTTTCGGATCGTCAATCGTGATGGTCACTTCCAGGGTGTTATGATCCAAGCGCGTGTAGCGTTCCTGGGCGTGCATATCGACGCTATGCGGATGGCCTGCGGTGTCCAGCCAACTCCGGTCATCACTCCCGACTGTGTCCACCACGAACGCGTAGTCTCCCTCCCAGTGTCCGACTGAGTATCCGTACCACCGCGGATCGGGCGCATCCGCAGAGCGGCCACCCACATTCTTGGGAAGCTGGCGACCATCGGTCCAGATTTCCCGCCATACTCGATTGAACTGCGATAGCTGGATCATCCTGCCCGGCATCGGAGCGAAGGCGATTCCTCTGGTTTGGTAAAGCATGTCGCGCGGGAAGCCCAGGGGATCGCAATACTTCATGGGATCATTAGATTCTGCTTCCGAATAGTGTGAATGGCTTTTATGAGCCCGAAACTGCTCCTCTCCCCACACCGTCATGGGAGGCACTGGGTTCTCTTTCGGGCTCGCCGGCCCTGCCCAAGACCCGGTTATATCCTGACGCGGAGCGGGCCCGCCGCTGCCGTTTTTGGAGAGTTGGTCGACCACTGTTTTCCCTTCGTCCGCGCGGATAGGCTTATTCGGCTCGCGCGTCTGTGACGACGCAACCGAGGAAAACAACAGCATTCCAGCGAGACCAACCAAGCAGCCCTTACACACATTTCTCATTAGGACACCTCTTAGCGTAGATCCCGATAGGTAGAAGCGAACAGCACTGCCCTAAGGATCAGGTTCCCACTACGTGTATGCGCCTCTTGCGAGTCGACATCGCCCTGCCAACGATACGCGCAAAACTTATGTTAGCGCGCTCGTGGTGTCAAGCGGGCCGCGTTCTGCTTAGTGCCGGTGCGCGACGCCCATCGCGTTTTTCCTCGGCTTCGAGGTTAGCGCTGCCGAAATCGTAGCCAAAGCTCCAGAGCAGCGTGCGCCGCTTCAAGCCGGGAGATGAAGTAACCGTCACGATCGAGCCGGTCATTAAACAAGGGCCGCTTCAGTGGTGCAAGATTCCGGCAGAATTTTTGGCAGTTTTTTGCCTCCAAGTCCGCCAGCCCGCAATTTGCTTGTGCACGCGCGTCGCACCCTGCAGTCTGTGTACAACAATCTTCTTGACATAAAGGAGCCAGTGGAATATTACGACAGACAACTTC
>WNGQ01010125.1_pt1 | contig 10810 bp, 5 predicted proteins | sample 5407661 | NCBI WGS metagenome assembly WNGQ01 (sample SAMN13153382, study PRJNA577476) | soil metagenome | isolation source: 60 cm soil or saprolite under Garry oak tree replicate 2 | place: USA:California | collected 2016-06-15
GCTTCGGCCCCGGCATCGGTCTCGCCCACCACCGCGCGCACTTCGCCGATCTCCTGGGTCACCGCGGTCGTGCCGGTGGCCGCTTCCTCGACATTGCGGGCGATCTCGTCCGTCGCAGCGCCCTGCTCCTCGATCGCCGACGCAATCGCATTGGCGATGTCGGCCATCTCCTTCACCGTGGCGCCGAACTGCGTGATCGCCGCGACGGACTCGTCGGTCGCGCTTTGGATGGTCGCGATCTGGCTGGCGATCTGCTCCGTCGCCTGCGCGGTCTGGGTGGCGAGATTCTTCACCTCGCTGGCGACGATCGCGAACCCCCTGCCCGCATCACCAGCCCGTGCCGCCTCGATGGTCGCATTCAGCGCCAGGAGATTGGTCTGGCTGGCGATGGCCTGGATCAGCTGGATGATGGTGCCGATCTTTTCCGCGGCATTGGACAGGCCGCGGATCAATTCGGAGGTGCGATGCGTCTCATCCGTCGCGCGGTTCGACACGACGACGGAGCGTTGGACCTGACTCGAGATTTCACTGATCGATGCGGCAAGCTCCTGGGTCGCGGAGGCGACCGTCTGAACATTCATGGACGCCTGCTCCGCGCGGGTCGCGACGGCCTCCGCGAGTCCTCGACCGCGTTCGGCGACCCTCGCCAGTTCCTCGGCGCTGCGACCCACGTCTTCGGCGCGGCCGCCGACACCTGTAATGACACCCTGCATGCCCTGCTCGAAGCGACCGGCCAACTCGGTCATCATGCGCAAGCGATCCGTCTCGGCCGATTCGCGCTGCGCCGCCGCCTCCCGCTCCATCCGACGAACGGCCTGCGCATTTTCGCGGAACACCTCGACGGCACGCGCCATCCGGCCGATCTCGTCGCGCTGCTCGCCGCCTGGTATCGCATGGTCGAGCTCGCCCGCCGCAAGCGACTGCATGCGGTCGGTCATGGCGCGAATTGGCCCCGACACGCTGGCCCCGATCAGCCATGCCAGTATGGCTCCGAGAACCAGAGCGCCGGCCGCGGTCACGATTACGGTCTGCTGCGTGTGCTGAACCGCCGAGGCGGTCCTTTCACCCTGTTCGGCGCGGACCGTGCCGAGCCTCTGATTGATCTTGTTGACCTCTTCGTCGATCGTGGCGCTGGCCTTCGCCAACTCGGCCTGCCTTGCGCGCAGATCGCCGGCGACCTTGATCACCTCGTCCAACGCCGTGGCGTCGGCGGTAACAGCGGTTTTGAGCGCGGCGACCAGCGACTTCAGCTTGATCTCTCCCGTGCCGGCAATTTCGGCTTCCGTGTCGGCGATCGCGTTCTGGGCGTATCGCAACGCGAGCCTGGCGTCGTCGGCATCGCCTGTCGACAGCGTCGTGCCATAGCGCATCATGGTGATCCTGACCGCGTCCACGACGGCGGCGAGCCGCATCGGGTTGAGAAGCGGCTGCGGATCGAACCGGTTGGCCAGGGCGACCTGGATGCCGCCGACATCCAGTCCCGCGGCGGCGCCATGGGCATCGGCCTTCGTGGTGGCGGCGCGCAGCCGGTCGACGGCGTCGGCGGCCGCGGCAAACGAGGACCGGTAGGTCTCCAGCGAGGTCTTCACCGGCCCGATGCCGCCCGCGATCGCCTCTAGCCTGCCGAACTGCCGTTCGATCTGATCGGCCTGTTGGCCGACGCCTTCGATCGCCTGGGTCGCGGCCGCCTTGTCGCCGACGTTCCAGGTTCGGATGAACCTCTCCACCGCGCCGTTCGCGCCCAACAGTGCCGCGCGCACCTGCGACATGCCGGCGTCGCCCGCGGCGCTGGTGACGAGTTCGTTGACCGTTCCGCCGATCTGCCCGACCTGAACCATGGCGAAGCCGGCGAGCAGGACGAGCAGGCTCAAAACCAGCGCGAAACCGCCGAATACCCGCGGACGGACACCGATCCAGGACATCATGCGAGACAGTTTCATGGGACTCCCAAAAATTTCCTCGAGTACGATCCGGAAAAGTGGTTACCGGTTATCCCTTAGCCAACAAACGCCAACGGCGTTTGCGCGGAGCTCATGCTCAATCAAAACCCAGAGCGCGACGGTGATTCAACCTCATCCCGTCGCGCTCTAGGGCGTGGACCTGATGGCGGCGATGAGATCCTTGCCGAAGCGCTTCTCGAATTCGGCTTCGAGCGGCTTGACGGCATCAACGAAGGGCTGGCGGTCGACCTTGTCGATGACCTCCATGCCACCGCTGCGCAATTGTTCGAGCCTTGGGGCGTCCAGCTGCGCCTGCCAGGTCGCCTCGGCTCCCGCCTTGGCGGCCGCGATCAGCGCCGCCTGGTCGCTCGGGTCGAGCTGCTCGAACATCGCGCGGTTTGCGATGAAAGCGATCGGTGCAAAGAAGTGACCTGATAGCGTGAGGTATTTCTGAACTTCGTAAAATCGACTGTTGGCGATGGTCGGCACCGGATTTTCCTGGCCGTCGAGCCGTCCATCCTTCAGCGCGGCATAAACCAGCGGAAACTCCATCGGCACCGCTTCGGCACCCAGCGCCTTGAATGTCATTAGATAGACATCGTTCGGGATCACGCGGATCTTGAGCCCCTTGAGGTCGTCAGGCGCGCGAATCGGGTGCTTGGAATTGGTGATGTTGCGAAAGCCCTGCTTGCCAAGCGCCAACAGCGTCAGCCCCTTGTCGGCGAACTTGGCGGCGATCGCCGCGCCGACCGGACCTTGGGCGACCGCCTTGGCGTGAGCGGCATCGCGAAACAGGAACGGAATGTCGAACACACCCAATTCCGGCACGACCGAACTGACGACTCCGCCGGAGATCACCGTCAGATCGACGGCGCCTGCGCGGGTCGCGGCAAGAACGGCGTTCTCGCTGCCGAGCGCGCCGCTGCCGCGCTGATCGACGACGAAGCGCTTGCCGTTCAGCGCCAGCAGTTTCTCGCGAAACACGTCCGACCCGAATTGCTGCGGAGCTTGCCACTGCGAATTGAAACACAGCGAGATCAGTCGGGGTGCGGCGATCGCCGGGGATATGAACAGCAGCGTCGAGGCCGCGATGATTGGTCCCGCTAGCCGGGATCCACGAGTCCGTCTGCGCATCTGACACCTTGCGTGGCAACGGTTGAGAAGTACCGCCTAAAGGTGGTTAAAATCTTAAGAGCACGTTGATTGTGACTCCCGCCGCCGCGATCGGCGCCATTCCGACCGGGACAGTCCCCGGGCCGCCTTCCGCAAGGCGCGGACCTGTCTAAGATGGCGGCAGGTCTTCCTGGAGAGCAGCGAACGGGGCGGTCGCTGGCATACCGCCGCCTCTTCTGTCGGCATCGACGCAGTTCTGCCATTTTCCGCGCTCCAGCACGGAAATTGCATGGAATGCGCCGCCCGGAGCGTGAGTGATTCAATGAATCTGATCAATCTCGACATACGGATGCTGCGTTCGCTGATGTCGGTGGTCGAGACCGGAAGCATCACGGAGACTGCACGGCGGCTAGGCCGCACCCAGCCCGCGATCACCCTTCAGTTGCAACGGCTCGAGGAATTAACCGGCAAGGCCATCTTCATTCACGAAGGGCGGCGGCTGTTTCTGACCGCCGAGGGCGAGACGGTTCTGAGCTACGCGCGGTCGATCCTCGGCTTTCACGATGAGCTGCTGTCGCAGCTCACGTCTCCCGATATCGAGGGCCACGTCGTGCTCGGCACCCCCGACCTCTACGCTGCCTTCATGCTGCCCGCGATCCTCAAGATCTTCCGCAAGGCCTTTCCGCGCGTTCAGCTGGAGCTGAACTGCTCGCTCTCAACGCCGCTGGTCGGATGCGTCAAGCGCGGTGAAGTCGATATTGCGCTGGTGACCCGCATGAACGATTTCACCGGCGGACAGGTGGTGCGGCAGGAGCAACTGATCTGGATGTGCGGCGAGCAATCCACCGCGCACAATGAAAAGCCGATCCCGCTGGCGCTATTGCCGCCGGGCAATATTTTTCGCGACCATGCGATCGAACGGCTCGAGGCATCGCGACGGCGCTGGCGCATCGCGTGCGTCAGCCACAGCGTCAGCGGTTTGCAGGCGGCTGCGTTCGCCGGGATGGCGGTCACCGTGCTCGGCCGCTCCGCGCTGGTCCGCAACATGCGCGAAATCGGCGTCAACGAAGGGCTGCCGGCGCTGCCCAAGGTCGATCTTCTGCTGTACAAATCGCCGGCCGCGACGTCGAAGGCCGCGGGCGCCCTGCACGACTATCTCGCGCACTATCTCAATCTCGACGACGAGCTTCTGCTGGGCAAGGAGCTGCCCTTGTCCGCGGACGACGCCGGCGCGAGGCGATCAGGACATTCGGGGACGAAACTGAGCCCAGGGCCGCGCCAACTCGAACGCGGCTGCGATGCGCACGATCAAATCCTCGTCGAGCCAGGGCGCGACAATCTGCAGCCCAATGGGGAGCCCATCACCATCAAATCCGCAGGGAATCGTCGCGGCCGGCAGCCCAGTCAGATTTATCGGCCAAGAGAACGGCGACCAACCTAGGTGACGGTCGACGGCAATGCCGTCGACCCGATCCACCCCCAGCGCACCGGCGGAAAACGCGGTCACCGCGACCGTCGGGGTCACGATGGCATCGACGCTCTGGAAAATATCCAGGAAAGCCGCGCGCAAGCTGCCGCGACGATAGCTCGCCTCGACATAGTCGACCCCGCTGTAAGTCGAGCCTTTCGCCACAACATCGCGATAGTCGCTGTCGGAGGATGCCAGCGCACTGGCATCGCGGGCGGACACGGCTGCGGCCTGCTCGGTGTAGGCGATCGGCTTCAAGATCCGCTCCAGCATATCCGGCGCGAACCGGGCGCAATCCGACACGATGCTGGCGCCGAGCGAACCGAGCGTCTCGACCGCCTGCTGAAATGCCTTGCGCACATCGGGCGCTACCGCCGCGTAGCCGAAGTCGGCACTGGTCCCGATCCTGATGCCATCGAGCGCTCCAGGCGTCGCATCGAAATGCCGCGACGGCACCGGCAGGCTTGCGGCATCGCGCAGATCATGCGCTGCGACGACTTCGAGCAGCAACGCCGCGTCGGCAACGGTCCGCGCGATCGGCCCGGTGTGCGCCAGCGAGGCCCATGACGGCGGAGAAAATCCCGGTGTTCTCGGCACCAGCCCGAACGTCGGCTTGATGCCGACGACGCCGCAGAACGAGGAGGGCACGCGGATCGACCCGACACCGTCGGTCCCGATCGCGAGCGGGCCGCATCCCGCAGCCACCGAGGCCGCGGCGCCACCGCTCGATCCGCCGCTGGTGCGATCCCTGTTCCAGGGGTTGCGGGTGATGCCCGACACCGGACTGTCGGCGGTGAGCTTGTATCCGGATTCGCAGGTGGTGGTCTTGCAGGTGAGGATAGCGCCCGCCGATCGCAGCGCCGAAACCACGGCCGCATCGACGGTCGGAACCAGATTCCTGTTGGCTGGAGCACCGCCGAGCGCTCGCACGCCGGCGACGTAGACCAGGTCCTTGATGCTGACCGGGACGCCCGTCAGCCTGCCGGCGGGCCGTCCCTTCGACCACGCCACGGTTGCTTCGTCCGCCGCGGCGCGCGCCTGCTCGTAGGTCGGCGTCACGATGACGTTGCATGAGGCGTTGGTGCGTTCCAGCGCCGCGATCACGTCCTCGATGACGTCCCGCGGCGTGAACCGCTTCGCGCGATACCCCTCCAGCAACTCGACGGCCGACAGCTTCGCCAATTCGTTGACGTCGACGGCGCCGTCGGCGCGGGCCCTTCCTGCTTTCACGGGCACGCCTCACACGGTCCGAAGGGCGGCCGTAACGGCCTTCTTCGCCATCACGGTCACCAGATGCGCGCGGAATTCCGCGTCGGCGTGAATATCGGAACTGAGTTTTTCCGAACCGATCTTGATGGCCGCGATCGCCGCCGGCGTGAACGCGCCTTCGAGGGCGGCTTCCATGGCAGCCACGCGAAACACGCCCGGTCCGGCGCCGGTGACCGCGACGCGGACTTGTCCCGCTTTCTTCGCCACGCAGACGCCAACCACGGCGTAGCGAGACGCCGGAGACTTGAACTTGGCGTAACCGCCGGCGGACGGCACAGGAAAGCGAAGCGCGGTGATGATCTCGCCGGGTTCGAGCGCCGTTTCGAACAGCCCCCGGAAGAAGGCGTCGGCGGCGATCTCCCGGCGATCGGTCACGACGATCGCATCGAGCGCCAGCACCGCGGCCGGATAGTCGGCGGACGGATCGTTGTTGGCGACCGAACCGCCGATCGTACCCCTGTTGCGAACCGCGGGATCGCCGATGCCGGCGGCGAGCTCGGCCAGCAGCGGGACTTGGCTGCGAACGATCTCGGACTCCGCAACCTCGACGTGGCGGGTCATCGCGCCGATGGTCAAGACATCATCCTTGAGCGAAATCCCCGAGATCTGCGGGATCTTCGAAAGGTCGATCAGCGCAGCCGGCGCCGCGAGCCGCTGCTTGATGGTCGGCAGCAACGTCATGCCGCCCGCGAGCGGCACGCTGTCGGCAACGCCGCCAAGCAGCGCCGACAATTCATCAAGCGTATTCGGCGTGTGAAATGCAAATGATTTCATTTTTTGTTTCCTCCTATTCGGCAGCGCGCGGCATCGCCGCGTTTTGAATGACGCGCCAGATCCGGTTCGGCGTCGCCGGCATATCGACGTGCTGAACGCCGAGATGCGACAAGGCGTCGACGACGGCGTTGATCACGGCCGCGGGCGAGCCGATGGTGCCGACCTCGCCGCATCCCTTGACGCCCATCGGGGTGTGCGTGCACGGCGTGGAGTGGGTCTTGATCGTCATGTTCGGCAGGTGATCGGCGCGCGGCATGCAATAGTCCATGAACGATCCGGAGAGCAGCTGTCCGGAGACGTCGTCATAGATCGCGTTCTCGTACAGCGCCTGGCCGACGCCCTGAACGATGCCGCCATGCAACTGGCCCTCGACGATCATCGGGTTGATGACCGTGCCGACGTCGTCGACCGCGGTGTATTTCTCCAGCGTCACGATCCCCGTCTCGGGATCGATTTCAACCTCGGCGATGTGACAGCCGCCGGGATAGGTGAAATTGATCGGGTCGTAGTAGGCCTGCTCCTCGAGACCGGGCTCCAGCACCTCCAGCGGATAATTGTGCGGAACGTAGGCAGCGCCCGCGATGTCCTGGAAGGTCTTGGTGCGGTCGGTGCCGGCAACCGAGAAGATCCCGGCCTCGAACTGAATATCCTGCTCACTCGCTTCCAAGAGATGCGCGGCAATCTTCTTGCCCTTGACGACGACCTTGTCGCTGGCCTTCGAGAGCGCGGCACCACCGACGACCAGCGAGCGCGAGCCATAGGTGCCCATGCCGAACTGCACGCGGTCGGTATCGCCGAAGACGATATCGACGTTGTCGAACGCGACGCCGAGCTTCTCCGAGACGATCTGCGCGAAGGTGGTCTCATGCCCCTGCCCGTGATTATGGGTGCCGATCAGGACCGTCACCTGCCCCGTCGGATGCACGCGAACGGTCGCGCTCTCGTAGAGCCCGCCGCGGGCGCCGAGGCGGCCGGCGAAGCGCGAAGGCGCAAGCCCGCAGGCTTCGACATAGGTCGAGTAGCCAAGGCCGCGGAATTTGCCTGACCGTTCCGACGCCGCCTTGCGGTGCGCGAAGCCCGCGACATCCGCCGCGAGGAGCCCGCCTTCGAGACATCCCATCGGATCGCCGGAATCATATTCGACCAGCACCGGCGTCTGGTACGGATAGGAATCCTTGGGAATGATGTTGCGACGGCGCAACTCGACGCGGTCAATCCCCATCTCCGTGGCCGCGACATCGACCAGACGCTCGACCACGAAGGTGGCTTCCGGCCGGCCGGCACCGCGATACGCGTCGACCGGAACGGTGTTGGTGAAGACGACCTTGACGTTGCAGTAGATCGCAGGCGTCGTGTAGACGCCGCTCAACAGCGGTCCATAGAGGTTGGTCGGGATGTTGGGACCAAAGGTCGAAAGATAGCCGCCCATGTTGGCTGATGTGACGACCTTGAGCGCCAGGAATTTTCCGTGTTCGTCGAGCGCGAGCTCGGCCTCGGTCACGTGGTCGCGGCCGTGCCGGTCGGAGACGAAGCCTTCCGAGCGGTCCGCCACCCATTTCACCGGACGGCCGACGCGCTTCGCGGCCCAGGTGATGACCGCCTCCTCACCGTAGTGGAATTGCTTGACGCCGAAGCCGCCGCCGACGTCGGGCGCCACCACGCGCATTTTCTGCTCGGGTATCTTGAGCACCAGCGCACTCATCAGGAACCGCACCACATGCGGGAACTGGCTGGTGCTCCACAGTGTGTAGTGGCCGGTGCCGGCGTTGTACTCGGCGATCGCCGCGCGCGGCTCCATCGGGTTGCCGATCAGGCGATTGTTGACGAGGCTCAGCCGCGCGACATGGGCGGCCTTCTTGAACGCGGTGGCGACCGCGGCCTTGTCGCCGAGTTCCCAATCGCAGCACAGATTGTTCGGGACATCATCGAACAATTGCGGCGCGCCCGGCCGGACGGCTTCGAGCACGCCAACCACCGACGGCAGAACGTCATAGTCGATCACGACCGCCTCCGCCGCCGCGCGCGCCTGCTCCAGCGTATCGGCAACGACGAAGGCCACCATGTCGCCGACGAAGCGGACCTTGCCCTGCGCCAGCATCGGAAACGGCGGCTCCTTCATCGGCAAGCCGTCCGCGCCGTGAATGCCCCAGCCGCAGGGCAGTGTCCCGAGCCCGTCGGCGGCGACATCCTCGCCGGTCAGGACCGCCTGCACGCCGGGCAACGCCAGCGCGGCCGCCTTGTCGATGCCGCGTAGCACCGCGTGCCCATGCTGCGAGCGAATGAACACGCCGAACGTCGTGTCGGCCCGGTCAGAAAGCGGAAGTCTTCCTTGCGGCGCGGCGCGGCGCCGATCCCGATGACGTTGGACATGGCCTATTCTCCTGTCACGGCTGCGTTCATGGCTTTCGCGCCGGCGAGAACCGACGCGACGATATTCTGGTAGCCGGTGCACCGGCAGATGTTGCCTTCGAGACCGTGACGAACCTCGGCTTCCGTGGGCGCCGGTGTCTTTGCCGCCAGCGCCACCGCGGTCATCACGATGAAACGCCTCCTGCATCGGATGCAGCCGGTTTGAACCGCCGAGCCCCGACAATCCCTCGATCGTCGTCAGCGTGCCGCCCTCCAGCGTCGGCGCGAGCAAGGTGCAGCTCTTCACCGCCTCGCCGTCGAACAGCACGACGCATGCCCCGCACTGACTGGTGTCGCACCCGACATGCGTCCCGGTCAGGTTCAAGGTGTCGCGCAGCAACTCGGCGACCAAGGTCGCGGGCTCGACATCGACAGTGCGGGGTCGGCCGTTAAGCGTGAAACTGATGATCATGGGTGACCTCCGGTGCTGCGATGGACATCAGGCAAGAACGCGGGCGCGGTCGGCCTGCCAGGTGGCGAGCAGGATGTCGCCGACATTGAACGGGTCGCGGAAAAACGAACGCTCCGGGATGTAGGCGACAAAATCTTCGTCCGGGATCGTGTCGAGCATCACCTTGACGAACGACCCCTGATATTCGATCGCGACGACCCGGCTCGGCAGCGCCGTCGCCCCGTTCTCGATGCCGCTCGCGCCCGACCGCATCAGTTCGACGTCATCGCGCCGGACTGCGAGATCGATACGATCGCCGACGGCAATCCTCGGATTGGGGTGCACGCCGACCTGGATGGCTGCGCGATCGCGCTGCGTGATGACGAGATGGTCGTCGGCGACCTTCTCGACCTTGCCCGAGAGCACGTTCTGCCCGCCGAGAAATTCGGCGACATATCGATCGTGCGGATAGGCATAGACATCGCGCGCGGCGCCCGCCTGCTTGATCATGCCCTTTTCCATCACGACGACGATATCGGCGAGTGCAATCGCCTCGAGCTGGGTGTGCGTGACATGAATGAAGGTGATGCCGAGTTCGCGCTGCATGCGGCGCAATTCCTGACGCATCTGCACGCGAAGCTGTTCATCCAGCGCGGACAGCGGCTCGTCGAGCAACAGCACGCGAGGCTCGGTGATGGCCGCGCGCGCCAGCGCCACGCGCTGCTGCTGACCGCCGGACAGACTGGCCGGCAAGCGGTTCGCCAGCTCGGTCAGCCGCACCTTCTCCATCATCAGATCGACGGCCTTGTAGCGTTCGGCCTTCGACTGGCCGCGCACGCGCAGGGAAAAGGCAATATTGTCGCGGACAGTGAGATGCGGAAACAGCGCATAGGACTGGAACATCATCGCCGTCCGCCGCTCGACCGGCGCCAGCCCCACGACGTTCTCCCCGCCGATGACGATTTCGCCCGCGCTGGGCTCTTCGTGTCCCGCGATCATGCGCAGGATCGTCGTCTTGCCGCAGCCCGAGGGCCCGAGAAAACAGCAATAGGCGCCGTCGGGAATCTTCAGGTTGACGCCGTCCACCGCGTTGGTGACTCCGTCAAAACTCTTGCAAAGACCCGCGAGTTCGATTTCGCCTTTTCCAGGCCGCATGGACGTCTCTCTCAATGGACTGAACTCGCCGCGCGAATGCCGCGGCGCCGGTTGATCAGAATGATCGCCCCGATGCAGGCAGCGATGATGACGAACGACACCACCGTGGTCACCGTGCCCAGCGCGTAGAGCGACGGCGACGTCACGTTCAACGTCATGCTCCAGATTTCAAGCGGCAGCGTATTGAGCGAGCCCGCGGTCTGCAGGGTGCGGGCAAACTCGTCGTAGGACAGTGTGAAGCCGAACAGCGCGACGGCGACGAGACCGGGCGCGAGCACCGGAATCACGACG
>WNGQ01011672.1_pt1 | contig 10808 bp, 12 predicted proteins | sample 5407661 | NCBI WGS metagenome assembly WNGQ01 (sample SAMN13153382, study PRJNA577476) | soil metagenome | isolation source: 60 cm soil or saprolite under Garry oak tree replicate 2 | place: USA:California | collected 2016-06-15
TCAGCCGCGGGCCGGCGCCGTTTTGGAGGCCGCGCTCGCGGACATCGAACCCCGCGCGGGCGTTGCGGGCGACCGCGAGACCCACGAAGTTCGCCATCGACCCGCCGGAGACGAGCAGGCCGTGCGTGCCCGCGGGAAGTCCGAGCAGCTCGACGAGCCATCCGATCACCTGGTTCTCCACCACGGCCGACGAGTCGTCGAACTCGGCGACCTGGGGATTCATCCCGGACGCCAGCATGTCGGCCAGCATGCCCACCGGCGTCCCCGTTCCGATCACCCAGCCCCAGAAGCGCGGATGGATGTTGCCGGTGGGGTAGGGGAGCACGTCGCGCTTGAATTCCTCGTAGACGTCCGCCGCCGCCGCCGGCTGGCGCGGCGCCGGGCCGCACAGCCGCGCGCGCACCTCCGCAGGGACCGGCCGCCAGACGGGGCGTTCCCGCGCGGTCCGCAGATACTCGAGCATCTCGTCCACCATGCGATGGCCGAGCTGGCGCAGCTCCTCCCACTCCTTTGCGCCCTGGGGGTCGAGGCTAATCTCCGGCGATGACGTCGTAATGGTCGACGAAGGGTTCGAGCTCGACGAGGAAGTCGCGGTCTTCCGGGTAGTAGTGGGCTTTCTCATAGTCCTCTCCGGCGAACCGCCGGATTGCATCGATTGATTCCCACAACGAAATGAACGTGAACTCGGCGCGATCTTGCTTGATGCGCCGCAGTACGTAGACGCCACGATTGCCGGGTGTCGCTCGGCACTCCTTGGCCCCGGTGCGCTCGAGATAGTCGGCGTACTCATCGGCCCGCGCGGCATCGGTCACGCCATGCCAGATGCGGGCGATCAACCTAGAGCCGATCGAGCTCGGCGACGGTGCGTTCATTGCGGACGTTTCCCGTGTTCAGGGTGGAATTCGGTTCGAACAAGAGGACGTGGGTCTCTTCCTCGGCGACCGGCAGATGCTCAACGCCGTGCGGGATAATGACGAACTCGCCCGGCTCGATCACGAGGTCGGAGTCTCTCAGCTTCATCCGCAGACGGCCCTTCACGACCAGAAACAGCTCGTCCTCGTGCTCGTGATGGTGCCACACGAACTCGCCCTTGAGCTTTGTGAGCTTCACGAGGTTGTCGTTCACGGCGCCGACGATCTTGGGACTCCACTGATCCTGAAACCGGCCGAACATTTCGGTGAGATTGACCTTGCGGACCGGGGGGCTCATGACGCGCGCTCCAGGAGCGTGTTGGTATCGACGACGGCGGAGAACTCGCCGTTCAGATCCGCGAGGGCGATGTCATGCACCAGCTCCGAGGAGTAGCGTGTGCCGTTCGGCCCGATGTTGTCGAATGTCGCGGTTGCGTCGGACACGACGTACGTGGTAAAGCCGAGGTTGCCCGCCATCCGCGCCGTCGTCGAGACGCACATGTTCGTCTGCATGCCGACGACCACCAGCGTCGTGAGGCCCCGGCGGCGTAGATCATTTTCGAGCGTCGTGCCAATGAATGCGCTGCTGACCGATTTCTGCACGACGGGCTCACCCGCCAGGGGCCGCACCTCGTCCTTGATTTCCACGCCGGGCTGCCCCGGCCGGAGCGGGGACTTGGGCTCGGTGGAGAGATGCTGGACGTGAATGATCGGACGTCCCGTCTTGCGCCAGGCGGCCTGCAATCGCGCGATGTTCTTTTCGAGATCGGGATTGTTCCGATTGTAGCGCTCGGCGTAGACATCCATGCCCTTCTGGACGTCGACGACCAAGAGCACCGCATCCTGAGGGAGCTTCGGACTCATGTCGTCGCCTCGGGCTCCGGACCGACGGGCGGTCGGGCGGATGGGCTGATGGGCTGTGGTGTCTCCGCCGGTCCGCCCATCCGCCCATCAGCCCGGCGCAGCTTATACGAGAACTGAATCCAGATCACCGCTCCGAGTATCATCGCCATCGCGATGAACGTACGGCCACCCACCGGTTCATGCAGCAGCAGCCAACCGAGCAGCACGGCGATCACCGGGTTGACGTAGGCATACGTGCCGACAATCGTCGCCGACGCGTGCCGCAATGCATAGGAGTACGCGCTGTAGCCGAGCACCGATCCAAATACGACGAGATAGGCGATCGCGCCGATGCCCCGTGAGCTCAGGTGCCATGCCGGCCATTCGCCGAGCAGCGTTCCCACGAGCGCGACCGCGCTGCCGCCGACGATCATCTGGAATGCCGCCCCCATGTACGGACTGGCCTGGGTGGGATGGCGCTTGGCGTACACGCTGCCCAGTGCCCACGACGCGCTCGCCAGCGACAAGGCGATCGGTCCGCGCTTGTCAGCCGCCAGGATCTCGGCTGGCGAGGCGCCGACCAGGAGCAGCGTGCCCGCGAAGCCGAGCAGGAGCCCGGCGATGATGCGCCAGTTCAGCTCGCTCGAACCGCCGGGGATGATGGCATCGAACAGGGCCGTCCACATCGCGACGGTGACGACGAAGATGCTCGCGATGCCGGACCCGATGTACTGCTCCGACCAGACGACGAACGCGTTGCCGCCGGCGAGCAGCAGGAGGCCGACGATCGTCAGGGTGCGCCAATCACTGCGCCGAGGTAACGGATCACCGAGGGCGCGGGCGAGTGCCAGCAGGACCAGACCGGCCACAAGAAACCGCAAGCCGGCGAACAAGAACGGCGGCAGCTCGGTAACGCCGATCTTGATGGCGAGATAGGTCGAGCCCCAGAAGACGCAGACGACCAGATAGGCGATGAGCGCCTTGCCCTTGAGCGCTGCCCCCATCAGTCGGGCTCCGCCGGAATGAAGCCAGGTTTCTCGAACAACGTGGAGAGCACGATCGTGGTGCGCGTGTTCATCTGGGAATTCGGGCCGCGTAAATCGCGCAAGATTGCCTGCACCCCTTCGAGATCGTGGGCGACGACCTTCAGGATGTAGCAGTCGTCGCCGGCGATATGATGGCACTCGAGCACGCCGGGATGTTTTTCCATCTCGCGCATGCGTGGCTCATCACCGACGTAGTCGCTCGAGCCATAGCGCACCGTCACGAACGCCGTCACGGGCAGCCCGACCTTGGCGCGATCGAGCTGGACGCGATAGCCTTGGATGTAGCCTGACTCTTCGAGCCGCTTCACGCGCTCCATGATCGCCGGCCGGGAGAGGCCGATTTCATCGGCGACGGCCTGATAGCTGGCCCGCCCGTCTTGGGCGAGAATGCGAAGAATCCGTCGGTCGATGGCGTCGAGCTCAGTTTTCGCGGTCATTTGGAAGGCTCTCGAGTTTGTTTGTGAACGCTTCGTAAGTCTACTAGGTTTCTCTCCTACGGAATATCCGTTTCTTACTTTCAAACTGTCCTTTGATTAGGACAAGGGCGGGCGTACTATTCCAGCGATGCAGGCTCTCCGCGCCCTCGTTCGCGAGTTTCCTTCGGCCCTGCTTGGGTATTCGGGCGGCGTGGATTCGGCGTTTCTCGCGGTGATCATGCGGCAGGAGCTCGGCAAGGACCGCATGCTGGCGGTGATCGGTCGCAGCGCCTCCTATCCCGACGCGCAGTGGCAGGTCGCCCGTCAGGTCGCCACACAGTTCGATATCCCGCTCACGGAAATCGCGACCCACGAGCTCGACGACGCGAGCTATCTCGCGAACCCCTCAAACCGCTGCTTCTACTGCAAGACCGAGCTGTGGCACCGGCTCGTGCCGCTCGCCGCCGAGCGCGGACTTGCGGTCGTCTGCGACGGCACGAACGCCGACGATCTGCACGAACATCGGCCGGGGAAGGCGGCGGGCGTTGCCGCCGGCGTGCGCTCGCCCCTCGCCGAAGCGGGACTCACCAAGGCGCAGATCCGCGCTCGGTCGCGCGAGCTGGGTTTGCCGACCTGGGACGCGCCGGCGGCACCGTGTCTCTCGAGCCGGGTGCAGTACGGACTCACGATCACGCCGTCGCGCTTGAAACAGGTTGAGGCGGGAGAAGCGTATTTGCGCGAGCTGGGCGTGACCGGCGATCTGCGAGTTCGGCACCTCGGTGACCGCGCGCGCCTCGAGGTCGAGCCGCAGTGGGTTTCGTGGATCGAGGCGCGACAGGCAGCCATCACGGCTCATCTGACGACACTGGGATTTGCGCAGGTCGAGATCGACCCGAAGGGCTACCGCCGGGGGAGCCTGTTAGAGCGTTCGTCGCCCTGAACTTTCCTGCGGCCGTGCGCCAGGAGCTCTGGGACGCGCTCGCGCCCCTGCGCGAGCGACGCGAAAAGCTTCCGGTGAAGTGGGTGCGTCCCGAGAACATTCATTTGAGTCTCAAGTTTTTGGGCGACGTAGAGGAAACACGGGAGCCGAACCTCGTCGCGGCGCTGCAGCGTGCCGCCGGTTCGCGCCCTGAGCCGCGCCCGCTGACGCTGCAGATCGGCGGCTTCGGCGTCTTTCCCGACTACCACCGCCCGCACGTGCTGTGGGCGGGCGTGACGCCCGATCCCGGCCTCGAGCTGCTGCAGCATGGCGTCGAGCAGGCGTTCGCGCCGCTTGGCTTTCCCACGGAAGCGCGGGCGTTTCGGCCGCATGTGACACTGGGGCGCGCCACGCGCGATGCGCGATCGCGCGACTTCAAAGGACTCGAAGAGATACTCACCGGCACCGATTTCGATACAACGGTCACCGTGACGGAGGTCGACCTGATGCAGAGTACGCTCCAACCCCATGGCCCGGTGTATCAGGTCAGATCGCATGGACGGCTGTCTTAAGGGTGTCTTCAAGCTCGGGTGCGCGATCCTTGTGATCGGCGCGCTTGCGCTTGTGTGGTGGTTTCGCGAGCCGATCATGCAAACCGGCGCGCGCTGGTTCGGCCGCTCGACGGCCCTGCCGCCGGTCGCCGACACGGCGGTCGGCGCCCCCACACCCAAGGCCGTCGCCTCGGGGAAAGCCAAAGTCGGCAATCTCCGGACCTCTGCCGGGCCCGACTCGGTGGTCCTCACGCCGAACGAGATGGCGTCGCTGATCGGTGGGGGCATCGATTGGAACGTCCGCAAGATGTACGACTCGCTGCGCGTCGAGCTGCAAGAAGACACGCTCGCGCTCTACGCCCGGCTCGACACCCGCGCGCTGCCGCCCGGTACGCTTGGACCGTTCGCGGGCATGTTCGGGGCGCACGAACCGCTGCGGATGGCCGGCACGGTCTCGATTGGGAAGCCGGGCACTGCGCTGTACGCCATCACCGCGATCAGCCTGCGAGGCATCGAGATTCCCGGGCCCTTTGTCACTCAGATCACGAAACAGATGGCGGGTGCCTCGAGCAACGGCGCGGTGCCCGTGAAGGTGGATCCCGCGGTGACCGCGGTGAAGGTGCACCCCACCGGCGTCGTGCTCTACAAGCGGCGGCGGAGCGGCTCGTGAGCCCGCGCCGCGCGATGATCGTCGATGATGAAAAGGGGATTCGCGAAGCGCTGAAGCAGGTTCTGGAATACGAAGAAATCGAGGTGCAGGTCTGCGCGTCGGGGCACGAGGCAATCCGCGCCTATCCCGACTTCAAGCCGCACCTCGTGTTCCTGGACGTAAAGATGGAAGGGATGGACGGTCTGGACACGCTCAAGCGCATCCGCGCGCTCGATGCCCAGGCGCAGGTGGTGATGATTTCCGGCCACGGCACCATTCAGACCGCGGTCGAAGCGACCCAGCTCGGCGCCTACGATTTCCTCGAGAAGCCCCTCGACACCGATCGCATCCTGCTGACGCTCCGGAACGCGCTGCAGCATGTCGTGCTCGTCACCGAAAACGTCCGGTTGAAGCAGGAAGTCCGCGCCCAGTACGAGATCGTGGGGTCGAGCAAGGCCGTGCGCCAGGTGATTGGACTGATCGAGAAGGTCGCGCCTACGCCGGCGCGCGTGCTGATCACCGGCGAGAACGGCACCGGCAAGGAGCTCGTGGCGCGGGCCATTCACGCCTTGAGCCCCCGTGCCGCCGGTCCCTTTATCGAAGTCAACTGCGCCGCGATCCCGTCGGAGCTCATCGAAAGCGAGCTGTTTGGCCATATGAAGGGCAGCTTTACGGGCGCGTTCGCCGATCGCGCCGGGAAGTTCGAGCTCGCCGACGGCGGCACGCTGTTTCTGGACGAAATCGGCGACATGAGCCTGTCGGCGCAGGCCAAGGTGCTGCGCGCACTGCAGGAAGGCGTGATCTCGCGCGTGGGCTCGGGGAAGGCGCTGCCGGTGGATGTGCGCGTCATCGCTGCCACCAACAAGGATCTGAGCGCGGAAATCGCAGAGGGGCACTTCCGGGAAGACTTGCTCTACCGGCTCAATGTGGTGCCGATTCACGTGCCATCCTTGCGCGAACGCCGCACCGATGTCCCGCAGCTTGTCACCCATTTCTGCGCGGAGTTGACCAAGGGCGGGGGATTGCCGGCGAAGGAGTTCGACACGGCCGCGGTCGAGCGGCTGACCGCGCACGACTGGCAGGGAAACATTCGGGAGTTGAAGAATGCCGTCGAGCGGCTGCTCATCCTCGCGAGCGGCCCCACGGTGACGGCAAGCGACGTTGAGCGCCTTGTGGGGAGAGCGGGCGGGGACGCGGGACGGGGCAAGAGCACGGCAGTTTCAGCCGCTGGCGGCGATGCCGCCTGGCTCCGCGCCGCAACGTTTGAAGAGTTCAAGCAATCGGCGGAGCGCGCGTTTCTGCTCCGTAAGCTGCGGGAGCACGACTGGAACGTCTCGGAGACCGCGCGCACATTGCAGATGCCGCGCAGCAATCTCTACAAGAAGATCGAGCGATACGGATTGGCCCGCGGTGGAGAGGGAGCGCCGTGAAAGAGAAGGATCCGAAAGAGCGCGACTGGGATCGCGAGATGCGCGAGGTGGACAAGCTGCTCGCGAAACTGCCGGAAGCGGACCCCGCGCTGGGCCGTGGCGTGCCGACGGTACCGGTCTCGCCGCGTCCCGGGCTGGGCGGTGTCGCTGGCGCGAGCGCGGTGCAGCCGGCTGGTCCAGCACGGGGACGCGCGTGGCTCACCACCTGGCTCCGTGTCGGGCTCGCGGTCGGTCTGGGCGTCGGTATGCTCGTCTGGCCGTACACGCACGCCTGCGGGCTCAAACTCGTCTTCTATCTTATTGGCGCGGCGACCGTGACGGTCGCCGGAGTCTGGAGCGCCCTGACCTCCTGGAAACGCCGGCTGGGCGTCGCGCATACGCTGTCGATCATCCTGATCGTTTGGGGTCTCGCCCTTGCCGGCCGTCAACTGCTGCCGCGTGTGTACGGTAAGACTCCCGTTCCTTTCTTTTGTCCCGAACCGTGAAAGCCATGGCTCAGCCTCCTGAATTCAAGAATTTCATTGCCGGCGATTGGGTCGTTCCGTCGACAGGCGAGTATTTCGAGAACCGCAACCCCGCGGACTGGAACGACGTCATCGGCCGCTTCCCGCGTTCAGGCGCGGACGACTTGAAGCGCGCCGTGGCGTCCGCCAAGCGCGGCTTCGCGCAGTGGTCCAAAACACCGGCGCCGATACGCGGGCAGGTGCTGCAGCGGGTCGGACAGCTGTTAGTCGAGCGCAAGGACGACATCGCGCGCGCGATGACGCGCGAGATGGGGAAGGTCGTCGCGGAGACGGGCGGCGACGTGCAGGAGGGGATCGACACGGCATTCTACGCCGCCACCGAGGGCCGGCGCCTGTTCGGCCGAGTCGTGCCGTCGGAGCTGCGCAACAAGTGGGCGATGAGCTATCGCCGGCCGATCGGGATCGCGGGGCTGATCACGCCGTTCAACTTCCCGCTCGCGATTCCCACCTGGAAAATGTTTCCGGCGCTGCTGTGCGGAAACGCCGTGATCTTCAAGCCCGCCGAAGATGTGCCGCACACGGCGCATCTGCTGGTCGAGGTGCTGCTCGAAGCGGGATTGCCGCCCGAGGTGGTGCAGCTGGTGCACGGGCAAGGCTCGGTCGTCGGCCGCGCGCTCGTCGAACACCCCGACGTCCCGGTGATCTCGTTTACGGGATCGACGGAGACGGGCTCGGCCATTGGCGCGACCTGCGGCAAGATGCACAAGCGTCTCTCGCTCGAAATGGGTGGGAAGAACGCGATGATCGTGATGGATGATGCCGATCTGGATCTTGCGCTCGACGGCGTGCTGTGGGGGGCGTTCGGCACCACCGGGCAGCGCTGCACCGCGACGAGCCGGCTGATCCTGCACGAGAAGATCCACGACAAGTTCGTGCAGATGGTCAGTGATCGCGCCGCCAAGCTGCGGTTGGGCACTGGGTGGCCGGATTCCCCAGGGCGACACGCGTCTCGAGTGCGGCTGGTTCTACGAGCCTACCGTGCTCGTCGGTGTGAAGCCGGGGATGCGGGTCGAGCAGGAAGAGATCTTCGGACCGGTCCTGGCCGTTATCAAGGCGAAGGACCTGCCCGACGCGATCCGGATCAACAATGGCGTGAAGTATGGACTGTCGAGCTCCCTCTACACGCGCGACATCAACGGCGCATTCCAGGCGATGACCGACCTCGACACCGGCATCACGTATGTCAACGCGCCGACGATCGGGGCCGAAGCCCATCTCCCCTTTGGGGGGGTGAAGCAAACCGGCAACGGGCATCGCGAGGGCGGGTGGGAGGTGTACGACTTCTACTCCGAGACCAAGACCATCTACGTCGATTTCTCGGGGCACTTGCAGCGGGCGCAGATCGACACGGAGGAGCGCCCTTGACGGCGCCGGTGCAGCGGGGCTAGAGTACCTTACAACTGTCGACCCGTGGTCATTTGCCGCGTATTGCCGCCACGTTAAACAAGGTGCTAAAAAGCGACTCGCCCGCGGCTTTATTGGTCCGGGCGATGATTGTTTCAGGGAATCGCTTCCCGCGGCCGCTCAGCTGAGCGGCCGTTTTCGTTCCGGCCGTGGGGGGATCATGCCCGTCGTTCCTGCTAGTCGAGTCAATGCACTCTCGGGCGAAGGCGCGTTCGACGTGTTGGTGGCCGCACGCCGCCTCGAGGCCGCCGGTCGCCACGTGATTCACCTCCAGATCGGCGAGCCTGACGGGGCAACGCCGCCCCACTTGGTCGAGGCAGGCGTCCGCGCGCTGCACGATGGCCACACGCGTTATGTGAACCCGGCCGGCTTGCCCGCCTTGCGCGATGCGATTGCCGCATCGCTCCCCTGGCGTGGTGTCCGGGGGGCGTCGGCAGAGAACGTCGTCGTCGTTCCGGGGGCCAAGCCGATGGTGTTCTACGCCCTCCTCGCCGTGGTCGAGGCGGGCGATGAGGTGCTCGTGCCGGACCCCGGGTTCCCGATCTACGCATCGGTCGTGCGGTTCGCCGGGGCGGTCCCGGTCCGCTACCCGCTCGATGAAGTGGGGGGGCTGGATGCTGAGCGCATCGCCCCTTTGATCGGCCCGCGCACTCGCGCGCTGGTCGTGAATCTTCCTGGGAATCCCACCGGCGGCGTCGCGACCACGGATGCCCTGCACGCGATCGCTCAGCTCGCGTTGCGGCACGACCTCGTCGTGGTCTCGGACGAGGTGTACGGCCGGATCCGGTACGATGGGCGTTCGGACAGCATCGCGGCCCTGCCGGACCTGCTCGAGCGCACCATCATCGTGGACAGCTTCTCGAAGTCCTATAACATGACCGGCTGGCGGCTGGGCTTCGGCGTGCTGCCCGCGGCGCTGGTCGAGCGCGTGACGACGCTGGTGGTCAACGGCACGTCTTGTACGCCGCCGTTCGTGCAGCTGGCGGGGGTCGCCGCGCTCACCGGGCCGCAGGATGCCGTGAGTGCAGCGGTGGCCCGGTTCGAGCGCCGGAGGGATTGGCTGGTCGACGGGTTGAACGGCCTTCCTGGCGTCCGCTGCGCGCGGCCTGCGGGAGCGTTCTACGCGTTCCCGGACGTGCGGCTGGTCGAAGAGCGATCGGGGCTCGCGACCCGCGAGCTCGCCGCCCGCCTGCTCGACGACTACGGTGTGGCGGTGCTGCCCGGCACCGACTTCGGACCGGGTGGCGCCGGCCATCTGCGTCTGTCGTGCGCCGTGTCGCCCGCCGATCTCGATCTCGCGCTCGAGCGGATCCGCGAATTTGTCAGCGACCTCGCGGTCGCTTCTCTGACCGGCGTCGACATGATTCTCGTGGGCGATTCCGCGGCGATGACGATGCTGGGGCTGCCGAGCACGCTGCAAATCGGACTCGACGAAATGCTGGTTTTCATCAAAGCGGTCACGCGCGCCGCGAAGCACGCCTTCGTGGTGGGCGACTTGCCGTTCCTGTCGTACCAGCCGTCGGACGAGACGGCGATTCGCAGTGCGGGTGCCTTCATAGCGGCCGGCTGCGACGCGGTGAAGTGTGAAGGGGGAACCCGCGTCGCACGCCGCGTCCGCGCCATGGTGGACGCCGGCATCGCGGTGATGGGACACCTGGGCCTCACGCCGCAAAGCATTGGGCAGCTCGGTGGCTACCGGGTGCAGGGCAAATGCCTCGCCGCTGCCGAACGCTTGCTGCGCGATGCCGAAGCGCTGGAGCGCGCCGGCGCCTTCTCGATTCTGCTGGAAGCGGTCCCCGCCGAGACCGCGGCCTTTGTGCGCGAGCGTGTTGGGGTGCTTCTCTATGGGATCGGGGCCGGTCCGCACGTGGACGGGCAGCTCGTCATCTCGCACGACATGCTCGGCAACTTCGTGGGCGACATCGCGCCGCGGTTTGTGAGGCGGTACGCGGAGGTGGGCGCGCAGGTGGAGCGTGCGTTCAGCGAGTACGCGCGCGACGTCCGGGCCAGCGTCTTCCCGGGTCCGGAACATTGCTATCAAATCGACGCGGCCGATGAGGCGCTGATTCGTGCGGCCCGGCAGACGCCGGCACCGGCAGTGGGGGCGACGCCATG
>WNGQ01012153.1_pt1 | contig 10806 bp, 9 predicted proteins | sample 5407661 | NCBI WGS metagenome assembly WNGQ01 (sample SAMN13153382, study PRJNA577476) | soil metagenome | isolation source: 60 cm soil or saprolite under Garry oak tree replicate 2 | place: USA:California | collected 2016-06-15
CGGCAGGGCCCATCGTCGGGCGCGCGCGCGAGCAGGGTCTGCTGCTCGCGACGGCAGGTCCGCGGGTGCTGCGGCTGATTCCGCCACTCATCGTGACGCGGGCGCAGCTCGAGCGCGGAATCTCCATCCTCGAGGGAGTGCTCGCGTGAGCGCCGTCTCGCTCCACATGGTCCGGCCGGCCCCGGAGCCGGCGGTGCGCCCCGCGGCGCTGTCGGATGTGCCGCAGCTCGAGACCCTCATGGCGCCGTACGTTGCCACCGGAGACCTGCTGCCCCGGAACAATTACGACCTGTGCCGCCACATCAAGGAGTACGTGGTGGCCGAAGCGCAGGACGGCGCGATCATCGGGTGCGCGTCGCTCAAGATCTATTCTCGCCAGCTCTCCGAAATCGCGGGCCTCGCCGTGCGGTCGGACTATCAGGGCGGGGGCGTGGGGCGCGCGCTGATGGAGGCGATCATCGCCGAGGCGCGCGCCGCGGGGCTCGCCGAGGTGCTCGCGCTGACGCGCAAGCCCGCATTCTTCCTCAAGCTCGGCTTCGAGCCTTCCGAGAAAGAGCATTTCCCGCTCAAGGTCTGGGCGGACTGCGCCCGCTGCCCCCGCCAGAACTGCTGCGACGAGGTGGCGGTCGTCCTGAAGCTCTAGCCCGCCGCCCCTGCCCGCGCGGCGATCGCCTGCGGCAGCTGAATGCGGAAGAACCGGTACAGCAGCAGCAGGTCGATGAGCGCCACAGTCGCCAGCACGGCATACGCGGCCCCCGACTCAACCAGCCGCAGCTGTTGCAGCAGGGTGGAGATGCCGAACCCCACCACCCAGGCGTCGAAGCTCATGCATATCCGCCTGAACGTCTCCGGTCGCACGCGGCGAATGATCCACGTGCCCAGCGGGATCCCGAACGCCAGGCTGGGAAGGATGTAAGGCAGCAAGCCCGCGGTTTCGACCGAGTACATGCTGACGAAGTAGTAGGCGACCGCGGTCATCGTCGATTCGGCCAGGCGGACCAGGCCGAGCGCAGCCCGAAAATCGCGCTTCGCCAGACCCTGGTTGTTCAGCATGATGGCGAGCGGAGGACCGGAGACCGTGGTCACGGAATACAGGACGCCGAGGCCGCCCCCGAACAGGAGCCCGGCGCGGCGCTCGGCGCGGATCGGCCGGCGGAACCCGGCTGCCTGGAGCAGAATGAGCGGCAGCAGCACGACGAAGGTCGCCAGCTTCAGCCACCCCGGTTGGACGCGATGCACGAGCGACGTGCCCAGCACTACACCGGGTGCCAGGCCAATGATCATCGGGAGCACGCGGCGCCAGACATTGGGAATGCTCGCCCGATTGACCCAGAGGACGTACGCGTTCAGGGGGACTTCGATCCACACCAGCGCCGGGTTGAGAACCCGGTTCGTGAAGAAAAGCAGGGCCACCGGCACGGTGATGGACGAGAAGCCGTAGCCGAGCGCTCCGTTCACGGTGGCCGCGAGGAGCGTGATGAGAATCAGGGCGATCGAGGCTGACGTCATGGTGTTGCTCAGCAAACGCTTCCTTTCGTGCCGAAGAAAAAAGCCCGGCCACTTTGGGGTGGCCGGGCCTGGCAGTGCTCAGTAAGCGAAGAGACTTAGCGCGCCATAGCGTCCGTCCAACCCAGCGGGTGGCGGCGACAACAGCAGTGACGCATCGGCGTGCGAATCATTGTGACCGGGAAGCTAGACCTCACCAGGACGCGTGTCAACACTACACCGCCATGGCCGGACCCTCTAGATTCCCGCTCCATGGCACGAGTCATCTTCTGGGACGTGGATACGCAGTACGACTTCATGCGAGCGGATGGCAAGCTGTACGTGCCGGAGGCCGAATCGATCATTCCCACCCTGAAGCGACTCACGGACCACGCGCACGCTCACCGGATTCGCATCGTGGCGAGCGCCGACGACCACGTCGCCGGTGACGCGGAGATCTCCGACGCCCCCGACTGGAAGACGACCTTTCCGCCGCACTGCATGCGCGGGACGCCGGGTCAGAAGAAGATTCCGGAAACGGCCCTGCGCGACCCGCTCGTGATCGAGCCCGCCCGGACGAACGCGCTGTCCCTCGCCGAGCGCGTTCGTTCCCACGCGGGGGACATCCTGTTTCACAAGCACCGCTTCGACGTTTTCACGAACGACAACGTGACGACGGTATTGGACGTGCTCGATCCTCAAGGCATCATCCTGTACGGCGTGGCCCTGGACGTGTGCGACAAGGCCGCGATCGAGGGGCTGCTCGAGCGGCGTCCCCACACCAGGCTGTTCGCGGTGACCGACGCGATGAAGCCAATCGACAAGGATGCGGCGGCGCTGCTCCTCAAGGAGTGGGGTGAGGAGGGGGTGCGGCTGGTGAAGGCCGAGGAGGTCGTCGAGCTGGCGCACGCCACCGCATGACCGAGCCGGCGTTCGGCCGTTTCTTCCTTCCAGGTCCCACCGACGTTCATCCCGAGGTGCTGGCCGCGATGCAGCGGCCGATGATCGGCCACCGCTCGGGCGCCATGGAAAAGCTGCTTGCGGGGATTGCCCCGCGCCTCGCGAGCCTGTTTCGCACCAGGGAGCCAGTGCTCGTGGGGACCGCGTCCGCGACCGGCTTCATGGAGATGGCCGTGCGGAACGGCGTGCGGCGCCGCGCGCTGTCGCTCGTGAACGGCGCGTTCAGCGATCGCTTCGCGCGCCTGGTGGGCGCCTGCGGCAAGGAGTGCATCCGCCTCGACGTGCCGCTCGGGTGCGCGGTGGAGCCCGGCATGTTGCGGGATGCCCTGAAGCGTACCCCCGTGGACGCGGTGACCGTCGTGCATTCGGAGACGTCCACGGGCGTGTTGCAGGACGTCGCCGCGCTCGCAAGGGTAGTGCGCGAGTTCGACGACGTGCTCGTGCTTGTCGATGCGGTCACGTCGCTTGCCGGGTCGCCGGTCGAGCCGGAGCCAGCGTGCCAGGACGCTCCCGGGCCGGGGGCAGTACTTCGACCTGGTGAGCTTCGAAGAAGCCACACGCAAGTCGCAGCCGACCAATACGCCCGCCATCTCGCTCTTCTATGCGCTCGAGGTTCAGCTCGCGCGGATCGAGCGCGAGGGCGGCGTCGAGGCCCGCTGGCAGCGCCATGATGCCATGCGCCGCCGCGTGGAAGAGTGGAGCGCGAGCCGGGACGTCGCCTACCTGCCGGTGGAAGGCCGGCGCAGCTGGACGGTCTCGTGCCTCAAGGTGCCCGAGGGGAAGACGGCGCAGGACGTGGTCGCGCCTCTCAAGCAGCAGGGATGGACGATCGGGTCGGGCTACGGGGCCCTCAAGGACTCCACCATCCGCATCGGCCACATGGGCGACCACACCGTCGAGGGGTTAGACGACCTGCTTGACCTGATTCAGCGCACCCTCTCATGACCTATCGCGTTGTGGTGGCGGACAAGGTCGCCGAGGCAGGGCTCAAGCAGCTCTCCGGGTCGCCGGAGATCGAGGTGTCCGCCGTCGCCGGGAAACCGCGGGAAGTGCTCGAGCGGGCCCTCGCCGACGCGCACGCGCTGATCGTGCGGAGCGAGACGCGGGTGACGGCGGACCTGTTGACCCACGCGCCGCACCTGCGGGTGATCGCCCGCGCGGGCGCGGGCGTGGACAACATCGACGTGCACGCCGCCACCAAGCGCGGCATCGCGGTGATGAACGCGCCCGGTGCGAACACCGTCAGCGCCGCGGAGCACGCGATGGGGTTGTTGCTGGCCCTGGTGCGGCGCATCCCCTGGGCGTCGGAAGCGATGCGCCGCGGCGAGTGGGATCGCAAACGGTTCGAGGGGTCCGAGCTGCGCGGCAAGACGCTCGGCATCGTCGGCCTGGGGCGGATCGGTGGCCATGTCGCCCATCTGGCCCGGGCCTTCGGCATGCAGGTGCTGGGGCACGATCCCTATCTCGCGCCCGAGCGGGCGGCTGAGCTCGAGGTGAAGCTCGTGAGCCTGGAGGAGCTGCTCCGCCAGGCGGACGTCGTGACGCTCCACATGGCGCACACCGAGCAGACCCATCGGCTCATCAACGCCGAGCGATTACAGCTGATGAAGCCATCGGCGGTGCTGGTCAACACGGCGCGCGGCGAGCTGGTGGACGAAGCGGCACTGGCGGAAGCCATCAAAGCGGGACGGATCGCGGGCGCCGCGATCGACGTGTTCGCCGTCGAGCCGCTCCCCGCTGATTCACCGCTGCGCGCGCTGGACCGCGTGATTCTCACCCCGCACCTCGCCGCCTCGACCACGGAGGCGCAGGACCGGGTCAGCACCGAAACGTGCGGCGCCGTGCGGGACGCGCTGCTCCAGGGCGATCTCTCGTTCGCCATCAACGTCCCCGGCATCTCGGGCGACGCGCTCCGGCGGCTCGGGCCGCTGCTCGACCTGGCGCGCCGGCTGGGCCGGCTCGCCCTGTCACTGGGCGACGGGCCCGTGACCTCGATCGAGGTTGCCTACGGCGGGGACGACGACGCGGCGCCACGCCCGGTGCTGCTCGCGACGCTCGAGGGCTTGCTCTCCGCGATGGGTGTGGAGCAGGTGAGCCTGGTGAACGCGATGCTGCTCGCCGAGGAGCGGGGCATCAAGCACGCGCGCAAGACGGCGCCCCCCGAGCCCGGGTTTGAGACCACTGTTGGCGTCGCGATCGAGACGGCGGGAGGAGCGGTGCGGGTGGCGGGGGCGCTCGTGGGCGACAGCCACGGCCGCGTGATCCGCATCGACGACTACCACGTGGACGTCGCGCCCGAGGGCTGGATGCTTGTGATCCGGAACCGCGACGTGCCCGGTGTGATCGGCAACGTCGGCACGCTGCTCGGCGGGGCGGCGATCAATATCGGGAGCTACCACCAGGCCCGGCTCGCGGGCCCGGGGCGCGATGCACTCGCCGCGATTACGGTCGATCAGGCGCTGCCGTCGGGCGTGCTCAAAGCGCTCGGCCGGCTGCCGGATGTGCTACAGGTGAGGCTCGCGAATCTGGGAGAGTGAGGGCAGGACATCTGGCAGAGGAATGAGCAGAGGGTCGGGCGCTCCCGTTGGGTGCCACACCAGCCGTTCGCGCTCCACCACCGGAAACGTCGCCTCCGGGGTCCAAACCTCTACGGCACGACTCTCGATATCGATGATCCAATAGCAGGCCACTCCGTACTCCTGGTACGCGCGCCGCTTGGCGAAGCGATCGTGGCGCTGGGTCGAGGGACTCAGCACCTCGATTGCGAGCGACAGCGTCTTGACATGCTTCCAGTCCCACGTACGGGTCTCGTCCCGCACCGCGACGAACACGTCGGGTTGGACCAGCACGTCAGGCGCCCAGGAGATATCCGCGGGCGAAGTGAGCACGTCACCGACCGGATATCGCTCGAGGTAAGCGTGCAACCGAACGACCAGCTGTGTGATGACGAATTGGTGCGGCAGCCGAGGAGCAGGCGTCACCAGCAGCTCCCCGTGCACCGTCTCGTACCGGTTGCCGTCGTCGGGGAGCGCCCGCACCATGTCGGCGGTAAAGTAATTCGGCGCGGCCATGCCCATATGATCCGCTCGGCGGTCGAGGTCACGCAAGGGGACACGGACCAGTTTCGCGACCGGCCGACGGATTGTTGGCATCAAAGGATCGCGGGGAGGATCAAACAGGCGCGCTAGTCCGCCGCCTCGCGGGCCGGCGGCCCAGGCACCGTCTCGTCTGCCAGCAGCCGGAACGACTTCACCGCGTCACTGAGCTTGTCTGCCGCCTCGGCGAGCTGGTTGGCCGAAGCGGCGATCTCCTGGGTGGACGCGCTCTGCTCTTCGCTCGAGGCCGCGATCTCTTCGGTGGACGCGAGCAGCCCCTCAGTCCCCTGCGCCACGGTTCCGAGCCGGCTCGTGATCTCCTCCACGAGCGTTCGGACCTCCCCGGTCATCTTTGCGATCTCGCGGCTCCAGGCGTCGTTCGCCGAGGCTTCCGCCGCCATGGTCGCGAGTCCCTGCGCCGCCGTCTGGGCCGCCTCGCGCGCCGCCGAGCCCCCGCGCGCCAGGGCCATGAGCCGCTCGCGCGTCGCCTGGACGCGGCTCAGGACGCCTCGCACCATGTCCGCCGTCTCGCCCGCCGCCGCGGCGGCCACCGAGGCGAGCTTGCGCACCTCGTCCGCCACGATCGCAAAGCCGCGGCCCTGGGGTCCCGCTCGCGCCGCTTCGATCGCGGCGTTCAAGGCCAGCATGTTGGTCTGCGTCGCCACCGCCTTCGCCTGGGTGACGAACTTCTGGATTTCTCCTGAAGCCTTCGCGAGGGCGTCCGCCTCCTCCGCTCCGCGCGCGACCTCGTCCGCGAGCTTGGAGAGCTGCGCCGTGCTGTCCTCCAGTATGTCCTTGTTCTGGCGGGCGAGCGTCGCGAGGTTGGCGTTGCGGCGCACCGAGTCCTCGGCTCCCGCGGCGAGGATCGTGAGAATCTGGAGGATCTTCGCGGTGTCGTCCGCCGCCGCCCGGATGAGCTGGGCCTGCTCCGCGGCGCGGCGCGACAGATCCTGACACGTCGCCGACATCTCCTGCGTGGACGCGCTCATCTGTTGGGTGGACGCCGAAATCTCGGCCGCCATCGCGGCCGCCTCGTCGGCCGCCGTCCGGATCGCTCCCACCAGCCGTCGCAGCGCGAACACCATCGAGTGGACCGCCGACAACAGGTCGCCGACTTCGCTCGACCCGCTGCGGTGGGTCACGACCGTCACGGAGAGGTCGCCTCCGGCGACGCGACTCGCCACCGCCCCCGCCGCGCGCACCGGGTCCGTGATGCGCTCGTTGAGCCAGGCGGCGAGCCGCCACACCAGCAGGACCGCCACGACGAGCAGCGCCGCCGCGCCCAGCCAGATCGTGCGGAGCGTCGCCTGCGCCACGGCGTACGCGCGGCTCGTCGGCTGGCGGAACAGCACCCACCACTTCCCCAGGTTCGCCGGGACGGACACCACCAGCTCGGGACCCTGGGTCGTGCTCACGATCGTCGTTGAGGGACGATCCTGGCGGGGAATGGCCTGATCGCGCAGCGGCTGGAGCAGTTGGGCGTGGTTCGGCGTGGCGATCAGCCTCCCCATGTCGTCCACCACCTCGAGGTAAGCGCCGTCGCCCAGATCGGAGGCCGCGAGCAGCTGCACGAGCCGATCGAGCGGGAACGCGGCGCGCAGCACGCCGACCGGCCGCCCCACTCCCGGGGCCCGCACGGCCACGGCATACTGGAGCGACGCGCCGCCCGAGTCGCCGGGTGCATATCCCTCGAACGTTCCGTCCCGCATGGCCGCGGTCCACCAGGCCTCCTCTCGATAGCCCGCCTGAGTGGCGGGGCCTCGGAATGAGGCGGCCAACGGGGCGCCCTGGTTATCGGTCAGCAGCAGGTTCGCAATGTCCGAGCGCCGCGGATAGTCTCGCAGGTAGGCGGCGAGGTCGCGATCGCCGCCCGAGGCCAGCCGGGCGGCTGCGACGATCGTGGGTGAGCGCGCCAGCACCTCGGTCTCGTGCCGCCGCTCGCGCATGTACGTCGAGGCCAGCGTCGCGACCCGGGTCGCGACCTCGCGGCCGCGCGCGTTGGCCAGGCGGTCGAGGGTGCCGCGCGCGTTTTGGCTGCCCGCGACCGCGATCCCGACGGCGAGCGTGACCGCCCCCGCCACTCCCACGAACAGGAAGCTCGACCGCAGTTGCTGTTGGGACGTCGTCGCCATGAGGGGTCGCAGGCGAAGCTAGGGACGGTTTCACACCGGAGCAAGGCCGTTTAGCTTCAGGCACTCATGGGGAACATTCCGGCGTACGATCCCGCAGCGGTCGAGACGAAGTGGCAGGAGCGCTGGGCCAAGGACCACACCAACGAGCCCGACCTCGACCACCCGTCCCGGCCGTTCTACAACCTGATGATGTTCCCCTACCCCTCGGCCGAGGGGCTGCACGTCGGCAACATGTTCGCCTTCACGGGCGCCGACATCTACGGGCGGTTCAAGCGGCTCCAGGGTCACGCCGTGTTCGAGCCGATCGGGTTCGACGCGTTCGGGATCCACTCGGAGAACTACGCGCTGAGCATCGGCGCGCATCCGGCGCGGCTCATTCCCCAGAACATCGCGACGTTCCGCCGCCAGCTCAAGCGGTTCGGCGGGATGTTCGATTGGCGCCACGAGCTGTCCACGACGGACCCGCGCTACTACAAGTGGACGCAATGGCTCTTCCTCCAGCTTTTCAACGCCGGGCTCGCCGTCCGCAAGAAGGCGGCCGTCAACTGGTGCCCCGCCTGCAAGACGGTGCTCGCGAACGAGCAGGTGATCAACGGCTACTGCGAGCGCCACCCCGACGTGAAAGTCGAGCAGCGGTTCCTCGAGCAGTGGTTTTTCGCCATCTCGCAATACGCTGAGCGACTGCTTACGAATCTCGAGCAGCTCGACTGGTCGGCCAGCACGGTCGCGATGCAGCGCAACTGGATCGGGCGCAGCGACGGGGCGGAGCTCGTCTTCGAGACGCCGGCGGGCGAGAAGATCACCGTGTTCACCACGCGGCCCGATACGGTGTTCGGCGCCACCTACATGGTGCTTGCGCCCGAGCACCCGCTCGTGGAAGCCCTGACCGCTGTCGAGCAGCGGCCCGCCGTCCGGGCCTACCAGCGGGAAGTCGCGGCCAAAGACATCGTGTCACGCAAGGTCGGCGAGAAGGCCAAGACCGGAGTGTTCCTCGGCTCGTACGCGCGCAATCCGGCGACGGGCGAGGCAATCCCCGTCTGGATCGCGGACTACGTCCTCATGGAGTACGGCACGGGCGCGATCATGGCGGTTCCCGCGCACGACGGCCGCGACTTCGAGTTTGCCACCCAGTTCGAGCTGCCCATTGTCCCAGTGGTGCGCCATGAAGGCGAGGCGCTTCCGATCGAGACGACGGACGGCGTGCTCATGAACTCGGGATCGTTCGACGGTCTCCCCTGCGCTGAGGGTGCCAATCGCATCGTCGCTTGGCTCGCGGAGCGGGGCTTCGCCGCGCCCCGCGTCCAGTACCGGCTGCACGACTGGTGCATCTCGCGGCAGCGCTACTGGGGCCCGCCGATCCCGATCATCTACTGCGAGCGCTGCGGGCCGGTGGGGGTTCCCGAGAAAGATCTTCCTGTCGAGCTGCCGCTGATCGAGGATTTCCGGCCCGACGACACCGGCGTGAGCCCCCTGGCGCGGCATAAGGAGTGGTACTTCGTGAAGTGCCCGAAGTGCGGGGGCGAAGCGCGGCGCGAGACCGACGTCTCGGACACGTTCCTCGACTCGGCGTGGTACTTCCTGCGCTACCCGTCGAGCGAGGTGGACGACCGGCCCTGGGACCCGGGGCGCACCAAGACCTGGCTCCCCGTGACCACCTACATCGGCGGGAACGAGCACGCGGTGCTGCACCTGCTGTACTCGCGGTTCATCACCATGGTGCTCCGGGAGCTCAGGCACGTGCAGTTCGAGGAGCCGTTTCCCAAGCTGCGCGCGCACGGACTGATCATCAAGGACGGCGCGAAGATGTCCAAGTCCCGTGGCAACGTGGTGATCCCCGACGCCTACATTCAGAAGTGGGGCGCCGATGCGTTCCGCATGTATCTCATGTTCCTCGGCCCCTTCCGGGAGGGTGGGGACTTCCGCGACGAGGGGATCACCGGCGTGCGGCGCTTCCTGGACAGGGTGTGGACCCTGGTGCACGAGGCCGACGGGTCAGCCCTCCCGCCGCAGGTCGAGCGCAAGCTGCACCAGACGATCCGCAAGGTCACGGCCGACACGGAGCAGCTCGATTACAACACGGCGATCGCCGCGATGATGGAATACGTCAACGAAGTGCGGAACGCGGAATGCGGAACGCGGAATGCCCTGGAACCGCTGGTTGTGATGCTCGCGCCCTATGCTCCGCATGTGGCGGAAGAGCTGTGGCAGCGGCTCGGGCACAACACCTCGGTGTTCGAGGCGACTTGGCCCGCCTTCGATGAGCGGCTCGCGGCGTCGGGAGACGTCGAGATCGCGGTGCAGGTGAACGGCAAAGTCCGCGCACGCCTCACCGTGCCGCGCGGGCTGGGGGAGTCTCAGGTCCGCGACCGGGCGCTCCAGGACCCGACGGTGCGGAAGTTCGTGGACGGGAAGCCGGTCAAGAAGGCCATCTACGTACAGGATCGATTACTGAATTTGGTGGTCTGAGATCCTAGAAGATCTTCGCGACGATCTCCCCGACGAAGTAGCCGACGCCCGCGACCCCGAGCCCGACGACGAACATGTCGGTGCCGCTGCGGATGATCCCGCGGCCGGTGAACAGGCTGCGCGCCCCGCCGACGAGAAAGTGCGACAGCATGGCGACGCTGAACGCCGTCCATGCCGCGGCCCGCGCCGGCAGCACGAGGAACGGCGCGACCGGGATGAGCGCGCCGACCGCCGTCGCGGTCCCCGTCACCCACCCTTCCTTGAGGGGGGTCGCGTGCGCCTCGCCGATCTTCAGCTCCTCGCGTACCTGCTCCCCCAGCGCGCGCTGCGGGTCCTGCATGACCTCCGAGGCCATGCGGTGCGCCGTGCGCGGGTCCACGCCCTTCGCCTGGTAGAGGAGCATCAGCTCCTCCTCCTCGACATCGGGCATCAGGCGGATCTCTTCCTTCTCCATCGCGATCTCGTGGGCGTACACCTCCTGCTCGCTCTTGGCCGCGAGATACCCGGACGCGCCCATCGACAGTGCGTCCGCGATCATCCCCGCCAGGCCCGACACGAGTATCACGTGGGGCGCGACCTCGGCGCCGATCACACCGGCCACCAGCCCGAAGTTGGCCGTCAGGCCGTCGTTGAAGCCGTACACCACGTTGCGGAGGAACCCGCCCGAT
>WNGQ01019448.1_pt1 | contig 10806 bp, 8 predicted proteins | sample 5407661 | NCBI WGS metagenome assembly WNGQ01 (sample SAMN13153382, study PRJNA577476) | soil metagenome | isolation source: 60 cm soil or saprolite under Garry oak tree replicate 2 | place: USA:California | collected 2016-06-15
TGGGGCTGGCAAACGGCATTTTTTGTTGTCGCGCCGCCAGGATTGCTGCTTGGCTTCGCATGTTTTTGGTGCCGCGATCAGCGCAGGCGACTCGGGGGAGTACAAGAGAAGCAGCGAGCGAGCTGGAACGATTACCTTAGCCTTATACGCACGCGATCCTACGTCTTAAATACGCTGGCGATGGCTGCTCTTACGTTCGCAATCGGCGGAATGTCCTTTTGGGTCCCTGGATACCTTGAATATCGCGGTTTACCGCCGACCAGTCGCATCATCTTTGGCGGCATCACTGTTTTTGCCGGCTTGACCGCCACGCTTTCGGGCGGAATCACAGGCGATTGTCTGAGAAAGCGCTTTCCCGGCTCGTACTTTCTAATTTCCGGAATTGGAGTGATGATAGCTTTTCCATTTTCAGTCGTGATGCTTTTCACACCATTCCCTTCTGCCTGGGTAATGATGTTCATCGCAGTTTTTTTTCTTTTTTTTAACACGGGCCCATCAAATACGGCGCTCGCTAATGTGACGCATCCGTCGGTGCGAGCCACGGCCTTTGCCGTCAATATTTTAATCATTCACGCGCTGGGAGACGCGGCTGCCCCGCCGTTGATTGGGGCGGTGGCCGATCGCACAAACATGAACGTCGCTTTTCTTGTCGTCTCCGCCATGATGCTCGTGGCCGGTGTGCTTTGGCTTTGGGGCGCAAAGTTTTTGCCCTCCGATACCGATGCTGTCGAAGCGGCGCAAAAGTAATTGAGTATGCCTCTGCGGGTTCGGCATTGTATCAGCGTGGTGACACCGCTTGATGATCAACCTCGAAAAAGTTTAGACGTCTACACCGACTTAACCGAAAACGCGGGAACGGTTCGGCCTCCTGCGTTTTTCGAATCTTTGCAGACGTAGTTCGCCGCGTAAAACAGTTCGTTATTCTTGTTCTTCAGGCGACTCTGGTGTCTCGCTCGGCGCGCTCTTGGGACGTCCTTCCGTCGCATGACGCCGCGACTTCTTGGTTTCACCAGGACTGCCTGTGGCTTCCGAAGATCCCTCGGTTACGCTTGGGGATGCTGTTTCGCCGCGGCCACTCGATGGCGGGGTCACACTTGCTCCACCCCTCGGGCCCCGCGTTGCTCGCGGTGACGGACTCGCGGTCGCACCGCCATACGGACTCGCCGCCGCTGTAGCGCGTGGACTTGCCGACGCAGTCGCATGTGGTCTCGCTGTTCCTCTTGGAGAGCCCGTCACGGCTGGGGACGCAGTTCCGGCAGCACCTGCTGATGTTGCAGCAGGTGAAGCAGTTGCCATCGGGCTGGCCGTCGCGGCGGTCGTTGTCGCGCCTCCCGTCACGGTCGTTTGGCCGGTAACTCCGGCTTGGGCTGAGACGCCGTAATAGGAGTAAACGTTGTTGATGTAACCACTGGTCGCGTATTCATCGATGCGCGCGTAGTCGAACACCGGAGCGTTGTAGATCCTATCCCGATCAACGCTCACCGTAAGAACGCTTAGGTCAGATGCTGGGGAGTAGACCGCCCATGGGACGGCAACCGTTTTTGCCTGGCCTGTCGTCCGCGTAGCGGTGCCACCGGTCGAGAGAACGGTGTACGCCATACACCCATTGCTGCGATCAAGCACGATGTCTTTGATTACGCCGATTTCTTCGCCTTGCGCGGTTTTTACTTTTGTGCCAATAAGCTTGCTCGTCTGCACGTGGCCGCCAGCGCTCGCAGCTGCGCTACTCTGGGTTTGGGCGATGACGGGAGCCGCGGCCAAACCCAGGATGGCACACGCCACGCGGAATAAAACTGATGTTTTCATATGCGACTAAAGAATATTACGAACTCCCGGTCTGTTCCGTGTTCCGGAGCCCTAAAGGGGCTTCGTTAGGTCTCGCATTTTTGGATGTGTGCAGGGCAAGAATTTCCGAAACAGGAGTAGCGCCATTGCTGACGTTGCGTTTCTGAACCGAAAAAGTTTTGTGTCGATCTTGCGCCAGTTATCGATTTGCTCGCTGATGTTGATGGGAACTGTCGCATACGGCGACGGAGTTCCAGAGGATTGCACCCAACTTATCCTCGGCATCGCGCCGACATGGAATTCAATGCGCGGAGAGTTGCGGTTATTTGAGCGATCGCGCAACGGGGACTGGACGCTCGTGGCGGGACCTTTCCCGGTCCTGTTTGGCAAGAATGGAGTTGCTTGGGGAACGGGCCTCGCTGGGCAGAACGAGCGGGGACTCCGAAAGCAAGAACGCGACGGACGAGCGCCTGCGGGAGTTTTCGAGATCGGGCAAATCTTTGGGTACGATCAGAGTTTGCCTCTGGGAGCCGACTATCCCTATCATCAAGTAACTGAATCGGACGTTTGGAGCGACGACCCGCGGTCGCCGAATTATAATCGGCATGTCGTGATTGATCCGAAAAATCCTCCAGACAATTACACGCACGAAAAAATGCGGTCGGGCGATTTTGCGTATCGGTGGCTGATCGAGATTCGGCACAATTCCGATCCACCGGTGCCCGGCGCAGGTAGTGCGATTTTTTTTCATATCCGCCGCGGTGTGAACCGGCCGACCACCGGTTGTACGACGATGGCAGAGCCGAATCTGGTGAAGTTGGTCACCTGGTTGCGAGCCAGGCGCCATCCTTGTTACGCGCTATTACCCACCGTCGAATATGAAAAAAAATGGGGTTCCTGGCACCTGCCTTCTCCAGAAACATTACGCCGCGGGAGTTCGTCATCGTTGACTCATTGATTCCCGACATTGTTTAGTTAGCTTCTCGTTAACTTATTCTCATGCGAAGACGCCCTAACCCTGAGTCGGAAGCGAACATTCGCCGCATCGACACAAAAGCTCGTGCGAAGAAGCAAACGCATGGCTTTCAGGTCCATTTCCTTCGTGGAAACGAGGTGGTAACAAAGATGTTTAGCGACAGCATCTATGGGGGAAAGGAAGCAGCGAGACGCGCCGCGCGTAAATTCAAGCGCTCGCTCATGCGCCGTTTGCCTGGTCGGAGGTTTGTTGGTTTTAAGTAAATGTATCGCAGTTAGCGAGCTTGTTTTTTGCGATAGGCTTTCCAGCATTCCATAAATCCAGGCGCGAAGTTTTCATGTCGCGCCGCGACGCAGGCGTCGACAACAGTCGGAGGGAAGAAAGCACCCGTTTCAATTTCGCTTCGCCTAGGTATGGGATTGCCGTGAATTTCTCCTCGATAAAGCCAAATGAACTCGTGGTCAGTGCGTGCTGAAGCGGGAAACTTCAGAATTTTCCTGACAGGGACATTTATGCCTAGCTCCTCTCGCAACTCTCTCCGGGCCGTTTCGTCATAGTTTTCCCCGGCCGTTACATGGCCAGCAGCGCTGGAGTCCCACTTCAGAGGATGTCGATCTTTCCAACGTGAGCGTTGCTGCAAATACACTTCGTCTGCGTCGTTGAAAATCAGGATGTGAACCGCACGATGCAGCAAGTTATTCCCATGCACATCGGCGCGCTGCGCATATCGCAAAATTCGATCGTTCTTGTCGACCACTGGGAAGAGCTCATTTATCGTCGCTTCTGCATCTGGGTGTGCAGGTGGCGCGATGTAATTTGCCAGGCCAATCCATTGAAGCAGGGAGAGCTCTTCCGCTCGAGCTTTGGGATCAAAACCCAGGGCCAAAGCGGCGCGATCCCAATTCCGCACATGCGCACGAAGGAGTTTCTGTAATTGCTTTCTTCGCTGAGAAAAGCCGTCTCGAATCACCTTCGCAAGCAACGCATCGTCACGTGCAGGTAACTCAAGTGGATCACGAGGCAACACTCGCACCAGCGCGGAATCGACCTTGGGTTTTGGGAAAAAAACTGCTGCTGAAATTGTGCGTAGATATTGCACGCGGTGGTGCAATTGCGCGTGTAAGGTCAGCGATCCGTAATCACGAGTGGACGGCGAAGCAGAAAGACGCAGCGCCATCTCCTTTTGTAACACCAACAACCAAAGGGAGATGAGACTTGGATGCTTAAGGAACTTCAAGAGCAACGCACTCGAAACGTTGTAGGGAAGGTTACCTAGCAGTTTCACCCGACGATGCGAAAAGAGAACACGCGCATCGAACTTCAGCGCGTCTATGTTCATTACTTCAAGTCGTGGATGACTGAGGCGTTCACGCAAAAAATTGGCGAGGCGTGTATCTTTCTCGATCGCGAGAATGTGCGCGCCTTTCTCAAGTACGAGTTTGGTCAGAGCTCCTAATCCTGGTCCGATTTCTACCACGTAATCGTCCGGAGTTATGTCCGCTTGATCCACAATCCAGCGTGCAAGGTTTTGATCGTGCAGAAAATTTTGCCCAAGAGTCTTGATCGGTGAAACATGTATTTCCTGAAGCGTCGCCCTGATCTCGGAGAGTTTCATATTGAGATGGGGAGAACGTCTCTGGAGACCGCGAAAATTGGTGCCTTTGTTCACAAAATCCTGTGAACAAAATACGGCGGAGGCGGAGGCTTATTCACAAGTTATTCAATACCTACTCCAGAACCAGAAAATGCGGGCATAATTCTCTTATCTCCCATTGGAGTGTTCTTTGTATGCCGACTCTGCGCTCTGGAGAGTCAGACGCGCCCGCTTTTTGCGGCTCGCCAGATACGTTCGCCGCGCATCTTTCAACGAAACGCCGTCGATAAAAAATACGGTTGCGGCACGGCCAATCGCGTAAGTTCCCGACGCAGCGACCAGTCCGCAGACGACGTTTCCCCAACCAGGAAAGAATTTCAGGAGCGCGCGGGTGCCTTCACGCAGAAGCATCGCTGCGCCGACATTGGCGCCAAGAGCGCCGATAAATTCGGTGGACGCACGGAAGCTGCGCTCGATCATTTCCATTCGCGCCTCATTCGGCAACTCGCGCGCCAGGATGGACATGAGTCGTTGGGCCTCCGCATTGGGCAGGTCGATGCCTTGATCAGGACCCGCGGGAAGTAATCTCAACGTGTCCAAAAAAGGTTGGCGCCCTGCGACATTTGATCGAAGCTCTGATTGCAGCCGAGATGCAACCAGATTGGCCTGATTGGGCCCAATCGCCTCTCCTTGGAGCGGAATGACGATCCCAATTACCTTCGCGCACGCCTCCGATGTCTTGTTCCAAGCACAATACCTAGTTAAATTATCTAGGTCGCGTTTGTCAGCTCCCTGTGCCATTCCGTCGTCATTGAGGAAGAAAATAATATCGGCAGTTTGATATTTGAGTTCGGCTTGGAGCTGAATGGCAGCCGCATCATCAGCGCCGCGAGTGTCGAGGATCGAGATCGTTCCGCGCTCACTGAAGCTGACATCGAACCAACGGTAACGAGGGACAGGGGAATCGTCCGTTTCGGCGAAGTTCGCCGGACTGAAGAGCGCACCGATGATTTTTCCTGCGGGTATTGTAGATGGACCGGCGAAAAGAAAACGTGGCGGGCGTTGCTGAAGAAATAATTGTTTGAGTGGGGTAAGCTCGCTGAGAACCGCTTTTTGAATTCTAGATGGCAACTTGCCCGCAAGTCGTTCAAGCCGCTCGACAATCTGGAGGAGTGATGGCGGATTCACGAAAGTATCGGTCTTTGGATATTCGAATTCACCGGCAGACGACCTTCAGCGATGGAAAATACATTGTCGAAGTCGAATGTTCCGCCATATAGAGATTCGCGCTTTCAATCTTGATCCGAAAAATTCAAATTCTTCTTTCTTTTCCATGAGTCTAAATGTCAAAATTCTCTCTCGGGCGGCGAACGAAGCACGCGGATTGTGCATGGACGCCGTGCAGGCCTCGAAATCCGGTCACCTTGGGCTTCCGCTGGGTTGTGCCGAAATGGGAGCGGTGCTCTACGGCTATGCGCTCAAACATAATCCGGACAAACCGCGTTGGATCAATCGCGACTATTTCGTTCTTTCGGCCGGTCATGGCAGCATGTTCCTTTACGCATGGCTGCACATGAGCGGCTACGATTTGCCGATGTCGGAAATCAAACGGTTCCGGCAATTGCACAGCAAGACGCCGGGCCATCCGGAATTTGGTGACACACCGGGAGTAGAATGTACGACTGGCCCGCTGGGACAAGGCGTCGGCAATGCCGTCGGCATCGCCGTGGCTGCAAAAATGGCGGCAGCGCGTTTCAACACGGACGAGCACAAAATTTTCGATCAACACATCATCTGCCTGGCGGGTGATGGTTGCATGCAGGAAGGTGTCGCGTCCGAAGCAAGCGCATTCGCCGGACATTTTGGTCTCGATAATTTGATCCTGATTTACGATTCGAACGCCGTCACCCTCGATGCTGCGGCAAAGGAGACGCAAAGCGAGGACACTCGTAAGCGCTTCGAAGCTTACGGATTCGACGTCCAGGAAATCGATGGCGAGGACATGCAACAATTTCTCGATGCGCTGAACATGGCGAAGGAGCGCGATAATGGAAAGCCGCAGTTCCTCATCGCACACACACTGATCGGCAAAGGGATTCCCGAAGTCGCCGGCACGTACAAAGCGCACGGCGAGGCTGGCGCAAAATTTGTTGATGCCGCACGCAAAGGGCTGGGATTGCCCGAAGAGCATTATTTCATCTCGCAAGACGTGCGGGATTATTTCGCCGAGCACAAAAAGAAGCTGCTGACCGATTATGATCGTTGGGAAAAAATTTACACCAAGTGGCGTAAGAAAAATCCCGACAAGGCGAGGATGCTCGATAACGGAATCGAGCGGAAGGTTCCGGCCGATCTTTTATCCAAGATTCCGGAATTTCCGAAGGATGCGAAGCTGGCAACGCGCAAAGCAGGTGGTGAAGCATTGCAACCGATCGCGCAAGCGATGCCGTTGCTCATGAGTGGGAGCGCCGATCTCCACGGATCGACAATGAACTACATCAAGGACGGCGGGGATTTCACGCGTGACAATCCCAGTGGCCGAAACATTCGCTTTGGGATTCGCGAGCACGGCATGTGCGCGATCATGAACGGCATTTCCTATCACGGACTTTTCCGCGCCTCCGGCGCGACGTTCATGGTCTTCACTGATTATTGTCGCGCCTCCATTCGGCTCGGCGCACTGGCGCGCCTGCCCAACATTTACATTTTCACGCACGATTCAATCGGTGTCGGCGAAGATGGTCCGACGCATGAACCGGTTGAGACGGTGAGCTCTGTTCGTTTGATGCCGCACATCGATGTCATTCGTCCCGGCGATCCCGAAGAGACCGCGGGCGCGTTTGTCGCCGCGGTCCAGCGAACCGATGGACCGACACTAATCTCGCTCACGCGCCAGGTCGTTCCGATTTTGAACGACCTGGATGTGAAGCTGCGTCGCGAAGGAGTCCTCCGCGGCGCCTATGTCGCAAAACGTGAAAAAGGAACACTCAATTTGATCATCATGTCTTGCGGCAGCGAATTGCAGCACGCACTCGCGGCAGCCAAGGAATTGGGCGATGGAGCGCGGGTCGTTTCGATGCCGTGCTTCGAACGGTTCGAGCGCGAATCGGAGGAATATCGCGAAGAAGTTCTGCCGAAATCATGTCGCCGTCGCGTCGCGATCGAAGCCGGCGTTCCCCAGATTTGGTATCAATATGTCGGTCTCGATGGAAAAGTGGTTGGGCTGCACGAGTTCGGCCTGAGCGCGCCTGGCGCGGAAGTGATGAAAGAGCGGGGCATCGATGCACAACACGTTATCGATGCCGCGAAGTCATTATCGTGATTTGTTAAAAACGTTACATCGTTACAACGAGCGCCGTTCCCTTTGTGACTTTTTAACGCTGCAACGCTTTAACGGTTCGCCCCGATTTTAAAATGCCTCTTCGGGCTCGCTCACGTTGCGCGCCCGAGTTTCGAAGCGCGTGAATTCTTTGAGGAACGTGAGCGGAATCTCGCCAACGGGACCGTTGCGCTGCTTGGCGATAATGAATTCGGCTTCACCTGCTTTTTCCGCACGCGCTTCTTCGTCTTCCTCATAAATTTCCGGCCTGACGAGTAATCCGACCAGGTCTGCGTCCTGTTCAATCGAGCCGGACTCGCGCAGATCGCTCAGGCGCGGTTTGCCGCCAGAGCGCTGCTCTGGCTGTCGATTCAATTGCGCCACGACGATAATCGGAATTTTCAGTTCCTTGGCTAAACCTTTCAGCCCCGCGGAAATCTCGGAGATTTCCAGCTGCCGATTGTCCTGCGCGCGGCGCGATGTCGATCTGAGCAGTTGCAAATAATCAACGATAATTAGTTGCACTTCCTGTTGCGCTTTGAGCCGGCGCGCCTTCGCGCGCAATTCAAGAATTGTGAGAGTGGCACTGTCGTCGATGAAAATCTTCGCTTCGGCCAACTTCGAAGCCGCGGCTGTTAGACTGGGAAAATCGCGCTCGCCCAGAAAGCCGTCGCGCACTTTCTGCAAATTCACCCGGGCCCGTGAGCAGAGCAGGCGTTGAACGAGCTGTTGGCTGCTCATCTCCAAGCTAAACACGCCGACCGGCAGTTTTTCGTTAATCGCGACGTGTTCGGCGATGTTCATGGCAAGTGCCGTCTTTCCCATGCTCGGCCGTGCTGCAATCACGATCATTTCTGAGGAGTGCAAGCCGCTGGTCATCCGATCGAACTCGACAAAACCGGTGGAGATTCCCGTGATGCCACCTTTGCGTTCGTAAAGCTTCTCGATTGATTCGATTGCGTCCATCACCTGATCCTTCATCGAAAGCATCTGGCCTTTGAAGCGGTCTTCGCCCACGGCGAAGATTCTCTGTTCTACCTCGTCGAGGAGATTGTTTACCTCGTCCTGTTCCTCGTAGGCGCGCCGGACACTCTCCGTAGCCGCAGCGATGATTTCGCGAAGAATGTATTTGTCGCGAACGATATCGAGGTAATACTGCACGTTCGCCGCCGTCGGGACGAAGGTGAACAGGCTCGTGACGAATCCGGCACCGCCCACGCTTTCGAGTAAATTTCGATCACGCAGCACTTGCGTGAACGTGATCAGGTCGATCGCTTGTCCCGCGTTCCAAAGATCGACAAGGACGTTGTAGATGGATTGGTGCGCCGGAACATAAAAGTATTCTTCGTTAATTTTCTCGACGCACTCCGCGATTGCTTCACGCGGTGAGATGAGCATCGAGCCCAGGACGCCCTGCTCGGCTTCCACGCTGTGCGGCGGGGAGCGGTGAATATCCTGCGAAGAAGATGTGAGTGACTGCCCGCCGCGCAGGCCGCCATTTTTTTCCGGCCAGCCTCGGCCGGGCCCATTGCCCGATTCTCCGCGAGGCTTCTCAGCAGTCCGCGAGGACGGTTGAGTCGCCATTTATTAGGTTTGTTTTCTTCTCCTGAAAAGCGATCGATGTTTTTTCTTCTCAGGTTCCTCGGCCGCAGCGCTCACATCCTCCGCCCGGCGGTCGCGTGGCTCTTCTGCAGATTTCACCTGAAAAACAAATTGCGCAGTCACGTCGTGGTGCAGCTTGATCGCCACGTCGTGCTCGCCCGTATCTTTGATTGGGCGCTCCAGAATAATTTTGTGTCGATCAATCTCGGCGCCCAGCTCGTTTTTGAGCCGGTTCACGATGTCTTGGGCCGTGACTGACCCGAAAGCCTTTCCGGTCTCACCGGTTTCCAGCGTGAAGATGATACGTGCTTTTCCGATTCGACGGGCCAATTCTTCAGCTTCGTTCAGTTCGCGTGCTTCACGTTCGGCGCGTTTTGCCTTTAAAGAGTCGAGTTGCCGCAGGCTCGCCGGCGTAACCTCGTGGGCTTTGCCGCGCGGCAATAAATAATTGCGTGCATAACCACGTCGCACTTTTACGACGTCGGCTTCCGCGCCCAAACCAGGGACGTTCTCGGTCAAAATAATTTCAGTCAAAGGCATTAGTGATTGGTTATCTGAGGGAAATCTTTGTGTGATCAGAGCGGGGGAAAGCCGAGTATAGAACCCGGGCGAGCGCTGTCAACTCGCGAAAAATTTCGGAGTCAATGCTGCAAAAAAATAAAATTGCGTCGGCTTCACATCGCAGGCTTTAGCGTACACCAATCGTTGCGCGTGAGAGGGAGCTTCGCTTGCCCGGAAGGCTCCAACTTTGTGAGCAGCGTTTGGTAAACAGCGATGTGACCACGGCGAAATCCGTGTGCTGACCCGCCGATGTAAAGACGCCACACGCGATACGTGACTTCATCTACGAAGCGGAGTGCTTCATCATGGCGCGCTTCCAATCTACGAAGCCAATGGTGCAGGGTGAGCGCATAATGTTCCCGTAGGTTTTCCACATCGCGGATTTCAAAACCTGATGACTCTGCGGCGCGCAGCATGATTGGCAGGGGCGGAATATCGCCATCAGGAAAAACATACTGCTCGATGAAAGACGTATCGCGGTCGCCTGGTCGCAGGACGATATCTTCGCCGATTGCCTGATTAAGAAAAACGCCGCCCAGCTTTAGCGCCCGATGCGCGGCCGCAAAGTAATCGGGCAGCCGCTCGCGACCGATGTGCTCGGCCATTCCAACGCTCACGATCGCATCGTAAAGCTCGCCGTTTGCAGCGATCTCGCGGTAATCACGTAGTTCGATTGTTGCATTATTTATCAAGCCGGCATCGGCAATCCGCTCGCGGCCCCATTCGAGTTGAGGTTCACTCGAGGTGATTCCCTCCGCGTGCACGCCGAAATGTTTCGCGGCATATAGGACGAGCGCGCCCCAGCCACAACCAATATCCAGCAGACGCTGACCAGGTCGGAGACGCAATTTTCGGCAGATGTAATCAAGCTTTTGCTCCTGAGCCACATCGAGGTCGTCAGTCGGCGAGCGGAAGTACGCGCACGAATAAACCATCTGCCTATCCAGCCAGAGCCGATAAAAATCATTC
>WNGQ01019462.1_pt1 | contig 10805 bp, 10 predicted proteins | sample 5407661 | NCBI WGS metagenome assembly WNGQ01 (sample SAMN13153382, study PRJNA577476) | soil metagenome | isolation source: 60 cm soil or saprolite under Garry oak tree replicate 2 | place: USA:California | collected 2016-06-15
AGGGGGACCGGTATCTGGCCTCCGCGACGTGGCCGTCCCGGACCATGATCTCCTCGAACACCGCCTCGTTGAACTGCCGCTTGATCCGAGGGTCGGCCAGCCGGTAGGCGGTGGCGCAGTCGGTGGCCAGCCGCATGGCGAGGTCGAGGACGGACTGCCACTCGGCCAGCCCGGCGTCGGCGACCTTGAGTAGCTCCTCAGCCTGCCTGGTCTCGCGGCCGATCCGGTCCTGCTCCTCACGCAGCATGGCCACGTCGATGGCGCCCGCGTAGTACGCCTCCAGGAGCTTGCGGCGCTGGGCTTCCAGGACCGTCAGCCGCTTGGTCTGGAGATCGCGGTCGGCGGCGTTGCGCTCCTGCTGCTCGACCAGCTCGGCCTGGAGCGCGGCGTGGAGGTCCTGGGCCACCTCCGGCGAAAGCTGGATCGTGGCATAGAGGTCCTCGACCTGACGCTCCAGGTCCTCGGCGGCGACGTAGCGCTCGCGGCAGCCGGTGGGCTTGCGGCGGTCCTTCTGACCCAGGCAGAAGAAGAACAGGTAGCGGCCCTTGGACTTCTGGAGCGAGAGCCGGCGACCGCAGACTCCGCAGACCAGTTGGCCCTTGAGGAAATGGCGGTGGCGGGACTCGCGCGCCTCGCGGCCGGTGCGCGCGGCGAAGAGCTCTTGCACCCGGTCGAAGGTCTCCATGTCCACGAGGGCCTCGTGACGGCCGGGATACTCAGCGCCGTTCCACTCCACGATGCCGGCGTAGAACCTGTTGGTCAGGATCCAGACGAGGCCGTTGTAGGACAGTGGCCGGGTGGGCCGGTTGCGCCAGGGGCGCATCGTGAGCCCGCGCGAGGTGACCTCATCGAGGATGTGCTCGATGGTGTGCTCACCGGTCGCGTACATCTCGAAGGCGAGGCGGATGAGCGGCGCGCGGTTGGGGTCGGGCTCGACGTAGGCGATACGGCGGCCCTCGATCGACTCCTTGCGGTTGATGTAGCCGAGAGGCGCTCGGTGGGTCCAGCCGCCGATCCGTACCTTCTGCCGCATCCCCTTCTTGACCTCGGTGGCGAGGTTGGCCGAATAGAACTCGGCCATCAGGGCATGGATGCCCTCGACCAGTCGGCCGGAAGCCGTGTCCTCGACGCGCTCCGTGACCGAGACCAGGGAGACGTTCTTGCGGCCCAGTGCGGCCCGCACGGCGAAGTGGTGGGCAGCGTCTCGAGCGAAGCGGTCGATCTTGTGGACGACGACGGCGTCCACGTCGCCCTGCTCGAAGATGCGCTCCAGCATGGCCTTGAACTGCGGCCGGTTGGCCGCGTTCTTGGAGCCGGAGTCGTGGTCGACGTACTCGTCGACCACGGTCCAGCCCTGCTCGCGGACGAGCTGGAGGCAGGCTTCCCGCTGGGCCGGGAGGGAGAACCCTTCCTCGGTGTCGTCGCGGGCTGCCTGCTGGTCGGTGGAGACGCGAAGGTAGATCACGCAGCGCATCGGCCGTGACCCCCCTCGGTAGGCTCGGCTATGTTCTGACCCTCCTTGTCAAGGTTGGGACCATGGGGCCGCCCAGTGCCGCGGCGCGGCCCTTCCGGTTGACCGTGGCTCTGTGCAGCGAGACGCAGGTGGAATTCTTCGCGACCTGCTGCATCGACAATGCGGCCGTTCTCTCTGTGGACCTCCATGGCGACGGCCAAGAGAGCGCGGGCGAAGAGCCGTAGAGATTCGACTGCGGGAAGGTGCGTGGCTCGGCCAGCCCGATGCCGAGGGACGAAGTCTGACGCCAGCGGCCGAAGAGGAATCACACGGCCGGGCTTGTCATCCCTCATCTGCGACCTTCCCACCGGCTATCTGCGACCCTTGTGGTCTTCGCAAGGCCGCGCGCCGCGCGCCCGCTTCCGCGGCTCCCTACCGATGCCTGGCACGAACTCAATGTGGACCGCCGCTGGTGCTTCGGGGTCGTCACCTACGAGCTGGATCACGGCCCCAATGCCAATCGGGCGGTCGGGTGATGCGCCATCGGCGTCCGCCGGCAGAGTCATCTCCCCGACCACAGTCGTGGCCTCCAGATCGGTTCCTGGAAGGACCAGTCGGGCTACCGAGAAATTGACGCCGTTGATTGAAAACGCCTGATCCAGGTCGGCAACCAACGACTCATCTCTCGTTTGGCGCTTGCTCATATGCGATACCTCCAGTGGCTTGACGCGTGGGCGTATGTGCCGGTGTAGGCAACGTCATCGGGCGCGTTGGAGGGCTTCGTTGGCGACCGTCTCCTCCCGGTAGGGTGCAGCGAGAGACGAGTTCCAACGAAGATGAATGGTTCGACTCCCTCCCGGCCCAAACCCGGCGGGAGTCGAACCCGTCATAGCCTCACGAGCGGCCCGGCCAGCAACATCGCGGTCGTCTTCGTCGTCGCCCGCAACTCCGAGTACGCCGCGCTCAAGAAGTTCACCCGCCTCTTGGACGCACCGAACACGCCCAGTCTCGAGCTTCCCGACATGGACATCGTCGGGATCGCGACCTCCTACGGCATCCCCGCCGAGCACGTGGAGTCCCTGTCGGACCTGACCCGTCCCACCAAAGACGCACTCGCATCTGATGGGCCACGCCTGATCGAGGTAACTCAGCGACGCCTCGCCGACTCCTGAGCCGGCCGCGGTCATGCGTTTGCTCAGCGGGCGACGAAGGTGCGGCCGAGCCAGGCCAGGTCGGTCTGGTCGCGCCGGCGTGCCTCCCGCTCGCGCGCGAAGAGCGCATCGGTCTTGCTCAGCACGAGGGTGTAGGGTCGCCCGCTGCGCCGGGTTTGATGGCGCACCGGCAGTTCGCCCTGGTCGATTCTGCCGTGGACGTGACGGCGCCGCTGTTCAGCCAGCGGCCACTCGAACGTGCGCCGCGCGGGGTCGCCCAGGAACGCACCCAGGGTCTGACACAGTTCGCAGCGACATCCCTCCGGCAGCTCGATCGACCAGTCGTCGGCGGCCCGGGCTGGCCGCGCCAGCCGAGCCTCAAGCTTGGCGGCGCAGCGGCGGGCGATGACGTCGAGTCCCGACTCGGGGTGGGCCTGCCGCTTGGCCTTGTGGGCCGCCCGGAGCGCGGACAGCGCGCACACGACCAGGTCGTCGTTGTCCTGGCACAGGAAGGCGACGACCTCCGCGCGCAGATCCGCCGCCCCGACGATCGCCGTGCTCACCAGCAAGCCGGCAACGGCCGGCCCCAGTTCGCCCAGCGCCTTGTCCCGGTGGCTCGGTGTGTGAAATGGCAGCATCCCGGCCGCCGATTCTCGGAGCGGGGCCCAGGCGGCGGCGGTCAGCAGCCGGCCCACTGGCACGTCTGCTTCGGGTGCCGCGCGTAATGCCTCGCACAGGGGCGGCAGCGACTCCAGCCAGCTCCCGCGCTGTGGCTGCCACGACGTGTACGCAGACCGATTCCGGCCGAACCAGACCCCGACCAGGTCGCGGGTCCAGGACTCGCCGTAGTGCGCCGCGAGTTGGGCAAGCGCTGCCGCATGGATGCGTTCCAGCATCTCGATCTGGAACGGCGCGAGCAGCATGGTGGCGGTGTCCGGCTCGTCCAGGCCCTGGGCAACCGTGAGCGCCTTGCCCAACAGGTGCTCGGGGTTCGCCACGCTCCAGAATGAGGCCAGCGTGCCGGCGGCCTCCCGGGCCCCGGCCACGTCCCCTGCCCGGACCAGGTTGGCGAGCCGGTCGAGGGCCCACCCGGGCGAGGCCTCCGCGCGGACCGCGAAGGCCCACCGGCGCGGCCACACCACGATCGCCGCCCTGCGGTACCAACGGTCGAGTGTGTTGCCGTAGTTGCCCATGTAGCCTTCGTACGACGACTCGTGTGGCGACAGGTTCGCCGTGGGCGTCGACGCGCACACCTCCTCATCGTCGACGGTCAGCGAGGCGGGCGTAGCCTCGCCCGACTCGTCCAGCCACCAGTCGAGGCTGGTCGCCGATTCGAGGAGCTCCTGCAGCTCGTAGTCGTCGGATGAGTCACCATCGTCGTACTCGTCCTCGTCATCCTCCTCGTCGTCGTCCCAGTAGCGGCCGCGCCAGCCCTGGCGCTCCCACGAACCGGCCTCGTAGGCGCTCCAAGTCTCCTGTATCTCCGCCAGCGCCAGGGCGACCTCACAGTCGGCGGCGTGTGCTGCCGCCCGCACCATCGCGGCCCGGCTGGCGTCGTCTCCCTTGAGCCGGGCCCAGCTCAGCCCATGCTGGGTGTACTCGTGGTCGAGCAGGTACACCAAGCGGGTCGGCTCGTCGGAATCGCCGAAATGTTCATTGAGGCAGCTGGCCAGTTCGGTGGTCAGGCCCGGGTCTGCCCGGCCGGCAGCCGCGGCCACCGTGTCGCCTTCGAGGAGCAGGTTGTAGGTCAGCACGACCCGGTAGCCCGAGGTGACTGGCCGGACGTGGTGCCGGCAGTCCGCGTAGAAGGCCACGAATGTCAGCGACTCCTTCGAGGACCGGTAGGTCGCGCTCTGGCCGCCATGCTCGACTACGAGTACACCTCCCGTGGACGCCGAGGGTAGCGTCACGACCAGGGTCGCGATCATGGCGTCGTCCTTCTCGGAGTCCTGGTGCGGGGCGAAGAACTGGCCCGGTGCGTAGACCAGCATCGAGTGGAACTCTGCTTCCAGCTGGCATCCATCCCGCAGCCCGAGATCGGCGCGCAGGCGATCGAGGATGGGGCGGAGGGTGGCGTTCCACTGCCGCTTGTCGATCTTCACGCGGCTCTTCGGGATCTCCCACGTGTCGCGGACCTTCGCGTCGAGCAGCGTCTGCTCCCCTTTGCCGAACCGGGCCGGTCGGCCTATCAGGCACAGCTGCTTCGCCTGCCGGACAGAGACGGGCAGGGCGATCGGGCCGACACCGCCGACCTCCAGCCGCAAGTCGTCGGGGCCCCCGGTGCGTCGCGCGCTGAACGCCCCCGCAACCGCGGCGTCACCCAGAAGACTCGCAAACCGGTCACGCGGAGAGGTCCCAGATGACGACATGACGAGATCCTATCTATTGGGATCGTGGCCGCATCGAGCGCCGGATGCGATCCACCGCCTTCTTTCGGCCCGGGTCTTTGGGGTCGGCCAGGTTGGCGACGACGGCGGTTACCGGACGGCGGTCGCGGCGCCGGGACAGGATGTCCTTGAGGAGAGCCTCGTCCTGGCGCAGCCTCATGAGCTCGGAGACCAGGCGTTCGGCGGGCTCGCGCTCGCTCTCGTCGCTGATATTGACCACTGCGACCTTGGCGTGCTCGATGCCTCGATAGCGCTCGCTGATCGCCCACACCTCGATCGGCTCCGGTGGCGGGGCCTGACGGGCGGCCTCCAGGCGGGCCAGCATTCGATTCCGAATCCACTCGGCATCGGCATCCGGCACCCTGGAGGCAATGCTGCCGGCGGGAGCTCCGACCAGTTCCTCCGTCCATCTGGCCATACCGTCCGGCTCCCTCAGCACGCTTTCGAGGGCGTCAATCCAGTCCCGGCGGCCAGCGGCGACATCGCGGGTCGTGCGCACGAACAGCTCCTCGCCCTCCTCCGGCGGTGGCGCCACGAACACGTCGAGGTCCTGGAAGTCGAACGGCATGTCGCCTTCGAGAATCACGGCGTGGGAGTACCCGGACATCAGGCCAGTCATGAAGAAGGCATCGGTATCGGCTCCCTCGGGGAATTCGAACAGAGCCCTCCCAATCGCCCCGGCCTGCCGGTAGCGGCGGAATTCGGGGGCGGCCTTGGGGTAGGACTCGCGCGGCTCGGCCAGAGAATCGTCCCCCCTGCAGCGGGCGGCCAGCACGATCAGGTCGCAGCGGGCGAGAACGGCCTCGATCAGGGCCGTCTTGCCCGAGCCGGGCGGCCCGCCGACGTGGATGAAGGCCCGCTCGATCAAAGCCCGATCTCCTCTCCGAGGATGCCTGACACGAAGCCGCGCGGTGCCTCGGCGGCGACCAGCTCGCGGATCCGCTGCCGGGTCTGGCCTTCGATGCCCTGCCTCCTGGCGGCCTCCATCGTGGCCGAATAGGCCGCCAAGACGTCGGCGCCGGTGATCTCATAGCCGTATCCCTCGACCAGCCGGCGCAGCGCCAGCAGCCCGGCACCGAGCGCGAACGCAGGTTGCGTGGCGCCGAGGTCCCGAGCGGCTCGCGTCAGGGTCCTCGGATCGCAGGGCGGGCGTGGTCGCCGCCAGGTCGCGGAGGATGTCGGCGGCGGCCTTGTGTGGATACTTCCTGGCCACGGACCGGAAGGTGGCGAGGTAGGTCCCGGCCCGGTTGGCCGCCAGGCCATATCGCTCGTAGGCCTCGGCCACCTGGCCCGAGGAGAGCAGGATGTCCTCGCAGATCCTGTTCACGTCGCCATCGCTCGTCCAGGGGCCGCGTGACGACTCGGCAAGCTCGATGGCCTCCGTCTTCTTGCCTGTGGCCGCCAGCGCCAGCACCGCCCACCGCCGGTAGTGCCAGAAGGTCTCCTTCTCCAGCAGGGAGAGGATCTCGCCGTGGCGCTCGGCTCGAAGAAGAGCGCTGAAGCAGGCCGGGGTACCGTGGAAATATCCCCGCGCGCCCTGGTCGGGGCTGAGGGCGAGGCGAGTGATGTCGAGCAGCCGGTCGGCCCATTCGGACGCCACCTCTTTGGATCCGCACAGCTCGCCCCAATGTCCGGCCAGGCTTTCGATGTAGGGGATTCGGTCAGCCTCGCTGGCAGCCCAGAGCCGTTCGAGCCAGGCCGCGCGGGTCCTCGGATCGGCGGGCGCGGCGCCGATGATCGGCACCAGCTCCTCGATCGCGTTGTGGACCGCGGTCCCGATCGATCCCGAGGAGCTGTCCACCGACTCCAGCGCGGGAGAGATGCGTTCCAGCAGGGTCACCGCCCCATCGCCGGCCAGCACCGGGTTCCTACGTGCGACCTTCTTGATCTCGCTCACGGCCTCCTTGACACGCTGGACGGCAGGCTGGGATCGCCATCCGAAGGCGTTCCGGCGGAAGCGGGCCTTGAACTCCCAGCGGTGACCTGTTTCCTTCACTCCACGACGCTCTCCGCGACCCACTGCCATCACAAGGCTCCGGTCTACTCTATCTCTGCAGCGCGGATCGGCTGGGCGCCTACTGCGGGCGGATGGCGGCGGCCAACTTCTCCAGCCTCGTTCGCATATCCGAAAAGTTCGAACAAGCTCCAGTCTGGGGCTCCAGAACAGGTGTTCTGTCTGGACCCGAGGCCGTGACGGTACCGAACCTCTATGCCGAGCACGTGCCACTCGAGGCCGCGAGTCATGTCTCCCGCTGGAGTCGGCTGGGCAAAGCCTGGAACCCGAACTCGGCGAAGTGGGCGTCGAAGGCAAAGGCGGTGGCCACGGACAGGCGCCGCATGACCTCGAAGCTCACGCGATCGACCAGACTCACCTCCCGCCGCCTGGCGGCAAGGACAGTGGCGACCGCCGTCCGATGGAGCTCTTCATCGACGAACATCGTCGAGATCGGCTGCAGGACCTCGTCAACCAGCGACTGGAGGGCCTCGATTCCGAGCCGGCGCTGTATCAGGGCGCACGTCTCCAACAACACGTAGTTGTGCGTTACGGGCATTTCGTCTTCGGATAGATTCGACCAGAACGCCTTAGCGCTTTGGTGATTGGGGTCGTCGTGATCCAGTAGGGCATACAGCGCCGATGTGTCAACGAACAGGGTCACGAGCGGTAGATCTCGTCCAGGTACTCGTCGTGGCGCTCGCTGACGGGATCGGGCCTGCCGGAACCGTACCGACCAACCGCTGCGCGGGAACGCATCCATCGGTCAGCCGGAGATGATGGACGCAGTGCATCCCGGAAGGCAGCATCGACAGCTTCCCGCACCAGCGCGGCGACCGAAACTCCACGCTGCTTGGCCTGTTCTCGAAGCCGGTCTGCCTGAGCAGAGGTTACCTGAATCTGGAGTCTCTCCATGCCATCATGATAGCAAAAATGCCGGCATTACACCTCGCACATCACCCGAGCCTACCGTTCCAATCGGTACTGGACCTCCACTCCGGAATACGTGCCACTCGGGGCTGCGAGTCCCGTCTCCCGCTCCAGTGCCTTCGCCTCCATTCGAGTTCGTATCGAGTTCGTTGGCGTTCCCTTCGGGCGCTTGCCCCCTCCCTCCGAGCCGCCGTAGTCTGCCTCTTGGAAGCGACAGGTAGCGGTGCCGAGGAGCGGCATCGTCGCAAATGCGCTGAAGGAGGTTGCCGTGCTCGAACCCGCCGCCAGGCCACCGTCGACTGGAGCCGCGACCTGCTCCCTACAGGCCGATCAGTGGATTCAGGTCTCCACATCCTTGGCGCGGGTCAGCGAGATGCACTCGTGCACCAGGCGAACGGCGATCGAACCTTCGCCAACAGCGGACGCGACTCGCTTCACCGAGCCGTGACGGACGTCGCCAACGGCGAACACCCCCGGCGCGCTTGTTCCAGGAGGAAGGGAGCCCGCCCCAGCGTCCAACGCTCCTCGATGTTCGGGCCGGTGTCGCCTGCCAGAAACATGGGACCGGGTGACGGGGTGGTTTGCCAGAAAGTAGGGACCACCCGGTCGTGCTGCTGGCCCGCGACCGCCGGAAACGTCACCGGCGCCGACTTCGTGATCGACGGCGGGATGGTCACCACGCTGTGACACCCCGCCAGAGAGCCCGCACCTGCCCGTGAGCAGTGAGACCTCGAGGAGGGAGGCATGAGCCAGGCGACACGAGAGCTCGACTCCTCGTGGGAGGCACCCTCGCGTCGACGAAGTGGATGACAGCGGCCTCGACCCCTCTGGCGAGACGTCCGAATCGGTGGCTCCGTGGTCTTCGCGATCAGCCCGGAGCGGCGGCCAGCTCCAGCACCCGGTCCAGCGCGGCGGCGGCCGTGTCGGAGTCGAGCGTCGAGCGCAGCCAGGCGCCGAGCGCCGCCATCTCCGCCCACGCGTGGCGGGTGTGCGCCGCGAAGGCCAGCTCGCCGAACTCGCCGCGGAGGGCGCGTGACCAGTACCGGACGGCGAACCACTCCGGCATGACGAGATAGAGGAGCCGCAGGCTGGAGCCGATCACGAGGCGGCCGCGTCGCCGCTGGGCTCGGTAGGACGCGCGAGTGGCGCGCACGGCCGCTCGGAGCAGGTCCGGGCGACCGGCCAGCGTGTCCGCGTGCCCGCCGGCGGCCGTGACGGCGGCCGCCATCGGCACCACCAGCGCCGCGTGCGAGGCGAGCCAACCCTCCATGTCGCGCTCCACGTGGGTGGGGAAGCCCGCCTCGCGCAGCATCCGGGCGATCGACCGCGGGCCCTCGACGAGGCCGCCGTCGGCCGCGCCGACGGTGGTGGGCTGCTGCGCGATCAGCGAGTAGGTGACGGCGCCGCCGTCGATCCTGCCGCCCACGCCGGGGAAGCCTGCGACGACGGCCCGACCCCTGCCGGCTGCCGCCGACAGGGCGCCTACCATCCCGGCGTAGTTGCCGAACAGCATCACGGCGGTGGCAGAGACGAGGGCCGCCTGCTCGGCCGCCGCCGTGGCCTGCTCCCGGCGAACAGCGACGACGACCAGGTCGAACGGGCCGGCCGGCACCTCCCCCGTGATCGCGACCTGCGGCGCCCGCTCTGGGCGAGACCGGCGCCGAAGCCGTAGCCCCGACCGCCCCAGGTCGTCGAGGCGGCGGCCTCGCGCCAGCAGCGTGACGTCGTGGCAGGCCTCCGCCAGGTGCCCCGCGTACACGCTGCCGATCACGCCGGCTCCGATCACCAGGAGCCGCGATCCGGCCATCGTCTCCTCCGTGTTCCTCACCTCTCGAATGCGCCGCCACTCTATCATCGGCGCCCGCGACACGGGCCTGCGCCTTCGCTTCGCTGAGGGACGCGAGGCACCGGATGCCGGTACCACGTCCGGGTCGCAACCCTTCGGCAGCGCCCTGCCTACGAGGGCGTACGGGGGTCCCGTGGCGGCAAAATCACGACCGGAGGCGGACGCCGCGCTGGCAGCAGCTGTGGCCCGTGCGGGCTTCGAACCCGCGATCTCCGGCTTGAAAGGCCGGCGTCCTAGTCCACTAGACGAACGGGCCTCGGCCCGCAAAGCTTACGGGAGGAGCCGGCGGGCAGCGCTACGAGCGCTGCCCGCGACCGTTGCCCGGCCGGTCGGGCTCACCGTCGGCGCGACGGCCCTTGTAGCGCCGCTCCAGCTCGGCGACCACGTCCTCGACGCCGCTGCCCAGGCTCTCCGCCTCGGCGCTGTCCGCCGCGACGGGCTCGGCGCCCTCCGACGCCGCCTCGGCCTCCGGCGCCGCCTCGACCGCCGTCGGGGCGGCCTCGGCCGGCTCTGGCGCCGGCTCGGGGACAGCCTCCGGCGGAGCCACGACCTCGGCTGCCACCGGCTCCGCGGCCGGTGGCGGTGGCGCCGGGACTGACGCCGCCGGCTCCGGCTCGGCGGGCGGCGTCGCGACGGGTGCGGGCGCCGCCGGCTCGGCCGGCGCTCCACGCCCCATCAGGAGACGGGTGACCACGGCGCCGGCGGCCACCCCGACCACGAACGCTGCGACGAGAGTCCACGCGGGAACCACGACCGCAAATGATGCGAGATATCACCACCCCCAGGCCAGCGCGACGGCTATCATCCCGGGCAGCGAGTCCGAGAGGTGGGGATGGCCGGTCAGATCGAGAAGGTGGTGATCCTCTTCCTGGAGAACCACACCCTCGACAGCGTTGCGAGCGAGAGGCCCGGTGTCGACGGCGACACCTCTTTACCCAGGGCTCCCGACATCGTCTTCCCCGACCCGCCCCACGACGACGCAGGGGACGCGGGAGCCGAACCGGTAGGGCTCACCGTTGGCGAACGTCTCGACCACCGGCGGGAC
>WNGQ01007841.1_pt1 | contig 10804 bp, 8 predicted proteins | sample 5407661 | NCBI WGS metagenome assembly WNGQ01 (sample SAMN13153382, study PRJNA577476) | soil metagenome | isolation source: 60 cm soil or saprolite under Garry oak tree replicate 2 | place: USA:California | collected 2016-06-15
TTTGATCGACGCCGCGCCGCTCGGCATCGGTCATCCCGTCACGGGCGGCGCGATCGTCCGCTAGGAATTTCCGTGCGTGATTCATGGAGGTCATCATGCTCAAAATCGTCGTCGCCCCTTTTCTAGGTCTGTTGCTCATCCTGCCCGGACAAGGCACCTCTGCCGCCGAAGCGATCGAGATGGGCGGCCTCCGGGGCGCGGTTCGCGACGAGAACGGCAAGCCCGTGACCGGCGCGGCAATAAAAATTCGCAATGTAGAGCGCGGAATCACGGTCACGGTGTTCTCGCGTGGCGGGAGCTACAGCGCAACCGGGCTGTTCCCCGGAAAGAGCGAAGTGTCCGCGGGACCGGGAGGGCACGCGGAGGGCGCCAGCGCTAAGATCGAGATCGCGCCTGGAAAGAACATCTCGCTCGACCTCGCGCTCAAGCGATCTTCGCCGATTCTCACCCCGGCCGACTGGATCGCGCGGCTTCCCGAGGACCGCGACGGCGTGAAGCAGCTCGTCATCAATCGCTGCGTGAACTGCCACGGCCCGGTGAACTTCGTCAGCCGGCGCTTCGATCGGCTGGGCTGGAAAAAGGTCGTCATCGACATGGGACGGATCGAGGAGATCGGCCCGCCGAACTACAAGTCGATCTCGGACGAGGAGGCGATGGCGTCTAAAAACGAGGAGGCGGAGCGGATCACGGCGTATCTCGCCCGGCATTTCGGCTCCGATAAGGCGCCCGGACTGAACGTGCCCAAAGCCGTTTCGTACCACAACACGGTCGGCGAACCCGACGTCGTCATCACGCAGTTCGACATTCCCACGCGCACGGCGATCCCCCACAACCTCACCGTGGACCCGCGAGGCCACGTCTGGTTCGTCGAGCGCTACGGGGAAAAGATCGGCGGTCTCGACCCGAGTACCGGCAGGTTCAGGGAGTTCCCGATTCTCGCCAAGGTGGCGCGCTCGCACGGGATCGTCGCCGACGCGAGCGGCTTCGTCTGGTGGAGCGAGAGCCGCGGCAATCATCTTGGGCGCCTGAATTCCAGGACCGGCGAGATGAAGCGCACCCCGCTGCCGCAGGAGCGCTCGAGTCCGCACACCTTGTTCCTCGCGAGCGACGGGCTGATCTGGATGACGCAGATCCGCGGCAACCGCGTCGCCAGTTTCGATCCCCGGACGGAGAGCTTCAAAGAGTACGCGATTCCGACGAAGGAGTCGCGGCCCTACGGGATCGTGGTCGACTCCCGCAACCAAGTCTGGTTCTGCGAGTTCACCGGCGACAAGATCGGCAGGCTCGACCCGGCGACGGGCGTTATCACGGAATATGCGCCGCCGACGCGCTACTCGGGCCCGCGCCGGCTGGCGCTCGACCGGAACGGGAACGTGTGGTTCACGCAGTACAACACGAACAAGATCGCGCTGCTCGACCGCGACACCGGAGCGATCCGCGAGTGGGAGGTCCCCACGCCGGACTCCGGCCCCTACGATATCGTGGTCGATCATCGCGGGAAGATCTGGTTCGACGAGTTCACCGCGAACAAGATCGTGCGCTTCGATCCCGCCACCGCCAAATTCTCCGAGTTCCCGTTGCCGGGGCTGGATTCCCAGGTACGGAAAATGGCCGTCGATCAGACCGGCGCGGTATGGCTGTCGGAGTACAAGAACAGCCGGATGGTGCGGGTCGTGGAGCGGCGATGAGTTTCCGGGAGCGGCGCGCCTGAGCCAAAAAAAACGGGCACCCGAAGGTACCCGTTGTCGGCATCGGACCGGAAACGTTTAATTCACGGCGCGCCTCGCGCGACCGCGGCGATCGCCGAAGCGGCGGTCTGGAAACGAGAAGAACCGCGCGGCGTCGCGGCGATCGCTGCGCCGGTCGCTCGCACGCTGCTCGGCAGCCGGCGCCGGCAGCTCTTCCGCCGGCGTGTAGGCCTTGTGCGCCGCCTCCAGCGCCTGGTCGAGAAGCTGAATGCTGCGCTTGGCCGCCAGCATGACGCGCATCTGCGTGCGATCGGCGGTCGCGTAGCGCTTGACGATCTCCATCGCGATCTTGGGATGCACGTCGTCGTAGTGCGCGTGTTCACGGAACCACTTGGAGGTCTTCGGACCCATCTCGACGCCCGGACGGCCTTTGTACGATTCGAAGCCGGCGAGGACTTTGTGCGCGATGTCCCCGGCGATGCCCTCGATGGCAAAGCTCGTCGCGGCGACTGCCTCGGCAAGCGAGCCCTTGGTGTTGATGTACCACAACCAGTCGGTCAGGGACTGCACGTCCCGCAGCACCGGCTTGTTGCCTTCGGTGAGGTCGAGCATCTCTTCTCTCTTCACGCCGAAGCCCATTCCCATCCAGATCCAATGCTCGGCGTGGGCCTTTTCGACGCGGATATTGTCGATCAGGAACGAACGCGAGTAATCGTCCTCGACCTTGATCAGGGCCTCGGCAAGGAACTTGGGAAAAGCATGGATGAAAGGATAAATCTGGAGTATCCATCCCTGCATCTCGGGAACCGAGAGCTCCGCGGAGGCTACGCCCCTCGCCCAGTCTCCGTCCAAGAGCCCATCCCAATAAGGCTTGACGTAACCGTGCAGCGAATCCACCCATTGGGGTTGAGCGGTCATTTCATGCATCGTTCCCATTTACCTCTCCTCGATGTTGTGATTGTTGAAAACGGTTGAACGCATGGTATTGAGCGCGTGATGACCGGTCTATCGGTGTTTTTCCGGTACGGACTAGGGGATTCCCCTAGTGTCTCGCTCGGCCGGGCCGCACTCGCCTCCGCCCTGCGCGGGCGGTATGGCCCATCTGCGCGCGTTGCGTCAGGCTGTCGCCGCCACCCTGTGCAACTGGGGCCCGAACGGCTTTGGCTTGGCCACGCCGTAGCCTTGAGCGAAATCCACGCCGATCTCGCGCAGCAGCGCTATGACGCGGTCGCTGTCGACGAATTCCGCGATGGTTTGCTTGTCGGTGATATGGCCGACGCTGTTGATGGCCTCGACCATCGCGCGGTCGATTGGATCGTCGGCCATGTTTTTGACGAACCCGCCGTCGATCTTGAGGAAATCCACGGGCAGATGCTTCAGATAGGCAAACGAGGACATCCCGGCGCCGAAGTCGTCCAGAGAGAAGCGGCAGCCGAGCGACTTCATCTCGTCGATGAAGTGGGTCGCTTTGTCGAGCCTGGCGATCGCGGCGGTCTCGGTAATCTCGAAGCAGATGGACTGGGGCCGCACCGCCGGGAAGTGAGCGAACTGTTCGCGCACGTATCCGAGGAAGCCCTCGTCGCCGATCGAGCCGCCGGAAAGATTGATGGCGCATATCTCGAAAACGGCGCCGCCTTCGGCTTGCTCCCTGGAAATGGTGGCGAACGCGGTGCGAATGACCCAGCGGTCGATCGCGGGCATGAGATTGTAGCGTTCCGCAGCCGGGATGAATGCCATGGGAGGCACCAGCTCGCCGCGTTCATCGAGCAAGCGGATCAGGATTTCGCAGTGGGTATCGTGCTTGCGCCCGGCGTCCAGGGCCTTGATTTCCTGCGCGTAGAGCACGAATCGATCTTCCTTGAGCGCCTTCTGCAGCCGGCTGATCCATTCCATCTCGCCCTGGCGCAGCGACAGGTCGCTGTCTTCGGAGTGATACACCTGCACCCGGTTGCGGCCCTTTTCCTTGGCCATGTAGCAGGCCGCGTCGGCCGCGCTCATCACGTCGGTCAGCGTGAACGGGCGGTCCGTTACGTTCACCAGCCCGATACTGACGCCGGTGCCGAAGGAACGGGTCTCCCAGGTGAAATGGAAGTCCGTGACGGTCTGTCGCAACTGGTCGGCGATGCGCAGCGCGTGATCCGGCGGGCAGTTCTCGAGCAGCACGCCGAACTCGTCGCCGCCCAGGCGGGCGAGCGTATCGCCCTCGCGCAGGCGCTTGAGCAGCACGGCGCTGACCTGGCGCATGAGCTGGTCGCCGGCGGCGTGACCGCAGGTGTCGTTGATGACCTTGAACTGGTCCAGATCGAGATACATGACTGCGTGGTGCCGGCTCTGTTCCGCCGCACTTTTGAGCGCGAGGCCCAGGCGACGCTCGAATTCGGTGCGATTTATCAAGCCGGTCAAGGCGTCGTGACTCGCCTGGTAGGAAAGCTTGGCGACATACTGGCGTTCGCGGCTGACATCGCGCATGACCAGGACCACGCCGATGATCTTGCCGGTGCGGGCCCGTATCGCAGCGGCAGACTGTATGATCGGGATTTCCGGGCCGTCGTTGCGCACCAGCAGCATGGGGGCCGAGACCTCGATGCTGCGCTCCTCGCGCAGCACCATCTCGATCGGGTTGGACGTAGGCTTGCGCGTGGTTTCGTCGACGGTGCGGAGGATGGCGTGCAGCGGCAATCCCCGCGCCGAAGCCGCGGTCCAGCCGGTCAACGCCTCCGCCACCGGATTCAAGTATTCCACCCAACCGTCGGTGTCGGTCGTGATCACGCCGTCGGCGATGGACGCGAGGGTGACCTGAGCGCGCTCCTTCTCGGCGAACAGTTCTGCCGCAGTCAGCCGGCGGTCGGTCGTGTCGGTCATTGCGCCGGCCATGCGCATCGCCCGTCCCGTGCTCGTGCGCAGCGCCTGCCCGCGGAAATGGAACCAGCGGTATTCCCCGGATTTGGTCTGCAGCCGCATTTCGATGTCGAACGGCCCGCCGCTCTGCAGATGCGCGTCGACGGCCTGCTCGTGGGCCGGCTTGTCCTCCGGATGCAAGCGCGAATTGAATGCATCCACGTTGGCGTCCATTTCCCGCCCTGTGAAGCCCAGCAGCTGCTTGAAGCGCGGCGAGTAGTAGACCTCTCCGGTATCGATGTTCCAATCCCAGAGCCCGTCGTTGCTGCCGGTCACAGCAAGATTGAACCGCTCCTCGCTCAGCTTGAGCGCCCGCTCGGCCTCGTCTCTGCGTCGCACCATCCGGTACGAGAGGTAGATGCCCACCGGGACGAGGGTGCCTGCGATCGCCAGGTTCGCGAGCAGGAGGATGAACCTCGTCTTGCGGGTCGCTTCGCCCAGGGTGCTCGAAAACTTGTCCGTCAAAGGCGTCAGGCGCGTGTCGATATCCAGGATCTTGTCGCGGAACGGAAGCACGCTGTCCATGGACGTCTGGCCGGAGGCGATGCGCGCATGGAGCTGATCGGCGATCCGGGTCAGCTCGGCGATATGCCGGTCTCCCTCCGCCCACGTATCAATGACAGCCGCCATGAAATCGAGGTGACGAAAGCGCCGGAACAGCATGATCAAGCCGGGAATATCGTCGGGATGATTTCGCCCCTCGATGAAACCTTGCCACACTACGGCATAGTTTGGATCAGACTTTCCCATCTCCACCCGCGCCTTCTCGTCACCCAGCGGCACTGAAATAGCCTCCCGATATTTCTGGTAGTCATCTTCGGAGCGAGTTTCGGAGTAACGCACGAGGTGGAACATCGCGCGCTTTTGCCCTTTGGACCAGAGACTCTCCCCTTCCGAGTACGCGCGGGCCGCGGACAAGATGTTCATGCTCTCGTTCGCCAACAGCAACAACACCAGAACGATGACGAGGAACGGCCAGATGATCTGCAATAGGCGGCCGCTCCCGGGAAGGAGGGCGAACGTCCTTTGCAGCGGGTTTGTCCCCCGGCGAGCGCCGTCGATTCCCATTGGACTAATAAGCCAGCTCCACTTTTGGACGCGCTTCAAGGCGCGCAACCCTCGATATCGCGAAGCATAACTCGTCCGTGGGGAGGGAGGACGCCGAGCCTTGGGGGTGTCAGTCAAACCCTACATCGCGCGTCAGGTAATCCCTTGCCAGGACCCAGCATGCCGGCCGGGATCGATCTTCGCCCTGATCGCCTGCCGTTTTTGGACGGCGCTACGGAACGCCCGCGATATTCACGCGGATCTTGTAGACGCTGGTGCGCGCGGCGATGTACAGGGTCTTGTGGTCGGGGTCGCCGAACTCGACGTTGGCGACGAGCTCGGGTGTGAGGATCGTGCCGAGGTGCTTGCCTTCGGGCGAGATGATCCACACGCCGCCCGCCGCCGATTCCCAGACGTTCCCCTTGACGTCGACCTTCAGGCCGTCGGTGATCCCGGGAGTTGGATCGCCGCTGATGTCGATGAACATCTGGCCGTCGGCGACGGTGTCGTCGGGCAGGACGCGGTAGCGCCGCACGTACTTGTCGCGGCTGCCGTTCGCGTAGAGAATTTTTTCGTCAGGCGACAAGGCCAGGCCGTTCGGGTTCGGGATGTCGTCGATGATCCGGCTCACCTTGCCACCCTTGATCATGTAGACCCCCTGGAAGTCCAGGCCCTTGCGCGGGTCCTTCTCGCGCAGGCGCAGGCCTCCGTAGGTATCGGTGAAGTAGATCGTGCCGTTCCGCTTGACGATGACGTCGTTCGGTCCGTTGAATTGCTTGCCTTCGAAGCGCTCGGCCAGCACCGTGCGCTTGCCGTTCTTCTCGATCCGGTCGATCGACCTTCCGGCCCAGGTCGCGATGATGAGCCGTCCCCGCGGGTCGAGCGCGAGCCCGTTCGAGCCGATCATGTAGAACTTCTCGAAGAGGGGATCGCTCGGATTCTTGCCGTTGGTCTGCTCGAAGCCCACACGCCAGATGTCGGGCTGGGTATAGCCGCTGCGGTGCATGTAGATGGACGCTTCGCCCTTGGGCGTGAGCTTGTAGATCACGTTCGCGGGGATGTCGCTCAGGAGCAGGTAGCGGCCTTTCCCGACCCAGATGATGCCCTCGGTGAACCCGAAGCCGTCCTTCACCAGCTGCAGCTTGGCGTCGGGAGACACCAGCGCATCGAGCGCGGGGTCGAGTCTCACGACGACGGGCTTGTCTGCCTGGGACTGCGCGCTTGCTCCGCAAGCTCCAAGAGCCGCGACGAACAGGATTGCAGCGGAAATCGACGAGTTTTTCATGAGACCCTCGGTTGCCACACCAGAGTCCGGATGCATCCGGTAGCGGCGCGCGTACAGGAAATGCGCCGCTATTTTGCCACAGCACAGCGCAGGTCGAACCACGCCTGGATCAACCGCGTACCCGCGGCTCGGCGTTCCTATTTGAGCACGCGCAGAAACGAAATACTCAAAGCTTTTGGCGCCAGGGCGCGCATGATCAATGCCCGCGAATCGGGGCGCCGCGCTGTCAGTGGGCACAATTCAAATTGCGTTTAGCCCCGGATAGACCCTAAACCCATCGTCTTGGCAGGGCAGATAGGATCTCCGAGCGGATTCACACTCTGCAGTTTGATTCGTCACGCCATGGGCCTTAGGCACCCCTACCAGCCCACGCCCGGGGCTTGCCTGCTCGAAACTTTTCCGCTTGCGTTGAAGAACACCGAGCCGCGCCCGATCTCCGGATAGATGTAGTACCACACCAAAGTGTTGTCGATGCGCAGGACTTTCTCCGGCCTGCCGAGCAGCGCTTCGACCTTGACTTCGGGTAATCCCGGAGCGACCTGCGACCAGCCGCGCTTGAGCGAAGCAAGTGCATCGATGCTCTTGGAGTAGCCCGAAGAGGCGCTCGCAGCCCCCACGCTCCCTTCAAGCACCCGGATCCTCGCCTCGACCCTGTCCAGCGACTGCCGCAGCACCGCCGCTTCTTCGCGAACACGGGCGAGCTCGTCGTCCTGCCCGGCCGCCGGCGCCGACAGCAAAAAGGTGACGAGGCCCGCCGCGAACCAGCGGCGATGCCCCGGAACCGGTGTGCGCGGGTGGGTGTACCGGGCGCTGGAAGACAAACGTTTCGTCCTCCGCTACTTCGACGCGAGGTAAGCCGCGACGGCCTCCATCTGCTCGAAAGCCATCCCGGTGCTGACGTTGTGCATGATCGGCGCGTTTCCGCCCTCGCGCATCGAGCTCTTGAACAAGACCAGTTGCTTGACCAGGTACTCGGCGTGCTGGCCGGCAAGCCTTGGAAAAATGGCGCTGCCCCCAGCGTTTGCGCCGTGACACGCGGTGCAGGCCTGGACTTTCGCGGCGGGAATGCCCGCGTCGTAGATGGCTTTCCCTCTCTGCACGAGCTTGGGATCGCCGGCCTTTCCCGGGGCGGGCTTCTGCCCGGAATAAAAGACGGCAAGCTTCTTGATGGTGTCGTCGCTCAGTTGCGACGTCATTCCCCACATGTAGGCCTGCGCCATCGGATCGGCGCGCGTGCGGTCGCGAAACGCCTTCAGCTGGTTCTCCAGATATTCGGCGCGCTGGCCGGCGATCTTGGGGAACGCGGGCGAGATGCTGTCGCCCCTCGGCCCGTGGCACGAAGCGCAGACCTGGGTCGCGAGCTTGACCGTGTCCTCCTGCGCTTGGAGGGTTGGAGCCATGAACGCGATCGTCATGAACGAAATCGCAGCAGTCACATCGGTTCTCATGTTCGTCTGCCTCATGTTGGAAGGCATTGTCCGGCCCGACCGCTCGAAGCCTCTTTAGAAATTGAGCCAGCCGAGCAGGTAGAGCGTATTGTTGTCGCTCGCGTTCCTGCCGAGACCGTCGTAATTCGAACTGGCCCCGTTGAATTTCTGGTAGGCGGTGTATTGCAGCGCGAGCTTGACGTTCTGCCAGGGCAGGTAATTCAGCTCGGCGATCCAGCCGTTGCTGTTGGGGCTGTTGTTGGCAAAGCCGATGCTCGGAGTCGTCGGGTTAGGCGCGTACTTCAGCGCGTCCGAGCTGCCCGTCGTCGAAAAATGGCCCAGCGCGACGCCGTAGGTGCGCCGGAGGTAATAGCTGGCGCCGACCCGAAGCGTCTTGAGGTCGTTGCTCTGGTTTTCGGAATCGCCGAGCGCAAAGGTCGCGTCCAGGGACTGGCGCTCCTTGATGTACGTGCCTTGAGCCGAAAAGATGTCCTCGTCGCCGATGAATTGAAACTGGCTGTCGAGCGCAACGTCGCGGAAGCGGTCGGAGGACCCGCGGATGGGTTGGCCGGCGGGAGTGATCTTTGTGCTGATCCCGTAGGCGCCGACGGACCATGAATTCCGGTTCCACTGGCGCTCATAGGCGATCCGCCAGTAGGGCGCATAGCCGACGATGGTTCCGTTGGGATTGGTGCTGTCGAGCGGTCCCGCATTGCCGTTGGGGTTGCCGAAGCCTTGCGGCGCGGAGCGGTAAAGGCCCAGCTCCGCGTAGATCGAATTCTTCCACCACAGGTATCCGGTCAATCCGGCGACCGCCCCCCCGAGCCCCCCGTCGATCAGCGCAGCCGCGGCGGGAACGAGTGCCGCGCTCGATCTCTGGTCGAAGGGCGCCTGCCACGCAGGGGTGCTGTTCCAGGGGTCCTGCACGGTCGGATTGTTGTTCAGCGTGAAGCCGTAGGTCAGTCCGTCGACGACCGAAGGAACCTGCCTTGCGTAGCGAAACTCGGTGTTGTCGAGGCCGAAAGTTCCCGAGTCGCTGGCGTAAGTGATCTGGACGAACGCGCCCATGTTCGGGGCGATCCTTCCCGCGTAGAAGAGGCTCGCCTGCTGCGGAAACAGCACCTGGCCGTTCTGTGCGTTTGCTCCGGCCACCGCGGAATCCGGCAGCGCCGACTTGGTGCTCGTATACGAGGTCTGGAACATGAACGACACCGGCGGCACCTGGTTGAGCAACAGCTCGTACTCCTTGGAGGAGGTGATTCCCTGCACCTGCGGGAGATTGTCGATCGTGTACGCGTTCAGCTTGAACGTCCGGCCGAACGGGGTGAGCTCGGGAAAGACGGTGTGACAGGACTGGCACGCCATGCCCGTCTGCCGCGCAAAGGACGGCACGGCGTTCGCGGTGCCCGCGGAAAAAAAGCCGACGAGCAGCGCGCAGAACGCACCCGCCCACCTTGAGTTGCCCAGAACGATCTTTTTCATGATATCCCTTAGCAAACCCGACACGAGAAACCTTCTGACGGCTGGAATCGAGCGTAGCCGGTTTGTTGCCGCCCGATTTGATGTAGATCAAACCTCGTTGGCTGCTGCTCGCGCCAGCGAGATCTCTCACGGGCGCGACGTCGGTACGGCGCGACCCGTCACTCGGGTTCTTCCATGCGACCCTAACTGCCCGTTTACATGAAAATCATGGCGATCATCGCGAGCATGACGACCGCGATGAGCACGAGCATCAAAGGGCTCTTAGTCATGTGTCGGAGCATGCCGAACCTCGTGCCCTCAGGCAGCAGATCCATGCCGCACTTTCGGCATTTTCCAGGACCCTGCTGACGGACGTCCCGATGCATGGGGCAAACATAGACTTGTCCCGCGACTTGTTTTTGGCGATCTTTTTCTCTTCGTACTCCTGCTTCTGGATCTCGCCCTTCGCGAAGCGCTCGTTCAGGATCTGCAGCGCGGAATAGGTCGGATCGCCCCAGGAACGGGCCGGTCCCCAATGAGAGAGCCCGCTGCCGCCAGCTCTGTGCCCGAGAAGCAGCATCGCGACACAGGCGATGATCATGAACACCATGATCAGCGGGAACGCCCACCAGAACCCCCAACCGCCGCTCCACATGTGCCAAGGACCGGGCCAATCCCACGGACCGGCCGGCTGCTGAGTCTGCTGCGCGAATGCCAGCAGGGGGTGAAGGAAGGCGAGGGTCAACAGCGCTGAGAGTTTCGTTTTCATGTTGGCATCTCCTTTCATTTGATTCGTGCGGGATCGCGCGGCTACGCTGCCGGGCCGACGCCGATCGGCGGTGGGGCGAGACTGACGATGCGCGAGAAGAGCTTGCGGAAATCCTTCTCGTCCCGATCGCGCTCGAGCGGATCGGCGTTTTCCCCGAACGCGCGGTCGATCGCGGCCCAGTCCGCGAAGGTGAACAGTTTCTCGGCGAGCGGGAACACGTGCTCCTCTT
>WNGQ01016577.1_pt1 | contig 10804 bp, 16 predicted proteins | sample 5407661 | NCBI WGS metagenome assembly WNGQ01 (sample SAMN13153382, study PRJNA577476) | soil metagenome | isolation source: 60 cm soil or saprolite under Garry oak tree replicate 2 | place: USA:California | collected 2016-06-15
AACTAGAAGGGGAACTGCTCGCGCTTCAAACCTATCAGGAGCAGGGTCTACCCGTAACTGTCGTGCGGCCTGGGCTTGTCTATGGACCAGGTGATCTGCACCTGCTGGGCTTCTTTGCATCGATTAGAAAAGGACTGTTTCGCGTCATCGATCACGGAAAAGCCTTACTGCACCCGGTCTACATCGATGACCTGCTAGCCGCCCTTCTGCTTTGTGCCGAACGACCTCAGGCTGTTGGCCGCAGCTATAACATTGCGGGAGAGCGTCCCGTTATCGTTCGCGAGCTTGCAACGGCCATCGCGCACGCACTCGGTAGAGAACTCCCACCAGGCAGTATTCCGCTCTGGCTTGCTAATCTTGCATCAGACATTTTTACTGTCATGCCTGGCATGAAGGGTGAGCATGCGCCACTCACGCGGAGCCGGGTCAAATTTCTGACGAATAGCCGCATCTATGATATCAGCCGAGCCAGATCCGAACTGGGCTACGCGCCCGCCGTCGGGTTGGAAGAGGGTATGAAACTGACAGCCATGTGGTACTACAAGCATGGATGGCTCATCTAGAATTTGGAGGACTGTTTGATGAAAGTACTGATTACTGGTGCTACCGGTTTGCTGGGTGGACACTTGCTGCAAGCATTACAGCAGCGCGGTGAACATATTCGTGCGCTGGTCTTGCCGACAGAAAATGCGGAGAAACTGCTCGCACAGGGAGTGGAGGTGGTGCAAGGGGATGTGACAGATGCCAGTACGTTGGCCCCAGCTATTAAGGATATTGAGCTTATCTTTCACCTGGCAGGCATGATGGGGGTGAATCGTCCACTTGCAGATTATCGCCTGGTGAACGTCACCGGTTCTGAGAATCTCTACCGGGCGGCTCAAGCAGCAGGTGTACGTCGTTTCGTTCACACAAGTTCGCATACTGTCTATGGGCTTGGGCACGGTCGCTTCCTGACCGAGGCGGATGCGCTGCGGCCTGATCCTGACCCCTACAGCATTACGAAGGCGGAGGGTGATCGCCTGATGCGCCGCCTCATGCTCAACAGTGCTGTGGAGACAGTGATCATTCGACCTGGCACCTTCTTTGGCCCAGGCGACCGCCTGCACTTTGGTCGCATTGCTCAGCGCATGAAGAATGGCAAGGGAGTCATGATTGGGCGAGGGGATAATGCGCTACCATTTTGCTACGTGACCGATGTGGTGCAGGGCTTCTTGCTGGCTGCCTATCATAAGAGCGCTCCCGGTAGTGTCTACAACATCTCTAATGACCGTCCTCTCACGCAGAAGGAGCTATTCAATGCCATTGCAGATGCTGTCGGTGGCAAACACCCTACGCGGCATCTGCCCTATCTGCCGACCTACTATGGCAGCATGATGGCAGAGAAAGTTGCCCTGATCACTCATACCAGGCCAATCGTAACACCGCTTGGCGTCATGATGTTTGGCAGTGACAACAGGCATAGCGTAGAGAAGGCCCGGCGTGAGTTAGGCTATGAGCCAAAGGTCGATATACGGGAAGGTATCAGGCTAGCAGCGACGTGGTTCAATGCTGGTGGTATGGAACAGCCACTTGCCGCCCAAACCAGCCAATATGCTCTTCCTCAGAGGAGCACATAGTCATGAAAGCTTTTCTCAACTCCCTTGCAGTCAAAATAACCATCAGCCTGCTGATAGGTATCGGCCTGTTATGGCTCGTCTTACGTTTAGTAAACATTCCTGCAACCCTGCAGCTGTTGCAACAAAACCTGGCGACACCTCGCGGCGTCATCCTCGCCCTTCTCTCAGGTGTCGCCTTCCTCCTCGCATTCTCCGTGCGGGGCATGCGCTGGAAACTCTTTCTGAACCCTATTGTCAACGTCAGCACCTTCACGGCTATTCGGCTCTTCCTCATTAGCATCTTTATTAACTTCCTTTTGCCAATCAGTGGAGGTGAAATCGCAAAAGTCTTGATGCTCAGACGAATCTCCGACGTACCCATCAGTCGATCACTCCCTACCGTCGCTATGGATAGATCGTTGGACTTGTTACCTGCCTTCTTCATCATGGCCATCGTACCCCTCCTGGGTGTGCAGATGGATATCAAGCTGTGGTTAGTACTGGGCACAGTCAGTGGATTGCTTATCGGCCTGGCTTTCTTTGTTGGACTGGCAGCCTGGAAACGCACTACCGCCATCTCGCTGCTTCGAAAAATAACGGGCCTGCTCCCTAAGGCCATCGGAGGCAAGATTGAAGGCTTTACTACTGGCTTTATCGACTCGCTCGTCCTCGCCGCCAGCCGTCCCAAAATTTTCATTCCTGCAGCGTTGCTCACGTGTGTAGCCGTCATGCTCGACAGCCTCTTTGCCATGCTGGCCTTCTGGACGATTGGCTTCCCCATCTCCCCTGGCACAGCTCTCTTCGGGTATACCGTCTATAACATGTTCTACATCTTTCCAACCCCTCCCGGACAGATCGGCAGCAACGAAGCGGTGGGCTTGCTTGTCTTCCACGGACTACTGCATTTGCAGTCGGACAAAGTTACCGCGATGTTCATTTTTTCTCACCCCTGGGCTGCCCTGCTCATGTGTACAACTGGTCCGATATGTCTGAAAACACTCGGCCTGACGATCTCCGGTATCATGAAAGCGCGGACTGAAGAAAGCGACACAGGCATGGAAATACTCACTCTCGAAGCCAGCCTGGCCGAGCTTAAACGAAAAGAAAAGGCGCAGGCCAAACTGCAAAGGAAATGCAATGAAAAGGCACAGACCGAACTGCAAAGGAAGGCAAAACTGCAAAGGATACGATAGTGTTCTTCGGACGATACGTTTGTAACTTGTGGTCTTCCATATAGCCCTCTACACTAGAGGTAGAGGGAGCTTTGCGGATGTATATGTTTTAGCCCAATACAGATAGGAGGATGCGGTTCACTTTTTTGCAGGAAGCCAAGACATATGGTAGGGGCGGCATTCATGACGCCCGTCCGTCTCTCTTCGGCTTGTCTCGTGCGTTTGCGGACGGGCGTCATGAATGCCGCCCCTACCATCCTTTATGAATTCGTGCAAAAAAATGAAACACACCCAGATAGAATGTTTATCCACCTTCCATAATAGTCGATCTGAAGAGGAGAAAAAGAGATATGCTCGAAGTTCTACCGAAAATTGCAAAGATGAAAGCCTCATATGCGCTTGGGAAGCCTCTTGCTCTTCCCATGAATCTCACCATTAGCGTGAGCTATCGCTGTAATTCCCGTTGTAAAACGTGTAATGTATGGCAGCGTCCCAACGATGATTTTACTCTTGAAGAATACGACAAGACCTTCGCTTCCATCGGCAGAGATGCCTATTGGTTCACCTTTAGCGGTGGGGAACCGACGTTGCGTAAGGATCTGCCAGAGATGGTTGAAGCTGCTTATCGACACTGTCGGCCTGGCATCATTAACATCCCGACTAATGGCATCCAGGATAAGATCATCCCTGGCCGCATCGAGCGAGTCCTACAAGCAGCCCCCACCAGTGAGGTCATTATCAACCTGTCATTAGACGGCGTTGGTGAAAAGCATGATATTGTGCGCGGCGTTAAAGGCACATTTATGCCTTCGTACGTGATGAACTGAAACCCGACTCATACATTAGCGAAATTGCTGAAGAGCGTGTCGAACTGGATACGGTTGGTATGGGTATCACACCGCCAATTCAGCGTTATCAACCTGTCATCGAGCGCTTGCAGAAAGGCATTCGCGAAGCTGAGTTCAATGGTGTTTCCCGTATCACGCAAGCATTTCGTGACCGTTACTACGATCTTGTCAAGGGCACGTTGGTTGAGAAGCGCCAGGTGATCCCTTGCATGGCCGGTGTGGCATCTGCACAGATTGCTCCCAATGGGGATGTCTGGACCTGTTGTATCCGTGCAGAATCAGTTGGCAATCTGCGCGAACATAACTACGATTTTCGATCGGCCTGGAATACAACCAAGGCCAACGAGCTACGCCGAAGCATCAAGGCGGGCGAATGTTATTGCCCTCTGGCGAATGCCTCCTATACCAACATGCTCTGCCATATACCAACAGTTGCTAGCGTTGCCGTTGATGTTGCCAGGGGAACTGTGGCCGACACACTTTCTTCTTATCGTCCAGGCCAATCTGCTAAAGGGCGTAACCTTGCTGTAATCAAATGATCATCAGGGCCGATTTTGCATGGCTGGGGTAGCTGCGCGAGCCCAGCCACTACTATACGACGAGTGTCCTTTGCATAGTATAGTAGTGGCTGGGCTCGCGCAGCTACCCCAGCCATGTTTGCCACCTTGCGCTCAATGCAAAAAATGAAATGCACCCGTATTACTGCCCTTGAGTCTTTTTCTGCTTCTGTGTCTCCTGCTGGCGGAGCAGGAAGCGCTGGATCTTGCCACTGGGCGTCTTGGGCAGTGCGCTGATGAACTCGATCTCGCGCGGGTAGGCATGAGCCGAGAGTCGCTGCTTGACAAACTGTTCCAGTTCGGTTGTCAAGGCTGACGTTGGTTCATACAGGGCGATTTAAAAGTCACCCACATGACGACCGCAAGGGTCGTCACTACTATAGACGGCGAGTACAACGGGCATGAAACGTAGTATAGTAGTGACGACCCTTGCGGTCGTCATGTGGCGGGGCGCTAGCCATGCCGTCGTTTCTCGCCTCGTGTGGACTTTTCAATCCCCCTGTGGTTCATAGCCGGGGCGTAACACGACGAATGCCTTGACCAGTTCGGTTCGCTCAGGATCGGGCTTGCCAACCACTGCCGACTCGGCAACTGCCGGGTGTTCGATCAGGCAGCTCTCTACATCAAATGGCCCGATGCGATAACCTGCCGAGGTGATGACGTCGTCATTGAGCGGCTCACCGGCGCTATTGGCCACGCGTAATTGTCCCTTGATCTGTTGGGCTGCCTGCGAACCGGCTGCAAGTAGCAGACGATAGGCGGTGGGCGCGGCGGCCAGATTCGTAATGTGATACTTTTCTAGCATATGATAGGTACTCTCAACCGTAAATGGCCCGTCGTAGAACGTCGTCGCGTGTCCGAGCAGTAGCGGCCCGACGACTCCATAATAGAGGCCATACGCCCAGCCGGGATCGGCGACATTCCAGTAGGCGTCGTCCGCACGCAGCCCGATTCCATAACGCATGTAGGCCATCATAGAGAGCAGCGCTTTCAGCGGCACGGCAACGCCCTTGGCCAGCCCGACGGTGCCAGAGGTAAAGAGTAGCATGAAAGGGTCGTCGGCCTTCAGCATCACCGGGTCAAATGTTGTCGGCTGCCGGTTGACTTCATGCCAGAAGTGGAAGTCACTCAGGTACTACTGGTTCTTGCTCTTTCACAGATGGAGTGTCAGATGTCTTTTGCGGACGGACGATAAGCATGATGGCGGCAGCCAACCACCAGAGCACCTGGATGCTGGCAAAAGCCTGGACCAGCACAGGGAGAGTCAGATCGAAGAGGTAGACAACTCCTGCGATGGCAAAGGCGGCTCCCAGCACAATTGCCAGGTAGCCTAACACGCGTGGGAGCAGACGAGAGCCGAGAATGACGACTCCCAGCGGTATGAAGAGGGCTGGCGCTCCCACTATGAAGTAGAGGTGCTGAACCGAGTGAATAAGAGCGAGGCTGATCAAGCCCATCGCGGCTGGATTATTATTTAAGGGGGTCGTATTTAAGGCGCTCATATAAAACGTGATTTCTACGAGGCTCACCGTCATGAGGATGGTTCCCCCAAACATGGTCATCCAGCCCGCAAGCCGTGTGGTAGCGCCAGCCAGGGAAACAATTGCGAAGGCAAAAAGCACGATAAGAAGCGGACCAACGGCCTGTAACCAGGCTCCCCAGAGGATAGAAGTGTAGTATTGGTTGCCAAAAGCGATCAACTGGGCACCGGTCGCGTTGGACGGCGGGCCGGGATTAAGACTGAAAGACGTAATCAGCATGATAACACCGACGATGGCACTGAGCGCGCTCAGCATACGGAATAGTTTGGTAGACATGGTCTCTCTCCTTTGGAAACAAAACATTTACGGCCTGATCGAGGTTGGTGGTGCCAATGCTTGTCGGATCGTTGCGATGGTCTGACGTGCGATGTGGGTGATGGCTTCTTGATCCAGGTGATCCAGGTGAGCGAGCAGCCAGTCGTCACTTGCGCCATCGAGCGCCCTGAACCAGGCCATGAGCAACTCATCGGGGAGATCCGTGCGGATCAGCCCAAGCTCTTGTCCGCGTTTGATCGTTGTACCTATGCCGGTCATCATGTACTGTGTCAGGGAGCGGGCGAGCTGTGCCAGAGGCTCACGCTGCAAGGACTCTGGTGTCAAGCGTTCGGCGGCACGCACTGCTCCGAAGAGCCAGGGGTGCTGCTGTGCATGTAGCAGCGGTTGATCGTGTATGTTGGCAATGGCGGGCCAGAAGGTCTCGGGGGTGAGCGAGGTGAGCGCTTCGCGGGCAGGGGCAAGCTGCAAGCGGTCGAGACAATAGCTGACCACCGTGCAGAAGAGATCGGCTTTATCCTCAAAGTAGTAATACGCCGAACTCTTCCCGATCTGCGCTTCCTCAAGAATGCGGTTGAACGAAGCCGCCTCGAAGCCATGTGCGGCGAACTCTTGTGCAGCGATGGTCAGCAACCGCTCACGTTTTTCGCTCGGCATCTTCGCAAAACGGGAAAAAGGCATCCTATGCTCCTTTGTCAGCGGCCAGATCAATGTACTCCAGGTATGTACTGCCATTATGTACCTTATGGTACATAAGTATATCAGCGACGCAAAGCGTTGTCAAGGGGTAGTTGAGCGTGGGGTGCTGTAAATTGCGGTTGTCAAGTAGGCATGCTTCCGGTTCAAAAACCGGCATCGTTTTCGACGAAAGTCACATCAAAGCTCTCCTGAGCCAACGGTTCGCCGTTCGTTTGATTGACTCCCCTTTTTAGAGCTTCTCAGTTGCCGCGAGCGTTTCTCCTTTCGGACTCAAGGTGACGGCTTCTTTCCCACCGAGGCGGTACGAAGAACCGCGCACGTAGAAGACCTCGCCATGATGAAGCAAGCGATCAATGATCGCCATCATTAAAGCCGTATCGCCGACCAGTTCGCCCCAACTGGCCAGACTTTTGTTGGAGGTGATGACCGTGGCGCCCTTCTCGTAGCGTCCACTGATGATCTCATAGAGTACGGGGCCGACCTGCGGCGAGAGGCTCAAATAGCCAAACTCATCAAGGATCAGCAGATCGCATTTCACCAGGGGCTCGATGAGGCGAGCGAGATCGGCTCGTGTTGTGGCGGTTAAGACGGCATTGGCCACCTGTTGCGCCATCACGAACCCCACACTGTAGCCCAGTTGCACCAGCTTGGTCCCAACGGCCACGGCGAGATGTGTTTTCCCCACTCCGCTTGGCCCGATCAGGACCAGTGACCCAGCTGTGGTCACGAAACTGCTGTCAAAGAAGCGCAACATGACCGTGCGCTTGAGTTCGGGATGCAGCGTGAAGTCGAACTGCTCAATGGTGGCCGCATAAGGGAAGCTGGCGGCTTTCATCTTGCGCCGCAGATGGTTCTCCTGGCGAGCAAGCAGTTCTTCGCTAACCAGTTGCTCCAGGAATTCGCCATAGCCCATCTCCGTGTGGGCTGCCTGTTCTATCCAGGTGGGATACACTTGCCGCATGCGTCCTAACTTCAACTCGGCGAGCTTGTGATCGAGCGACTGGCTCATCTGCCTCCTCCTGTTTGCATCCCTGCCGGTTCTCGCAGTTGCTCGCGGTTGGCCACATAGTCTTCATACTGAGCCAGGTCACGCTCCACATCCTGCTGCGCTGGCACCCAGGGCAAGAGCGCAGCCAGACGTCGTTGCACCGTCCCATTGGGCGCAGAGGCCACCGGCATCGTCACAATCGCTCGCACATATTCTGCGCCGTACATCTGTTGTTCCGTTGCCAATTCCAGCGCCGCCACAAAATCGGCGTTGCCTACCTCTTGCGCCAGCTCATAGAGCGCAAGCATCTGCTCTTTCATCTCGGCTTGGCGCTTGTGCTTCCCAGGCCATTTAGCCCTTCTTTTTAACCATGTTCTACCTGACTCACGGAGTGTTTCAAACCCAAATGGGCTTCCCAGGCCATTTAGCCATGCAACTCAATTCGTGGTGTCCAGAATGTAGATGTGTTTCATGAAATAGGTAGCTAGCGCGTTACCTCGTCTCTAAAAGGGCTGGCGAGAGCGATTGAAACGACACTCTCCGTTCCCGGACTCTAGACGTTGACACGTTTCCAGCTACCCTTTCCCGAACCGGACGGGCTGGTTTCCTAGCATCCGGCTCTCCAGGCTCGTTTCCATCAGGGATGGCTGGCAAGAGCCTGAGTTTTGGCAATTGTGCATCTCGCACACCTCCCTCATCTTTGCCGCAAGCCCTGCCTGGCTTCACCGTGTAAATGGCTTTCCCATTCGCTGATGACTCCCCAGGCTCTGTCACCATGCCACTCTCGCGGTTTAGGTGATCCCATGTTTCGTCATCACAGTACGTGCTAGTGCGGGTTAGAACGCTCATTCATTGGCTTCAATGACGCGCATTAGTCATCGTTCACTTCCCAGGAGAGTGCAACAGTCGGGATTGATGACCATTGCAGAGAAGGATATGGGCTTCAGACGCTTTCCCATAGGCCCCGTTGCGCAACCACTGTCAATTGAGCTTCAGGCAGTTTAGCTTTATTCATACCGCACGGGTCTTGCCGTCCTCGATCTCTATCGTCTGTCAGATATTGACGGCTTTTCCAATATGCTGCTTTCCCCCTTGCTTTTCAGCTCAAGGTAGATTGGATGACCCAGGAATGTTTCTCCTAATTCCTCCTGGCTGTGCCAGGGATACTGTTATGCGCGACATGGCGCACAAACCCGAACGGGCTTCCCAGGCCATTTAGCCTGTCATTGCATTATTCTTTCTACGTCTACTACTGTTAGTTTCAAACCCGAACGGGCTTCCCAGGCCATTTAGCCGTTCGTAGCGGGACTGGCTGTCGGGTAGGCTTAATGTTTCAAACCCGAACGGGCTTCCCAGGCCATTTAGCCCCAACTATGACGCGATCTGGGATTGGTTTAGAGGAGAGTTTCAAACCCGAACGGGCTTCCCAGGCCATTTAGCCAAGCGACCAGATTACCGCGGCATTACGATCATAGAGTTTGTTTCAAACCCGAACGGGCTTCCCAGGCCATTTAGCCGGTCCAACGCCCAAAACTCCAGAAGAGTGGAATAAAGTTTCAAACCCGAACGGGCTTCCCAGGCCATTTAGCCTCCCCGATTAACGCTCGGCCGTGAACTGCGCTATGAGTTTCAAACCCGAACGGGCTTCCCAGGCCATTTAGCCCATGCCTAGTCCCAGATTTTTGATTCAGTTGATACTGTTTCAAACCCGAACGGGCTTCCCAGGCCATTTAGCCCTTGAGAAATCTGGCTCGACAGCCATCGTGATTTCAAGTTTCAAACCCGAACGGGCTTCCCAGGCCATTTAGCCACTGGATTCCCGGCGCACTCCTAGAAGGATAATCAGGTTTCAAACCCGAACGGGCTTCCCAGGCCATTTAGCCTTGCAACTACTGGTAGTAAATCTTTTAAATGTGCAGGTTTCAAACCCGAACGGGCTTCCCAGGCCATTTAGCCTTTGAACAACGGTAACGCTTTATAACCAATGTCTTATTGTTTCAAACCCGAACGGGCTTCCCAGGCCATTTAGCCGCGGCCAATTGCTCTAAGTGGTAAAGGGACTCTTCGTTTCAAACCCGAACGGGCTTCCCAGGCCATTTAGCCCCGAAAGAGTATGCACTGTCAGTGCTAAATCCTGCAGTTTCAAACCCGAACGGGCTTCCCAGGCCATTTAGCCTATTCAATGGATTACGGATCGGTACGTCGAAGAAAGTGTTTGTTTCAAACCCGAACGGGCTTCCCAGGCCATTTAGCCGCCACCCAAGACATTCCGCTGAACCGCCGTTTCTACGTTTCAAACCCGAACGGGCTTCCCAGGCCATTTAGCCGTACCTCATCGCTGGCTCCTATGCGAACGCTCGGGTTTCAAACCCGAACGGGCTTCCCAGGCCATTTAGCCTTCTGAACGCTTCAAAGAGCCTCAGATTGAGGCGTGGTTTCAAACCCGAACGGGCTTCCCAGGCCATTTAGCCGGGTACGTCACGTTCGACTTCGCCCAGGAAATGACCGTTTCAAACCCGAACGGGCTTCCCAGGCCATTTAGCCCCAGCAGTGCATCCTCCACCCGGAGCACTACGGAGTGTTTCAAACCCGAACGGGCTTCCCAGGCCATTTAGCCGTAGACCCCGGCAATGTCATCTGGAGCATGAAGGCTCAGTTTCAAACCCGAACGGGCTTCCCAGGCCATTTAGCCTTCTACAAATATCCGGATGGCGATGACTTCCCGGGGTTTCAAACCCGAACGGGCTTCCCAGGCCATTTAGCCGCACAGAAGGACGAAGTAATCGGTGCGTGGGGTGCCAGTTTCAAACCCGAACGGGCTTCCCAGGCCATTTAGCCTCATAACGGTGGCCACCCTTGCGGTGGCTGCTGAGGCTGTTTCAAACCCGAACGGGCTTCCCAGGCCATTTAGCCCCATCTAAGGGCACCTTAATACGTGACATTAGTTGTGTTTCAAACCCGAACGGGCTTCCCAGGCCATTTAGCCAAACCACCAACAAGAGGAGAACATCTTTCTATTGGAGTTTCAAACCCGAACGGGCTTCCCAGGCCATTTAGCCGCACAAACGTACCACGTTGGCAACGCGGACTTTTTGGGTTTCAAACCCGAACGGGCTTCCCAGGCCATTTAG
>WNGQ01007079.1_pt1 | contig 10803 bp, 9 predicted proteins | sample 5407661 | NCBI WGS metagenome assembly WNGQ01 (sample SAMN13153382, study PRJNA577476) | soil metagenome | isolation source: 60 cm soil or saprolite under Garry oak tree replicate 2 | place: USA:California | collected 2016-06-15
CAGAGTCTGCCGAAGGTCAAGATGCCGATTGGCGATGATTACGCCAAGCTGCATGAATGGAAGCCCGGGACGCCAAGGCTTCAGGGTTACCCCTTCTAGCCCATCTTATTCAGGCGGTTCCCGTGTTGAGCTGACGGGTGTGGCGCAAGGCATTGAGCTCGCGTAGGGATTGGGTGTCGAGACCACCCTGCGCGTCCAGCCACGCTGCCACACCCGCCATGATCGACGATAGTCAACTCAGCTTCAGCCTGGCATCCGCTTCGCGCAAGAAAGTCACAGTCGCGTTTGATGGTGGCCGGCTGTCCTCTGATAGTGGCGTGATGCTGCTCGCACTTGTTGAGCGTCGGTCGAACCGGCCGCCGATGATCCGGGTCCGCCGTGCCGTGAACTAAGACCAGGTGCTGCGCGGTTTTGCCGAGACCCACTACGTGGCCAAGTCGTGGAACAAAGAGCGGCGGGTCGTGGCCCGGATTGAAGCCAGCGCCAGCCACGCCGACGACATGTTGCGCCGTGGCATTGACATCCGCTACATCGTCACCTCGCTCCAGGGGAACGATGCCGAGGCGGAAGCCGCGCGGCGCGCCATCAATGCCCAAGAAAATTCTTGATCTCCTCGACGAACCGGTGCCAGCCCGGGTCGCCTTCGAGGATGAGGTGGTTGCGTCCTTCCAGTGCCACGAAACGCGCGCCTTTGATGCCGGCCGCGAGCCTCCGTCCCTCGTCGAACGGCACCGCTGCGTCGTCGCGGCAATGCAGCACCAGTGTGGGAGCGGTGACCCGGCTGAGCAGGTCGCTGACATCGATGTGGTCCACAGCCAGACGGATGCGGACTGCATTCTCCGCGGAAGCGGTGATCCGTTGCAGGTCGTTGAACCATTGCATCTGCTCGGCGGTGCCCCCTGGAACGAACAGCGAGGTCCAAACCTGTCGGAACGCCGGGTTCTCCTGTCCCCACCCCTGGCGCATGAGTGTGACCAAGGCGTCCGCCTGCTCGCTTTCCTTCGCGGAGCCCCGTTTGCGCCGCCCGCGCGCAAATCCGCCGTAGAGGACGAGATGTGTCACCCGCCCGGGATGTCGCACGGCATAGGCGATCGAGACGGCGCAGCCTTGCGAAACCCCAAACAGCGCAAACCGCTGCAAGCCTGTGGCCTCGACCACGCTTTCCAGATCGCGCGCGAAGGCGTCGAAGGAGATGTCGCCCACGTCCCAGTCGGAGAGGCCGTTGCCGCGCGCGTCGTAGCGGATCAGCCGGTGCTCGGCGGCGATCTCCTGCAGCAGGTGGCTCCAGATCGGGCTCTGCCAGTCGTACTCAAGATGATTGAGCCAGTTGGCCGCCTTGACCAAGGGCGATCCCTGTCCAACTTCGGCATAGGCAATGCGAACGCCGTCTGACGCCGTGCAGAAATGAATGTCCTGCCGCAGGCTGGGCGCCACCGGCTGCGCCTTTGCCGTCGCCGACTCGCTTACCGTGCCGACGAAGCGGAAGCCCTTGCGCGCGATGGTGCGGATGAGGTTCTGCTGTTCGCCGCTGTCGCCGACCGCCTTGCGCGCGGCATTGATGCGGCTGGTCAGCGTCGACTCCGACACGATCCTCCCGCCCCACACCGCCCCGATCAGATCGTCCTTGCTGACCACGCGGTCGCGGTTGCGCAACAGGTAGACCAGCAGGTCGAACACTTGCGGTTCGACGGGGATTTGTTCGGATCGGCGCTTCAACTCGCGTCGTTCCACGTCGAGCGCATAGTCGCCAAAGTGAAAATGCACGTCGCTCCCCGCTGCCGCGGGCGCCGGCAGGTCACGGAATAATCAAGCCAATATCATGCGAAAATCAAGCTCCCGTCAAAGTCCTCGGGTCGAAAGCGAGGGCATCTTCTCAGCCCATCGCTCGCAATTCCAGGGATCGAAACCGACCGGAGACGACCATGCACGCGACCACGGTTCGCCGCCATCATGACGGCTCCATCGACTACGATTTCTACCGCGCCCGGGCGAAGGCGCTTCATGCCCAGGCCATGCGGGACTTCTTCGCGAAGAGATCGCTCTCCAAGATGGCCGTCATTGCCGCCGCCACGCTGATCGCGGCCGCCGCGATCGTCATCGCGCCCGGCCGCTCCAAGAACGTGTCCAATGACATCGGCGAATCGCTCGAAGCCCTCAGCGAAATCAGATAACCTCCGGAAATCGGCACAGGAGCGGATCCGATGACGTCGATGCCAGCGGCCGTGTTCCGGCGTGATCCCAAAGCGGTCGATACGGCCGTGCGGGCGCTGCTCGCCCGTTTCGGCAACAAGGTCGCGACCTCCGAGGCAGTCCGCCAGCAGCACGCCAACACCACGACCTGGATCGCCAACCAACCGCCGGACGCGGTGGTCTATGCCGGTTCGACCGAGGATGTTCAGGCGGCGGTCTCGATCTGTGCCGAGCATCATGTCCCGGTGATCCCGTTCGGCGCCGGCACCTCGCTCGAAGGTCATGTGAACGCTCCCCACGGCGGCGTGTCCATTGACGTCATGGAAATGAACCGCGTGCTCGCGGTCCATGCCGAGGACCTCGATTGCGTGGTCGAGCCGGGCGTCACGCGCAAGCAGATCAACGCGCACTTGCGCGACCAGGGCCTGTTCTTCCCGATCGATCCCGGCGCCGATGCCTCGCTCGGCGGCATGGCGGCGACGCGCTGCTCGGGCACCAATGCCGTGCGCTATGGCACCATGAAGGACAACGTGCTGGCGCTGAAGGTCGTGCTGGCGAACGGCGAGTTGATCACAACAGGGACGCGCGCAAAGAAATCCGCCGCCGGCTACGACCTCACCCGCCTGATCGTCGGCTCCGAGGGGACGCTCGGCATCATCACCGAGCTCACCCTCAAGCTCTCCGGAATCCCCGAGGCGATCGCGGCCGGCGTCTGTCCATTTTCCTCGGTCGAGGCCTGTTGCAATGCCACCATCCTCACCATCCAGTCAGGCATTCCGGTCGCGCGCATCGAGCTGCTCGACGCGCTGCAGGTGAAGGCCTGCAATGTCTATTCCGAGCTCGCGCTGCCGGAGACCCCGATGCTGTTCGTCGAGTTCCACGGCAGCGAGGCGGGCGTGGCCGAGCAGTCGCAGCGCTTTGGCGAGATTGCCCAAGATCTCGCCGGCGGGCCCTTCGAATGGGCAACGCGGCCCGAGGACCGCACGCGGCTCTGGCAGGCGCGCCACGACGCCTATTGGGCCGGGCGTTCGCTGCGCCCCGGCGCCCAGGCCTTCGCCACCGACGTCTGCGTGCCTATCTCGCGGTTGGCCGAGTGCGTCACCGAGACCCAGCGCGACATTGCGGCAAGCCGGCTCACTGCCCCCATCCTCGGCCATGTCGGCGACGGCAATTTCCACCTGACCATGCTGGTCGACATGGCCGACGCCGACGAGGTCGCGCGCGCAAAAGCCTTGCATGAGCGGCTGGTCGCGCGGTCGTTGGCCATGGACGGCACTTCGACCGGCGAGCACGGCGTCGCGCAGGGCAAGATGGCCTACCTTGCCGCCGAGCACGGCGAACCCGCGCTCGCGGTGATGCGCGCGGTCAAGCGCGCGCTCGACCCTGACAACATCATGAATCCTGGTAAGATCGTTAAGCTTGTTTGATCGGTGGGCCGGGCGCAGGTCTTGGCGTCCTCGGCGCCCGACATAGATTTGCCCTTAACCGCGCCCAGACAGAGCGCGGTTTTGGGCGACCGGTGGAAGCGAGGTCGCGGCCGGGTCTGCGCAAGCCGACCGGCACATGGTCTGGTGGCACGAATCGTGCTCAAGTGACGATGCTTCTCAAGTGACGATGCTTCTCAAGTGACGATGCTTCTCAAGTGACGATGCTTCTCAAGTGACGATGCTTCTCAAGTGACGATGCTTCTCAAGTGACGATGTTGCTCAAGTGACGATACCGGCGTGTTTCCGGAGCCCGTGCAGGTCGCGCGGCGCGTGAGGACTTCGAAAGTTCAGTTGTGGAGGCCGCGTGCAGACGACGCTGCTCGGCATTGCGATCGCGATCATCCTGGCGCTGCTGGCGGCGCTGGTGGGGCCGCATTTTGTCGATTGGGACCAGTATCGCGGCGAGTTCGAGGCGCGGGCGAGCAGCCTCACGGGCTTGAAGGTGCACATCGCCGGGCCGATCGAGGCGCGGCTCCTGCCGACGCCGGCGCTCACGCTGCAAAAGATCGAGGTCGCCCGTCCAGGCGATGCGGGCGCGCTGCGCGCACGAAGCCTGGGCATCGAGTTCGCGCTGGGCGCACTGGCGCGCGGCGAATGGCGGGCGACCCATTTGCGCGTCGAAGGAGCGGAATTCGCGTTCGGGCTCGATAGCTCCGGCCGCCTCGACTGGCCGGCGCCTTCGGTCCGCTTCGATCCCGATTCGATCTCGATCGAGCGGCTCGACATCGTGGACAGCCGCGCGATTCTTGCCGATGCGGCGAACGGATCGCATCTCATCCTCGAGCAGCTCGAGTTCCGGGGCGAGCTGCGCTCCCTGGTCGGGCCCGTCAAGGGCGAGGGCTCCTTCGTCGTCTCCGGCCAGCATTATCCCTATCGGGTTTCCGCGGGCCGCGCGGCCGACGGCGGCGCGGTCAGGGTGCGCCTCAATGTCGATCCCATCGACCGCCCGCTGATCGCCGATGCTGATGGCCTCTTCTCTGTCGAGCACGGCATCCCGCGCTTCGAGGGTACGTTGCAGTTGGCGCGCCCGGTCGGCCGCACGCCCGATGGCATCACCGAGCCGTGGCGCATCACCAGCCACGTGCGCGGCGACAGCTTGGCCGCGATATTCGAGCAGATCGAGTTCCAATACGGGCCGGACGAGCGGGCGATCAAGCTGCGCGGTGACGCCAACCTGACCTTCGGCCGCTGGCCGCAGCTCGTCGTCGGGCTCGCTTCGCCGCAGGTCGATCTCGACCGCGTGCTCGCCTTGCCCGAGCCGACGCGGCGGCGCCCGCTGGTCGCGGTCAAGAGCTTCGCCGACTACGTGACTGGCGCGCAGCCGCTGCCAATCCCGGTAAAGCTCGGCATCAGCGTCGAGAACGTCACTCTTGCCGGCGCGACGCTGCAGCGTGTGAGCGGCGAGCTGCGAAGCGACCCCGACGCGTGGGATGTCGAAGTCCTGGACTTTCGCGCCCCTGGTTCCACCCAGGTACGGCTCAGCGGCCGCCTCAGCCTCACCACCAAGGGAATCGCCTTCAGCGGGCCGGCCAAGGTCGAGGCGAGGGACCCGCGCGCGCTGGTGGCTTGGCTGACCGATCGCGCCGACACGCAGGCGATGACTCCCGCCGCGCTGCGCGCCGAGGGCGAGGTCAAGCTTGGCAGCGAGACGATCGCGATCGATCGGCTCAAGGCCGAGCTCGACCGCATGACGATCGAGGGACACCTGGCTTATTCTTGGGCAAGCGGCGAGCGTCCGCCGCGCGTCGAGGCCGTGCTGAGCGCGCCCGAGATCGATTTCGACCGGGTCTACGCGTTGACGCAGGGCATGTTTGCGGACACGGCCTTCGAGTGGCCGCGGGAAGGGAAGCTGTCGGTGAAGGTCGGCCGCGCATCGTTCGCTGGCGTCGACGCCAAGCGCGCGGACGTGAACATGCAATTCGACCGCCAGGGACTCGACATCGAGCGCTTCGCTATCGGCGATTTCGGGGGCGCGGCGTTGGCAGTCAAAGGGCGCATCGACACTCGCACGCCGTCGCCGCGCGGCAGCGTGAGCGTCGACCTCGATGCGCGCGCCCTCGACGGCGTGACCACGCTCATGGAGAAATTCGCGCCGCAGACGGCCGAGCAGCTTCGCCGTCGGGCAGGGCGCTTCGTGCCCGCCAAGGTCAGCGCTTCGCTGACGGTCAGCGCGGATGCGGCGCGCGCGGCCGGGGCCCCGCCGACGGCGGCGTTCAAGCTCGACGGTCGCGCCGGCACCTTCCACATCAGCCTCAAGGGCAATGCGGAGGGCGCCGATGAAACCTTCACGTTCGCCGATCTCCCGCGCCTCGCCGCCGCCAAGTTCAAATTCTCTGCCGGCATCGACGCCGGTGAAGGTGGCGCGCTGGTGGAGCTCCTGGGGCTCGATCAACTGATTGCGGTCGACAAGCGCCCTGGGCAAATGAGCCTCGTGGCCAGCGGAGCTTTCAACAGCGATATGGCCGTCGACGCCCGACTGGCCGCGGGCGGCCTCGACGTGGCGGCGCAGGGAACCGTCCGGGTCGTGGACAAAGAGGGACCGGTTGCCGCCCTCGACGTCAAGGTCGCAAGCGCGAATCTGCGGACGCTGCGCCCCCCGGCGGCGAAACAACCGGTCGAGACGCTGCCGACTGCCCTGACAGCACGGCTGGCGTTGGCCGAAGGCGCCATCGCGCTGACCGATCTTTCCGGCAAGCTCGCGGGAACGGAAATCAGCGGGCGCCTCAAGATCGGACTCGATGAGGGCCCCAGCGTCGATGGCGAGGTCGAGCTCGGGTTGGTCAACCTGCCAGCCATCATCGCCGCGGTGATCGGGACGCCGCCACAGGGTGCCAGCGGCGCCGCGGCGTGGCCGGCGGAACCGTTCGAGGCGGGGCTCCTCGGCAGGCTGAATGGGCAGATCGCGTTCAAGTCTGCGCGCGTGCCGTTCACGCCCAGGCTTGCCGCGCGCGACCTGCGTGCCGTGGTGCGCTTCGATCAGTCGGAGCTGGCCTTGACGGAGATCGGCGGCACCCTTGCCGGCGGCCGCGTCGCCGGTAAGCTGATATTCCAGCGCGGCGCCGATGGGTTGCGCGCGGAGAGCCACCTGCAATTTGCCGGCACCGAAATCGCCGAGCTGCTTCCCGGCGAGGGCCGGCCGCCGCTCTCCGGCCGCCTGACATTCAATGTCGATGTCGAGGGTTCCGGACGCAGCCCAGTCGCTCTGATCGGGTCGCTCAGGGGCGGCGGCACCTTCACGCTTCAGGATGGGCGGGCCGCGCGCCTAGATCCAGCGGCATTCGATGCGGTCATCCGCAGCATCGACCAGGGCCTGCCGATCGACGCGACCCGGATCAGGGACCGCATCGAGGTGGTGCTCGGGAATGGTGGCCTTCCGATCCCGGTAGCGGAGGGAGAGATCGCCGTCATGGCGGGCCAAGCGCGCCTCAACAACACCATCGTGCGAGCCCAAGGCGCCGATCTCGCTTTGGGCGCCAGCGTCGACCTGGCCGAAAGCGCCCTCGACGCCCGGCTGACCTTGTCGGGTCCACTGGGAGCGGGCGGGCCGGCCGACACCCGCCCTGAAATCGGGATCACCCTCAAGGGTCCGATCGACCGGCCCAAGCGAACGCTCGAGGTCGCGGCGCTCGCGAGCTGGCTCGCGCTGCGTGCGGTCGAGCAACAGGCGAAGCGTCTCGATGCGCTCGAATCCGGCCACGAGCCTCCGACCACTTCATCCGCGCCCGGCGGCCCGACCTCGAACGCGTCCGCGCCGGCGCCGGCGGTGGCGCCAGCGGTGGCCGCGCCGTCGCCGCGTACCGTCCGTACGCATTCGGAATCGCCCGCGGCTCCAGCCCGGCCGCGTCGAGTGCAGCCGTCGGGTCCGACGGCTGGACAGTTCGTGCCGCTGCCGCTCGATCTCCGCCCGCCGCCGCGCCAGGCGCAGCCGTGACCATCGCCGATCCGCGGTGACGGGGCTGCTCGATGCGGAGAAAATCGATCTCCTTGTGAAGCCCTACGACGCGGGACGGGCCGCCATCAATTCGCGCGCGGAATTGCGCTTGCCCGGCTCCTCGCCGATCTGGCTGCGATAGTGGTCAAGGACGAACAGACGGATGGCCGACGACAGGTTGCCGTGCCGACGTTCCGAGTCGATCGAGGCGACCATCTCGGACAAGGTCATGTCGCGCCCGCCCGCGATGTCCTTCAAGCCCTTCCAGAACGCGTCCTCGAGGCTGACGCTGGTCTTGTGACCGGCAATTACGATGGAGCGTTTGACGACCGGCGATTTCATTGCTCGTCTCCCGTTTCGACCCGGTGCTGGTCGAGTTCGCGACGGGCCTTCGCCTGACGTGCGGTATCGAGATTGCGCTCGCCTTTGCTGCGGCCGTGCAGGAGGCGATTTGTCACCGCGCGTTGTTGGTCGGGCTTCCGCCCGGCCTGCTTGCGTGCTTGGCGAAGATTGACGACGTCACCCATGCCCAACCCCGATGGTAACCAGGTCTGATGGTAACCAAGTCTATGGTGTGCGGTCTCCAGCTCTGCATCCCTGCTTCTGCGTCAAATACGCCCATACCGTGGCAATCACTTACATAGCTGGCGTTGCAGGACTGCAATTTTAGGCAAGCTCTACCGGAATGCAGCGTATCGAAACCAAAACCCGCAGCAAAAGCCGACCATTCAATTGGAGTTCCCTGTGGATCGTCAGCGCAAATTCTATCGCGCGTTGTCCTACTGGGGTGGCGCATGGGATGGTGGCGCCGCTGCTTCGGCGGGCGCGAAGCAGGGCGTCATCAGAGCCGCTTCGCACCCGGCCGAATCATTGCTTCGGGCCGCACCAGCCGGTCGTATTCTACCGCAGAGACGTAGCCGAGGCGCAGCGCCTCCTCGCGCAGCGTCGTCCCGTTGGCGTGCGCCGCCTTGGCGATCTCCGCGGCCCGATCGTAGCCGATCTTCGGCGCGAGCGCGGTGACCAACATCAGCGATCGTTCCATCAGTTCGCGGATGCGGCCCTCGTTGGCGCGGATGCCGGTGATGCAATGATCCGTGAAGGACATCGCCGCATCGGCGAGCAGCCGGAGCGACTGCAGCATCGCGTACGCGATCACAGGCTTGTAGGCATTGAGTTCGAAATGGCCCTGGCTCCCCGCGATCGTGACCGTGGTATGGTTACCAAAAACCTGACAGCAAACCATGGTCAGCGCCTCGCACTGGGTCGGATTCACCTTGCCGGGCATGATCGAGGAGCCGGGCTCGTTCGCCGGCAGGTTCAATTCGCCGAGACCCGACCGGGGCCCTGACCCGAGCAGGCGGATGTCATTCGCGATCTTGAACAGCCCGGTCGCGACCGAGGTCAGCGCGCCATGCGCGAAAACGATGGCGTCATGGGATGCCAGCGCCTCGAACTTGTTGGGGGCGGTGACGAAGGGAAGTCCTGTCAGCGCGGCGATCCTCCTCGCAACGAGTTTCGCGAATTGCGGCTTGGCATTGAGCCCGGTGCCGACCGCGGTGCCGCCCTGCGCCAGCGGATAAAGGTGTTTGAGCGCGGCCTGCACGCGCTCGCGGCCGAGCTTGACCTGCGCCGCATAACCCGAGAATTCCTGCCCGAGAGCCAGCGGCGTCGCGTCTTGGGTATGCGTGCGGCCGATCTTGATGATGCGGGCGAATTCCCTGGTCTTCTGTTGCAGGGCCTGATGCAGGTGCGCCAATGCCGGCAGCAGCCGGCGGGTGATCTCCTCGGTCGCGGCGATGTGCATCGCGGTCGGAAAGCAGTCATTCGACGATTGGCTCATATTGACGTGGTCGTTCGGGTGCACCGGCGCCTTCGCGCCCGGTTTGCCGCCGAGCATCTCGTTTGCGCGCGCCGCGATGACCTCGTTGACGTTCATGTTGGTCTGGGTGCCCGAGCCGGTCTGCCACACCGGCAGCGGAAAATGTTCGTCGAGCTTGCCGTCGATCACCTCTTGCGCGGCGCGCGCGATCGCCCGCGCACGGCGTCCGTCGATAAGGCCGAGCGCATGGTTGACCTCGACCGCCGCGCGCTTGACGATCCCGAGCGCGCGGATGAGCGGCTTGGGCATGCGCTCCTCGCCGATGCGGAAGTTGCGGCGCGCGCGCTCGGTCTGCGCGCCCCAATAGCGATCGGCCGGTACCTCGATCGGTCCGAAGGTATCGGTCTCGATGCGCGTCTTGGCCATGGCACTCGCGGAGGACGGACGGCGGACGACAGAGGACAGATAACGAAAACCAGGCTTTCCCGCCGTCCGTTATCCGTCGTCCGTCGTCCGTCCTCCGTCTGCCGTCCTCTACTTCTTCCGGAACCGATCGAGCCGCACGACCTCGCCGCCGCCAGCCGGCTTTTCGGGTCCGTCGTCGGACGCCGATGTCTCCGGAGGTGGATTGGCGGGCGTCGGCACGGCAGCGATCGCTGGCGTGGTGCGCGTCGGCCTTTGCTCCGCAGGCGGGCGCGTCGTTTCGCCGCTGTCCTCCGCCGGGGCCACGGTGCTGCCGGGCGCACCGGCCTCGACGGTCTCCTCCTCGATCTGCTGGAACTGCAGGCCAAATTGAACCGAGGGATCGAAGAAGCCCTTGATCGACGCGAACGGAATCGTAAGCCGCTCCGGGATGCCGCCGAAGGAAAGGCCGACCTCGAAGCCGTCCTCGCTGACGGTCAAGTCCCAGAACTGGTGCTGGAGCACGACCGTCATGTCCTCCGGATATTGCGCCTTCATGCGCGGGGAGAGCCGCACGCCCGCGGCGCACGTGTCGAAGGAGATGTAGAAGTGGTGCTCGCCCGGCAGGCCGTTCTTGGCGGCGTCCTCCAGTACGGTGCGCACGACGCCACGGAGCGCCTCCTGGGCCAGGATGTCGTAGCGGATGTGATCGACGGCCATGGGGATTTCCGTTCGCTATGGGCCCGATGCGAGATTCGCGTCCGCGGATGCTAGCGTGCTCTGCGCCCGGCGCCAGCCCGCCTGTTGAGCAAAAAGGCTTGTTGAGCAAAAGAATGGGAAGTGGAGGCTTCTGTTGCCAGGTGCCTCCGAACCCCGCCTGAGGCTGCTAAGACCTCAGGACTTCAGATCGGTATTCCAAACCGCATTACGCGGCCTGGGCAACCGGAGCATAGTTGTCGTTTGCAACTATGAAT
>WNGQ01011535.1_pt1 | contig 10801 bp, 11 predicted proteins | sample 5407661 | NCBI WGS metagenome assembly WNGQ01 (sample SAMN13153382, study PRJNA577476) | soil metagenome | isolation source: 60 cm soil or saprolite under Garry oak tree replicate 2 | place: USA:California | collected 2016-06-15
TCATCGCCAGGTCGGTGTAGATGACGCCGGCGCCGTTGCAGTTGGGGCAGGCGCCCTCGGAGTTGGCGCTGAACAGCGCCGGCTTCACGCCGTTGGCCTTCGCGAACGCCTTGCGGATCGGGTCGAGCAGTCCGGTGTATGTCGCGGGGTTGCTTCGCCGCGAGCCACGGATCGGGGCCTGGTCGACCGACACGACGCCGTCCCGCCCGCGCACCGAGCCGTGGATCAGCGAGCTCTTGCCGGAGCCGGCCACACCGGTGACGACGACCAGCACCCCGAGCGGGATGTCGACGTCGACGTCGCGCAGGTTGTGCGTTGTCGCGCCGCGGATCTCCAGCGTGCCGGCGGGCTTCCGCACCGCCTCCTTGAGGACGGCCCGGTCGCCGAGATGGCGGCCGGTGATGGTGCCACTGGCCTGCAGGCCCCCGACGGTGCCCTCGAAGCAGACGGTGCCGCCCGCGGTACCGGCGCCGGGGCCCAGGTCGACGACGTGGTCGGCGATCGCGATCGTCTCCGGCTTGTGCTCCACGACGAGCACCGTGTTGCCCTTGTCCCGCAGCCGCAGCAGCAGCTCGTTCATCCGCTGAATGTCGTGCGGGTGCAGCCCGACGGTCGGCTCGTCGAAGACGTAGGTCACGTCGGTGAGCGACGACCCGAGCTGGCGGATCATCTTGGTGCGCTGTGCCTCGCCGCCGGACAGCGTGCCCGACGGGCGGTCGAGGCTGAGGTAGCCGAGCCCGATCTCGACGAACGAGTCGAGGGTCTCCCCCAGCGCCACCAGCAGCGGCGCCACCGACGGTTCGTCCAGCCCGCGCACCCACCCGGCGAGGTCGCTGATCTGCATCGCGCACGCCTCGGCGATGTTGATGCCCTTGATCCGCGAGGAACGGGCCGCCTCGCTGAGCCGGGTGCCGCCGCACTCGGGACAGGTCGTGAACGTGACCGCGCGATCCACGAACGCCCGGATATGCGGCTGCATCGCCTCCTTGTCCTTGGAGAGCATCGACTTCTGGACCCGCAGGATCAGCCCCTCGTAGGTCATGTTGATGCCCGAGATCTTCATCCGGACCGGCTCGCGGTGGAGGAAGTCGTGCAGCTCGGTCTTGGTGTACTTGCTGATCGGCTTGTCCGGGTCGACGAAGCCCGATGCGCTGTAAAGCCGGAAGTTCCAGCCGCCCGTCGTATAGCCGGGGATCGTGAGCGCGCCCTCGTTGAGCGACTTGCCGTCGTCGTACAGCTGAGACAGGTCGATGTCGGTGACGGTGCCCCGGCCTTCGCAGCGCGGGCACATGCCGCCGGTGATGCTGAAGCTGCGCCGCTCCTTCACGGTCTTCCCGCCGCGCTCGAGCGTGACCGCACCCGCTCCGCTGATTGAGGCGACGTTGAAAGAGAACGCCTGGGCGGAGCCGATGTGCGGCTGCCCGAGCCGGCTGAACAGGATGCGCAGCATCGCGTTGGCGTCGGTGGCGGTGCCGACGGTGGAGCGGGGGTCGGCACCCATCCGCTGCTGGTCGACAATGATCGCGGTCGTCAGCCCTTCGAGCACGTCGACCTCGGGCCGCGCCAGCGTCGGCATGAAGCCCTGCACGAAGGCGCTGTACGTCTCGTTGATCAGCCGCTGCGACTCCGCGGCGATCGTGCCGAACACCAGCGAGCTCTTGCCCGAGCCGGAGACGCCGGTGAACACCGTCAGCCGGCGCTTCGGGATCTCGACGCTGACGTCCTTGAGGTTGTTCACGCGCGCGCCGTGCACGCGGATCAGATCGTGGCTGTCACCAACGTGCAGCGCAGGCGACTGCATGTCTGTCCTCGTGGCCATGCTCATCGTGCCTCCATCTCGGTGTCGCGACGACGCTGGGCGGGGGAGCGGGGGTCGGCGCTCATCGGTCCTGAAGCAGCCCGAGGACGTTGCCATCGGGGTCGGTGACGGTGGCCACCAGGCGGCCGCCACCGACGTCGTGCGCGGGCTCCTTCACGGTGGCACCCGCGGCGGTCACCTCGGCCAGCTTCGCCTCGATGTCCGGCACGTGCCAGTAGGCCACCGGTGAGGTCATGCCCCGCGGTCCGCCGCCCGGCACCAGCCCGATGTGCTGGCCCGCGGCCTCGAAGCCGACGTAGTAGGACTCGTCGGTCTGCGGCGGCACGCCGAGCAGCGCGGCGTACACCGCCTTGGCCGTCGCCAGGTCGGACACGGGATGCAGCACGGTCTTGATTCCCTGGGTGGAAGAGCCGGTCATGGTCACTCCTGACGTCGTGGGTCACATCGACCCGGTGTGTCTTGGCGAGCTTAAAGGCGAACGGGAAGCCCGAGGGTGTCGCGATAGAAGGCCAGGGACGCGTCCGGGTCGTCATGCGGGAGGAAGGTCCCGTGAATCGTGATGTCCATGACGGTCACGCTAGCTGCGGCTCGAGGGTCCGCGCTTCTCGATTCCTGATCGGTCGCATTGGGCGCTCACCTGGCTGCCTGCGATCGCACGCTACGCCGGGTGTCAGCCGCTAGCCGGTAGTCGAGGGCGGTGTGGCGTCGGCCCGCACCCTTGGTGCGGACGGCGATGGCGAGCGCGCGGCGAGAGCCGACGAGCACGACCAGCTTCTTGGCGCGGGTCACTCCCGTATAGATCAGGTTGCGCTGCAGCATCAGCCAGGACGCCATGGTCAGCGGGATGACCACCGTGGGGTACTCGCTGCCCTGGGACCGGTGGATGGTGACCGCGTACGCGTGCGCGAGCTCGTCCAGTTCGTCGAACCCGTAGTCGATGGGTTCGTCCTCGTCGGTGAGCACGGTCAGCTTGTGGTCCTCGAGCGACATGCCGGTGACGACGCCGACGGTGCCGTTGAAGACGCCGGCGGCGCCCTTCTCGTAGTTGTTGCGCAACTGGGTGACTTTGTCCCCGACGCGGAACACCCGCGCGCCGTAGCGCCGTTCCGGCTGGCCGTCGCGGTATGGGGTGAGCGCCTCCTGCAGCAGCAGGTTCAGGTTCCCCGCCCCAGCCGGGCCACGGTGCATCGGGCACAGCACCTGCACGTCGCGGCGCGGGTCAAGGCCGAACTTCGCCGGGATGCGCCGTGCCACGATATCCACGACCAGCGCCGCGGTCTGCTCGGTGTCGTCGCAGCCGAACCAGAAGAAGTCGCCGAAATCCCCCAGCGCCGGCTGCTCGCCCGCGTTGATCCGGTGCGCGTTGACCACGATCCCGGACTGCTGCGCCTGCCGGAAGATCTTGGTCAGCCGCACCACCGGCAGCGTGCCGGCGGCGAGCATGTCGCGCAGCACCTCACCGGCCCCGACCGACGGTAGCTGGTCGACGTCCCCTACCAGCAGCAGGTGCGCGCCCGGCGGGATCGCCTTGACCAGCTTGTTCGCCAGGATCACGTCCACCATCGAGGTCTCGTCCACCACCAGCAGGTCCGCGTCCAGGGGATTGTCGGCGTCGAATGACGCGTCGCCGCCCGGCCGGAGCTGCAGCAGCCGGTGGATGGTCGCAGCCTCGTGTCCGGTCAGCTCCGCGAGCCGTTTGGCGGCCCGCCCGGTGGGGGCGACCAGGATCACCTTCGCCCGCCTGGCCTTGGCCAGCTCCACGATCGAACGCACGGTGAAGCTCTTCCCGCATCCAGGCCCTCCGGTCAGCACCGCGACCCGGGAGGTCAGGGCCAGCCGCACCGCGTCTTCCTGCTCGGGTGCCAGCGAGGCGCCGGTCCGCTCGCGCAGCCAGCCCAGCGCCTTGTCCCAGTCCACGGACGCGAAGCCCGCCGGCCGGTCCGCGCTCGCGGAGAGCAGGCGAAGGAGGGCAGCCGCCACGGACCGTTCGGCCTGATAGAAAGGGGGCAGGTAAACGGCGGGAACCGGGGGTGAGTCCTCAGCCACGGGTGGCAGCTCCTCCCGCACCACCCCCTCGACAGCGGCCAGCTCGTCCAGGCACGGCGCAATCATCTCCGTCGGCACCTCGAGGATCTTGGCGGCGTCGGCGATCAGGTTGGGCGCAGGCAGGTAGCAGTGGCCGTCGTCGGCTGCCTCGGAGAGGGTGTAGGCGAGGCCGGCCTTGATCCGCTCCGGGCTGTCGCGGGCGATGCCCACACTGGCGGCGATCGTGTCGGCGGTCTTGAAACCGATGCCCCATACGTCGGAGGCAAGCCGGTACGGCTCGGCCCGGACGACATCGACCGACTTATCGCCATATTTCTTATAGATCCGGATGGCCAGCGACGTGGACACTCCCACGCCCTGAAGGAATACCATCACCTCCTTGATCGCTTTCTGCTCAGCCCAGGCGGCGGTGATCATCGCGGTGCGCTTGGGACCGAGGCCGTCTACCTCGATTAGCCGCTCCGGAAATTCTTCGATGATGTGCATGATGTCGACGCCGAAGTGCCCAACCATGCGTTCGGCCATCACCGGGCCGATGCCCTTGATCAGCCCGGACCCCAGGTACCGCTGGATGCCCTGCACGGTGGCGGGCAGCACGGTGGCGTAGGAGAACACCTCGAACTGCTTGCCGTACTTGGGGTGCGACGTCCACCGGCCGCGCATCCGCAGCCACTCGCCCACCTGCGCGCCCAGCAGCGGCCCGACCGCCGTGATCAGGTCCGGGCCGCGTCCGGAATCGATCCTGGCGATCGTGTACCCGGTCTCCGGGTTGGCGTACGTGATGCGCTCGAGCGCGCCCTCGAGGACCGACGCCTCGCGATTGATTCCAGGGCCAGCCGACATATTAGTAATAATGGCCGGCCGTTCCCGGCGGGGTCCTGGGGCCTGGTTCAGTCATGGCCTGCTGCCTTCAGCGCCTGCCGGAGATCGGCCACGGACGGTGCCCGACCCGGGCGCCCGGCTTCGTCCCGGTACAGCCGGCAGGACAGGCTGGGCGCCTCATCTGGCCCGGCGAACGGGTCGGTGCCGTCGATCAGCAGCGTCGGGGATCCGTGCATCCCCGCTGCCGCCGCCTGCTGTTCGTCGGCGATCTCCTGGCGCCGGATGAGCGTGCCGGGATGGCCGGCCAGCGCTGCCGCGAGCCGCTCCTCGAATGCGACGGCGTTCGGGCAGGCAGGCACGGTCAGCAGGGTCAGTTCCATCACGTCCTCCTCGCGCTGGCTCTCCCCGGCACGATAGACCTTCCTCCCGACTGACCATGGCGCCGACAACGCGTCCCGGAGTGCCCGCGCCAGCGTTGTCTTCCTGGAACAGGACGCCCCGGATAGGAGAATGCCTTCTGGCACGCCGGTCAGCTCCCCGTGCCGCCCGCGCCGGTGTCCGTCGCGGCGATCTTCGCCTCGATCCCGGCGATCATCTCCTTCGGCCACTGCGTGTGAAGGGCCTCGTCGTGCGCCTCCAGCCAGCCGATGATGTACCGCCATTCGGCTATGGCCTCCTCGTACCGGCCGAGCGCTTCGAGGGTGAACGCGCTCATGTACCAGGAGCCGAGGTTTTCGGGGTCACGTTGCTTGAGCGTCTGCCGTATCGCCAGCGACTCCTCCCGGCGGCCTGCGGCGTCGAGCAGTTCGGCTTCGAGGTCCAGCAGACCGTAGTCGTCGGGGTCCAGCTTGCGCCCGGCCGCGATCACCTTGCCGGCCTCTTCCCGCGCGCCGGCGTAGAAGTAGGCGCGGGCGAGGAACCCGTACTCCCGGATCTGGTCGGGCGCGGCGGCCAGCCGCTCCTTGTACAGGTCGACGACCAACTCGGTTTCATGCAGCGCGGCTCGCGAGAAGATGAGGTTGAAGTGGGGTCCGTTCTGGCCGGGATCCAGCTCGATCGCCCGCTCGAAGCAGGCCACCGCGGCGCGGATCGAGTTGCGGCCGTGCGCGTCCAGCAGCCTCCCGTACTCCCAGTGCAGACCGGCGTCGTGGGGGTGTTCGGCGAGCAGCTCCTGGTACGCGCGCATCGCCTCGGTGCAGGCGGATTCGTCACCCAGCGCGCCGTAGGTGTCCAGTAGGCGGGACGCCTTCTGGCGGAGCGTCTCGGCCTCGGCCGGGTTGGTCATGTCAGGCCACCTTCCGATGGGCGAGCTGGCCGGCCCGCAGTTGCCGTTCCAGGTCCAGCCGGCTGGCCGGCCGTGGCAGCCGGTCCAGCTCGGCCAGCAGGTCGGCGGCAATCCGTGCCGCCACCGCGCGGCGGATGGCCAGCCATCGGTCTGGCGCCAGCGCCGACAGCTCCAGCCACATGCGAGCCGTGACATCCTCGCCGTTCACGAGATCTCCTCCTCCGCTACCAGCGGGCGCAGGCGCGCCAGCGCGACCCGGTACCGCCAGCGCACCGTACCCGCCGGCAACGACAGCTCCGCGGCTATCTCCGCGTGCGTGAGCCCGGCCATGTCGTGCAGCACCACGATCTGCCGGTCGACCATCCCGAGCTGAAGCAGGGCGTTGACCAGGTCCAGGCGGCCTCCGTCGGGTTCGCCGCCCGGCGCGGCGCTCTGGCCAGCCATGACGGAGGCCGGCTCCCGGGCGCGGCGACGCACCGCGTCCAGGGCCAGGTGCCGGGCGATCATCAGCACCCAGGCCCGGGCCCGGGTCCCGGGCCGGTAACCCGGCGCCCCGTGGTAGATGCGAACGAACGTGTCCTGCATGACATCCTCGGCCATGACCCGTTCACCGGTCACGGCCAGTGCCACGGCGAACACCCGCACGCGCATCGCGCGGTACAGCACCTCCAGGGCCCGCATATCGCCGTCCGCGATCTGCTGCAGCAGCTCATCCTCGTCCCAGGTGTCATCGCTCATCGTCAGCACCACCGGTTATAACGTCCGGGAACGAAAATTTGTTGGGCAGGAAAGGCCCTGGCCGCATACTGGCCCCGTGCGCGTGTGGCGTTCGTGGCTGGTGTGCTCGGTTCAGCGGGCGGGTAGCTGGCTGCTATGCCACCTGCATGGAGTTGTCGTCCTACGGCCTCGCGTATCAGATGCGGTGCCGGGTTCGCCGCCATCGAGCAGAGCCCCACGAGACCGACGTCCACGACCTCACCGCCCGTCTTCTGAGCGTGCGTCCCTGGCTCCGATGAGCACGGCCAGCAGAGTCGCCGGCTTGTCGCTCCTGTTGCGCCAGGCGTGACGCGTGCCGTGCTGGACGACCACATCACCCGCGGTCAGGCGAACCTCGCCGTCGGTCAGTTCAAGCCACAATTCACCCTCGAGCACGACGGCGTCGCCGTGGTTGATCACGAACGAGATGCCCCTGATCGCGTGCACCTCGCGGACCGACGGGCGGCGCTGGCGCTTGATGTCGTAATCGACGGTCGACGTGGTGTGCATGCCTGGGTTGTCTGATTCGAACAGTTCGGCCAGTCCGGGACTATGCTTCGCCGATTCGGCCGCGGCGACGACCGGATCGAACGAGGGATCGGCGTATGCGCTGTCCGGCGGGATGGTGAGGACGATGAGAGACGTACCGCCCGGTTGCGGTAGCACTGAACGCATCACCGTGGTCGGGTCGGATCCGTAGTAGTTCAGCGACGGAACCGGTTCCGTGCGCCAGACGAGACTCTGCGCGAGTCCCTCGGGTGCCGTGAACACGGCCGAGCGGGGAGGCTCGCCCTCTTCCACGACACGGCTTGCTCCGTACGTGTTCGCGACCACCACTCTGCGGATTGTCAAGTTCATCGCCTCCACGGTGATTACTGGTTTCGTGCCGTTCTCCGAAGCCGACCGGATCGCGGCTGAATTGCCGAACGTCATGCGGCAGCTTTGTCAGGTGCCGGGAATGGGTTCGTCGGCGAGTTCGAGCACGAGGGTGACCCTTGTCGCATCGTCCGCGGCACGCGTGATGTGGCCCTTGCCAGTGACGTCATCGACCATCAGGACTTGGCCTGGGACGACCGTGCGCAGTTCTCCTGTGCTGACCTCGATCTCTACCGCCCCCGACAGAGGTACCATCAGCTGCCGCCGCGGGACCGTGGGCGGTGCTTCTTTTTCGACCCGGCGCCACGCAAGGCTGCGCACGGGCACCTTCTCCGACCACTAGGCGACCGACGCCGACACGTCGGACCGGCGGGTTTCGCCGGGCAGCGGGATCTCCTCGAAATGCGTCTCGCCTGCAGCGTCACTGAATACGCGGATAATGACCGGCTCGGTCACCCTGTACTCGACGGGGGACTTGCCGTGACGGTACGGCGGACTGGACATCGGCCACCTCCTTGGGGACAGTCGATGGTCAACATAATCTCCGGTGGCCTCCACGCCCGGCGCGGGATGGACGTGCAGGACTTCCTGATCGTCCCGGTCGGGGCGATCACGATGCTCGAGGCAATCCACCTGGCCGCACGTATCCGTGACGCGACACTCGAGCTGCTGATGACCGCCATCGAACGCGCCAAGCTCGAGCCGGGCCGCGACGTCGCCATCGCCATCGATGTTGCCGCCACCAGGGACGACATGATCGACCTGGTCACCTCGTGGGTTGACGAGTTCCCGATCCTGTCGATTGAGGACCCTCTCGACGAGGAGGACTGGGCAGGCTGGAACGGACTGACCAGCCGTATCGGCGGTCGCGTGCATCTCATCGGCGACGACCTGTTCACCACCAACGCCGAGCGCCTGCGCAAGGGAATCGCATCGGGCTGCGCGACCGGCATCCTCGTCAAGGTCAATCAGAACGGCACGCTCACCGGGACACTCCAGGTGGCGGCGTTGGCGGGCGGCGGGCTACGTCCCGGTCGTGTCCGCGCGATCGGGAGAAACTGAGGACGATCTCCTGTCTGACCTGGCTGTCGGCACCGCCGCAGGCCAGATCAAGGTCGGCTCGGTACGGTCTTCTGAACGCCTGGCCAAGTACAACCAGCTGCTGCGGATCGCCGAGACGCCCGGCATCGGACTCAGCGCCTATCCGACGCCGGCGCGAGCTCCCGCGAAGGGACTGAGCCCATGACCGAGCAGGACATGCACCTGGCCGTCATCGAATTCCTGTGCCGGCAGGGCTTGCTCGCCCCCGGTGAGGACGCTCCGCTGACCCCGTTGACCGGGGGAGTGTCGTCAGATCTGTGGAGAGTCGATCTTCCGTCCGGGCCGATCTGTGTCAAGGGCGCGCTTCCCCAGCTGAAGGTCGCTCATCCCTGGTTCGCGCCCGTCTCACGTAACCGCGTCGAGTACCGGTGGCTGCGCCAGGCTCAGCCGCTGGCTCCCGCCCCGATTCCTCGTGTGCTGGCCCACGACGAGCAAGCCCGCTTGTTCGCGATGGAGTACCTGCCGGCGAGCGACTACCCAGTATGGAAGACGCTGCTGCTGGCCGGACAGGTCGATGTGTCCGCGGCACGCGAGGTTGGTGCCCTGGTCGGCACGCTGCACGCGGCCAGCGCGGCAGATCCGGCGGCGGCGGCCACGTTCGCGACCGACGAGAACCTCGACGCGTTGCGCATCGGCCCGTACCTGCGCGTGACCGCCCGGGCGCATCCGGACCTGGAACACCGGTTCGCGGAACTGGCGACGCGCACGGCCCGCACGCACCGCTCCGCGGACGTGGCCGCCATGACCGCGGTGAACCGCCGATTCCACTTCACGGTCTTCGACGCTGCCGCGATGCCCCGCATGGCGGACATGATCCGGGTTCTGTGGGACGGCACCGACCGTTACCGGTCGCTGTACTTCGCCACGGCTGCGCATCGCAACCGCGTACGCACCGAGCACGCCGCGATCATGTCGGCCGTCGCCAGCGGCGACGCCGACGCGGCCGTTGAGCTGTCCCGCCAGCATCGCGAGCACGCCCTGGAGGCGCTGTGCGACGCATTGCCCGCGGAGACCGACGAGCTTCCTGGCGCAACCGCGAAGACCACCCGCCGCGCGAGCCAGCGCTGACCAGTCTGGAGTGACATGCCCGCGACAGAACTCATGGACCTGCTGCGATTCGACGACCTGCTCGATGACGAGCAGCGCCTGATCCAGAAGACCGTCCGGTCATTTGTTCAGGACAAGGTGAAACCCCACATCGCCGACTGGTACGAACGGGGCGTGTCTCCGCGCGAGCTCGCCGTCGATCTGGGCCGCCTTGGCCTGCACCTGACCGGCTACGACTGCGCAGGCACGAGCGCGGTGGCCTATGGCCTGGCCTGCCTGGAGCTGGAGGCCGGGGACAGCGGCCTGCGCAGCTTCGTATCGGTGCAGGGTTCGCTGTCGATGTTCTCGATCTGGAAGTACGGCTCGGAGCAGCAGAAGCAGCAGTGGCTTCCGCGGCTGGCCGCGGGCGAGGCGATCGGCTGCTTCGGGCTGACCGAGCCAGACTTCGGATCGAACCCGGCCGGCATGCGCACCCGGGCGGTGCGCGATGGCGATGACTGGATCTTGACCGGCAGCAAGATGTGGATTACCAACGGCAGCGTCGCGGACGTCGCGACCGTCTGGGCCCAGGCCGACGACGGCATCCGCGGCTTCCTCGTGCCCAGGGGCACACCTGGCTTCACTGCCCAGGATGTCCATCACAAGCTGTCACTGCGCGCGTCGACGACCTCCGAGCTCAATCTCGATTCCGTCCGGCTTCCGGCGGACGCGATGCTGCCCGGAGCGAGGGGCCTGTCGGGTCCGCTCGGACTGTACAACGGCGGCTCTGAGTGGGCGCGGTACTCGCAGCTCACGATCATCGAGTTGCGCGACCGCCTCGTCGGCGAGGGCAAGCTCGACAACCAGCCAGTCGACGCCTTCCTGGCGCGTTGCACGCCTGGGAGCTGACCCGAGCGTCAGGCCGGGATGGCGCCGAGTTGCTGCATCATGGCGACGCCGTCGAACTGCGTCCAGATGTCGGTCACGCGACCGTCCTTGAGGCGGTAGAAGTTCATGCCCTCGACCCTGATCGTCTGGCCGGAGGCGGGGATCCCCATGAGCTCCTGCTG
>WNGQ01007086.1_pt1 | contig 10800 bp, 9 predicted proteins | sample 5407661 | NCBI WGS metagenome assembly WNGQ01 (sample SAMN13153382, study PRJNA577476) | soil metagenome | isolation source: 60 cm soil or saprolite under Garry oak tree replicate 2 | place: USA:California | collected 2016-06-15
CTCCGCGGACCTTTTGTTGTGCCAGTGCGCCGGTTTCCGGTCGCCGCGCTGCTTTTGTCATTGCTCGGCGCATGGTGGCAGGCGCCGGCCCAGGCGGCCGACCCGGGAACTGTGATTCCGCTCCCGGCGCTCGATGCGCCCAAGACCGACGCCGTCGATCGGCAAACCATCGTCCTCGCCGGCGGTTGCTTTTGGGGCGTTCAACTGGTGTTCCAGCACGTCAAGGGCGTCAGCCAGGCGGTCTCCGGCTATGCCGGAGGCTCCAAGGAGACCGCCATCTACGAGGTCGTGAGCTCCGGGCTGACCGGGCATGCCGAATCCGTGCAGGTCACCTTCGATCCCCGTCAAGTTTCATTGGGGCGCATCCTGCAGGTCTATTTTTCGGTGGCGCACGATCCGACCGAGCTCAACCGCCAGGGTCCGGACACCGGCCCGCAATATCGCTCGGCCATTTTCTACCAGGATGAATCCCAGAAAAAAATCACCGAAGCCTACATTACGCAGCTCAGCAAGGCTGGCGTGTTCCGGCGGCCGATCGTGACGCAAGTCAATCCGCTCGCGGGGTTCTACCCGGCCGAGGCCTATCACCAGGACTACGCGACCCTCCACCCGTCCAATCCCTATATCGCGTACAACGATCTGCCCAAGGCGGAAAACCTGAAACGCCTGTTTGCCGACCTCTACCGGGACCGTCCGGCCCTGGTCTCGGTCGCGAGCCATTCGAACTGACGGGTCGCCGAAAGTCCCGCCCCCTTCGCGTAGCGCCCGCCTCACGAAATCCCGCTACATCGCCGCTTTCACGAGCTCGCTCAGGCGGCGATTGAAGCGCTCGGACGCCTCGTATTGGACCCAGTGGCCGGCGCCGGCGACAATGTCGAAGGAAGCCTGCGGCTGAAATTGCCGGAGCCGTTGGCCGCGCTCGGCGAGGTAGGGAACCGCTGTGGCATCGAACTCGCCCCAGATTCCCGCGAGCCGTCCTTGGAAATCGGGCAAACAGTCCGCGAGCGCGCCGGTATGGGAGACATGCTTGCCGCGCACCCGCGAGCGTTCCGCGTTGATTTTCTGCACATGGACCGCAAGCTCGTCGATCTTGCCGGGATCGTGGATCATGAGGATGCCGAGATTTTGGCGGTGCGTTGCGGCCTTCTCCGCGTCGCTCGGCAGGCGGCGCCAGGATTTGAGCGGCGTCATCGCGCCGCGCGGCGCATTGGTGCCGGTCGCGCCGACCAGCACCAGGCATTGCGCCCGCGCCCCGATGTGACGGGCCAGATAGCCGGCGATCAATCCGCCCATCGAGAAACCCGCAAGGGCGAGGTCTGCTTGATCGCCGATGATGCTCGTCAGGCCCGTAGCCAGCGTCGCCGCGATGCTGTCCGCGGAAATGGGCGGCTGCGGATTTCCCGACTCTCCGGAGCCGGGAAGATCCGGAACGATCAGCATGAAGGTGCGCGACAGGTCCTCGATGTTGCGCACCCAGTGCATCCAGCTGCCGGTGCCGCCATGCAAAAGAACAAGCGGGAGGCCGTTGCCCCAGACGCGCCAGACCGTTTCGCCCGCGCCATTGCGGGTCGTGCAACGCGCGCTTGCGCGATCGAGCGCGGCGATGAGCTCCTCGGGCTTGCGCTGCGATAACGTCACCGAATCGCTCATGTTGCGGCGATCCGCAGTCCGGTGCCGGGCGCGCGGCGTGACCATGCCGAAAAAATCATCGGGCGAGAACATGCCAGACTGCTGCGCAAATCGCCAGCCGCTGTTTGGACGGCGCAGCTATCGCTTGAAAAGGCAGCAGCGGGAGATGGACTCTAATGGGTCTGGGTCGCGCTTTGCGCGGCCCGACCGAACGGCATCGGCAATGCCGGGATGTCGCGCTCCGATTGCGGGGCAGGCGGCATCCGGCGCACGTCTGCCAGCGCCTGGACGAAGTCCGAGAACCAGAACTGAATCGACATCGATTTCAGCTTGTCGATCATCGCACGCCAGCGTTCGCGCCGCTCCTCGGCCGGCATGACGAGGGCGGTGGAAATCGCCCGTGCCATTCCGTCGACATCATGCGGATTGACCAGCAGAGCGGCATCGAGCTCTTTTGCCGCGCCGGCGAACTCGGACAGGACGAGCACGCCGGGATCGAACGGATTCTGCGCTGCCACGTATTCCTTGGCGACGAGATTCATGCCGTCGTGCAACGGCGTCACCAGGCCGATTTGCGCCAAGCGATAGAAGCCGGCCAGCGTGGATTGCGCAAAGCCCTTGTTGAGGTATCGGATCGGCATCCAGTCCACCTCGCCGTGACGTCCATTGACCTCTCCGACCAAGGTCGCCAGCTCGATCTTCAGCTGGCGATAGGCCTCGATCTGGCCGCGCGAGGGGACGGCGATCTGCAGCAGCGAAACCTGACGCTTCAGTTCCGGCTCGGCCAGCAACAAGCGATCGAAAGCCCGGATCCGGTTCGTGATGCCTTTCGAATAGTCGAGCCGATCGACCCCGAGGACGAGCTTGGCGTTCTGCAAGCTCGATCGCAGACGCGCTACGTCGGGCCGGTTGGCGGCACGGCTGGCCCGGTTGGCGAAGTCCTCGACATCGATGCCGATCGGAAAGGTCGCCAGCCGCGATCGGCCCAGATTCGACACGACCGTATCGTTCGCGACCGCCAAGCCCAGCTCCTGCTTGACATAGTCCCTGAAATTTTGCCGATCCTCGTGGGTCTGGAACCCGATCAGATCATAGGCCAGCATCGCCGAGACCAGCTCGCGATGGCGCGGAACGCTCACCATCGTGGTCCGCACCGGCCACGGGGTATGCAGGAAAAACCCGATCGGTTGCTCGATCCCGAGCCGCCGGAGCTCCGCTCCCAACGTCAAGAAGTGATAATCCTGAATCCAAAAAGTTGCATCGGCCCGCCGGAAGCGCAGCAGCGCGCGCGCCATGAACGCATTGACTTCGCGATATGACCTGTAATCGTCGACCGTCACCTGAATCAGATCGGCGCGCGAGTGCAATGCCGGCCACAGGCCCGAATTGGCGAAGCCTTCGTAGAATCCTCGATAATGCGCCGCCGGGAGGTCGACCGTCGCCAACGCGCCGGCCCCCAGCGCCTCGATTTTCGCAAACGAATCGCTTCGGGCGGCATCGCGCAATCGGCCGCTGGATCCGACCCAGATCGCCCCGGAGTTCTTGACCACCGGCAAGAGGGCCGACGCCAGACCTCCGGTAATCGGCTCCTCGGCCTCAATCTTGGCCACCCGGTTCGAAACGACAACGATCACAAGGTATCTCCCGAAGCCACCGTTGCTGCGACAACGGCCGGTGGTGCGATTTGGTTCCATGCGCCCGGACCGCGCGACCGGAAGGCGGATTTCGTCGATGTTCTGCGCGGAACGCGCCATTGCGCCCCCTCATTCGCGCAATGAGACGCAGTGCCGCGCCGCTGCTGTCCCCTTGACGGCGGGGCGCGGGCGCCCCGGCGCGGCTCAGGCCGCGTAGGCGATCGTGGACAACAGGCTGACCTCGGGGCGGCGCGAATCGAGCCGCGTATGCTGCACGATGATGGCCTCGTCCGATTCGAACACCGATGCATAGTCGGTGTCGCGCGGGATCGGCTCCGGATCTTTGAGATCGTTGAACCGCAGGTGCAACGTGCGGCGGGCGGAGACCGTGACCCGATAGGGCCCGACCGGATCGCGATCGGCAAAAAAGATCGTGATCGCGACATGCGCGTCCCGCTCCCCGGCATTCAGGATGCAGGCCGTCTCATGCGAAATCAGCGCCCGGTCGGAAAACGAGCTTTGCGAGGGAATGTAGCCTTCCGCGATAGCCCATTGCTTGCGTCCGATCGATTGCATGTGAGTGACCTCCGCGCGGCTGCCAACGCGCGACCGGCCTCGGGGTTTCATCCTGCGCAACAATTGCGGGAACCGGGAGCTTCGCGGGCAGGTGCGCCCGGAACGCCCACGCATGCCCGGCGTTGAGGCCAGCAGGAGGGCCACCCGGTTATGGCAATGATTTCTGGACCAGATTCATGCGCGCGCTAACCGTTGCGCCGGGGATTCCCAATTCCGCAAGAGTTGACGATATCGCTGAGCCGCCGCTCGCGGACGGCAGCCTGCTGGTGCGGACCTTGGCGCTCGGCGTGTGCGGCACCGATCGGGAGATCGTCGCGGGCGAATATGGCTGGGCGCCGCCCGGACAGGATCGGCTCGTCCTCGGCCACGAGTCTCTCGGGGTGGTGCAGGATGCGCCGCAGAGCTCCGGCTTGAAGCCGGGCGATCTGGTCGTCGGAATTGTCCGGCGTCCCGATCCGCTGCCGTGTTCCGCCTGCGCGGCGGGCGAATGGGACATGTGCCGCAACGGCCGCTACACCGAGCGTGGCATCAAGGAACGGCATGGCTACGGCGCGGAGCTCTTTCGCATCGAGCCCGAGTTCGCCATCAAGATCGACCCGGCCTTGGGCATTCTCGGCGTCCTCTTGGAGCCCGCCAGCATCCTCGCCAAGGCTTGGGACCACGCCTGGCACATCGGCCAACGCTCCAAGGCATGGCATCCCAGAACGCTGCTTGTCACCGGCGCTGGTCCGATCGGGCTTCTGGCAGCCCTGATCGGCGCGCAGCGCGGTCTCGAGGTCCATGTGCTCGATCACCATGCCTACGGGGCAAAATGCGATCTGGTGCAAAGGCTCGGCGGTACCTACCATACGGACGGAATCGGGATCGTCGATCGCCTGAAGCCCGATGTCGTGATGGAGTGCAGCGGCGCGCCCGCCATCATCGGCGAGATGTTCGGACGCTCCGCGCCTGCCGGGATCGTGTGTCTCCTTGGCGTCACCGCGCCGGGGCACGAATTCAAGCTCGATATTGGCCGCATCAATCGGACGATGGTGCTCGACAACGACGCCGTCTTCGGCGCGGTCAATGCCAATCGCAGACACTACGAGCTTGCCGCCGAGGCGCTGCAACGGGCCGACAAGGCCTGGCTTGGCGGCCTGATCACACGCCGGGTTCCGGTCGACCGGTGGACTGAGGCGGTGCAGCATCGTCCGGGCGATATCAAGGCGATCATCGATTTTGGGAATAGCGAATAGCGAATAGCGAATAGCGAATAGCGAATAGCGAATAGCGAATAGCGAAAGGAAGAGCTCGCTCGCGGGTGCTGCCACTATCCACTATTCGCCATTCGCCCACTTCAACCGCGCCAATAGCGGTCCTCCCAGCTGCGCGACAGCCGCATCGCGGTCAGAATCAGGCCGGCCATGGAGTAGGTCTGCGGAAAATTTCCCCACAAGGTGCCGGTTTGCGGATCGATATCTTCCGACAACAGCCCGAACCGATTGCGATGCTTCAAGGCATCCAGAAAAAGGTCGTGCGCGTCCTCGCGCCGTCCGAGCGACCACCAGGCATCGACGAGCCAGAACCGGCAGATCAGGAAAGCCGTCACCGGCAATCCGAAATCGTCCGCGCCGGCATAGCGCATGACATGCCGCTCGCGCAAAAGGTCGTGTTCCATGGCGGCGACCGTGCTCGCAAAACGTGGATCATCGGCCTCGATCACGCCGAGATCGGGAAGCAGCAGCACGCTGGCGTCGAGGTCGTCGGACCCGAAGGCCGCCGTGAAGGCGCCGCGCTTTTCATTCCAGGCGCGACTGATGAGCTCGGCGTGAATCGGCTCGGCGATCGCGTTCCAATGCTGGGCGCGGTCCGCCAGACCGAGCCGGGATGCAATCGCCGCCAGCCGATGGCAGCCGGCCCAGCACATCGCGGTCGAATGCGTGTGGATGCGCTGCCGGCCGCGATATTCCCAAATCCCGGCATCGGGCTCCGACGCCGATTTCGCCGCGCGGGCGCCGAGCGATTCGAGCAGCCGGAACAGAGCTTCATCGCCGGGACGCGGCAGCCGGCGGTCGAAGAACATCGGCATGGCGGCCAGAATGATGCTTCCATAGGTGTCGTTCTGGATTTGGGTTGCGGCCGCGTTGCCGATACGGACCGGTCCATCGCCGCGATAGCCTTGGAGATCGGGTGCGGTCCGCTCCTCCAGCGGATTGGTCGGCACGATGCCGTAGACCGGCCGCAGCGCCTCATCGGTGTTCGAGGCAATGCTCAGGGTGAAGGAAATGAAATCCTCCATCGTCTGCGTCGCGCCGATGCGATTGAGCGCCTTGACGACGAAATAGGCGTCGCGCAGCCAGCAATAGCGGTAGTCCCAGGTCCGGCCCGACGCCGGCGACTCGGGAATCGAGGTGGTATGGGCGGCGATGACGCCGCCGGTCTCCTCGAAATTGCTCAGCTTGAGGGTGATGGCGGCCCGGATGACGGCCTCTTGCCAATCATAGGAGATCGACAGCCCGCGGACCCAATCCATCCAATAGTCGCGCGTTCGGTCGCTGAACTCCCGGCACGTCGTCGGCAGGTCGCTGGTGAAGGGCTCGTCCGGGCCGAACACGCAATGGATCGTGCGCGTGAGGACGAAAGGCGATTCACATTCGATCAGCGAGAGCGGAGCATCGGTGGTCAGCCGAATGACCGTGGCCTCGTTCAAATATCGGATGTGATTGCTGCCGATGGAATGCCGCGGGAACCGTTGACCATAGCTGTGCGTCGGCCGAAACCGCACGGTGATGCGCGGCAGCCCGGCGATGGGCTCGACGATGCGAAAGAGCTGCGGCGGCCGAAAGACGCGCCCGAATTGACGAAAGCGCGGAGCAAAATCCGTGATCCGAACCGCGCCGCCGCGCCGGTCAGTGAGGACCGTCGACACCACTGCGGTATTGCGAAGATACTCGGATTGAAAATCGACCATGTCGTCGAGCACGACGTCGGAGAAGCCCTTCTCCTCAGTCCCGGACACCAGCCGGGAGAAAATCGGATCACCGTCGAAGTGCGGGAAGCACCACCACACGATTCGGGAGACCGGATTGACCAGCGCAGCGGTCCGCCCGTTGCCGATGACGGCAAGATCGAGCCCGAAATCATTCATTGCGCGACGCTTTCGCCGCAGCCGGCGACCTGCGCGAGCCAGCCGCGCACGGATTCCGGCCTGTCGAAATGCCCGTTGACGCCGGCCACCATCCTGCCGACGGAAAACGCCAGGCCGTCGAATTCCGCGATGATCTCGAACACCGACTCATCGGTGACGTCGTCGCCGATGAAAATCGGGCGGCGGTCGGCAAACGGGGGGTAGCGCATCAATTCCCGCACGCCGGTGCCCTTGTTGAATCCCGATTGCTTGATTTCCAGGACGAATTTGCCGGAAAGAGTCTCGATCGGCGCCGAAGGATTTTCCGCGCAGATTTTGGCGACCGCGGTCTTGATGGCGCCTTCCAGCTCGGGCGCCAGCCGGTAATGCAAAGCCACCGAGTAGTCTTTGTCCTCGATGAGGACGCCGGGCCCGATCTCGGCGACCAAGGCAAGCCTGCGCTTGAGCGCCGGATCGAGCGGGACATGACGCCGGATATCCCGCTCGCCGCCCGCAAAGGGCCGAAACTCGGCGCCATGGCCCCCGACCGCGGGCAGCTGCAACGGCGCGAACAACAAATCGAGGTCGTTCAGCGAGCGGCCGCTTACCAGGGCCACGGCCCCGTCGCTGAGCTCGGTCAACCGGGTCATGGCAAGGCGCAGCGAAGGCGGAACTCGGACCTCCCGCGGGGTTGCAGCGAGGTCCAATATGGTCCCATCGACATCGAGCAGGAGCGCGCACTCGAGGAGATTCGGAATGAGCGATGGCGCGACGATATTCATGTTGTTTCCCCGGTTGGATTTAAACCGTGCAGGCGCGTCGCGCCATCATTTACTCGACAAAGCCGAGAGGCCGGCAGACTGATTCGAGCGGCTTGCGCTCGGCTGCGATGCCCCAGCGCCACTCGATCGATGCCGCCGCGATCATCAAGGTCGCGCCCAAAAGATAGCCCAATGCGACGCTGGAACGCGATCCCGTATCGATCAGCGTGCCGAACAGCCACGGCCCGGCCACCCCGCCGATGCCGGTGCCGATCGCATAGAAGACGGCGATCGCCAAGGCGCGGATCTCGAGGGGGAACGTCTCGCTGACCGTCAAGTAGGCGGAGCTTGCGGCCGCCGAGGCAAAGAAGAAGATGATCATCCATGCGATCGTTTGGGTCTCGGCCGTCAGCAGATTTTGGCTGAATAGATATCCGGTGCCGGCGAGCAGAATTCCGGAAACCGCATAGGTCGTGCTGATCATGACCTTTCGGCCGAGCACGTCGAACAGCCGGCCGAGCATGAGCGGGCCGAGGAAATTCCCCGCCGAAAACGGCAGGATGTACCAGCCGATGCGATCGGCTGCCACCCCGTAGAAATCGGTCAGGATCAGCGCATAGGTGAAAAAGATCGCATTATAAAAGAAGGCCTGCGCCGCCATCAGGCTCACGCCGACGAATGCCCGCTGCGGATAGATTCGACAAAGTGTCCGCCCGACCTCGAGCAGCGGCGTATGGGTGCGCGCCCGCAATTTGACGCGGGTGCGGTCCGCGCGCCTGGCATCGTAGCCATGGCGTGCAAATCGATCCTCGATCCCGGCCACGATCGCCTCGGCGCGCTGCGGATAACCGTGCGTTATCAGCCAGCGCGGGCTCTCGGGAATCCAGAAGCGCATCATGAAGATGACGAGCCCGAGCGTCGCTCCGATCAAGAACGCCAGCCGCCAGCCCACCGTCGGATCGATGATGGCAGGATCGAGCAGCACGATCGAGCCGGCTGCGCCCATCGCGGCGCCGACCCAGAAGCTGCCATTGATGGCGAGATCGGTCCAGCCGCGCATTCGCGCCGGAATGAGCTCCTGGATGGTCGAATTGATCGCGGTGTATTCGCCCCCGATGCCGGCGCCCGTCAGCAGCCGAAAAATGGCAAAGCTCCAGAAGTTCCACGACAGGGCGGTTGCGGCGGTCGCCACCAGATAGACCCCGAGCGTGATGAAGAACAGGCGCTTGCGTCCAAGGCGATCCGTCAGCCATCCAAAAAACAGCGCGCCGACGACCGCGCCTCCGAGATAGGCGCTGCCGGCAAGGCCGATTTCGGTGTTGCTCAAGCCCAGCGCGGAGCTCTGCTTGAGCACGCCCGACAGCGAGCCGGCCAACGTCACCTCGAGCCCATCCAAGATCCACGTGATGCCGAGAGCGACCACGATCAGGGTATGGAAACGCCCCCAGGGCAGGCCGTCGAGGCGGGCCGGGACATCGGTCTCGATGGCCGCGGCAGGCGCCTGCTGCGCGGAGGCCGGGCGTGCGGACGGGCGCTCGGGCGCGCCCCAGCGAAGCAGGGGCTTTCGAATCCGGGCGATTCGTCCTGACGATTCTCTCAATGATTGCAATGGACCCACCGTTTTTTCGCTGCGGAACGCGAAACCCCGCTTTCAACGCCTTGTTCCATCGATGGTTCCGGGCAAAGCCGGGGCGGACGAAGAAATAGGCTTCACTTGGCGCGAAAATTGCTATGCTGTGGTGGAGGCCTTAATTTTCAGCTGGGGACAGGGGAACCGATGATTCTCGCACCGCTGGCCGGCGCCGCGCTCGTCATGAGCGTGGTGACCGGGCCGATCGTCGAGCCGAAGGGCACGATAGAGATGACCATGCAACAGAAGAACACCGCCATGCGGCCGCTGATTCGCTCCGCAACGGAGTGCATTGCGCGCGCGGTGGCGGCCGATCCACGTCTCGACCAGGGCCCGCCATCTGGGCTTGGCGATCTGATCGTGGATTCGATTCCGGCCTGCGTGCGGCCGGTGCGGGCGATGATCGATGGCTACGATCGTTACTTCGGCGATGGCGCAGGCGAGGCATTTTTCATGGGGCCATATCTCGACCTCCTGCCCAACGCCGTGAGCAAGTGGGTGGCGGAAGCGGCGCAATAGCTCACCGCCCCGTGCGGCCCCGGTCGAGATCGAAGGCAGGCGGCTTTTTCAGCGCTCGATCTCCATTCGGCCGACCACGGCGATTCTCAGCGGAGGATGTCGACCACCCGCATCGTCGTCGGATCGACAAGCACGACCTGGTTCTGGACCATCGTGTATTTCAGGCTCTTGAGGTCCGGGGCCTGCGCGAGCGCATTAGTCGGCAAGATATAGAGCTCGATCGAAGGCGGAACCGGACCGCCGATCGAGGCTTGGAAATTGGCCGGCGCGATTTTTTGGCTGTCCTGGCGCACTGCGTTGAGAATGACGATTTTCTGCGCCGGGCTGAGCGTGAGCTGCGAGGGCTTGCTCATGGCCCCGGTCTGGGGATCACCGACTCCGGGGGAGCCCACCTGCGCGGCCGCCAGGCCGATGCCCGTCACAATCGTCAGCGCGATCGTCCCATAGCGAAGACAGGTCTTCATGTGATGCTCCCTTTGATCAGGTGGCGGATGTGGCTCAACGTGCTGTCGGGCTCGGTGTTCCGCCGGACCTGCCATCAACAAATCTTGCCGAGGGGTGCGGTGAAAATGTCTTAATAAAAACAGAGAGTTAATTGTCATCCTGTGGGTCCCAAAAGGCCCCGGTTGACGGCTTCCCGTCGGGGCGAAATAAACCGCCGGGGAGAGGGAACCATCGGAACCCATCGGCGTTTAAGCCGGTAGCATCCGTCGGCCTCTTGGGGGGCCGCTGTTGGGAGATAAAGAAATAGGCCGATATCGCCGTGCTTCCCGCATGGTTGCGACGTCTCCTGCGAAAGGGGTGGCCCGCGGGAGCGGCTGGCTATGGCGACACGATGCGACCCGCAGGGGGGCAGCCCAAGTCTGGTCTGGCCAAGTCCCGCCTAGCGCGCCTGGATCGACCGCAATAATATCATCTTCTTGCCATTCGTCTTGGTCCTGCCGT
>WNGQ01026519.1_pt1 | contig 10800 bp, 7 predicted proteins | sample 5407661 | NCBI WGS metagenome assembly WNGQ01 (sample SAMN13153382, study PRJNA577476) | soil metagenome | isolation source: 60 cm soil or saprolite under Garry oak tree replicate 2 | place: USA:California | collected 2016-06-15
AGGCGGTGCGACTGCCGGCAAGCTGGGGCGACGCGTACGGCGTCTGTCCCGGGTGCCGGGACCGCGCGTCGCTGCGCGGCTCGCCGGTTACGCTACGCTGTCCCCGCTGCAACGGGCTGTTCCCGGTGGCGTGGGAGGAGGCCTACCTCGGGCGGAAGTCGAACTAAGCCCTCCGCAGTAACCGCGCGACACCCGTAGCCCGAACGCAGCGGTCCTACTTCTTCGCTATTCCCACGACACAGACGGACCTGAACAGCCACCTGGCCCAGACCATGGGCTGGGCGGGAGGAACGTTCGATCCACTGCAATAGCGAGAGACGCCGCTTCAGGGCGTAGGCGTAAAGAACTCGTCCATGTTCTGAGCGCTCGCCGCCGCACCCGGGAGTCCCGTCACACCCAGCCCCTCGAGGATCAGCCGCAGCGTGCTCTGATGTTGGTACAGGGTCGTCGCCTGATAGCCGGACTTCACCCGCGGGCCCACGGCGATCCAGACGATCCGGCCGCCGCCGTTCGTATTGTCGCCGGACGACTCGTCGAACACGATGATCAGCAGCCCGTCTTGCTGGAATGTGGAATTCTGGAGCAGCGGGTCGACGTTCGTCTGGAGCCAGGCGTCCGCCGTGGCGAGCGGGCAGTCGTGCGCGTCGTTGCACAGGTTGGGCACGATGTTCGCGAACGCGGGCAGCGTGCCGTTCCCCAGGTCGGTGGCGAACTGCGTGAACGGGACCAGGTTCTGGCGTTGTGTCGCGTCGCTTGCCACGTCCGACAGCAGCGCGAACACGTTGTGCTTGCGCGCGTAGTTCCCGGTGCTCGGGCCGGTGTAGCCAACTGACGGCAAGTCCTCTGCGTACGACTTCCAGGTCTTCCCCGCGGCGACCAGTTCCCGCACGACGTTGTCGACCGTGACGATGGTCGCGTAGCTGTCGTCATTCGTGATGATCTGCCCCGTCGCCAGCATGAAGTAGTTGCCGATCGAGGGATGCGTATTGGCGTAGTACTGGGTCGCCAGCCCATACTGCTGCGCCAGCTGGTTCAAGTACGGCATCGCCGAGCTGCCGATGACGCTGCTGTAGTTCGTGTTCTCTTCCGTCACGACGAACACATGCCCAAACCGGGCCGAGCCAGTACCAGGGTCGAGGCGACTCCGGGACCGGTCGCAGGCGGCGCACAGCGCGAGACCTGCGAGAACGGCGCGTGATCGAGTGATTGTGAATCGCATGCGCACCTCCGGCCGCATTCATACCTCAGCGGGTGCAGTGGCGTTCCCCTGACAGCCGTCCTGCGCCGCGGGCGCGCGACGTTTGCCCCGGGGCAAAGTGAAGCGTACATTCCCGCGACTGGAGCGCACGATGCAGCGTCGCGATTTTCTCCGCTCGGCGGCTGTCGCCTCGGCAGGCCTCGCGTTATCGCACCGCGGGCGCCGCGCGTGGCGCAGCTTTGAGGTGACGACGCACGTTGAGGTGTTGCAGCCCGCAGGGACGACATGGATCTGGGTCCCGGCGGCGCTGGCTGGCGAAACACCCTACCAGAAGACGCTCGCGAACGCGTTCAACGCGCGCGGCGGTACAGCGACGTTGGTCGCAGGCGCCGCCGACGCTCTGGGCATCATCGCGCCGCGCGGACCTGCGGCACTTTCTGCGGTCGACGACGCTGCTGCCGACCGACGGGATCGTGAAAGCGACGGCGACCGGGATCACGAGCGGCGCCGCCACGGACGTGGACAAGGCGCGCGCCATCTACGAGTGGATCGTGGACCACACGGCGCGCAATCCGAAAACGCGCGGCTGTGGGGTGGGCGACATCCGCTTCATGCTCGAGTCCGGCGACCTGAGCGGCAAGTGCGCCGATCTCAACGCGCTGTACGTCGGTCTCGCCCGCGCGGCGGGCCTGCCGGCACGCGACGTGTACGGCCTCCGGGTCGCCAGGTCGGAGCTGGGATACAAGAGCCTCGGCACGGCGTCCGAGACGGTAACCAAAGCCCAGCACTGCCGGGCGGAGGTGTATCTCGAGGGGTTTGGCTGGGTGCCGGTCGATCCCGCCGACGTGCGCAAGGTGGTGCTCGAGGAGCCACCCGGGAACCGCCCGCTCGACGATATCCTCGTGAAGCGGGCGCGCGCCCGGCTATTCGGGTCGTGGGAGATGAACTGGATGGCCTACAACTACGCGCACGACGTCACGCTCCCGGGCTCGCGCGGCGCGCCGGTCGCATTCCTCATGTACCCGCAGGCCGAAACGTCCGGCGGCAGGATTGACCCCCTCGACCCGGACAACTTCAAGTACGAAATCACTGCGCGAGAGACGTGACCCCCAACCCCATTTCCTCGACGAACCCGCTTCCCCCCGCATCCATCCCGAAGCGCCGCTCGACCCGCGTCAACACCAGCCGCTCGCGCGCGCGCGTCATTCCTACGTAGAGGAGGCGCCGCGCCTCCTGGATCTCGCCCTCCCGATGCTCCGTCGACTCGCGATAGCCAGGAATCTGATAGTCCTCCACTCCCAGGATGTACACCCGCGAGAACTCCAAGCCCTTGGTCGAATGCAGCGTGAGCAGGTTGACGCGATCGGGTGCGACCTCGGCGCCGTCGGACGTGGAGAGCGCCACGCGCTCGAGCAGCCGGTCGATGGAGTCTGCGAGGGTTGCTGACGGCTCGCCCTCCATCAACGCCCTCAGCCGAGCCACCGCCGCGGGATAGCGCTGCGCCGGATCGGGCTCGGCCCGAAGCCGCGTCATCAGCGCGCGCCCACCCAGCCGCTGGATCACCTCGTCCACGGTAGGCGCGGCCGCCCCGCTGCGGCCCCGCTCCATCTCGTAGAACGCCAGCGCATCACTGTAGCGGCCCAGAGTGTAGAACCGCGCCACCTTGAACAGCGTCTCTCGCTCTCCGCCTGTGTCGCGATGCGGTTCGAGCGCCAGGGCGAGGCCGAGGTAGTCGAGCAGGTCCACAAGCACCGCCTTGCGCGCCCGGATGCCCCGCTGCCGCTCGAGCTCGCGATACACCCGCGCCAGCGTGATCGCGTCGTCCAACGCGTGATGTGCCCGGCCGGCGTCGATCCCGAATCGCTCTGCCAAGTCCTCCAGCTTGCCGCTGCCCTGCGACAGGGAGCGCACCAGGGGCAGCGTGTCGTAGAACCCGAGGCTGTCCACGCCCTCTCGTCCTGCCGCCAGCCGGCGCAGCACGGGGACGTCGAACTGCTGGCCGTTGTGCGCGATGAGCACGTCATCACCCACGAACGCCCGAAACTCGGGCCACACCTCGGCGAATGCGCGGGCATCCCGGACGTCCCCATCGGTGTAGCCGTGGATCGCGCTCGCCCCGGGTGTGATCGGCCGGTACGGCTGCACCAGCGTTTGAAACCGCTCCACGATCTCACCCTTTACTACTCGCGCCGCTCCGATCTCGACCACGCCACACGTCGTGACGTCGCTGTCCGTGGTCTCCAGGTCGAACGTGACGTAGCGCTCGAGTGCGTCCACCAGCCCCCTCGAGTGCAACAGCTGGAGCGCCTTGAACAGCGTGAGCGCGAGCCCCTGGTCGCCCCCATCCTCTGTGCGGATGACCATCGTTCCCCCTCTCCCGAAGGGAGAGGGGGTCAGGGGGTGAGGACCGTCGGGCGAGAGGAGGCCGGCGGAAGAGCCGGACGGCACGTGCCGCACGCCGGCGCCCGCCAGCATCCCCCGCAACGCGATCTCGCCCCCGGCCTGGGGCGCGATCGCGATACTGCGCCCGCCCGCGATCGCTTGGTCGAGCTGCTCGGCGAGCCGCACGACTTCCGGAATGTCGGCGGGATCGGCGAGCTCGTCGTGCCGCTCCTCCAGCGCGTTCCGGTACGGCCCCACGCTCTGCGACAGGATCTCATCGACGAGCGGCCGAATCGCGCGGTGCGACCGGGTCAGGGCGCGCAGGTTCTCCACCTGATAGACCAGCCGCCACAGCTTCCTCGTGTCGGGGTCGGCCTTGGGCCGGCGGCCGGCGAGCGAGCGCGCGGCGGCGAGGAAATCACCGGCGCCGCCGATCGCCGCCTCGACCTCCTGAAGGAAGTGCGCCGAGAGCACGCAGCGCGCGAACGCCTCGAGCGCCACGGGGTCGCTCGGGTCGCGCACGATCCGCAATGCCGCGACCACGTACTTGATCACGTCGTCCTCGACCAGCGCACGCCCGCGCGCCAGGCGGCAGGGGATCCCGGCGCGGAGCAACCGCCCCTCGAGGTATTCGCCCACCTTGTGCTTGCGGTACAGAATCGCGTAGTCGCCCCATCCCAAGTCCGCCGCCGCGCGGTCGGCCGCGAGGTCGTCGAGCAGCCAGGAGGCCTCCGCCGCTTCGTCCGGGAACGCGAACGCCGCCACTTCGTGCGGCGACTCACGCTCCGCGCTGAGCTGCTTCTCGAACAGCTGGGGATTGGCGGCGAGCACGCGCCGCGCCGTCTCGAAGATCTGACGCGAGCAGCGGCAGTTCTTATCCAGCACGATCGGCCGGTCGATCTCGTAGTCGCGCGCGAACCGCTTCAACACCTCGGGGTCCGCCCCCGTCCACGCGAAGATCGACTGCTCGTCGTCGCCCACGGCGAAGATGTTGCCGTGCGGCGCCGCGAGGCGTTTCAGCAGATCGTACTGCACCGCGTTCACGTCCTGGAACTCATCCACCAGCAGATAGTCCCAGCGCGCCGCGATGGCGTCGGCCAGGTCCCCGCGGCTCCGCAACAGCTGCTCGGCCTTCACGACGAGGTCGTCGAAATCGAGCATGTTGCGGTGCGCCAGCCACGCCGTGTACTCGCGATACACGCGCGCCTCCGCCGCTGTCAGCTCGTCATGCTGGACCCGGTGGCGGCCGAACCGGTTCAGCAGCGAGCCGTGCTGCTCGAGGGGCACGTGCAGCCGGCGCAGGATCTCCTTCTGATAGGCTTCGTCCGCCACCCCGAACCCTTTGCGCACCCCCGCCGCCTCGGCGTGCTCGCGCAGCAGCGCCAGGCACAGCGCGTGGATCGTCCCCCGAGTGATTGCCTCCGCGCGGTCTCCCAGCGTGTGCCTGAGCCGCAGGGCGATCTCTTCCGCGGCCCGGTTCGTGAACGTGACCGCGCAGATGCGCTCGGGTGCCATGCCGAGGCTGTTGATGAGATGGCTGATCCGGGCGATGAGGCAGAAGGTCTTCCCCGCGCCGGGCCCCGCCACCACGAGCACGGGGCCAAGCGGCGCCTCGATGGCGAGGCGTTGCTGGGGGAGGGGGTCGAAGACCATAGGGGAAAATATGGCTTGACGCCGCGGACGGGCGGGACTATTTCAGGCCATGACCGTCGAAGACATCGCCACACAGCTCACCCGCGAGCGGGCCTTGAGGCAGGCCGAGAAGATGGAGACGATCGGCCGCCTCACGGGTGCCATCGCGCAGCAGTTCAACGAGGTCCTCACCGCCATCCTGGCGCGCACCGCCACGCTGGCACAATCGCTGCCTCCGAACCGCGACCTGGACGAGCTTCGGGACACGGCCCAGCGCGGGGCCGAGCTGGCGCAGCGGCTGCTGGGTTTCAGCCGCCACCGCGTGCTCGACGTCCAGCCGCTGCTCCTCGCCGAGTTCGTGCGCGAAGCGCTCGACGCCGCGCGCCGCCAGGTTCCGGCCAACATCGACGTGCAGTTCGAGACCGACGAGGGTGGCGTCATCGAGGCCGATCCGCCGGCCGTGAAACAGATCCTGCTGCACCTCGTCACCAATGCCCGGGACGCCATGCCGAAGGGCGGCACCCTGCACGTCGAGGTGCGGCGGGCGCGCCTTGACGCGGCGGATCGTCCCCTGCATGCCTGGGTCGAGCCCGGATCGTACGTGAGCGTCGCGCTGAGCGACACTGGGATAGGGATGGACGCACAGACCGTGGCGCGGGTGTTCGAGCCGTTCTTCACCACCAAGCCCGTGGGAGTGGGCACCGGCCTCGGCATGTCCATGGCCTACGGCCTCGTGAAGCAGCACCGCGGATATCTCCACCTCTACAGCGAGGTGGGGCAGGGGACCACGGTCAAGGTGTATTTCCCCGCTGTGCGCGATCCGATGGTGGACCTCGAGGGCGCCGCGGCCGAAGCCTTGCCCGGCGGGACGGAAACGATCCTGCTGGTGGAGGACGATCCTACGATGCGCGTGGCGGCGCAGCAGCTGTTGTCCAAGGTCGGCTACCGGGTCGTCACCGCGGGGGACGGCCAAAAGGGACTCGACGCGTACCACGCCCACCGCGCCGAGCTGCATCTCGTGATCACGGATGTCGTGATGCCGAAGCTCAGCGGCTTCGAGCTGTACGAGGTGATCCGGCGTGAGTCGCGCGGCATGGCGGTGCTGTTCATGAGCGGCTTTCCGGCTCCCAACTTCCGCAAGACCGTCGGTCAAGATCCCGGCGTCGCGTTCGTCACGAAGCCCTGGACCGCGAGCGAGCTGCTCGCGCAGGTCCGGGTGCTGCTCGAGGCCGCTCAGACTTCTTGAGCCAGGGCGCGGACGCATCCTGGGCGGTGGACGAACGCTCCCTGGCGCTGTTCGTCGAGCAGCTCAAGCAGCCGCCGGCGGAGCGCACCTGGTACGAGCTGCGGCGCGAGGCCGAGCGGATCGCCCTGGTGCCGGGCTTCGACCGCCTCATCACGCTCGACGCCAACGCGATCAAGGAGCTGCTGCGCGACATGGGCGGCCGCGCCATCCTCGCCGACGAGGTGGGTCTCGGCAAGACGATCGAGGCGAGCATCATCTACAAGGAGCTCGCGATCCGCGGGCTCGCCCGGCGCGCCCTGATCCTCACGCCCGCTTCGCTCGTGGGCCAATGGCAGGGGGAGCTCGAGGAGAAGTTCTTCGAGCGCTTCGAGACCCCCGCGGAGCCCGACGACTGGCAGCGCGTCACCAAGGCGATCGTGTCGCACGATCGCGCGCGCTCGCGCCGCCACGCTGAAGAGATTCTGCGGCACCGCTGGGATCTCGTGATCGTGGACGAGGCCCACAAGGTGAAGAGCGAGCGTGGCGCGACCTACCAGTTCATCGAGAAGATCGAGCGTGACTTCATTCTGTTGCTCACCGCCACACCGCTCCAGAACGACCTGCGGGAGCTCTACAACCTCATCACGCTGCTCCGGCCAGGCCAGCTCGGCACCTGGCAGGAGTTCAGGACCCAGCACCTGGTCTCGGGCGACCACCGCCAGCCCAGCGACCCCGAAGGGCTGCGCGCGCTCACGCACGCCGTGATGATCCGCACGCGGCGCTCCAGCGTGGTGGACGACCTGGACCTGCCGCCGCGCCGGCCGCGACACCCCGAGGTGCGCCTGACCCGCGCCGAGGCGGACCTGTACGCACGCACCACCGACTTCCTGCGCCGGCTGTATCGGGAAGGCTTCATCAAGCCGGCCGAGCCGGAAGAAACGGAAGACGGTGCCCCGCGCAAGCGGACCAGGAGGGGGATCCTCCAGCTCGCGCTGATCCACCTGCGCCAGCGGCTGTGCTCCTCCTCGCGGGCGCTGGCCGAATCGCTCGCGCACCTGGCCGAGAGCGAGCACATCAACCCCGCGTACCGCACCATCGCCAAGCAGCTCGCCAAGCGGGCGCAGGGCGTCAAGACGCACGCCATGCTCGACGTACTGACGGGTCTGTTGCGGGAGACCCCTGACCGCCTGGTGGTCTTCAGCGATCACCGCCCTACGATTCAGCTGATCGAAGAGCGCGTGAAGAAGCTCGGGCGCAAGCCGATCGTGTACTGGGGCGCGCACTCGACGGAGGAGCGCGACAAGCGCATCCGCGCCTTTCACGCAGACGAGACGAGCGTGCTGATCGCCACCCGCGCCGGCAGCGAGGGCCGCAACCTCCAGTTCTGCAACGTGCTCGTGAACTACGACCTGCCCTGGAACCCGATGGTGGTGGAGCAGCGCATCGGACGGCTGCACCGCATCGGACAGAAGCGCGAGGTGCACATCGTGAACCTCGCCGCGGCGGGGACGATCGAGTCGTACATCCTCCAGCTGCTCGACCGCAAGATCAAGCTGTTCGAGCTGGTGGTGGGCGAGCTGGACCTGATCCTGGGCGAGTTCGGCGGTGGTCACCAGTTCGAGGGCAGGCTCGCCACCGAGTGGCTCGCCGCCGAGAGCGAAGCGGACTTCGAGCGCCGGGTGGAAACCATCGGCGCCGACATCGAGAAGAGCAGCGCGGCGGGCAAAGAGCTGGAGCAGCTGAACTCGGCTATCGCCCCGGACGACAACGCCATGCGGCTCGAGCGCCGCTTCGACACCTTGTCCGTCCCCGGCCGCCTGCGACTTGGCCTGGGCACGAGCCAGCTCCTCAAGGCAACCGGCTGGGAGGCGAAGCGCCGCCGGCTCGGCGTGCACCTTACGGAGCTGCTCGAAGCGCTCGAGTCGATCGAGCCGATCGGGGGCGTCACCACGCAGCAACCGGCGGGCAGTCACCCCGAATACGGGGAGCTGGTGCGCCTCACCGGCTTGACGAGCGCCGGGCGTGCGGTCACGCTCGTGGCGCAGGTGGACCGCCTTCCCATGGCCCTCGTGGACATCCAGGCGGACGCCGCCACGTGAAGCGCCGCAAGAAACCGCTGCCCAAGCCTCGGCGAAAGGCTCGCCCTCAGCCGCTCCCGCCCCCGCCCCCGCCCCCGGCAGTAGGCGACGCCGATCCTCTCGCCGACACCCGCATCCGGCCGCTCCTCGAGCGCTACTGCAAGCTCGCGGGCGTGAAGCAGACGGCACTCGGCGCCGATCACTCCGAGCTGACGTTGCCCCAGTCCGAGCGCCCGTTCTTCAGGGACCGTGCTGCGGTGCGTGTGGCCTTCTCGCTTGACGCGCTCGAGCGCGACCCCGACGCCGAGATCGCGGTGCTCGGCAGCCCGTTTCTCTCCCAGCTGATCGAGGCGATCCGCGCGCGCGCCGCGCGCCTCTCGCTGGGCCTGATCGCGCCGACTGGCGCGGCCGACGCGGACGCCGTCGAGCTGACGATTCCGGTGCGAGACGGCACGGTCGAGCGGGGCGCAAGCCAGGTGGCCGTGCATCCCGTGGGGCGGCTCGTGGCACGCGTGGTGCTGCGCGCCGGGGCCGGCGTCGAGGAAGCGGTGGTCGAGAGCGACGTCTTCGACCTCTCGGCCGGCGCCAAGGTGGGTGACGAGCTGGCGGGCCTGTTCGGGCAGTTGGAGGCGGGCCGGCTCGAGCCCGCGGGCTCGGGCGTTGCGGCCGACGCGGCTCCCATCCCGGCGCGGGAGCCCGCCGAGTTGCTCCGCCTGCTCGTGAGCCACCTGCGCGACAAGTCGGCGGAGCGGGTCGCGGCGCGCCGCGCGGCGGCGGAGCAAGAGCTGGCGGTCGAGCTGGGAAGGCTGGACCGGTACTTCGAGTCTGTTTTGAAGGAGCAATCCGACCCGGAGGCGATCGGCACGGTCACGGCGCTCGCCGAGCGGCGCCGCGCCGAAGAAGTACGGCGCAGCCAGGGCCGAGTGGCAGCTCGCGTCGGCTCCCCCAAGGCGGCGTCATGCGACGTTCACGGCACAGCGCTCCCTGAGCGGCACTGCCGCCTGGATCATGGCGTGCCCCCATTGCGGCGTCCCGCCCGCCACCCTCGTCATCTGCCGGCGCGACCACTGCGCCTGTGATGCCTGCTCGCACCGCTGCTCGGTGTGCGGCGAAGACTTCTGCGCGGATCACGGGGTGCTCGAGTGTCGGGTGGACGGACAACCGATGTGTGACGAGCACGTCCGCCTCTGCCCTTCGTGCCGGCTGCAGCACTGTACGGCTCACGAGGGGGTCTGTGCGGAGGACGGGCAGACGGCCTGCTCGACGTGCCTGGCGCCGTGCGGCAGCTGTGGCCGGGTCGTGTGCAACCGCCACGCCGAGCTGAGCGACGCGGAGGCGCCCAAGGGCAAGCGCCGGCTGTGTGCCGCGTGTTTGCGGCGTTGCGAAGGCGGAGGCGACGAGCGGGTGGGCGTGGACGAGGTGGCACAATGCGCGAGTTGTGGCAAGACCGTCTGTACCGCCCATCAGGCCGCCTGCGCTGTGGATGGGCAGGTGCACTGCTCCCAGCATCTGCGCCGCACCGCCACGTCGCGCCGCGTGGTGTGCGGGCGGCACCGGGCCACCTGCGCCGAAGAGCCGGCGGTGCTGTTCGCGGCGGACGAGGTCGAGGCGTGTCCGGTGTGCGGCAAGAGCGTGTGCGCGAGCCATCGCGCCACGTGCCCGTACTGCGGCCGGCGCGTATGCACCGCGGACTTGCGTCAGCAGCCGCGGCGCTGCGCCACGTGCGCGCAGTTGGCGAGCGTGAGCGATCCGCCGGAGTCAATCGTGACCGCAGCGCTGGCGGCGACAGGCCGGCGCAGCGCGCCCACGTCGTCGCGCCGCTGGCGCATGGCCCGCGACCGCAGTCACCTGGTGGTGGAGCTTGACCTCGGGTGGAAGCAGAAGGCCGTGTTCACGGTGCGGCACGGGGAGACCGTACCGGACACGGTGGTGAAGCATTCGTTGCTCAAGTCGCTCCGCGCAACGCGAGGGTAGCGACCAAGGAGCTCGAAGCGTCCCTCCTCTAGCCATCTCCCAAAAATTTCACGTCCGGATGCGGCGCGCACGCACCCGGGTCGCAGGCTATGGTGGAAAAACACTCCACCACGGGAGAACCCATGCGACCCACCTCCTGCGCCATCCTGATCGCCGCCGGGTTTGGCTGTGGCTCCGAGCCACAGGCCACGGCACCGCGCGCCGCGCTGATACAGGGTGCACCCACCGCGCGCTACACCGTCGCGTACCTCCCCACGCTCGGCGGCACGCGGAACCGGCCCACCGGCATCAACAGCCAGGGTGTGGTCGCC
>WNGQ01007087.1_pt1 | contig 10798 bp, 14 predicted proteins | sample 5407661 | NCBI WGS metagenome assembly WNGQ01 (sample SAMN13153382, study PRJNA577476) | soil metagenome | isolation source: 60 cm soil or saprolite under Garry oak tree replicate 2 | place: USA:California | collected 2016-06-15
ACACATCCCATTAGCCTTTCCCCATGACTGACAGCGCGGGCCCGGAACCTGCCGCCCAGCCCGAGGCCAGACCCCCGCGCCGCATGATCGTGCGGGCTGTGCTGCGGGCGGCGGGATCCACCATCGCGCTGGTGGCCATCTACTACCTGCTGCCCCTGGACCGCTCCTCAACCTGGGCCGCCGTCACGATGCTGGCAATCGGACTGGTGATACTCAGCGGACTGGTCGCCTTTCAGGCCCGCTCGATTGTCGCCTCACCGTTCCCGGGCCTGCGGGCGGTCGAAGCCCTCGCCACCAGCATTCCGCTGTTCCTGCTGCTGTTCGCCAGCACCTATGTCGTCATGGCCACGATTTCCGCCAGCAACTTCAGCGAGCCGCTGACGCGCACCGACGCGCTGTACTTCGTCGTCACCGTGTTCGCGACGGTCGGGTTCGGCGATATCACCGCCAAAACCGAGGCGGCGCGGCTGGTGGTCACCAGCCAGATGATCGCCGATCTCGTCGTCATCGGCCTCGGGCTTAAGGTCATCGTGGGCGCGGTCAGCCGTGGTCGGCAGCGGCGGCCGACTGGCGCGGGCGCCGCACCGCCCAGCGAGTAGGCCCACCCCGCACGCTGCCTGCCGTGTGTGGCGCATCGCAGGTCAAAGGCGCCTTTTCATGCGAACGATCACGCCCGGGCCGGGCCCATGCGAAAAGCCCGAGGCTAGAGGATGTTGATCGCGCGGGCGATCACGAGCGCGGCCAGGGCGAGCGACGCTGCCGCTTCGACCATCATGAGGGCCTTGGCCCATGGCTTGATCGCTGACGTCTCGGCAGGACTGAAGGCGGTAGAGGTCCAGAACGACAGGGACAGGTAGTCGAGGAACCGCGGCACCCAGCCGGGGGTCACGTACTCCGCGTGCTGCATCTCCGGGAAGACAAACGCCGGTTGCGGTCCGGGTGGTGCGCCCGGGCGGCGGCGCCACCGCGATCCAGGTCCTAGTACCACAACCCGAACGCGATCACGTTCGTAGCCCAGATCACGCCGCCCGCGGCCAGCTCCCCGGCGGGGTTAGTCGCGTAGAGCTTGCTGTTGGTCAAGATGTCCACCACAAGCCGGCCAGCAGGTTCGCCACAGTGATGACCGCGATGACGATGCCCATGAGGACCCGCAGCCAGGTTTTCTGCCGGTCGATGCGGCCCGGGTCCCCGGCGATCAGCACTGCCAGCAGCGCGAGCAGCACGACCGGAATCACCCATACGGGCTGGACCCGGTACCGCGCAGGCAGGGCCACATGCAGGCCGACCACCGCGATGATCGCCACCGCGACCGGCCACCAGTGCTCACCCCGCTCGGCAGCCGGTGCCAGCTCGATCACGGGCCCGCGGGGCGGCTTCCGCTCGGCAGGCATACTCCATGATGACCCCGGCATAGACCTCACCGGCCCCGACAGGGAAACACGCCGAGGTCTCCGCCCTGTCGCTTCACCTGATCCAGGCGGCCCTCGCCTACGTCAACACGATCATGATCCAGATCGTCCTCCGGGACCCCGCCTGGCGGGACCGGCTTACCGACGAGGACCGGCGCGGCCTGTCCGCGCTGTTCTGGAACCACGTCAACCTTTATCTGGACAAGTTGCAGAACTGTTATGGGGCCTGGACCAGCGGTTTCCCGGGCCGACCCGGTCCCGAAGGCTGCTGGCGGTCATCGGAACCTGCCAGCCGATGGCGATCAGGAACTGCCCGGAGACGGGCAACTCGGTCACGGATTGTTACTGAATACCGGTCCCGGCCGCTCCTGATCCGCCGCCATGTGCGCCAGCGGCTGTTCGGTGTTGGGTCACAGGCCGGTGAGGAGGTCATGCAGGTCGGCGGCCAGCCGGTGCACGGTGTGGCCGTGCGCGGGCTTGCCGGATTGGCCGTGGCCGCGCTGATCGTAGGCGATGACCCGGAACTGGCCGGCCAGGCCGTCGACCTGATGCTGCCAGCCTGCCGCGGACTGGCACCAGCCCTGCACCAGGACGAGCGGCTGCCCGTGGCCGGCCTGGGTGTAGCGCAGTTCTGTGCCGTCGCTGGCGCGGGCCGACCCGTTCACCGAGACCCGTCCGGTGCGCTGACGGCTTGCCCGAGACGTACGGCGATGCCCTCGATCAGGCACTGCAGGCCGGATTCGAAGCTGTCCTCGCTAGCCAGGCGCATCCGCGTCTCGATGTCGCGGGCCAGTTCCGGGTCCTCGCGCCGGGCCTGGGCGAGGTAGCGTTCCAGGCGATCCGCCCAGTCCTGCTCGGTGAACCCTGCCCGGCGCCGCAGCTGCTCCCAGGCGGTCTGCCGGTGGGCGAACCCGAACACGTAGTTGTTCACCATCGCCAGCACGCCCACCGCGTGTTCCCGGCCAATGCCCAGGCCAGCCAGGGCGGCGATGCCGAACTCGCCATAACGGCGGGTGTTCGGCCCGATCCCCGGCTGGATGCCGAGCAGCACCAGCCACCGATGCCGCCCGAACAGGGCGTGCGCGAGCCGGGCCAGGGTGCGCAGGTCCGCGCGCCATTCCCCGGATGGCTGCTCCGGCAGCTCCAGCTCACCCATCGCGGCGTCGAACATCAGCTCGTACAGGTCATCCTTGCTCGGCACATGCCAGTACATCGAGGTCGCGCCCGCGCCGAGCCGGGCGGCGATCCGGCGGGTGGACATGCCCTCCAGGCCGCGCTCGTCGGCGAGCTCGATCGCCGCCTGGACGACCTGCTCGCGCGACAGTGCCGGCCGTTTTTCGCGCGCCCCCCGCGCCTGGCGGACCCAGATCAGGTCGAATCCGGGCTCTGCTTTCGGGCCCCCTGTCTGCGGCTCGGGTCCTGGCCCTGCCGTCCCCGCCATAGGACCTCCCCTTCTCGAGCACTGCTCTTGACAGTAGAGCAGTGTCCGACGCATAGTACAAATGAAGTTATCGAGCACTGCTTGATGTTCTTTAGCAGTGCTCTGGCGATCATTGTGCAGGGTGCGGATCAGGCCCTCGGTCAGCCGCGGAGGAGAACCCACATGGCAAGCGGAGACGGCCCGGTGCTGGTGATCGGCGCCACCGGGCAGCAGGGCGGCGCGACCGCGCGCGAACTGCTCCAGCGCGGCTGGGCGGTCCACGCCCTGGTGCGCGACGCCGGCAAGCCAGCCGCCACGTTGCTGCGCGAAGCTGGGGCCAGGCTGGTCACCTGTGACCTCGATGACACGGCGTCTGTCCGGGCGGCGATGAGCGGCGTCCACGGCGTTTTCCTGGTGCTGACCATGATGACCGGCCCGCGGGTCACCCTGGACGGGGTGGCGGCCGAAGAGCGGCGAGGCAAGGCGATGGCCGATGTCGCCGGCCAAACCGGCATCAGGCACCTGGTGTACAGCTCGATCAGCGGCGCGGATCTTCACACCGGCATCCCGCATCTGGAAAGCAAGCGCCGGATCGAGGAGCACATCCAGGCGCTCGCGCTGCCTGCGACGATCCTGCGGCCCGTTTCCTTCATGGACAATTTCACGACCTACAACCGCCCGGTCCTGGCCGACGGTGGGCTCGTGGTCAGCCTCGCGCTGCGGCCCGAGACGCGGCTGCCGATGATCGCCACCCGGGACATCGGCGCTTTCGCCGCGATGGCGTTCGGCCAGCCCCGGCGGTTCCTCGGCCAGCGCATCGAGATCGCCGGGGATGATCTCACCGGCCCGCAGATCGCCGAGACCTTCGGCCGGGCCTGCGGCCTGCCAGCGCGCTACCAGCAGGTGCCCACCGAACAGCTGCGCGCCTTCGACGAGGAAGTGGCCAAAATGTTCGAGTGGCTCGATGGGCGCGGCGCCGGAGGGCCGGACCTCGCCGCGCTGCGCGCCCTTCACCCCGGCCTGATGACGCTGCAGACCTGGCTGCGCGAGACCGGCTGGAATCCGGGTTCACCGAGCGGGGATCCGAGCTCAGCGCGCACTGCTACGGCGCGCCCGGCCGGGGCCCGGTCCTGATGGCCCGCCCGGCGGCCAGGGCGCAGGCGTCAGGCCAGGACAAGGAGGAAACATGACTGACGGACTGGTGCTGCCCCCCGGCTCAGGCCACGAGATCCGATCCGCGGGCATGACCCTCAAGGTCGGCGCCGAGCGGTCCGGGCACTGGTCGATGTTCGAAGCCGCTATCCCGGCCGGATTCGACGTCGGGGCGCACCTGCACGGCGAAGCCGAGGAGCTGTTCTACATCCTCGAGGGCGAGCTTGACCTACTCGCCTTCGAACCGCGCCTCAGGACCGCCGACGGCTGGCGCGCCTGGGAAGCGAAGACCGGCGCCCAGGTGGCCCGCGGTGGTCCGGGAAGCGTCATGTTCGTGCCGCCCCGGTGCCCGCACGCCTTCGCGAACCCCGGGCCCGCCCCAGCCCGAATGCTTTTCCTTGTCGCGCCGGTCGGCCACGAGCATTACCTCAACGAGCTCGCCGCGCTGCTCGCCCGCCAGGGACCACCGGACCAGGCCGCGATCGCGCAGCTACGGGCCCGCCACGACATCCGCCAGCTCACTCCCATGATCCCAGGCCGCCGCCTGCGAGAGGAGAGCAGGCCGGCATGGCCATCGCCAGCGTGACCCGGGTCACCCACTCCACCGTCCTGGCCGATTTCGACGGGACGAAGGTACTCACCGATCCGTGGTTCTCAGAGCGCCCGACCTACCGGCGGGGCGAGCCACTGGCGTTTAACGTCGCGGACCTTCCGCGGCTCGACGCGGTCCTGGTCAGCCATGGCCACTACGACCACTTCGACCTCAAGGCCTTCGCCGGCTACCCCGACAAGGCCGTGGCACTGGTGGTCAAGCGAGGCCTGGCGGACAAAGCCCGCGCGGCCGGGTTCACCAGCATCACCGAGGTCGACCCCTGGGAACAGGTCGAGCTCGGCCCCCTGACGGTCACCGCCGCCCCCGCCAAGCACGGCGTGCCCGAAGTCACCTACATCCTTCAGGCCGCGGGCCGCACGGTGTTCTTCGGCGCGGACAGCCTGCGGATCCCCGAACTGGACGAGGTTGCCAGCCGGTACCCCGATATCGACCTCGCACTGTTGCCGGTCAACGGGCTCAAGATCCGCACGATGCTCAACAAGCAGGTGGTCATGAACGCCATGGAGGCAGCCGACCTGACCAAGACCTTGCACCCTCGCCTGGCCGTTCCGACCCACTACGCCTTCACCGCCGGCCCCGTCGGCGACCGGCTGCTGCTCAAACTCGACCGGAACCCCAACCTTTACCGAGACGCGGTGGGCGACCTCGCACCAGACACCGACGTTCATGTGCTCGAGCCCGGCCAACTCCTGCACATCTAACTGGCCCCCGGGCTTTCGTGCGCCCGCATAGGGTCATGCCTCCCTGGCAGCCGGATATCCGGGCGATGAGGGCGGGCTGCAGGTGACCGCGAGCAGCGCGGCGCCGGCTGCACCGGCGAAGCGCTGAACGGTGCTCATCGCCGATGCACCGACCCCGTCCGCACGCCAGGATCCACGTCACCGGAGAGGCCACGTGGTCGTCCGTCGGGCCGCTCCGATCTATTCGATCTGTGTTCCCTGCTCGCTATAGCCGCAAGCACGGCGAGGCGCGCAGAGTCGGCAGGTAGCGAGCCTGCGAGGTGCCGCAACGTAGATCTGCTCACTTTCTGCGATGGCTGGCGGGCCATCGTCGTGACCACCAACGGGCAGATCCTGATAATCACCGGCAGAAGGCGGCGTCGGTCAGGGTCCGGGTGTGTCCGGTGCAGCGGACACACCGAGTTCCGTGAGGAGTTCGCAGATCCGGCCGGAGATCGCGGTGTGTCGTCCGGCCTCGCGGCGCCAGCCGCGTTCGGCCGCGTCCTGGGCGAGCTCGTGTTCGCGGACCAGCCTATCCTGTAGCCGCGGGACGTACTCGCTGGTGGTGAGGAACTTCGAGCACCGCAGGTAGAGGTCACATTCGCATGGCCCTTCGGCGGGCATGCGCAGGCAGTGGCCCAGCTCGAGCTCGGTCTTGAAGAAGTTGGTCTTCAGCCAGTCCAGGGTGTCTTGCCCCAGCTGGTTCGTCAGCAAAGTCTCGGCAGCTGGGCCGGCCACCCGGCCGCCGGCCGCGATTACCTTCTCGTAGTGCTCCTTGAGCACCGGATCGCTGATGTGGGAGTACGTCGCCGACATCGTCGCGCTGCGATGTCCGAGGATCGCCATGATGGTCTGGATCTGCGCGCCGCCCTCGGCGAGCTGGGTGCCCCGGGTTATCTGTACTTGATTCCTGGATCCCGTTGTTCTGCAGCGTGCCTCGTGGTTGTCGGCTGTGAGGCACGTGGGGGACGTCCCGTGCCGGGTCGGGGGTGTCATGCGGGGGGCCGGTTGCGGTCTTTGATCGCTTTGCGGAGGGTTTCCCGTGCGGCGGTGAGGTCGTCTTCGAGGTCGCGGATGCGACGCTGCGCCTGGTGTGCTTCGGCCGCCCGGGCGTCGCGTTCGGCGGTGAGCTTGCGGGCGAGGGTCTCGAGGTCGGCGACACGGGCGATGAGCGCGGCCGGGTCGGGGCCGTCGATCTCGGCGCCGAGCTGGAGCCGGAGCCGGTCGCGGAGCTTGCCGTGCTCGGTGCGGAGCCGGCGGATCTCCTCCCGGGCGAGGGCCAGGTCGGTGCGCAGGCTGGCCGGGGTGGGCGGTGCGTGGCCGGCTGCCGGGCGGGCGCCGATGGCGGAGGGCCGGGCCTGGCGGTGGCGTGCGGCGTCGAGGTGCTCGCGCAGGCCGTCGGAGTAGACGAGCCAGGTGGAGACCCCGGCGGCCCGGGCGACGGCCGTCGCGGTGACGGGGGTGCCGGCGGCTTCGAGCGTGCCGATGGCTTCGCGGGCACGGGTGCGCTTGGCGGCGCTGTCGGCCGCGCGGGCGGCGCGCAGCGCGTCGGCCCGTCCGGTGACGGCGTTCATGCGGTCTGCCTGGGGATGACCGGGAGCTGCCGGGCGGCGCGGGCGCGGCGCAGGAGCTTGCTGGCGTGCTCGATTTCCTCGCGCTGGTCGGGCGGGAGGGCGTCGAGCCGCTGGCGCATCTGGTCTGCGGCGCCGGCGAAGGCGTCGATCTCGGCGGTGATGTTCGTGGTGACGTAGGCGGCGGCGCCGATCGCGATGGCGGTTTCCCGGTCGGCGCGCAGGCCGGCGATGTGCTGTTCGAGGGCGGGCAGGTAGGACGGGTCGGGCCGGTAGAAACCTTCCCGCAGCCGGCGCACTGGAAGCGGATCGGGCACGAGCCGCCGCCGGCCTTGACGTTGGACGGCTCGGTGCAGTTCCCGAACGGTACTGATACTGAGGCCTTCTCGTAGGCGGCGGGGCTGGTGAACGGGGCCGGGTTTCCCGCGGCGTCCGTGGCGAGTGCCCCGACGGCGCGGATGGCCTGCTGCTTGCGCTTGAGCCCGATCTGGTAGTAGCCCATCGTGGTGGTGACCGAGGCGTGGTCCATGAGCTCTTTGAGCACGTCGACCGGGACACCGGCGTCCGCGTGCCGCTGGGCGTAGGAATGCCTTAGTGCATACGGTGCCATGAGGGTGAGGTCGAACGGGACCGGCGTGCCGTCGGGGCCGGTCAGCTCGGAGCCGATGACGCCGGCCCGGGCGACCCATGTCCTGAACGCGCGGGCCACGGCCGCGGGGGTGATGTGGCCGCGTGCCTGGTTCGCGCGCAGCAGCGGGCTCGGGAACAGCCAGCGGTCCTGGCCGGGCGGGAGGCGGAGCGTGCAGCGGTGCTGCTGCCAGGCCACGATGATCGCGGCGGTGGCGGAGGTGACCGGCAGGCGGCGGCGCATCCGCCCGGCCTTGTGATTGTCGTAGATCAGGTTGTGCTGCCCGTCTATGACCTCGATGCAGCCGGGGCGGAGGGTGACGACCTCGCCGGGGCGCCGGCCGGTGTCGCGCAGGATCTGGTAGATCGCCTGGTGCATCAGCTGCATGCTGGCCGCGGGGATCGCGCCGGCCCGGCCGGCCGGGCCGAGCAGGTCCAGGCGGGCGTCAAGCTGGGCGATCACCATCTCGGGCAGGGCCTTGCCGGTCTCGTCTTCGTCCGGGTCGTCGCGGACCCGGTGCCGGGGTGCGGGACGGAACGGGCCGGGCACCGCTTCCATCAGGCCGCTGGCACGGCCGTGCTCGATGACCTGGCAGAACTGGTAGGTCATCAGGTTGCGGTGCGACGCCGGGTAAAGGGTGCCGCCGGCCCGGTGCTGCGTGGTGATCGCGTCGAGGATGCGGGTGAAGTCGCCGGCACCGAGGCCGGCCGGGTCAGCGTGGCCGGACAGGGCCAGGGCACCCGATGCCGCCTGGCATGCGCGTATCGTCTCCCGCAGCCGCTGCAGGCAGGGGCGGGTGGCCCGGGCCCAGTCCCTGACGATCTCCCGCAGCCAGGCCGGCTCGATGACCCGCAAGTCGATCACGCCGCGGGTGGCCGGCCAGCGGCGGGAGGCGTTGACGCGCAGGTCCAGCAGGGCGACCTGCCAGACGTCGCCGGCGAACGGGTCGGTGCCGCAGTACCGGGCCCAGGCCTGGTCCAGGTGCCGGCGCAGGTCACGGAACAGTCCCCGGGCCGCCGTGTTGTACTGCGTCCCGCCGGACTCGCAGACGGCCAGCTCACTGGCCTCGCGCAGCGAGGCGGCGCCGTCAAGGCGGGCCAGCAGGATCCGGATCTCGGTGGGGTCCAGCGGCGGGGCCGCCTGATCGCGGCGCCGCAGCGCGAACGGCATCTCGGCCTGCAGCAGTTCCGGCAGCCCGGCCAGGGAGAACTGGTGCACTCCGAGGCGGGGCCGCCCGGCGGCTATCCAGGCTGCGAGCTGCTCGCCCGTCAGCACGGAGACGGCGTGCGCGCGAAGCAGCCGCTGGTCATGGAAACGGCACAGCCCGCGACCGGTGACGCTTTCACGGTCACAGCCGGGGACCCGGCATCCGGCGGCCCGCGCGAGCGGCCGGGCCCGGGCGATGAACGCCGCGACGGGTTCGCTGCGGTCCTTGCCCCAGTTGCGCTCGTGCCGGAAGCACAGCCCCGAGCAGTGCCGGTCGCCTTCGCAGCCGGGTACTGTGCAGCGGTCCGGGCGCAGCGGCCTCCTCGCGCGAGCCGGCGGGGCGGCATCGAACTGATCCCAGCCGGTCCCCGCCCCGGCACGGGCCCGGCGGCATCCGTCGCAGCGTCCCGACGGGCGTCGTGTCGCTGTCGGGCACCGCGGTGTCCGGCACGGCCACGCCGCTGTCCGCGGCGATGCCAGGTCCCCGGTGAACAGCAGCAAGCCGCCGTCCCATTCGCCGGGGCGCCAGGCCGCGTCCAGCCCGGCGCGCAGCCATTCCAGCCATCCGCTCGCGCAGGGCTGCTGGCGGGACGCGCCGGCGGGCACCGCCGCCAGCGCTGCCGGGCGGCTCACCGGTACCGCTTCCCCGCGGCGGCCGCCTCGACGGCGCGGCGCTTGTCCTCGTCACGAGCATGCAAGTAGACGGTCGTCGAAGCCAGCGACACGTGACCCAGCAGAGACTGCACCACGTCAATGTCCGTGCCGGCCCGGACCCAGTTCGTGGCCGCGGTATGGCGCAGCATATGCGGGCGGACCGGGAACCCGCACGCGCCGGCCAGCCGGTCGAAGAACCCCTTCGCGGCCCGGTAGGTCATCGCCGCGCCGAGCGGCTCGTGGTAGAGGTTGACCAGCACCATCTCGGTCCCGTCACCGCGGCCGAGCCTGGCCCGCTCGTACTGGTAATCGGCGTAGCTGGCCAGAACCGCGCCGCTGGCCGGGACCGTGCGCGGGAACCGGGACTTCGCCAGGGCCCCGTTCGGGTTGGCCCGGTGCCGCACGTGCACGTGCGCGCCCGCGACGGCGCAGCCCAGGCTGCGGGAGTCAGGCAGCAGGTGCATGCCGCAGCCGCGCAGCCCCAGCGCCTCCCCGATCCGCAGCCCCGTCTCGAGCATCAAGATCACCAGGAAACGGTCCCGGGGCCGGCGGCAGCACGCCACGGCCTGCGCGGACTGCTCACGGGTCAGCGCTTCGGGGAACGCCTCCTGCGTCCGCGCCTTCAGTGCCCGGGCCCGGACCGTGCGGAACTGGCCGTTCACCCCTGCGCCGAACCCCGCAGGGGTGAACCGCAGCCAGCGCGGCTCCGACAGCCGGTCAGCGACCACCTGCCCGATCACCCCGGTCCTGGCGCAGAACCGCAGGAACTCGCATACCGCGGTGAGCGTCGCGTTGACCGTCACGCCCGAGCGCAGCCGCCCGCTGGCCGCTGGAGCGGTTTCGAGAAAATGCTTGAACCGGGCAAGGTCCGCCACGCTCACCGCGGACCACCTGACGCCCTGCCCGGCGCACCAGCCCAGGAACCCCGCCACCCGCCCGGCGTAAGCCCGGATCGTGTGCGGGGAACGGCTCGCCCCGTGCAGGCAGCGCGGGAACTCACTGGCCTCACGGTGCACAACCAGCCCGGGGTCGAGCACCACCCACAGCTCGCTGCCATCACGAGGAGACACCGCCCGCTCGGCCCGGAAGCTCACGCTCATCGACTCAGTCACGTGCCCAACGTAACTGTCGTCACTCAAAGTAACGGATATTTACAAGGCACCGGCGAGTCGCGCTGCCTGACCCACGTCACTCACGCCGAGATAGGAGTACAGATAACGAAGGTGTGCCGGTAGGAGTACGGGACAGCGCGGTCCTTGTCGAATTCGCCGCCGCCGTCCAGCAGCAGCGGCGGGAGCGAGGTGAGCCAGTCGCGGTGCGCGGTGGACAGGGCCGAGACGGTCAGCGGGCGGCGGCCGTCCCGGTTGGCCCAGCCGGTGGGCAGCAGCTTCAGCTCGCTGGCCGGGGTATCGGGGAACCGGTCGCG
>WNGQ01021409.1_pt1 | contig 10797 bp, 12 predicted proteins | sample 5407661 | NCBI WGS metagenome assembly WNGQ01 (sample SAMN13153382, study PRJNA577476) | soil metagenome | isolation source: 60 cm soil or saprolite under Garry oak tree replicate 2 | place: USA:California | collected 2016-06-15
CGGATTCTCGTTCAGCAGCCTGGGCGCGTACCTCCTCGCCGAGCGGTGGGACGGCGTCGGGTGGACGATCCAGTCGACCCCCCTCGTCATCGGGGCCTACGACATGGGTCTGCCCGCCGTGGCTTGCCCATCCAGCTCGACGTGCACCGCCGTCGGCCAGTACACGAACGCCGGCACCGGGCTGACCCTGGCCGAGCAATGGAACGACACGACGGCTCCCGTCGAACCGAGCACCCAGGGCGCAGGGCTGGCCCGTGGGCCAGTTTCCGGATGCGACGGACTCTCTCTGCTGAGCCGGCTGAGCCAGCCTGCACTGCTGGGGCGGCCGTCGAGGGGGGGCGGCCGGCCCGGTATCGATCGCCTGTCGTTCGGCTGCGGCCCTCCTCGTGGGATTCACGGCTTCGTGGTTCGACGCGGCTTCCGATGAGGGCGCAGCGATCGGTGCTTGTGCAGGTCTCGATCCCGTTGACTGTAAAGGCCGGTCGAAAAGGCTAACGGTGACCGGTCGAAAAGGTCAGCACCTGGGGGTGGATGCCAGCGGGTTCGGGGTCCTCCTTCCATGGCTCCTGGATGGCTTGACGTAGCCCTCTCCTCTCCTTCCGCGGGCAGGCCGACGGTTTGGGCCATCGTGATCACCTCAGGAGGACGCTGCCGATGGCCTCTCCCGCACTGAACCAGACACCGTTTCCTTGAGGCCCCGCAGCGATGCCGTCACTCAGGACGAAGCGCCCAGGCCCCGATAGTCGGATCGTCCCGGTCGGGGTGATGCGGCCAATCACCAGTCCATCAGTGGTGAACCACAGGTTCCCGTTCGGTCCAGCCGCGATGCCCCGAGGACCGCCGGTGCCAGATAGCACGGGAAACTCTGTGATCACTCCCGTCGCGGTGATGCGCCCGATCTGGTTCGCGCTCGTTTCGGTGAACCACAGGTTCCCGTCCGATCCGGCGGTGATTGCCCAAGGCTCGGCGTGCGACGTAGGGATCGGGTACTCGCGGATGGCTCCCGTCGTGGTGATGCGCCCGAGCTGATTCGCGCTCGATTCGGTGAACCACAGGTTCCCGTCCGGTCCGGCGACGATGGTCTCCGGCCCGCTGTCCATAGTTGGGATGGAGTATTCGTCGATCGCTCCCGTCGTGGTGATGCGGCCGATCCGGTTGCCGTTGAACTCCGTGAACCACAGGTTCCCGTCGGGTCCCGCGGCGACGCTCCGCGGACCGCCGCCAGAAGGGACGGGGAACTCCGTCAGGGTCCCGCCAGCCGCGATTCGCCCGATCTGGTTCCCGAACGCCTCGGTAAACCACAGGTTCCCGTCGGGGCCGACCGTGATGCTGCCGGGCCCGTCGTCAAGGGTGCTGAAGTAGCTGACCGGGTATTCGGTGAACGTCCCCGTGGGTGTGACGCGCGCAACGTCGCTGTTGCTGGTCCATATGTTGAACTCGGTGAGCCACAGGTTCCCGTCGGGTCCGGCGACGACGCCCATGACCATGCTGAGCTGCGGGGTCAAGAAGACCCTAAAGCTGTGCGCGGTGCCAAGTCGGCTCGAGCCCGCAGCGGAGCCATCACCTCGCGCCGCGGGGGCTGCCATCGCAGGCAGGGTGAATGTGAGCGACGTGGTGACGCAAGCGACCAGGACGATCCCCCTGCGCACTCTCGGAATTCCCCTTCTCCCTCGTCTCACGAACTTGGACCATCGACTTGGAGCGGGGGATTCGGTTGCGGGCACGGCTGGCCACGCAGGGACCTTGGGTTCCATGAGGGCGGTCAGGCAGGCCATGTTCCGTCACCGGCGAAGTCGAGCTCCTGGAATCCGTTGCTCGGGATGGGGCTGTGACGGTTCTCGGTCCCCGTGTCCCAGGCGAAGGTCGATGGCTTGTCCATCAGGCCCTCGTCGACCGACACCGACAGCTGCTGCCCGCTCACGGTGAACGGGACTGGTGTAACGACGGCCTGGCCGCCGGTGAGAAGCGGAGTTCGGTCGAACAGCTCCGCTGAGAACGTCGTGCCGTCCCACAGGACGCACGCGAGGTACTCAAGGGGGTTGGCAGTTCCCGGGGCCAAAGGGTAGCCCTTGGGGTCGGTGGCGGGGTTCGTGTCCATCCCCCAGCACCAGGACATCAAGACCACGGACGAGGGGAGCTGAGGCGCTGCCGGGACCGGGCCGGCCACTTGCTGCACGAACTGGAACGACGTTCCCCGCTTGGAGAGCGACCCGAGGGTGACGTCCTGGTAGCTCGCTGCCTGGGGGTTCGTGTCCCCCACGGGATCGATGATCGTGCTGATCCCACTCGAGGCTCCCGCCGAGGAGGCCCCTGGCCCCAGCGTCCACCCACCGAGCGCGCCCAGCCATACCATCCCCGCGAGGACAAGACCGATCAGCCTGTTCATGCTTCCCTCTCCTCTCGCTCTCCTGGTGGGCATCGAGGTCACCGGGGCATCCCCTCGGTCCCGTGGAATCCGCGGGACCCCAGGGTTTGGAGCCACGCGCCCCTGCACGTGGATGTTCCGGCCAGCTCCTCGGCCGGGCAATGGATCGAGGGATCCATCTCGGATCCAGACGCTGCGTCGGAACGATCGGCGGCAGGGCTAGCCATGGACGGCGTGCAGCATGGGACGCGCACCCTCAGCCACGAGCTCGGGACGAAGGACGAACCCGGCTCGGCGGATCTCCCGCACCGCGTCGATCCGCCGATGCACCTCGAGCTTCTCCAGGATGTTGTGGACGTGGTTCTTCACCGTGGGCAGAGCGAGGAACAGCCGTCTGGCGATCTGCTGGTTCGACAGCCCCTGCCCGACCAGGTTCAGGATCTCCCGTTCACGCATGGTGATGTGCCGGTCGCGTTGCCATGGGGGACGGGGCGTCGACGGGCCGGCCGAGATCCGCCGCAGCAGGATCGCCGCGGCGTGAGGCGAGCAGGCGGCGTCGCCTCGGCCGGCGTCCTCGATCGCCGACAGCAGCTCGTCGAGCGATGCCTCCCGCCCGAGGTAGCCGGCCACGCCCGCCTCGGCCCAAGCGATGATCTCGTGCTCGGCCTCCCCCAGACCGAGAGCGATGACACTCGCGTCCGGGACGAGCGAACGGATCTCGCCGACCCATCGCGGTCCCATGGCGCCCGGAAGGTCGAGCAGCACCACGTCGGGATGGAGGGCCTCGATCGCGGAGGCCGCCTCCAGTGGATGTGCCGCGCTTCCCACAACCTCCACTCGTCCGGACCGCCGGAGCGCCTCCTCCAGCGCGTCCCTGTACGAACGAACCTCGGTGATGATGTACGTCCCGATCATTGCCCCCCCCTTGGTGTGACCTCGGGTACAAGCGAACACCGTACGGGCTGCTCGTACCGTTCAGGGCGGCACGGACGGAGCGTGGACCTTCGGACGGATGCAGCGTGGAGGTCGGCACGAACCGACGGTCAGGCCTGGCACTCGGGATTCGACTCTCCCGACACCGCCGCTGTGTCGCGTCGAAGACACTTCGGTTGAGACGGCCGGTGCCGCGCCCGCACGAATCAGTTCGGCTGAGCGGCAGGGCCTCCCGAACCGGCGATCGTGATGCTGCCGCGGGATAGGCGTAGTGCCCCGCGGCGCTCTTCCTTCTTCAGGACCCGGTTCACGGTGGGGCGGGTCACCCCCGCGAGCCCGGCGAGGTCCTCCTGGGTGAGCGGGACCACGATCTCGCCGTCACCCCGGTCGTACAGCTTCGCCAGGGCGGCCAGGCGCCTCAGCACGCGTGCGTCCGCGGGCACGTAGAGGGCGTCGACGAGCTGATCGGTGAGGTCGAGGACCCGGTCCGCGAGGAACCGGAGGAGGGCGTCGTCCACCGGGGGGACGCGTCGCCTCAGCTCGGTCAGATCATCTACTCTGATCGCGATCGTCTCCGTGGCTTCCAGCGAGACCGCCGAGGTCGTGTGGAACGGATCGGTCACGTGCACGGCGATCAGCCCGGCCGCCTCGCCCGGCCCCAGCACTGCCACGGTGGCCGTCTCTCCGAGCGCCGTCAGGACGCGGATCGCCAGGCGCCCGGATCTGATCAGGTGGATCGTCTCGGCCCGGTCGCCCTCGTGCCAGACCACTTCCCGCCGGGCGAAGCGCCGACGCCTCCCCTTTGCAAGGACCTGCTCGACCTCCTCCTCCGAGAAGCCGCGCAGCAGTCTCCATTCCACGTTCGATCCTCCTCACGTGGATCGAGTCGCAGCGTAGACGAACGTCGCCGGGAAAGGAAGCAGTGCGTGTCACCCGTTCGCCCCTCCGTCCGGTGATCTGTGCGCGGTTTTACCCTCCTTCCGTATCCGAGTGGACGGTCGGGCCGATCCCCGGCGTGGTTGGCTGTGGTCACATGGCCATGATCGACGGGGATAGGCTTGAGACGGACGATGCGCGCGACCGCATAAGCCTTCGGGCCGACGAGAGGAACGAGCAGCGCGAGGTGATCGGGGTCGCGACGGACCTTCATCACCTCGCGCTGCGGTACTGGTCGGAAGAACACCCCGAGGACGCCAAGAGAGTGGCGTCCCAGGCCGTGAGGATCCTCCGCGCTCGGGCGCCCGACTGCGAGGTTCTGCCCGAGATCGTCGCCACGCTGCGCGAACTCGACGAAATCTGAGACGAGCCTCAGTCAGATATCGAATGGGATAAGAGGGATCTTCGCGAACGCCAGGTCGACAGAGGCGGCCCAGGAACGCAGCGAGCGACAGCGAGCGGGGTGTTCCCGAAACCCGCTGACCTGCTTGAACGGGGTGAAGGGCACAGAAAGTCCCGATTCAGCTTCAAGCAGCGCAGCCAATCCAGGCACTCGGCGCGAACGGCCGGGGCGCTTTCGGATCACGACACGGGGTACAGCGCGTTCCCCGTCGTCATCGGACCGGCCACCTAGGAACGTGCTGTAGGTCAGCCCGCTTCCATCCATGTTCAGGTGAGTCACGAACGCATCGTCGGACCCATTGGCGGTCGGATCGAAGGCACCCCGCCGGAGCTTCGGGGTGGGGGCCCGTTCGGGGTGGGTCCCCTCCCCCCGGGCCATCCAGTCCCGGAAGGTCCGAGGGGAGATCCCGGCCGCCTCCGCGGCCACGTGGTCGAAGGCCCCGCCCTGGATGTAGGCCACGATCAGGCCGGCGACCTCGTCGGTCAGGGTGACCGAGCCCGGGGGCCTGCCGCGGCGCCGTGATTGACTGGCGTCTACCGAGTCGCTCGAGCCCTCATTGGATTGGCTGGGCCGAGCAACCGAGTTGTCGGGGCCGATGCCCGACTGCTGAGCACACATCGTGGTCCTCCTGTCGTGGTGCAATCGATTGGGGATTCGATTGCCGACCGGGAGGGCCGGGGCGTCTGGTGCCGCCTGCTTTGGCGGGCATTCGCCCCGGGTGCCGTTCCGGAACCGGCGCGGTGCTGGGGGGTTCCTCGTGAGCACCTGAGCATGTGCTTGTGGAGCCGCGTCGTCAATGCTCACAAGCTAGGCGTTCCACGAGAGCGACAGGCCTCCACCGAGAACGTCAAGCATCACCCGAAACACGACGCGCGGTCAGTGCCCCCGGGCTGAATCGAACACCCGACACACGGTTTAGGAAACCGTGTGTCGCAGGTTCGATTCCTGCCGGGGGCACCTGGTAGAAGCACGTTTCCGCACGTCGGAGGCCATTCTTCCTCCGGAGTCTCGAACCGTGGCGCTCCGTGCCGGGCCGCTTCGTACCGAGAATGCAAGGGGCGGGCAAGGGTCGGAGGAGCGACTTACCAGGTCCGGACGACAAGCGCCGCCCACCCGCGGGGATTACGCTCGGGCCTGTGCGGCCGGAGAGCCACTACGCGCGGCTTGGCGACAGACGTTGGGGTCGGGGCCGCCCGACCTCCTGCTGGCGGCGGGCAGCTTCAGCAACCCGGACATCGAATGGGAGGACCCGACCTTCGTCCGCGTCTCTGCCCGCCTGGCTTCCTTCTGCCGAATGATCCGGTTCGATCGGCGAGGGACGGGTATGTCGGACCCTGTTCCGATGCATGCGCTTCCTCCCTGGGAGTCCTACGTGGAGGAGGCGGTCGCGGTCATGGACCACGCCGGGTCTCGGATCGCCACGGTGATGGCCATCTTCGATGCGGGGCCGATGGGGATGCTGTTCGCGGCGACCAAGCCAGAGCGGACCGCGGGGCTCATCCTGGCGAACACGACGGCCCGGATCCTCCACGCCGCCGACTACCCGCTCGGCATCCTGCCCGAGGTCGCCGATCAATTGATCGAACAGATCGGAGAGATGTGGGGGACAGAGGAGCTGGTGTGGCTCCTCGTTCCCAGCAGGGCTGGCGACGAGCGGTTCCGCCGCTGGCATGCGCGCCTGCAGCGGGGGATGACGAGCCCGGGAGTCCTGAAGGCATACCTGAGGGCCCTGTACGACGTGGATGCCCGACCGGTGCTCCCATCGATCCACGTCCCTACCTTGATCCTGCATCGCAAGGAACTGGCGATGCTTCCCGTCGAGCACGGCCGCTATCTGGCCTCGCACATCGAGGGCGCTCGGCTGGTCGAACTGGATGGCTCGGACCCAGCGCTCATCCATGAGAGCGGTGACCTCTTTGCCGACCTCGTGGAGGAGTTCGTGACCGGCGAACGCCGTGGCGGTCGAGCGGACCGCGTTCTGGCCACGGTGCTGTTCACGGACATCGTGGGATCGACGGCACTTGCGGCCCGGCTTGGCGATGCGCGCTGGCGCGAGGTGCTCGACGCGCACGATGACGTCGCGCGGCGAAGCGTGGAGCGTTTCGGCGGACAGCTGGTCAAGATGACGGGCGACGGGATCATGGCGACGTTCGACGGTCCGGGTCGCGGGATCCGGTGCGCCCTCTCCCTCCGAGACGACCTGCTGGACGTCGGCACGGAAATCCGGGCCGGCCTCCACACGGGTGAGATCGAATTCCGCCACGACGACATCGGCGGCCTCACGGTGCACATTGCGGCGAGGGTCATGGCCGCCGCCGGCCCGGGCGAGGTGCTGGTGTCGAGTGCGGTGAAGGACCTGGTCACCGGATCGGACATCGCGCTGTCGGACAGAGGCGTCCGCCGGCTGAAGGGCGTTGATGGCGAATGGCCGCTCTTCGCCGCCGCGGACGTGCCGGCCACCGTCGGGTAGGGTTCGGCGCACAAGCGAACGAACCTCTCCGTCGAGGGCCTCCCGGGCTCCTCGATAAGCCGATCGTGGCGGTCCTGGCGCGTAGGGGTCAAGAACTCGACCTGAGTCAGCCCATCGCGAGGGGTCCGGGCGCCTATCCCGCTCCCTGCGCGTAGACCTTCACCGTGATCGTCACCGCTCGCACGGGCATGCCCGCAGCCGTGGTGTCCTTCGCCCCCGCGACCGGGCACTGGACTCCCGCCGCCACCGGCCCCGGACCGCCGCAGGGAGGACCGACCGTGGCCTGCAGCGTCCCGATCCCTGAGTGAACCGCTGTGAACTCAAACGGCCAGACCCCCGGCTTGGACATGAGCTCGAGCTGAGGAGGGAGGACCACCAGGTTCCATCGGAGCCCCGGGGGCATGAGCTCCAGCGTGGGGCGGAACACGAGCGTGTCACCCAGGTGCAGCATGGCTTGCTGGCCCTCAGTACTGACCGTGATCGTCTTCGGAGCGAGCGGGTTCGTGGAGCCACCTGCAGCCGACGGCGAGTTGCTTAGTCCGGCACACGCGCTGGCCAGCAGCCCCGAGACGACGATCCCTCCCAGCATCCTTGGTCTGCTCATGCGCGAGCCTCCCTCATGTGGTCGATCCGGCATGTGGTCGATCCGGTCCACCTGGTGGTTGGAGGGGAACACGGATCACGTTGTTCCTCGGATCAGTCAAACACGGGGCGAGTGCCGCGGCCGGCCCCGGCCCCCGATCGTCCGCTCTTCGATCCTCGGGGAACGATCTGGTATGTGGGGCGAGGAATACATCATCCGCCTCGGCGACCCCCGACACGGACTGGCTAGCGTCTAGCTGGTCCCGGCGATTCGAGCCGCTCCCTGGCGGGGGGGCGGCTCTTTCGTTTGTGTCGGAGGGGCGCGGTAGCATCCGGCCCGTGGACATGTCCGACGTACTTCTCATTAGTGGCCTGCCCGGCGCTGGGAAGACGCAGTACACGGATTGGCTCAGCGGCCAAGGCTGGGGCTACCTGCGAAGCGACGAGAGCGCGGACCATCCGGCGCTACTGGCCGCGATCTTCAACGACGACGACGGCCCTCTGCGGGCAGCGGCAGATGGATATCCGACCGGATTCGTCGTCGAGTGGGGCCTCCCCGTTGGCTGCCTGCCTCAACTCAAAGCCATGCTGCGTCGTGCCGACTACGACGCGTGGTACTTCAACGGCAACCCTGACGCTGCATTCGCGGCCTGGCAGCAGCGAAAGGATCGAACGCCCGACGACGAATCGAACTGCCATCGGCAGTTCGCCGACCTAGAGGCGAGCTTTGAGACCCGCCGACCCTCTGCCCCGGCAGACCGCTGCCGGCCGGGAGTAGTCCGTCGCCGGCGCAACTCCACGCAGGATTCGGTTCGCTCGCGGATTGCAAGTGGACTGACGTTTCCGAAGAGTCGGGCGAGCGTCCCTGCGCTTCGACCGAGGCGCACCCGAAGGGATGGTGTTCTCACCCACTGACTCGGGCTAAGAGGTGGAGGAACGAGCATCTGGTGCGGGCTCGCCCGGTGATCCGGGACGCCAAAAGCGTGGAGTGGCCGCGATGACGGATGACGGGTTCATGAGGGGGCGTCCAGAAGGGGCCGTCTCATGGCCACGATGCGATCCATCCTGAATCCCAGAGAGAGCTCGGTCTACCCTTCCCTGAGCAGGAAGGAAGGTGAGCGATGAACGCCGATCCAGACCGCAGGGAAGGTGCAGAGACGCGATTGGGCCGCACCGTTCGAGCCACGATCGCCACCGCGGTGGCGAGGACCTCGCGCCATCGCGAGCACCATCGCACGACGAACTGGCTGCGGGACGTCATCCTCGGCGGGCAGGATGGGCTGGTCAACATCCTGGGGATCATCCTCGGCGTGATCGCCGGGGGCGGCTCGAAGACCGTGCTCCTCGCGGCCGGCTTCGCCGCGGCCATCACCGAGTCGATCTCCATGGGGGCGGTCGGATACACATCCTCCGTTTCCCAGCGTGACTACTACCGGGCCGAACGGGCCCGGGAGGCGACGGAGATCGACACGATGCCCCAGGCAGAGCGCCAGGAGATCCGCGAGATCTACGCGACGAAGGGCTTCAGTGGAGATCTGCTCGAGCGCGTGGTCGACACGATCACAGCGAATCGGGACAGCTGGCTGTCCACGATGATGGACGAGGAGCTCCACCTCCAGCCCGTGCGGTCTGCTGACATCTTCCGGAGCGCCATCGTGATCACCATCGCCACCCTCATCGGACACCTCATCCCGCTGCTTCCGTTCGTCGTGGGCGACTGGCGGAAGAGCGGGGCGAAGATGCTCGCGATCGGCCTGGGCGCAGCTGGGGTCGGCTTTCTGATCGGAAACCTGTTCCACGCGGCCGGAGGGTGAGCAGGCCGGTTCATCACTTGGCTGGCATGAGTCGGCTAGGAACGTGCATGGGATTCCATGGTTCGACGCCTTCAAAGCCTGCGACCATCCGGACGTTTGAGCGGAGGGTGGGCGCCCAGTGGCGGAGGGTTGCGGGACGAGATCGCTTGCAACAGGGACCAACCCGGTGACGGTTGGAGTGCAATCTGATCGCTACGCCGGAAGGTGTTTCTCTGACCAGCGGCGGATCTGATCGAGGGCCGGGAGCAGAGCTCGACCTGCGGCGGTGAGCGCGTAGGTGACCGAGAGGGGCGGTCCCTCGTTCACGGTGCGCGTGACGAGTCCCGCGGAGCCGAGCTCGCTGAGGCGCTCGGAGAGCATCGAGTCGCTGATGCCGTCGACCGCCCGGGCCAGGGCCCGGAAGCCCGCGGTCCCACCGGCCAGGGTTCCCAGCACGACACCGGTCCACCGCTTGCCGAGGAGATCGAAGGCGCGCACGAGCGCCGCGTCCGCGCTGACGCAGGCATCCTCGGATGAGGGGGCCACTCGCCCTTGCCGCGGAGCCGAGGCCTTCACCCACAAACAGTACCACGACCACTATTGAAGCCATAGCCGCTCGCGGAATACGAGTGTGGTGGCTGAGCGTTCTTCCGAGCAACCGGGAAGCGGAAGGGAGCTGAGGGACATGTCCGATCAAACCGGGGGAACCGCGCGAGAGGCCGTGCTCGTGGAGGATGCGCACGTTCGCCCGATGATGGGGTTCGAGGTCCTCGAGCCCGTGCCGACACGGAGCGCGCCGTACGAACGGCTCGATCCGTTCATCCTCCTCCACGAGAGTCGCTTCAAGCTCTCGGAGCTCGCGGACGCCGACACCAAGCATCCCCACCGGGGGTTCGACAACCTCTGGTACATCCTCGAGGGGACGGCCAGCACCGGCCACAGCACGGGGCCGGGCGGGACGATCGAGCGGGCTCGTCTCCCCAAGGGCGCGCTGCTGGCGCTGCGGACCGGACGTGGAGCGTGGCACCCCGAGGGGATCGGAGCGGAGGAGCGCGGGGAGGGCCTGGGCGACACCGAGTGGCGAAGCGTGCTGTTCTGGGTCAACCTCGCCCGCAAGGACAAGGACGTGGATCCGAGCGCGCAGGTGCTGCTGCCGGAAGACGTCCCCGTGCGGAAGGAGGGCGACGCGACCGTACGCATCCTGGTCGGCGAGGGCTCTCCGATCCGGCTCGGGACGTCCGCCATCGTCTACGACGTCGAACTCCCTGCGGGGGGGTCGGTCACGACACCCGTGCCACCCGAGTTCCAGGGCTTC
>WNGQ01015760.1_pt1 | contig 10796 bp, 9 predicted proteins | sample 5407661 | NCBI WGS metagenome assembly WNGQ01 (sample SAMN13153382, study PRJNA577476) | soil metagenome | isolation source: 60 cm soil or saprolite under Garry oak tree replicate 2 | place: USA:California | collected 2016-06-15
CTTCGTCAACAACTCGACCGAGCTGGTCGTGATCGTGACGCCCTATATTGTACGCGCGGTCGCGCAGAAGGACCTGTCGCGGCCGGATGACGGTTTCTCGGCGCCCGCGGACCCGCAGGCCGAACTGATCGGCAACATCAACCGAATCTACGGCGTGCCCGGCAAAACCGAGCCGGCAAAGAACTACCGCGGCACTTACGGCTTCATCACCGACTGAAGCGGAACGGGGACTTCGTTATGACCACAAGACCACCCCAGATTCGCAGACGCGCCATCGGCCTCGGTGGCGCGCTGATCGGTATCGCGCTCGCGCTCGGCGGCTGCCAGCATGACGAAGTGGCCACCGCTTCCATTCCCGACGACTACAAGCAGCGTCATCCGATCGCGATCGAGGAGCAGAACCGCTCGATCGTCGTCTTCGTCGGTCACGCCCGCGGCGGCTTGACCGCAGCCCAGCGCGCCGACGTGATGGGCCTGGCGTCGACCTGGCTGCACGAGGGCACCGGCGCCATCCATATCGACGTGCCGTCCGGAACGCCCAATGCGCGTCCGGTGGCGGAATCGATGCGTGAGATCCAGGCGATGCTGGCAGCAGCGGGCGTTCCGCCGCGCGGCGTCATCGCCCGTCCCTACCAGCCGGAAGACAAGCGCTTCCTGCCGCCGATCCGGATGACCTATTCCAAGATCGCCGCGGTCGCGGGCCCCTGCGGCCTGTGGCCAGAGGACATCGGTCCTTCGATGAAGAACAAGAGCTGGTTCGAGAACAAGGACTATTACAATTTCGGCTGCGCCTATCAGCGCAACCTCGCGGCCATGGTCGACAATCCGTCGGACCTCGAGCAGCCGCGGCCCGAAACACCGGCCTACACGGCGCGGCGCACCGCCGCCTTCGAGAAGTATCGCAAGGGAATTCCGACGGCGGTCACCTATCCCGAGGCCGAACGGGCCAAACTCAGCGATACCGGCAAATGATCAGCTACGCCCGCCAGACTCAAGAAGAGCAGTCGGAGGCCTCTCCGCCGGTCGAGGAGCATATTGCGCCCGCGCCGCGCGTCTCTGTCCAGGCCTTCTGCGAGACCGTGGAGACCGCCGCCGCCGTGCAATCGGCCGGCGAGGATCGCCGTCTCGGCAAGGCCCATCTGAAGATCCAGATGGGCGGCATGGCGGCTGCGATCGAAGCCTACCGCTCGGCGCCGACGCCGAACGTGATCGTGCTCGAGAGCGATGCCCGCAACGACCTGTTGAGCGGTCTCGACCAGCTCGCCACCGTCTGTGACGCCGGCACTCGCGTGGTCGTGATCGGCCGGATCAACGACGTCATGCTCTACCGCGAGCTGGTCCGCCGCGGCGTCAGCGACTACGTGATCGCGCCGGTTGGCGCGATCGACGTCGTGCGCTCGATCTGCAACCTGTTCTCGGCGCCGGAAGCCAAGGCGGTCGGTCGCATCATCGCCGTGGTCGGTGCCAAGGGCGGCGTCGGCGCCTCCACCATTTCCCACAACGTCGCCTGGGCGATCGCGCGGGACCTCGCGATGGACGCGGTGGTTGCCGATCTCGACCTCGCCTTCGGCACCGCCGGTCTCGACTACAACCAGGACCCGCCGCAGGGCATCGCGGACGCCGTGTTCTCGCCCGATCGCGTCGATACCGCCTTCATCGACCGCCTGCTGTCGAAATGCACGGACCACCTCAGCCTGCTGGCAGCACCGGCGACGCTGGACCGGGTCTATGACTTCGGATCCGACGCCTTCGATTCGGTGTTCGACACGCTGCGCGCGACCATGCCCTGCATCGTGCTCGACATCCCCCATCAATGGTCTGGCTGGACCAAGCGCGCCCTGATCGGCGCCGACGACATCCTGATCGTGGCGGCGCCTGATCTCGCCAACCTGCGCAACACCAAGAACCTGTTCGATCTGCTGAAGGCCGCCCGTCCCAACGACCGGCCGCCGCTCTACTGTCTGAACCAGGTCGGCATCCCCAAGCGGCCGGAGATCGCCGCGGCCGAATTCGCCAAGGCGATCGAGAGCCAGCCGGTCGTCTCGATCCCGTTCGAGCCGCAGATCTTCGGCTCGGCGGCCAACAACGGCCAGATGATCGCGGAGATCTCCGCGAACCACAAGTCGATCGACATGTTCCTCCAGATCGCCCAGCGCCTGACCGGCCGCAGCGAGACCAAGAAGCAAAAGTCGTCCCTACTTTCACCCCTGATTGAGAAATTGCGCGGAAAATAAGCCGCCGCATGGAGTCGTTAAGTGTTCGGTAAGCGTAGCGGAACAGACACCGACCCTCGGGCTCCCAGGCCCGGCGCCGTGTCGCCAGAGCCTGCCCCGGCTTCGGCGCCGACGGTGTCGCGCGCGCCACCACCGCCGGTCGTCGCCTCGCCGCCACTCGCCCCGGCGAAGCCTGCGCCGACCATGGAATCCCGCCGCTCCGACAATTACTACGAGGTCAAGGCGACTATTTTCGGTGCGCTGATCGAGGCCATCGACCTCGCCCAGCTCGCCAAGCTGGATTCCGAGTCCGCGCGCGAGGAAATCCGCGACATCGTCAACGAGATCATCGCGATCAAGAACATCGTGATGTCGATCGCAGAGCAGGAAGAGCTGCTCGACGACATCTGCAACGACGTGCTCGGCTATGGCCCGCTCGAGCCGCTGCTGGCGCGCGACGACATCGCCGACATCATGGTGAACGGAGCCGGCACCGTCTTCATCGAAGTCAACGGCAAGATCCAACGCACCGGGATCCGCTTCCGCGACAACCAGCAACTCCTCAACATCTGCCAACGCATCGTCAGCCAGGTCGGCCGGCGCGTCGACGAATCCTCGCCGATCTGCGACGCGCGCCTCGCCGACGGCTCCCGCGTCAACGCCATCGTGCCGCCACTCGCGATCGATGGTCCTGCGCTCACCATCCGCAAATTCAAGAAGGACAAGCTGACGCTGGATCAGCTGGTCAAGTTCGGCGCAATCTCGCCGGAGGGCGCGGAGATCCTCCAGATCATCGGCCGCGTCCGTTGCAACGTGCTGATCTCCGGCGGTACCGGCTCGGGCAAGACCACGCTGCTGAATTGCCTGACCAATTATATCGAGCACGACGAGCGCGTCATCACCTGCGAGGACGCCGCCGAGCTCCAGCTCCAGCAGCCCCACGTGGTGCGGCTCGAAACCCGCCCGCCCAACATCGAGGGCGAAGGCCAGGTCACCATGCGCGAGCTGGTGCGAAACTGCCTGCGTATGCGTCCCGAACGCATCATCGTCGGCGAAGTCCGCGGCCCCGAGGCTTTCGACCTGCTCCAGGCGATGAACACCGGCCACGACGGCTCGATGGGGACGCTGCACGCCAACAATCCCCGCGAAGCACTGTCGCGCTGCGAATCGATGATCACCATGGGCGGCTTTTCCCTGCCCTCGCGCACCATTCGCGAGATGATCTGCGCCTCGATCGACGTCATCGTCCAGGCCGCGCGCCTGCGCGACGGCTCGCGCCGCATCACCCACATCACCGAGGTGATGGGCATGGAAGGCGATACCATCATCACCCAGGACATCTTCCTCTACGACCTGGTCGGCGAGGACGCCAACGGCAAGATCATCGGCAAGCACCGCTCGACCGGCATCGGCCGTCCGAAATTCTGGGAACGCGCGCGCTATTACGGCGACGAGAAACGCCTTGCCGCTGCGCTCGACGCTGCGGAAGTGGCACCGAATACGTGAGCAGGTCGACACAGCCATGAACATGCAGGTCCTCGCCCTCGCCTTCCTCGCCACCGCCGCCGTCGGCGGCATCGCCTGGGTCTTCCTCTATCCGCTGCTGTCCGGCGAGCGGAAGGCCGAGAGTCGCCGCGCCTCGGTCTCGCGCGCCGATGTGCCCGCGGCCAAGCAGGCCGAGAAGAGCCAGCGATCACGCCGTGAGCAGGTCGAGACTACGCTCAAGGATCTCGAGGCGAGGCGGGCGCAGGAGAAGAGCGTTCCGCTCCACGTCCGCCTGTCACAGGCGGGGCTCGACTGGACGCCCCAGAAATTCTGGATCGCGTCCGCTGTCGACGTGATCGTACGCGGTATCAAGGCCGGCCTGCCGCTGTTCGAATCGATCAAGGTGGTCGCCGCCGACGCGCCGGAGCCACTGCGCAGCGAGTTCCTGTCTATCATCGAGACGCAGACGATCGGCATGCCGCTCGGCGAGGCCTGCGCGCGGCTCTATGATCGCATGCCGCTGCCGGAAGCCAACTTCTTCGGCATCGTGGTGTCGATCCAGCAGAAGTCCGGCGGTAACCTGTCCGAAGCGCTCGGCAACCTCTCCAAGGTGCTGCGCGACCGCAAGAAGATGAGGGAAAAGATCCAGGCGATGTCGATGGAGGCCAAGGCCTCGGCCGGCATCATCGGCTCGCTGCCGCCGATCGTGATGTTCCTCGTCTATCTCACGACGCCCGGATATATCTCGCTGCTGTGGACCCATCCCACCGGCCAGCTCATGCTGGTCGGCTGCGTCGTCTGGATGTCGGTCGGCATCATGGTGATGAAGAAGATGATCAACTTCGATTTCTGATGGTGCCGTATGGTCGATTTACTCGTCACGAAGCTGCACGACGTCCACTTCATGACCATGCTGCTGGCGGCCATCGCCGCCAGCGCCACCGTGTATACGCTGGTGATGCCGCTGTTCGCCGGCGAAGGCCTCTCCAAGCGCATGAAGGCGGTGGCGAGCGAGCGTGAGCGCATCCGGCAGCGCGAGCGCGAACGCCTCAACAAGAGCGAGAAGGTCTCGCTGCGCCAGACACCAAAGCAACTCGTCTCCAGGGTCGTCGAGGACTTCAACCTCACCAAATGGCTGGCGCAGGAAGCAGCGCGTGACAAGCTCATCATGGCGGGCTATCGCGGCCATGCGCCTTACATCACGTTCCTGTTCGCCCGCATGGTGGCCCCGCTCGTGCTGTTCGTCGGCTCGATCGTCTACGTGTTCCTGATCGCGCATATGGAGAAGTCGATGCCGATCAAGATCGGCATGTGCGTCGGCGCCGCCTATGCCGGCCTCCAGGCGCCGATGCTGTTCCTCAAGAACAGGATCTCCAAGCGCCAGCTCTCGATCAAGCGCGCCTTTCCCGACGCGCTCGATCTGCTGCTGATCTGCATCGAATCCGGCATGTCGGTGGAAATGGCGTTCCGGAAAGTCGCAACCGAAATCGTGGGCCAGTCGATCGCGCTGTCGGAGGAGTTCACCCTGACCACCGCCGAGCTGTCCTATTTGCAGGACCGCAAGGTGGCCTATGAGAACCTGGCGCGGCGCACCGGGCTCGAAGGCGTCAAATCGGTGTGTCTGGCGCTTCAGCAGGCGGAGCGGTACGGTACTCCGCTCGGCCAATCCTTGCGTGTCATGGCGCAGGAAAACCGCGACATGCGCATGAACGAGGCCGAGAAGAAGGCCGCGGCGCTGCCGCCGAAACTGACGGTGCCGATGATCCTGTTCTTCCTGCCGGTGCTGTTCGTCGTCATTCTCGGGCCGACCGGCATCAAGATCTCCGAGCTGCATTGAGGCAGACGGCGAATCGCGCGCGGTCCGCAGGCGGCTTCAGGATTGGAAGATCGGGTCTGATCAGTCGGGCTGGCTGAGCGAGGCGACCGGCGTCCGCTTCGGCGCACCGCGCGGGGCATCGTTGCGGCTCAGCATTTCCTTGAGATACGCGACATTGGCGGCGGCCTGGTCCGGCGGCAAATCCGCCTTCACGATTGTCTCGGCTTCGGCGAAGCGGCCCTGGAGACCGACCACCAGGCCGAGATTCTGCCGCACCCGGGCGCTTGCGCGCGGGGAGGCGTAGGCCTGCCGCAGCGCATCTTCGGCCTTGGGCAGGTCCCTCGACAGCATGTAGGACAGGCCGAGATTGGAGAGCACGCCGGGATCGCCCGGCGCGATCTTCAGCGCGCTTGCATAATAGGAACGTGCCTCGTCGTGACGGCCCATCTGGTCGAGCGCGGTGCCCTGCACCGAGAGCAGGCGCCAGTCCGGATTGTCGGGCGAATGCGCCTTCGACAGCACGTCGAAAGCCTGCTGAAAATTGCCGTTGTCGGCGAGCGCGCGGCCGTACTGGGCGAGCAGCGGCTTGTTGCCGGGATTGGCGATTGTCGCCTGTTCGAGCACAGCGGCGGCCTGGGCGCGCTGTCCGTTGGCGCGCAAGGCCTGGCCATAGGCCAGTGCCGCGTCGGCATCCTTGGGATTGGCACGGTAGCGCTCGCCATAGACTTCGGCGGCGCGCGCCGGATCGGTCGGGGCGGCTTCCGCCTTCGGCCCGATCGAGCCGGTGACGTCAGAGAGTTTTGACATTGCCGTGCAGCCGCCGAGGCTCACGGCCACCACCGCGATCAGCGAGGCAGACGCAAGGAGCCGGGCAGGACTGAACCGTTGACGCATGACGCTTTGACTCTCGAGCCGATTGATCGAGCCGAACGCGTCAGCAATAGACTGTTAACCCTAATGGCCGGTTAACGCAGGGGTCCGGCTGCCTTACGGCGGCGTCTTCGGCGGCACCTCACCGCCGAGGGCCAGATCGAGGCCGAGCGCACGCGCTTGCTGGTTCAAGTCCCGCAGCAATTGCAGCCTCCGTCGCGCCTGGCCCTGAACATCGACACCCTCGCGCGGCATCCTCGGCCATCTCCGCAGAAGGTCGCGATTGATCAGGCGGTTGGCGCGAAGCTCGTCGAGCTGAACGCGATCGATGCCGAGCACATCGGCGGATTGCCCGATCAATTGACGGAGCAGCGCCCTCATTGCCGCCAGCGCCTCGACGTCAGGATTGGATCCCGACTTCGCGAACTTGCCGTCGAGATCCGCCCAGGCATGGGAGGTGACGAGATAGGTGTAGAGAGTGTCCGCCCAGCTTGGCCCGCCGTCATCGTAGAAGGCGCGGCGCGACAGCAGCCGGCGGGCCAACGCCAGGACCTGGTCCCGCTTCAGCGACGCGCATGAGGCGATCTCGATCACCGACTGGAAGGCGGGATCGCGGGAAAAATCCCGTCCCACCGGAAGCTTGATGAGGCCGTCCGGCAGGTTCGAGTCAAGCGGCCTGAAGCCGCTATTGTTGCGCGGCCGCGAATAGCGGGCGATCGCGAACCGGTACTCCGGTCGACCGGCCTCGGACGTTGGACCGAAATGGATGATGTTGAAGCCGGCATCGTCGCCGGCCTGCCCGGTCGAGGACGGACAGGAGAGCACATAGATCGTGCGCCAGAAATCCTCGCCGCCGCCGCTCCGGGTCGCACGCGGATCGGGGATCGAATAGCGGGCGAGACCCTCGACATGCCGGTGTCCGTGCAGGACCAGATCGACGTTGAGCGAGGTGGCCGCTTCGAGAAATGTCGCCGGCGCGGCGAGATACATCAGCGGCTCATCCGGAACGCCGAGAAACCGCTTTCCCTCGCCGGTCGCCTGCGGCAGCGGATGATGATGCATCGCCAGCACGCGCACCAGGTCTTCCGCCGGCTCGGCATAATCGGCGCGTCCGGCCGAACCAAGGCTGCCCGCGAGCTCAATGCTCAGCCGGGCGGAATCCGCGACCATCGCATTGTAGGCACCCTCATCGATATTGCCGCTGGCAATCGTCGCCAAGCTTGCGCTGTTGGAGTCCAGCAGCACCAGATCGAGCCCGGCCTGGCGGTAGTAGACGCTCTTCGAGGTCCGCGGCAGATGCAGATAGTCGTAGGCGTCATGCCGGCCGCCGCGCTGGCTCGGACGCTTGACGTCGTGATTGCCGGCGACCGCCTGGATGTCGGTGAACAGACCGCTCTGCCGGAAGGACGCGATGACAGCGAGCGCTTCATCGAGCGCGCGCGGCGTCGGATCGTTCACGAGATCGCCTGTGATCAGCAGGATGCGATCGGGCACATCCGCGAAGTCCGCCATCCTGTCGCGGATCGCGGCGCCGAGAGCCTCGACCGTCGCAAACAGCCGTCCTGACCCGTCCAGATGCAGGTCGGATATCTGCGCAATGACGAACGATCTATCCATTTTGCGCCGCTCATTGCGAATGCTGCGTCGCCCAAACGATTGAGAGAAATGCCTTCGACGAAAAGGTTCGGGCCGGTATCAATCCAGATCGGTATCGACCGAGATGCGAGAGCGTGCCTGCGCTCGATACGTGCAGAGACGCACAACACAATCTAAAATATTCTACAATAATGCCACAACCGCAGCGCTAGTAAAGCCCTGCGACAGCGCTGTCGCGAACGGCAGTTCTCACCTCGGATACGAGGGTAGTCCGCGCATGGTTTCGCCGGCCCGGTCAATATTCGATGGCGAGACGCTTGCGGATTTCGTCAATGCGCTTGTCGAGCGCATCGAACCGCGCGTGGATCGAACGGTCGTGGAGGTAAAAGACATAGCCGCCGGCGAGGAACGCGAAGACCCAATGGTGATGCTCGACATAGCCAAAAACCGCCTCGATGGCCTGGCCAATGAATGTGACCACACTCCACACAAATTCCATTGCACTTCCTCCCGGCACGCTTCGTCTTCGGTCACCGGTGTTCTCTGCGCACCTGGCAACCGCTGTCCGGAACCTAGCATGCCACCTCCAAAGCGAGTAGCGGCTCGCTGAACGGTGACCGCAAGCCGATTGCAGCCTTGGCAAAACTCTGCGAAGTCTCCTCCGACCGAATGACCTCCGGACCCGCCAATGCCTTCCGTCTTCGAGACCTCCTCAACCGCCACCCCCATCACTTTCGTCGCCAAATCGAGCTGGGATACGGTGCGCGAGACGCTGCCGCCGGCGCAACGCCAGTTCGCCACCGCGAGCGCCTTTGCCGCCAAGCCGGGCGGCTATCTCGCGCTGCCGGCGCCCGACGGCGCGATCGCGCAGATCCTGTTCGGTCTCGAGGACGACGGCGCCCGATCGCGCGACCCGTTCCGGCCGGGCGCCCTGCCGGGCCTGCTGCCGCCGGGCACCTATCGCTTTGCCAATGCACCGCATGATGCACGACTGGCGGCGCTCGCCTTCGCACTCGGCAGCTATCGCTTCGCCCGTTACCGCAAGACGGACCGCCCGGACGTCCGGCTGGTACCGCCAGACGGCGTCGACGCGGCCGAGATCAGCCGTATGGCGGATGCCGCCATGCTGGCGCGCGACCTCATCAACACGCCGGCCAACGACATGGGACCGGAGGAGCTGGCCGCCGCCGCGCAAGGGCTCGCCGCCGAATTCGGCGCAAGCTTCACTTGCATTATTGGCGAGGATCTGAAGGCCAAAAACTTTCCGCTGATCCATGCGGTCTGCATGGCCTCGGACCGCGCGCCACGGCTGATCGACATCATCTGGGGCGATCCCGGCCACCCCAAGGTGACGCTGGTCGGCAAGGGCGTCTGCTTCGACACCGGCGGGCTCGATTTGAAGCCGTCGAGCGGCATGCTGATCATGAAGAAGGACATGGGCGGTGCCGCCAACGTGCTGGCGCTCGCGCGCATGGTGATGGACGCAAAGCTGAAGGTCCGGCTCCGCGTGCTGATTCCTGCGGTGGAGAATGCGGTCTCCGGCAACGCCTTCCGCCCGCTCGACATCTTCACCTCGCGCAAGGGCATCACCGTCGAGATCGGCAACACCGACGCGGAAGGCCGGCTGGTGCTCGCCGACGCGCTGGCGCTCGCCGACGAGGAGAAGCCGGATCTGCTGATCGACTTGGGCACGCTGACGGGTGCCGCACGCGTCGCGCTGGGGCCGGATTTACCGCCCTTTTACACCAATGATGAGACGCTTGCCGCTGACGTCGCGCGCTGCGCGGTGAAGGAGAACGATCCGTTGTGGCGCATGCCGCTGTGGCCGGCCTACGATGCGTGGCTCGACTCCAAGACGGCCACCATCACCAATGCGCCTTCGGGCGGCTTTGCCGGCTCGATCACCTGCGCGCTGTTCCTGCAGCGCTTCGTCGAGCAGGCGAAGAGCTGGCTGCATGTCGATATCTACGGCTGGACGCCATCGGCGAAGCCGGCGCGGCCCGAGGGCGGCGAATGCCAGGCCGCGCGCGCCATCTACACATTGCTGAGCGAGCGCTATGCATGATCCGCGGCTGACACCGGCGCGGGGCGACCTCGCCGCGAAATATCTCGAAGGCAAGGTGCAAGCGGATCGCTTCGTCGCCGGCGAGGAATTCGAGGTGGTCGAGCCGATCGCGCCGGTGCGCGAGCAGCCCTCGTCGAATGCGATGCTGATGACAGAAGCGCTGCGCGGTGAGCGGGTCACGGTCTACGACCGCAACGGCGAAGGCTGGGCCTGGGGCCAGCTTGCCGGCGATGGCTATGTCGGCTGGCTTCCTGATGCCGCGCTCGTGAAGCCCTCGGCCGCGCCGACACACAAGGTGAGCGCGCTCCGAACGTTTGCCTTCCCCGGTCCTTCGATCAAGCTGCCACCCGCCGATACGCTTGTGCTGGGATCGAAGCTCGCAGTGGCGCGCGAGGACGGCAGTTTTGCGGTGACGCGCGACGGGACATATCTGCCCAAGGCGCATCTCGCGCTGCTCGATCATCGCGAGCCGGACTTCGTCGCGGTCGCCGAGCGCTTCGTCGGCACGCCCTATCTCTGGGGCGGCAAGAGCAGCCTCGGCATCGATTGCTCGGGTCTGGTTCAGGTCTCGCTGACGGCCGCAGGCATCGGCTGCCCGCGCGACAGCGACATGCAGCAGGCGGGGCTCGGCCGCGCGCTGGAGCCGCAGGAGCGGAGCAAGCTACAGCGCGGCGACCTGATATTCTGGAAGGGCCATGTCGCGATCGTCCGCGACGCCAGCACGATGGTTCATGCCAATGCGCATCACATG
>WNGQ01020042.1_pt1 | contig 10796 bp, 12 predicted proteins | sample 5407661 | NCBI WGS metagenome assembly WNGQ01 (sample SAMN13153382, study PRJNA577476) | soil metagenome | isolation source: 60 cm soil or saprolite under Garry oak tree replicate 2 | place: USA:California | collected 2016-06-15
GAGCGGATTTTTGAGCATCTGCAGCGAAGTGATGGCGCCTCCGAAAAGGTCGGTGACGACGAAGAACACCGATGCGACAATGAGATCACCGATCGCGCTACCCGCAATGATCGCGGACGCCATTGCTCGCCGTTGCTGGATGCGAAGATGCAGACACCAAACGGCAACCGGACCGGCTGGGAACCCAATGGCGGCGCCGGCGACAAATCCCAACAGGCCGCTGCGCAGGCTCCCTAGCCCGATTGCATCAATCAAATAGGGAATGGTTCCGATTGCGCAGGATGCCGCCAACGTCGCAACCATTCCAAGCCCGAAGCGGAACATGGCGATGGCGGCGACGACGGCGATTGCCAGCGCCCATGGATCGGCGCTGGCGAAATTCGGAACGCTGAAATCGAGCCCAAAGCCGCTGATCGGCTCGGACTCCGTGAATATCGTGCGCGTGCCGAACCTAATCGCAAAGGTAAGGACGACGCCAAGGACGCCGCCCGTGACGGCGCTCAACGTCGTGTTGATGACCTTGTTGTCGCGAAATCTTTCGATGAACGGGCCAACAAGAGAAATCCACAAGAACGGCGGGATGGAAATGACCCATACGCTGAGGAGCCCGCCCAAGGTCCCTGCCGCGAGCGGTGGCAGCATGCCGGGATTGCGATATGCCGCCAGGAAGCCGACGAACTGCTGGAACAGGATGACAGGCCCCGGCGCCAGCTCGGCGAGCGCAAGACCGTCCAGCGCCTGGTTGCGCGTGAGCCAACCGTATGGCTCTACCGCATGGAGCGCGACATAGCTGTTGACGGCGTAGGGGCCGCCCAAGGACAGCGCCGCCATCTTGCTGAACAAGATTGCGATCTGGCTGAAGACATTGTCGAGGCCGAGCGCAGCGACTAGCACGCCGACAGGAACAAACCAAAGTGCGAGCCAGAAAGCGCAAATGCGAAGGAGGCGGCCCGCGGTTGGTCGGGTCTGATCCGGCAAATCGTCTTGACGGATGTCTTCAGCGGCCGGCCCCATGAACGCGCCGTAGACGTCTTGAGCCTGCGCCGCGCTAGGAAATGCCGAAGACCCCACAAGCGCAGCGCAGAAGCCGATCATGGCGGCGCCAATGACGACGAGCACGAAGGACAGATTGAAGAAAAAAGTTCCGACAAATGCCAAACCGGCGAGCGCAACCATCAGTCGGGTTCGCAACACCTGCCTTCCCACGCGAACCGTCGCTTCGAGCACGATGACCAGGATGGCTGGCTTGAGTCCGTAAAGAAGCACCTCGCCGATCGTGGAATCACCGCCGCTGACATATCCATAGCTCAGCGCCATCATGCAGATCATGGGTGGCAGGATGACGAGTCCGCCTGCAAGCATGCCGCCGAGCGTGCCGCGCATGGTCCAACCGACATAGGCCGCGAGCAGCTGCGCATCGGGTCCCGGAAGCGCCAGGCAATAGTTCAAGGCATTGAGAAACCTGTCTCGGGAGATCCAGCGCCTTTCCTCGACGAGGATGCGGTACATGGCGGCGAGCTGCACGGCGGGACTTCCGAAGCTCAGCAAGGCAATGCGCGGCCAAACGCTCAGCGCCTGGCGCAAGGTCGCCCCATCGGCTCGGCTGACGGCAACGTTTTCGGCGGCTGTTTGCAGGGAGTGTCCTTCGCAGTCACTTGCGGGCGGTGACCGGCGCAGCGAGAAGCCCTCCGGCAGCGGTCCGGATACGCAAGGAGGAAGTTTGGGCATCCCTCACCACGTGCAACCGCCCGGCGCCGTTGCGCCTAGAACTTTCGCCAAGGACCTGCAATTGAAGCATGATCGTCTCCGCGCGAGTCGAGAGGCATCAACAAAGCGTGGATGCAGTGATAGCACAGCTAATGCGGAGCCGGTATCCTCACGCAATTGAATGTGCTTGCATCCGCCCCCGGTGGATTCGCAGCGCTCGCGACCTCGAGCGCAAGCACAGATCTACTCGGATGGAGAACAGATGCCACAAATTTCACACGCGTGCGTCATTGCTCTCTTGTCGTGCGCGGCCGGCACCGCAGTGGCGGCTAGCAGGCCGCCGTGGCCCCCGACACTGCCGGTCTATGACCACATCGTTATTGTGGTCGAGGAGAACAAGGATTTTGAACAAATCCTCGGGGTCAAGTTTGACGCGCCGTATATCAGAAAATTGGCGGCTGAAGGCGCCATATTCGAGCGCATGTTCGCCGAGGAGCACTATAGTCAAGGCAACTATTTCTGGCTGTTCTCAGGCAGCAACCAGAATGTCGGCTTTCGCGATCAGGTGCCGAGCAAGGCCAACCACCCCGACTACCCGTTCAAGGCCAGCAGCCTCGGCGAGCAACTGATCGCCAAACGCCTCTCGTTCAAGGGATATTCGGAAAGCCTACCCGGCATCGGCTCGACGGTCGATTTCGATCCGCCGAACTGCCGCGCGGACCAATGTGTTTACGCCCGCAAGCATGTGCCCTGGATCAGCTTCGCGAACGTTTCCAACGGAACGACGATCGACACCTCGTCCAATCTGCGGTTTGCGGACTTTCCCGGCGACTACGCCACGCTGCCGACCGTCGCCTTCGTCATCCCGAACTTGAATCACGACATGCACAACGGCAAACCGGCTCAGAGCATCCCGGCCGGCGACGCCTGGCTCCAACAGAACCTCGACGGCTATTACCAGTGGGCGAAGACTCACAACAGTCTTCTGATCGTTACTTTTGACGAGAACGATGACCAGGGAGGTTATTACGGATTGACCAATCCGCTGATCGGACCAAACCCGAGATATTCGCCGAGCTACAACCGGCTGTTACGCGATATTCAGAATCGGATCGTCACAATCTTCGCCGGAGCACATATCAAGCCAGGCTCATATGCCGAGGGCAAAGGCATCACCCACGTGAACATCCTGCGCACAATCGAAGCGATGTATGGGCTGCCCAAGTCGGGCGCGCAACAGCCTAATGCGGCGGGCGGCGGCATCGCCGATGAGACCATCATCACGGACATCTTCGAGTCTGTCCGTTGAGGATGTTCAGCGTGGCGCGCGTGAACGGAGGTTCGTCGTGACGTTCGGATCTTTGGTTAGCCGGCTCGGCGTGCCGATCATCGCTTTGTCTCTCACCTTCGCGCCGCCGTTTGCGGCTGCGCACGCGGCCGAGAACGCTCGCAAGGTGACCGTGGTGTCATTCGGACTGTACGGCGATCAAGGCGTTTTCCGCAGCGAGGCCACCGGCGCGGCACAGGTCGTGGCGAGCCGATTCGGGGGCGGCCCGGTTGTCGTAAGATTCAATACCAAGACGGGCGGGGATGCGACCGTCGAAACGCTTGCAGCAACATTGCAAGCGGAGGCAAAAAAGATGAATGGCGAGAGCGACATTCTGTTTGTCATCCTCACGTCGCACGGCTCGCCCGACGGCCTCGCCGTCACCGCGGGGCGGCGTCTGACTGAAACGCTCAAGCCATCCAGACTTGCCGAGATGCTCGAGCGAACCGGCGTGCGACACAATGTCGTGATCATTTCGGCTTGCTATTCTGGCGTCTTCATACCTCCCCTCGTCAATGCTGATACGCTCGTGATCACCGCGGCGGACGCCAACCATGCATCGTTCGGATGTCAGGACAAAGCCAAGTGGACCTATTTCGGGGACGCCTTTTTCAATGTTGCGCTGCGTCGGGCCACGACTCTGAAAGACGCCTTTCTTGTTGCGCGCTCGCTGGTCTTGAAGCGAGAACTGCGCCAGGGCTTTGAGCCGTCGCACCCGCAAATGGCAGGAGGCGCAAACGTGGAGCCCCTGCTCGTCGCCCGTCCGTGACGCCCAGAATTTCGATCTCGTGAGCGCCGCGGTGCCTGCAAGCGCTATCGCAATTGCAAGCTTGCCGCTCAATTGCTCTCGAGTTTGATACCGCCCGTGCGGATCACCTCGCCCCAGCGCTTGCTCTCGGCGGCTATCAATGCGGCGAACTCCTCCGGGCTTCCGAGCGGCAGCTGCAGCCCCTGCTTGCTCAGGCGCTCACGCACCTCCGGCACCTCGAACGCCTTGCGGGTCTCGGCGTTGAGCCAATCGACGGTCGCGCGCGGCGTGCTGGCGGGTGCCATGAGCCCGAACCAGGCTCCGCCTTCCAGCGCGGTGAAGCCGACTTCCGCCGAGGTCGGGACATCTGCTTGAACTGCTCACCGATGAGATGGCCGCTCGCGCCGATACCTTGCGTGGCATTTGTCAGACGGTTGATCTTGCCATAGGCGACGAGTTCCCGCATCGATGTCGCCGGCAACGCCGACTTGACGATGGCCACATTAGGTGCCGCCAACATCAGCGCAATCGGCGCCAAGTCTTTCTCGGGATCGTAGCCGATCTTGGTGATATGCGGCAGGATTGCAAGCGTCGAATGATTGCCCATGATCAGGGTGTACGCCAAGGCGGTTTTCAACGATTGCCGGGTGCCCGTTTTCGCTGAGCCTTTGCGCGAGGATGCGGGCGGCAAGATCGCCGAGACCGCCCGCCGGTACACCCACGACGATCTTGATCGGCTGCGACGGCGCAAGCTGTGCGTGCACCGGCATGGCTGCGAAATCGATGCAGATTACGAACAGCGCGGCGCTGAGGCCGCGTCGCCTAAGCCAAGCAATCCCGATCATCCTGTTTGCTCCATGTACTGATGCGCGGTTGGGGCAACCCTTCGTTCGCGTCAGCCCTATCAATGGTCAGGACGGACCACGATATTGATGAATCCACCCGGGCGCGTCTGCACCTCGGCCAGCGCGTCATTGACCTTCGCAAGAGGATAGGCGTGCGTGACCAGCTTGGTCAGATCAAGCATACCAAGCTTCGCCATCTCGGCCATCGACTGGCCCTCGCCCGTCGTGAACCAGTTCGAGCCGCGGAATTGCAGACGAGCGGTCATAAAACGGATCGGTTGGATTGCGAGCGGCTCCGTCAAGGCGCCGATATTGACTGCGATTGCGCCACGCTTGAGCAGGCGCCAGCGCCCTCAATTGCGCAAGCACGTCACGATTGCGGCCAAGGCCGAGAATGCGCGTCGCCCCCATTGCAAGGGCGAGTAATGTCGCGCCCACTCCCAGCGTGCCGGTAATTCCGTTGATCGCGACCCAGCTGCCGCCGCGCACCTGGCCGAGACGCAGCGCAGCGTACGACGTGCCGAGATAGCCGAAGCGCGCGGCTTGCTCGAATGTCACCTGCGGCGGCAAGTGCACCAGCCGTTGCGGTGACGCAGTGATGTACTCCGAAAAACCGCCGAACGGATAATCCAAGAGCTGGCGCGTGGAGTGAGGAAAAAAGCCGAAATAGCCCTGGAAGGCGGCAGCGCTGCAGAGCATCGGCTCGCCCGCGCGGCAATACGGACACGTGCCGCAGGAGAGCCACGGATTGACGTAAACACGATCGCCCACGGCCACGTCGGTGACCTCACTTCCGACCTTCGCGATGACGCCGGCAGCATCGAGCCCAACGCTCGCGGGAAGCGGCGGCAGGTGATTCCACAGCCGGCCGCTGAAAATCGCGTTCATGTTGGGAATGATGCCGCATGCCTTCACCCGAACCAGCACATCGCGCGGGCGCGGCTCCGGAATTTCCACCGTATCGATCCGCAACGGCTGCCCAGGCTCATGAAGGCGCGCGGAGCGCATGGAAGCAGCCATCGACGTCCTCCTGTCCCCCGCCGGAAATTAGATCGGCTGACGGTCAAAAGGACAGAGGAATATTCCGTCGACCATCGGGCTACTTTTCCCAAAGCGCTATCTGTCACGCGTTGCGCCGATCTGATAGGAGATGAGTTCGTACGGTCTTGAGCGACGCGAGACTGGCAACAGGTGCGCGTGCAGGAGCGACTGGATTGGCTCCACGCCTATGATGCGCCGTCGGCTGAGGTTTGATCGCTCCGGTTGACCCATCGTCGGATGCTTCGGCATCGTCGCCATTGCAAACGGCTATGGTGGGTGGCGACTCTCAGTGTTTAGCTGAGCTACTGTGATTTATCTCACGTCGTATCGCCACTGAATGCACCATGATGGAAAGGCCGCCAGCAGGGTCAGGCACGGCCTTCGCTCAGGGATTTGATGTCGGCGACTCAGGAATGGGAGAGACGAGATGGCAAGGAAGCGATCCAAACGCGCGGCGAAGACGTCGGCCGCGAAAAGCAAGCGCAGAGGCAAGGCGCGCGCGGCACCAACGGAAGCCAAGCCGAAGGGCGTGATCAACGCTTGGGAGCAGGATCCCGGCGACGGTGCTCAGCCGAGCGGGGGCCAAGTCATCCAAAGGCCGGTCCCCGTGCTGAGGGAGCAGCCCTTCTCGATCCGAATTGTCCACCCGGCCTCTGCTCCCGAGGCCAAGCCTCATTCGCCCGGAACTGCAGATTTTCGCTACTGGACCGCCGCCGAAGCCTTGCGCCGCGGCGCCGATTTCTGGGGAGCATTGCTGCCGGGAACCTCCTGGGAAGTAGGCTCCATACTGCCCGTGGATCTCGATTTCGGCATCGACCTCAACGCCTTTTACGACCGCCAGGGCTTGAAGTTCTTCCATGGTTCGGCCGCGGGAAGAACGGTCTTTTCCGGTGAGAGCCCGGACGTCGTATGCCACGAGCTCGGGCATGCAATTCTCGATTCCCTCAAGCCGCAATTGTTCGACGCCGCGAGCATCGAGGTTGCCGCCTTCCACGAATCGTTCGGCGACATGAGCGCGATTCTATCGGCGCTTCAGCTGCCGAGCCTACGCGAGGGAGTACTGGCGGAGACCGGCGGTGTCCTTCGCCGCGCTTCGCGGCTGTCACGGTTGGCGGAACAGCTCGGCTGGGCCATCCGGCAATCGGTTCCTTCCGCGGTCGAGGCCGACTGCTTGCGCAATGCCGTGAATACTTTCTTCTACCGGGATCCCGACACGCTTCCGACCATGGCCCCGGCGACGGCGCTGAGTTCGGAGCCGCACTCCTTCTCGCGCGTCTTCACCGGCGCGTTCTTCGAAGGACTGGCCGGCATGCTGGCCATGAAGGGTACGAAGAACGAGGCCGCGCTGCTGGAAGTCAGCCAAGACATCGGTGTGATCCTGGTCGAAGGCATACGCGCAGCGTCCGTTGTTCCAACTTTTTTCAGCCAGGTTGCCGCGACCATGCTCGGTGTCGCCGCCACCCGATTCTCGGCTCAAGGCCATGAAGTGCCGCTCCGAAGCGGGTTCGTCCGCCACGGTATCCTGGCGCCATCGATGGCAGTGGCTGCGACGCATGCGCCAGTGCGCGCGGCGGCCGTCGCCGCAAGCACGGAATCGGCGACGCTACCAAGGCTGCAACTTTCCGTGGCCGAGTATGGCCTTGGTGTCCCTTCCATCGTGGTCTACGCGGCGGCCGAGCCGAAGCGCCTGCAGGCTGCCGGCGCGGCGCTGGCCGTCGGACCGGCGCCGTCGCCGGGCCAGGATCAGGCCGCCAAATCCTTCTTCGAAGATCTGCTGCGACGGGGGCGACTCAAGGTTGCCCGAGCCGGCAAGCCGGCGGCCGAAGTCGTACGCTCTTCCGCGCCGCTCACCCACGAAACCTATACCCACGAATTGCGGCGCGAAGGACGGCAGATGGTGCTGCGCCGGGTTCGCATCGACTGCGGGAGCTGGCACCGTTGAGAACGCACCCTTGGGGCCTATATGATGCGCGAGGGGAACTCGGGGGCCAAAAAATGGCTGGCCAATGCCGCGCATCAAGGAAAAGGCGCTGAAGACGGAGCTTGCCAAACACGGCTTCGAGTCGGTCGCGGTCAAGCGTGAATTACCCGCTGGACGCGTCGAGGTCGAAGCCAACAAGCTCCACCCCGTGCATGTCGAGGGAGGCGAATCGATCTATGCCCCCATTCCGGTGTCGCTATCCGTCGAGCTTGACGCGCGCGGCCGTGTCAAGTCGATCGACGGCGGCACGCCCGATGCGGCGGCGGTCGCGGATGCCACGCGCTATGTCAAGACGCTGCGCGACAGCGGGCAGCTGGCCGCTGCTGGAGAACAGCAGCCGGCCTCCGCAGTAACTCACCGGATCGAGCGTGACGAGCAAGGCCGGCAAGTCTTGCGGCGCAGACGCTTCTCGATCAGCTAGGGCGTGAACGCACAAGCGCGCAGCCATAGCCAGATGTAAGGGAGCGCGGGCATGGCTACCGTTGGGAGCGGCACATACACCTACGAACCAGTGGAGAACTGGGCAAAACTCCCGCCCGGCTGGTCATTCAAGGAAATCGGCGGCGTCGGCGTGGACCGGCACGACAACGTCTTTGTCTTCAATCGCGGCGAGCATCCGATGATCGTGTTCGACTGCGACGGCAATTTCCTGCGCTCATTTGGAGAAGGTATGTTTCCCCGTGCCCACGGCGTCTTCATGGCGCCCGACGACACGATCTGGCTCACCGACGATGGCGACCACACCGTCCGCCAGTGCACGCTGGAAGGAAAGGTGCTGCTGACGCTGGGCATTTCCGGCAAGCCGGCACCCTTCATGAGCGGGGAGCCGTTTCATCGCTGCACCCACACCGCAATGTCTCCGCAGGGCGACATCTATGTGTCCGACGGCTATGGCAATTCGCGCGTGCACAAATACGCGCCGAACGGCAAGCTGCTCCTCTCCTGGGGCGGGCCTGGCACCGATCCGGGCGAGTTCAACATCGCGCACAACATCACCTGCGATGCCGATGGCTGGGTGTATGTGGCCGACCGCGAGAACCATCGCGTGCAGGTGTTCGACGGCAACGGCAAGTACGAGACGCAGTGGAACAACCTGCACCGTCCGTGCGGCCTGTTCATGCCACCCGGCAAGTGCCCGGTCTGCTACATCGGCGAACTCGGCGCCGTGCAACCGGTGAGCCGCAATGTGCCGAACCTTGGCCCGCGGGTCACCATTGTCGACAACACAGGGAAGCGCATTTCCCGACTAGGCGGGCTTGGCCCGGGCCTTGGTCTAACCGAGTTCTTGGCGCCGCATGGGCTTGCGGTGGACAGCCACGGCGACCTCTATGTCGGCGAGGTGTCGTGGACCAACTGGCCGCAAACTTTCAGAGACAAGCCACGGCCGGATAATCTGCGCTCGCTGCACAAGTTCCGGAAGGTGGTATAGGAGTGAATGCGCCAGTCTACCCTCGGGTCGCGCTGCGACGAGACAGGCGACATATCGTTCGAGTTCGATATCTTCCACGAATTTCCGCGCCGCAACCTGACTGGTGACGGACACGCGCACCGCGTCGAAATACACATGCCGCGTCACCGGGGACCTCGCCGAATCCGCGTTCGCGATATTGGCGAGGACAGCAAAACGCTTGGCGGCCGGCAGCAATTCGTGCAGTTCGACCCATTTCGACCCGAGGTCGAGGCTCTTCGTGCTAATGCCTGTGACGTTGCAACCCGGATTACCCGCTGACTGATCCCTGCCCATTCGATATCCTGCAAAGCGGCCCTGGCTGGAGGGGATCGAATGCAATTCGATGAATTGAGACGCCGCGCGTTCATCATGCTCCTCGGTGGCGCGGCGGCGTGGCCGCTCGCGGCGCGCGCGCAGACCATAAAGTGTCGCGGCTGACAACAGCTAAGGCCAGCAATGACCTGTGTCGAGGCGGGTCGCCTAACGCCATGAATTTCACTGAGTGAGATAGGCCATCACTACCATCAAAATCCCAAGGGAGAGCAGTATCCCCAGCCCGAGCGGTGCGCCGAACAGCAAACTGGTATCCATTTGATTCCTTCCCGTTGGTGCGCGCGCCTTGGACAATCTCAGGGGGCGTGCGCGTGTCTTATGCGATTGGAAAACGTCGCGATTGCGACCCGCGGGGATGCAATTTCGCCCAAGTTAAACCCGCCAACTGAGGCTGCCTTATCGTAGCGGCATTGGGCGCTACGCAGATTTGAGCACCGTCGCTACGATGCCCTCTTTGGGTTCACCTACGCGGATACCGAGCGAATTTGGTGGGCGCTACCACGCTCTCGGGCGGCTCCATGATGATGATCGGGCATGATCACCTTGGGCTTGCTCGCGGTGCCGGAGCGTGCATTCCCGCCGAAAGCGCTTGCGTCGAATGACCGTCAACCCGGCGGAGAGAACGATCCAGGCACATTGCATCGGCCGCTCTTCGCGAACTGCTAACCGGTTGTAAAATCGTTCCGTTACCTCCTGACTGATCCTCACCAATTCGATATCCTGCAATCCGCTCCTGGCTGGCAGGGATCGAATGCGAATCGTCAATTGCCCCCGGCCAGTCCCAAAAACGCCCACATTGCTGGATGGAGTTGAGCGCGCGGGGAATACAGACATTTCAAAACACGGAAACGCGCTCTTCCGCGAGTGCTGGACTCGAGCCTACGAGTTACAGCGTCACCAAGATGGGGCACCATGACTAAGCGGAATAGAGTCTTCTTTGAAGAAGGCACGTTGGAGGCTATGGCTCGTCTCCGGCGACAAGACGACGAGTTCTGCCGAAGGCTACGAATAGCTGTTGAGATGGGTAAAGAATTCTGCCCGACCAGTGTTAACACGGAGCCATGCACCAACCGTCCTATCTTGAATTACACGCGGCCAGATTGATCCGCTGCTACAGCTCCTCCTGCGCCGGATGGCCGAACCCGCTGGATTAAGCCGGCTTTTGGAGGTGTTGCGGACATAGACCAACGATGGGCCAGATCACTTCTAACGCGATTGACCCGAAGCTGCCCTTGGTGGCTCAAAAATTCCGCATCACAGCTTGACTTGGGCCCCCGTTTCGGTGGTCGCTATTTCCTGCTCTGATGGCTTGAGTTGAACGCCCGCATTTGGCGTGGTTCTCAGCCTCGGGGGAGGCAATGAAA
>WNGQ01024229.1_pt1 | contig 10796 bp, 9 predicted proteins | sample 5407661 | NCBI WGS metagenome assembly WNGQ01 (sample SAMN13153382, study PRJNA577476) | soil metagenome | isolation source: 60 cm soil or saprolite under Garry oak tree replicate 2 | place: USA:California | collected 2016-06-15
TGAAAAGATCATGTGATCCTTGAAAAATCGGTAATGACATATAGATAGACACATTACATTACAAGCGCTAGAGCACGGGAGAACTTATATGGAACAGAGAGAGAAACTTGAGAGGAATACGAACGAGGTTAAAGGTTCGAGTCAAGAGGCTGTAGGCGACTCAACCGGCAACGAGCGCCTGAATGCCGGGGCTGGGACCCCAAAGAAAGTTGGCAGGAGCCAGACCTCGCCTGGTCGAGTTGTAGCCAGATTACAGGCCGCTGGTAAGGTGTTTAGGAACCCGGCCAGAAATGCCCAACCCGCTCTTGAAGCTCCCCTTCCCACGATTGCTGAAGAGGTGAGTGATGAGACTGTTCAGGCGGATGCCCTCATGACAGATGTGACCAAGTGGGTCCGGCGAGTACTTATTCCCTTAGCCATCCTCGCCTGGGCTGGAGTCGCCATCCTCATCCTATGGGCGGCGGGCTATGTGGCGAGAACCATCCTTTTGCTGGTCATTGCCACGCTCCTGGCGTATGCTCTCTCCCCCCTGGTTACATTGTTAGAGCGTGTGGTGCCGCGTTTTCTGGCTATTCTCCTCGTCTACCTGATTGTTCTGGGCGGGATCGGTACGCTGCTCTACTTCATTGTGCGCACGACTGTTGATCAAATCGTCTCACTTTCAAACTATCTGGGAGTAGCGCTCACGCCCGGGCAGAACGGGCACCCCTCGGCATTGGAACAGACTCTCACCTCGCTTGGTATCTCACAGGACCAGATTACAGCAGCCCGCTCCCAGATCGTCAACCAGGCCGAAGGGCTTGCGGGAAATATTGTGCCAGTGCTGACGGGAGTAGTTGGCGCGGCTCTGGATATTATCCTGGTGGCGGTCATGAGCGTCTATCTGCTGATCGATGGAAAGCGTGTGGTCAATGGGTTACGCCAGAATATGCCCCGGCGGCAGCGAGGGAGGATACGCTTTCTGCTCGATACCCTGCAACGGGTAGTCGGAGGCTACATTCGCGGCCAACTGGCGCTGTGCGGCCTCATCGGTGTGCTGGTTGGGGCCGGCATGGAAATCCTGGGGGTGCCCTATGCCCTCTTACTGGGGGTGGTCGCCTTCGTCCTGGAGTTCATTCCAGTCCTGGGCACGCTGGTCTCAGGGCTCATCTGCGTGCTGCTTGCGCTGACAAAGGGCTGGCTCCTGGCGATCATTGTGCTAGTTTACTTCGTGGTCGTGCACGTGATAGAAGGTGACGTGGTCGGGCCGCGCATCGTGGGGAAAGCGATTGGGCTCCATCCCGTGGTCTCGCTGGCTGCCTTGATTGCCGGGGGTGAACTCTTTGGCATTTGGGGCGCATTGTTTGCCTCGCCAGTGGCGGGCGTTCTCCAGGCATTGCTCGTTGCCATCTGGTCCGAATGGCGCGAGACACACCCACATGAATTCATGGCGACGAAGGACAAGATCGCTGAACAGGTAGAGAAAAATGTTGCTGATAAGCCTGTCAATCCAGAAGCTGATGCAGAACCAGAGCCGAAGCTACTCTCGTGACAACTCCCCACGGCATGAATGCAGGGGCTCTCACGCGCCGTTTGGTAGAACGAAAGAGGGAACCTTTTCATAAGGAAGTGCCGTATATAAAGGCAGCTACCATAAATAGATCAGCGATAATTTCTAAGTAACTCTTCAGGACTTCTCGCCGCCTACGGCGGCTCGCTCATTCATGTGTGAGTGGCAGACTTGGCAGCCTGCGGCTGCCAAGTCTGCCACTCACACATAACGCTTGCGAACTGCTGTAGGCAATGAGGAGTCAAGAAAAGAGGCGACCTTGATTAGCTACTGATCTTTTTGCATCAGGAGGAATAGAAGACATGGCAGATAGATTTGGCAGATTCACCGTGCGGGCACGCAAAGTACTCACATTGGCACAGGAAGAGGCCCAGCGACTTCAACACAACTATATTGGGACAGAACACCTGCTGCTGGGCCTGGTGCGTGAAGGCGAGGGGCTGGCCGCAAAAGTTCTCACCGCCCTGGATGTAGACCTGGATATGGCTCGCGACAGAGTTGAAGGCATCATTGGCCGCGGCAAGCGCGTGGCGCCTGGGGAGATCGGACTTACTCCTCGTGCTAAAAAGGTGATTGAACTGGCGGTAGATGAGGCAAGGCGCCTGAACCATCACTATATTGGGACGGAACACCTGTTGCTGGGGCTGCTGCGTGAAGGTAGTGGTATTGGAGCCGGTGTGCTCGAAGACCTGGGAGTCAGCCTGAACAGGGCGCGTCATGAGGTCATGCAGGCATTAAACTGTGCAACGGGCAGCCGCCGTGTCCGTGGACCCACCAGATCTTTCTTCGTGGCTCTTATGACCATGGCCATCGCTACTGTGGCTGTAGTAGCGTTACGGCGCAGGATTTTGTGGAGACTCTTCCGTTAGGCAAAGCTGCTTATCCGGCTAACAAACGCCAGCAGCGCAACACTTCGGCAACGCTCCAGGCCTGGGCAAAGCAGCCTGCCGGGGTGAAAGGCGGTTCTGGTTCCATCACCTCGCTGATCGTGCCCAGACACATACTCCATAAGTGCTGTACCAATGGCTGCAAGAGGGCGCGTAATGCCGCACGATCGTTGTATATACGCAGGTGGATATCAATATATGGGCCTATCAACCACGGCCAGACCGCGCCTTGATGATACGCTCCATCGCGCGCTGCTTGATTTCCATTGAAATGCCTGCGATAGGCTGGATCCTCGGGACTGAGCGAGCGCAGGCCGAAAGGTGTGTCGAGATGATCCGTCACTTGCTGCAGCATACTGCTTATCTGGGCTTCGGAAAGCAGGTCGTGGGTCAGAGAAGCGGCAAATAATTGATTGGGGCGTAGTGATGCATCATTCTGTCCCGCTTTCCCCTCGACATCTACTACATCGTAGAGATAGCCTCCAGCTTCATACCAGAAGCGCTCAGCAAAATTCTGACGTACCTGGGTGCGCAGTTGACCATACTGTGTCGCATCGGTTGAGAAATGAACTGCCCAACTCTCCATACAGGTGAGCGCGTGGTACCACAAAGCATTGACCTCAACGGGCTTCCCATGACGCGGTGTGATCACCTGGTCACCAACCCGGGCATCCATCCACGTTAACTGCATGCCGGGTACACCAGCATGGAGCAAACCATCGGCTGGATCAACGCCAATCCCATAGCTCGTACCACGCACGTGCCACGCGATAATATCGCGAAACGTTGGAAAGAGATCCTTTAACAATGACCAGTCGCCCGTCATAGCCAGATATGAGTCAAGCGCATGGAACATCCACAGCGTTGCATCGGCAGTGTTATACTCAGGCGCCTCTCCACTGTCAGGGAAGCGATTGGGGATAAGTCCATTCCTGCTAAAGGAAGCAAAAGCTTTGAGGAGACCTCTCGCCTCACTGAACCTGCCTGTATCCAGCAGAAGTCCTGGCAGAGAAATCATAGTGTCTCGCCCCCAATCCGTGAACCAGGGGTAACCTGCGATGATCGTTTTGCGGTCAGGCGAGAGCTGCCGGCGATCGTTTCCTATAGCCATGTACACTGCCTGTTCTGGACGCGCGACGATAAACTGATCGGCAGCCACAACCAGACGAGCCAGCACCGGGTCTTTTTGTGACAGATGCTCCGCTGAACTGTTGGCCACTGCCAGGAGTTGCTTGATGCGACGATTATGGCGCAGGTGAGCCTGTGATACGCTTTCTTCATGTTGTTGTCCGCCGAAGCTGGTAGAGGGCTCTGCTTCGGCGCTGAGCACCAGTGTCACACGCATACCAGGAGTAATGCGCATACGAAAATTTCCCGGTTGATACACATCCTCGCTGTCAGGTAGCCCGCGCTCTCGATCACGCCGGTGTAATATCTTCCAGTACCAGAAACCGGTAGGAGTGAAGGATGCCGGTGGACCTGCAATCAGAGAAATAATCGGAGCGCCTTTATACGCCTGCACATGACAACGATGGCCCTCGTTCTCCACAATAAAATGCCTGTCGGGCGAACCATGCGTTGTACTGTGATGATCGCGAAAGAGACAGTAAGGCGACAGCGTAAGTATCAGCGTGCGCTCACTCTTTTCGTTTTCTTCATCAAATGCTCCGTGCAATGTGTATTGTACATACGTTGTATTTTGCCCATACTCCATCCAGACGCGCTTTTCTAATGTGAGCGACTCTCGCAGGGCATATGTAAAACAAGGAATATCGCCTTCAAGGCCAACAATGTCAAGATAATTGTAACCCTGGGGGTCGATAGTGCCATCCTGGTACTCATTGACACCCAGCTTGAGGATATGCCCGCCTGGAAATTCAACCGTTTCATCTATCTTCGTCACCAGTACAACGCGCTCAACAGGGGGACGAAGCGCCGCCACCAGGAGTCCATGATAGCTGCGGGTCGTGGCTCCAACGATCGAGCCAGCGGCATAGCCCCCCAATCCATTAGTAACAAGCCATTCATGATCGAGTCCAGCCTGCACATCGGAGCAGATATCTCGACCTACGTAAAGGTTCCAGGCATTCGTTGGGGCTCGATGTATCGATCCTGTGTCCTGTTCGACAATCATGTCCCTGCTTCCCCTTGCTAGCTTTCGATCGCAGCCTTCATGCGCTTGAGAGCCGTCTCAATGCGTTCATCAGGTACGGTGATAGCAATACGTACGTATCCCTCACCCGCATTGCCAAAGTTAGTGCCAGGAGTGATGAAGACGCCAGTTTTGTCAAAGAGCCAGTTTGTGAAATCGCTTGAGGTGAAACCACCCGGTATTGCCGACCAGACGTAGAGCCCGGCTTCTGGCTTCTGCGTGTGCAGGCCCAAGGCATTGCAGCTGGTCACCAGCATATCACGCCGGCGGCGGTAAATGGCATTGCGCTGCTCTATCCATGATACAGGTAATTGCAAAGCCTCAATAGCGGCATACTGAATGGGACGGAACATACCACTATCAATATTACTTTTCAGGCGGCCAACTGCATCGACCAGGTCGGCATTACCCACCAGCATTCCCACCCGAAAGCCTGCCATATTATACGTCTTACTCAAGGAGTGCAGTTCAACTGCTACCTCGTGGGCCCCTGGAATTTGCAAGATACTCATGGGGCGGAAATCGTCGAAATAGACCTCGGCATAGGCCATATCGTGGATAATGACCAGGTTATGACGCCGGGCAAAGGCTACGGCCTTCTCAAAAAAACTACGGTCGACGCAGGCAGCTGTAGGATTGTTAGGGTAGTTCAGCCACAGGAGGCGTGCCCGGGCCAGCACATCCCTCGGAATACTATCGAGGTCCGGAAGATACCCATTCTGCTCCAGGAGGGGAAGTAAGTATGGCTCGGCTCGAACCGTCGTGCTTCCGGTGACATAAACAGTATAATACGGATCAGGAATAAGCGCTACATCTCCAGGATTGAGTACGGCCGAAACGCCGCTCAAACCATACCGCGATAGCCTCGTGCAGGGCGCGTATACCCCGGTACTCCGGATAGCGAGTGTTTTCTGGGTCCTGTAAGGTTGAACACAGCCGGTCAATAACCACCTGTGGCGCGGGCAGATCAGGGTCGCCCATCGAGAGGCTGATAACATCAACGCCTGCGGCTTTTCGCTCTGCTATTTTCTTCTTTGCGTCGGAAAAGTGATATGGGGGCAGGTTTGTAATCAGGTCAGATAATTGCACAAAAAGGCTCCTTAAAAGGCTTTACTTGCTGTATAGCGTAAAATCATTCGATCTTTGTGGTACGAGAGCTCTATGGCACTGGTAGGAGTGTCTTTATCATAATACGACAACGTGCGGAGCAACTGCAAAAAACTGTGGCCGCAGTTTTTTGCAGTTTCAGCGCCTTTTGAGACTGTAGGGCAATACTCCCGTACAGGCGGGTCGCCTGCGGCGACCCGAAGTTGTAATAGATGTTTTTGTGTCTTTTGCGGGCGCATCAGCGCCCGCAAAAGACACAAAAACATCTAGGAAAGGACGAGTTGCGGCGTAGCCGCAACATGTATGGAAGTATTGCCCCAGGGTTTGAGAAGCCCTGTTACTCCATAGGCTCCGCCTCGTACCAGTTCTTTCCCACTTTCATCTCAACCTGGATGGGTACGTCTAGCTTTGCTACCCCTTCCATCATCGTCTTAATCAATTTCCTGGCTCGTTCAAGCTCTTCGACTGGGATCTCAAAGACCAGTTCGTCATGTACCTGCAGGATCATGCGTGTCTTCCATCGCTTCTCATCGAGAGCGTGTTGGATGCGAATCATGGCAATCTTGATCAGATCGGCATTTGCCCCTTGAATTGGCATATTGATGGCTTCACGTTCGAGCGCCTGGCGTTCGACAAAAGGCAGAGAGTGCATATCAGGGAAGAAGCGTTTACGCCCAAAAAGCGTGTTAAACGACCGTCTTTGCCAGCCTGCGCTGATCTTTGGTCACCTGTGATTCAGGAATGTTGAAGAGGGTTGCCGCCGTTATTGTATGAATATCCTCACCTTTGCTGAATGCTTCAACCAGGCGCGGCTCATGTGTAATGTGCGCCAGAATGCGTAACTCGAACTGTGAGTAGTCGGCGGTGAGCAGTACATAGCTTGGATCAGCAATGAAGGCCCGCCGGATCTGCCGTCCCACCTCTGTTCGCACAGGGATGTTCTGGAGGTTGGGGTTACTTGATGATAAACGCCCGCCGGAGGAAATCGCCTGGTTGAACAATGTATGCACCCGCCCCGTTACAGGATCCATCAGTGCCAGCAAGCCATCAACGTAGGTTGATTTGAGCTTGGTGAGTTGGCGATACTCCAACAAAGAATCGACCATGGGGTGTTTCCCTCGCAGGCCCTCGATGACGTCGGCGCTGACGGAATAGCCCGTCTTTGTCTTCTTGCCGGATGGCAGTTTAAGCTCTCCGAAGAGGATATCGCCAAGTTGCTTCGTGGAGTTGATATTGAACTGGTGCCCGACAGAAGCATAAATTTCTGTTTCCAGCTTACGAATCTGTTCGCTGAGTTTCTTCTCCAGCTCGGAAAGAAATCCGGCATCAAGGGCCACACCATACAACTCCATCTGTAATAAGACGGGTGTCAGGGGCAACTCAATACTGTTGTAGAGATCTAACAGGTTGTGGCGCCGCAACTCATCGCGAATTGGTTCAACCAGGCGCAGCGTCATATCGGCATCGGCTCCTGCATAGTCGGCAGCGAACCGTACCGGTACCTGGGCCATGCTAATCGTTTTGCTACCAGTGCCAATCAGCTCGGAGATGGGCGTCATCACAATACCCAGGCGCTGGAAAGCCTGATCTTTGAGTCCAAGCCCACGCCTTCCTGGATCTGTTAAGTAGGCTCCTACCATCGTGTCAAGGGCAAGCCCGCGAACTTTAATGCCATAACGTGCCAGGATCAACATATCGAACTTGGCATTATGCATGTACTTCTCTATCCTCGCATCTTCGAGGAGAGGACGTAACTTTTCCAGCACATATGCCAGTGGTAATTGCGTACCTGGATCCTGGCTATCAATGGTCTGGATGTGTCCCACGGGGATATAATACGCCTCGCCAGCGGCCATGGAGCACGAGATACCAACCAGGCTTGCATGCCATGGATCTTCGGAAGTTGTCTCTGTGTCAAAGGCAAACTTCCCGGCATCATACATACTTTTGATAAGTACCTGCAATGCATCTTCACTATTCACGATCATCGTACTGGTCTTTTTCGAGCTTCCCTCTTCAATAAGCCGTAGTGGCGCCTCTTGTGGATCCCTGGAAACACTCGGCAGGCGCAGTTTGCGCACTACTTCCTGGCTTGCTTCAGGCATGTCGAAGAGATCCATCTGTACGGGACCAGGAGTCGTAGGGGCGAGATTTATCGCGCCCTCCTCCTCTAGCCTGTCAGAGGTAATGAATTGTGTGTCTGAGCCAACTGAGCCTGGCGGAGGAGGTGGTGTCAGAATTGGCACAATGCCGAGAGGAGGGGCCAGCAGTAAATCTTCATCCTGTTCTGGTACCGGCTCTTGCTTCTTGCGTGAGGCCGGGGCAGAAGCAGCGGCTGCCCTCTCTTGCTCTTTGCCGTTTGCTTGTACCTTCACCTGGTGGCGCTATTCCCAGGTCGCGGAAAAGCGCCAGCACTCTCTCAACCATCGTGCGAAACTCCAATTCACGAAAGATTGCCAGTACCTTGTCGCGGTTTAAGTGCTCAATGCGACAGGCCTCCAGGTCAAGTTGTACTGGAGCATCCAGCACAATAGTGGCAAGAAATTTACTCTCCTTTGCTTGCTCGCTATTTTCGCCTATCAGCTTCTGCTCTTTCGGTTTTAGCTCGTGGAGGTGTGCAAGGACGCCCTGTAGACTTCCATAATCGGCGATGAGTTTGCTGGCAGTTTTCTCACCTATGCCGGGCACGCCCGGGATATTATCGGATTTATCTCCTACCAGCGCCTTGAAGTCTGGAAGTTTTTCGGGTGTCAATCCATAGCGGGCCTTCACTGCATCTTCGTCGTATTCTGTGATCTCTGTAATGCCCCGCTTTGCCACCTTGACCGTGACATGCTTATTCACGAGCTGCAAGGTATCCATATCTCCCGTGTAGATAATGCTCTGCCATCTTTTTCATAGATAGGAATACCAAAGGCCTGGACGAGTTCGTGAATACGCCTAAACTGTGGCCTCATGTTATCGGGCAAGGTCGGTCGATGAGCTTTATATTCGGCAAATTGCTGGTGCCGGAAGGTAGGTGCAGGCCGATCAAAGGTCATCGCTATATACTCGGGCTTCTCCTCGGTGAGAGCTTTCATAAGCATAGACGTGAAGCCAAAAGTGGCATTGACCGGTTCACCGGTACTACTTGTAAGTTGTTCTGGTACAGCGTGAAAGGCGCGGTGAATCATGGCGTGCCCGTCGATCAATACCAATTTTTTGCGCTTCGTTTCGGAAGCGCTCTCTATTCTAGAGGCTTCGGTTGAGAGGGCCTCAGACTCTTGCTCACCAATGTTTTTTGTTGTCATATTTTTTTCCTACTGTATAAAAAGGGGAGATTTTCGGGGGGCACCCCCGCGCCCCCGGCAAGGGGCTTCGCCCCCTGCACCCCCATTTATGCTAATACACGATAGCTGCCTTTTAAACCACCTTCCCATACACATAGACTCGCGCTTGATGGCTCCCCTGGCAGATGTTCGCTCACCAGGGCAAAGGTGAGCTGTGTTACGTCTCGCAGGGGAATATGCCTCCAGTCAGGCTGACGCAGCCATTCCACCAGGGCAGCATTAACCTCGCCAGGGGCAGGTAGGGCCAGGCGTTTCGTCCAACTGGCTGTATTCAGATAACTCTGTGCTCCGTCGCTCACAGAATCGATGCGCACCATGTGTGTATGTCCGGCGATAGCGTAGCGGAGGTTGGGATTATTTGCCAGGACTGCATGCATACCTCTCGCCACACTTTCTCCCATTTGATAGATTGTTGGTGTACAGATTGCTGCAACCGCCTCAATCAGGGGCAACGTAAGGGCTTCTTGCAACATGGCGTACTCGGTCATCGTATTTGCTTGTGCCTGGCTCTTATCCTGACTCCCTGGCTCAATCCAGTCCTTTTTGCGTGCCATCATGTCTTGTTGAAAATCCGCAAAATCAATTGTCGCCTGCTCGAATAGCTTAACAGGTATTCGTTCTTCACCTGGAGCAAGGTTTGTCAATGCCGGGCGAGGCTCAGAAAGCATTTGCAAGGTCAATCTCGCTGATTCCATGACAATGCCAGGATTGAGCAGGCAAAGAAGGGCTATTTGCCGTAAACTGTTCATAGAAGGCTCAAAATGATCAAAATAGGCGTATTCGAGGCTGATAGAGTGGGCTGCATGCTGCCAATAGTACGAGCCAAAGGGTAAGGTAATCGTGCTGGGACGAAGATCCAACGGTTGTCCTTGTTCATCCCACAGACCACTAATACAATGATTCCAGAAGTCGTAATGATTGCCGTGCTCAATATAGACATCCGGTAACGGCCGGTAGAAGCGTGTTGGGCAAAAGAATATCCTGCTATCGTTTACTGCTACGCCAATGGTCTCGCGAAGCTGCGCTCGCACCTCCTCAAAACACAGTTCGATATCGTGATTACCCGTTATGAAGGTTACGTGGCGTCCTTGAGTAGCAATAAAATGACGCAGCATTTCAAAGAAAGGGCCATGAGCAGCAATAATTTTGTTCAGCTTTTCCAGGGCCGTAGGAACATCACTGGCGCCTTGCGTGTCGTAGGGTGAGGTTGCCAGGAAGTCAAGAGCATCACCATTGATGATGAGTTCAACGTCATCAGCCCGACCCAGTGGCTCGCCACTATAGGCCGCTGCGGTAAGTCCTTCCAGGGCAGCCTGCTGCGCGTCGCTAAAGCCTTGCAGGGCACTTTGACCACCGGTAAGATGTAAATCACTAATAATTAATTTAATACTGGACATTGGAGCCCTTTCTTTTGTCTATTCTCATTATATTATGCTGAAACGGTTACAGGGAATGGGGTCTCTTTTAAAGTAGCCATGGAGTTACCATATTTGTCACTTTCCTGTTAGTTTCATTTTAGTATGTTTGTGCCGAGATGTATAGTATAGTTAAGTAGCAAGCAGTGATATATCGTTTTTTTCTTTGTACCGCCTTATAACTACAGGGCGTTTGCAGCGTTAAAAAAACGAACAAGCTCTTGTTCTTAACAATGCTAGTCTAGCACGCCTTAGAATATTCTGAGTAGATAAGGATTGTTGTTAAAAGGAGAAAAATATGTCTCGTCATAGTGCCACTTTGCATGGCGTAGGAGAAACTGCTATGGTAGAGGAAGA
>WNGQ01007090.1_pt1 | contig 10795 bp, 9 predicted proteins | sample 5407661 | NCBI WGS metagenome assembly WNGQ01 (sample SAMN13153382, study PRJNA577476) | soil metagenome | isolation source: 60 cm soil or saprolite under Garry oak tree replicate 2 | place: USA:California | collected 2016-06-15
AGCCCTGTCCCTCGACTGATTCGAACCAGATGCGGCCTCCGTGTTGTTCGACGAAGGCGCGACTGAGATAGAGCCCGAGTCCTGTGCCGCCGATACCATAGGCGCGGCTGTTGTCTGCGCGCTCGAAACGCCCGAAGATGCGTGCCTGCTGAAGCGCGGGAATGCCGATCCCCCGATCAGCAACGCTCAGAGAGGCCATGGGGGCCCCGTTTGACTCGCGGAGCGTCACCTGGACGGGACCGTTCTCGGGGCTGTATTTGATGGCGTTGCTCAGAAGGTTGTCTACCACCTGCTCGATGCGTTCAGGGTCCACCTGGGCAACGAGGTGCTCCAGCGGTGTTTCGAAGGAGAGCGTTCGCTGGGGCGCCGTCCGCTGGAAGCGGGCCACTACTCCTCTGCATAGGGCCACCAGGTCCGTCGGTTCGCGGGCCAGTTCCAGCCGCCCGGCCTGTACGCGGGTCGCATCGAGCAGTTCGTCGGTGAGCCTGACCAGGTGCAAGGCGGCCTGATCAATCCCCTGCAGCGCTTCTCGCTGCCAGTCGGTGAGACGCACCTGGCCACCGAGCTCGTCCTGGAGCAGGGTCTGCGCGAAGCCGCCCAGCACGGCAACGGGATGGCGGATTTCGTGCGCGACCAGGCCGATGAACTCGTCTTTGAGCGCTTCGGCCTCTTTGAGCGCTGTGACATCCTGGTGGACCACGACGGTTGCCGGCTCCGGTGCTTCAGCGGAATACGGCGTCTCATGCGGTGACGACACGGTGAGATGCTGTACGCCCAGGGCGACCGCGTTCACCAGGACGGGGAGCGCCGTCCCATCCGCATGGAGAATCATTTCCTGGTACCCTTGCACGGTCTCGCCCTTCTGGAGCGCTCGCACCGTCGCCAACTGCTCGGGGGCCAGGGGATGTCCGTCACCATCGAGAATGCGGATCCCGTTCGCCGCGAGAAACTCGCCCATGGGCTGGCCGGGCTGCCACGAGACGCCCCACACCTCCGCTGCCGCTCGATTAGCCAGGACCAGCCGGGCATCGCGCCCGCGCACTAGGTGCACACTGCTGGGCATGGCGTCCAGGATCAGTTGCAGCAGTGCCTGGCGGGCCTGGGTCTCGGCGTGCAAGCGGCGCTCGCTCGCCTCCAGGCGGCGCCGCTCGGTGACGTCACGTCCAATCATCACGCCGCCGCTGATCCGGCCATCGGCATCGCGGATCGGTGCCCCGCTGAAGTTTAGGAGCAGTTCGCGCTCTTCCGCGGGGCGAACCAACATGTCTACCGCGTGGACTCCCGTCAGCATCTCGCCGTTCAGAATACGCTGGACGGGCCATTGATCGGCCTGGAACGGCTGCCCCTGCTCGTCCCGCGCGAGGAACTGCTCGACGTGCCCTGGCATTGGGTGTGAGGTGGTATCCGTCTGCTGGAACGGGAGGAACTGCTCTGCCGCAGCATTCCAGAGCACGAGATGCCCCTCGCTGTCGTATCCCATCACCGCATCGGTCATGGCCTGCTGGATCGCTTCGAGCTGGCTGGCCCGTGCTGTGGCCGTCTGCTCGGCCTGGCGCAGCGCCGATACATCGTGCCAGATGAGAACGACCCCCTCAATGCGTCCCTCTGCATCGCAGAAAGGCGCGGCATTCGTGACCAGGTAGCGTTCACGTCCCCCAGGGTCGCGCCAGCGGGTTTCTACTGCAGTGACCGTCTCACCGCGCAGCGCCCTTGCCACGGCGAGACCTCCAGCGGGAAAAGGTCCACCGGAACTGCTGCTTTCTCCGGGCGTGGGAACCCCGAACAGCTGTTGTGCCACGGGGTTGAGCCGGACCATCCTCCCGGCCGCATCGTGGATGGAGAGCCCGTCGGGAATGGCTTCAATGATCGTGTCGAGCCGCCTGCGCAAGCGCTCAGCAGAACGCCGGGCCCGCTGCGCCTGGCTGGTCAGGAGACTGACCACGCACCCGACGCACAGGTAGACGAGCAGATTCAGCGCATCCTCAATGCGTGCCATCACCAGCGAGAACGCTGGTGGCAGGAGCAAGAGCACCAGCAGAGCCCCTCCCACCACGGTCGCCAGCAGACTTGGACCGACGCCCCAGGTGAGGGCCACCAGCAGGACGACCAGGATCACCAGCGCCTCCTGAAATTGAAAGGAAGGAAACAGCCGGGTCAGCGCCGTCAGGCCCGTGACCGCGCTGACCTGCAGCAGCACCGCGACCAGGTAGCCGACGGTAGGGTGAGCCCACCTCCCGGTGAGCCATGGAGGTGAGAATGTGTGGGCCACGAGCCCATGACGGGCGGCCTGCCAGAGACCTCCCAAACGTGCAGGTGGTGTCTCCTCAAGATCACGTGAATCCACTCGTCCGCTCCTCTCGCTGCTAGAAGCGATGGTACAGTACGCGCATGTCGCGACCCTGCTCCTGGCGCAGTTCCTTCCAGCGGGAGCGATCCTCCACGTAAGATTGGCGTGTTCCTCGTGCGCTTTCCCGCTGCATGCTCTCTCTCCATGATCGGAGGAGGGGACCGCCTCTTTCACGAAGAAGACCATTTTGTAACGTAATTGTAACATCTCACCGCTATTTTTTCGAGGCGTTCTGGTCTATACTGTCTCAGGAGGTGTCGCCGCACAAGCGCAGGGCACGTCTCACCACATGAGCACAGGAGATGAGATGGAAGCAGAGCACGAACAGGAGAACGCACCGGAGTACTCCTCCCTCCCTGTGGGAACAAGGGCGCTTGTCGCAGAATTGCTGGCGACCCTGAGCCATGAGTTGCGCAGTCCTCTGGCGACCATCAAGGCCTACACGGCGACACTTTTGCACCGCGAGAGGAGTATCTCGCGTGCCAAGCGGCACGCGTTCCTCCTCGTCATCGAGCGGGCCACCGATCACCTGGAGGCCGTGATCGATCATCTCCTGGAAATGGCGTCCCTTGAGACGGGTACGCTGGCGTTAGAACCTGGTGCCGTGAATCTCGTGCAGCTGCTACGCGAGGCTATCTCGGCGGCAGAGCGCCGCAGTGCAGACGCCGAGCAGCCGCACAGAACGCTGCGCTTCCAGTTCGAGGACCGGAGGAGCGCGCCGGGTGATGACGTGTTCATCGAGGCCGACCGCCACCTTCTGGGAAAGGTCCTGGGCCACCTCCTCGAGAACGCCGTCAACTACTCACCCGAGGGCGGCACTATTCATGTGGTGCTTCGCACGGTATCTCCTTCTGATCGCGCTGCACGATCAGATCTTCCGCCACAGGTGAGCAATGGACGTAGTGGCCGAACGATGCCCACGCTGTCGGGACTGCCGGGCGAGCAGGAGTGGGTCGAGATCAGCGTACGCGACGCGGGCCTCGGAATAGCAGCTGAGCACCTCCCGCGGGTCTTCGACCCCTTTTACCGTGTCGACACGCGACTCTCGCGTGAAGTGAATGGCCTTGGGATAGGACTGACCATCTGCAAGCGCATCGTCGAGTTGCATGGTGGAGTGATCTGGGTGGAGAGCACGGTGGGCGCAGGCAGTACGTTCCATGTCTGGCTGCTGGGAGGACGGCAGCATGCCGTCTCGACGTGACGTGACTTGAAAGGAAGGGAGTACATGACGGCGAAGAAGACCACAATCCTGGTGGTCGATGATGATGTGCAACTGCTCAAGATCGTCACGCATAACCTGGAGGCCGCGGGCTACCAGGTGCGCGCCGTGCGCGACGGTGCGCAGGCCCTCGAAGCGATTGAACGCGACGCGCCTCTCCTGGTGCTCTTGGATGTCATGTTGCCCAGGATGGATGGGTTTCAGGTCTGCCAGCGGGCGCGCGAATTTTCGGCGGTCCCGATCATTATGATCACAGCGCGCGGGCACGGCCAGGACAAGGTCAAGGGGCTGGACCTGGGTGCGGACGACTACCTGACCAAGCCATTTCGCGTGGACGAATTGCTGGCGCGGGTGCGGGCAGTGCTGCGGCGCACACAGTTCACGACGAACGGGCATGCGCAGTCGCTGCGCGCGGCCACGACCATCGGAGAATTGACCATCGACTACGCTCAGCACCGGATCACGAAAGCCGGGCGCGAGGTCGCGCTCACGCCCACCGAGTACCGCATCCTCGCCTACCTCGCGCAGAACGCCGGGCGGGTGGTGACACAGGACCTGCTGCTGGAACACGTCTGGGGGGCAGAGTACGTAGGAGAGAGCCACATGCTGCGGGTGAACATCACCCGGCTGCGCCGCAAGCTAGAAACAAATCCTTCACGGCCCCGCTACTTGCTCACCAGGCCGGGGATTGGCTACCTGCTCGTCAGGGGCCCCGATGCGCAGGAGGCACCTTGAAGCAGGAACGCCTGTGTGTGCAGTCGAGGCGGGCGACTCGCACGAGTGGACACGTTGCGTATCCACCCGATGATACGCCTCTCCCTTGCTGACCTTCTCGATCATCTCACAAATGAACGCATCCTCGCTCACATGCACTGTGCCCTCCGCAGGGAGCCTCTCCACAGCTCACGCTCATGTCCCACGGTGACCTTCCGACGTCTCCCCCGATTGTAGCGCATTTGTAGCGTATGCTGCACCAATTGTAACGAGTTTGTAATAAGGGAGTGTTATGCTTTACCAGCGGCAGGGCTTCACAGGAGATACTCGCAGCGCACCAGAAATGCAACAGTATGATTCTTGGAGGCGCATGAAATCCCTCCTGTTGCATTTCTGGTCACCTTAGTTAACGCCAAGGATACCTTGGCGTTGGGGGAATTTGCCCTGCAAGCACAACGCATGTTTTTTTGGTTCCGAGAAGAGCCAAAGTACGGTGAAAGACACCGCTCTCACAATAGCTGTATCGGCTGGTCGTTGCTGCGATCAGTCAGAGGGAACCCATGGACACAGAGATTGGTCAAACCTCGCTCACGCGTCTCCTGGAACGCATCTCCCGCCTGGAACAAGACGTCATGGAACTGCGCCAGTGCGTGCCTGTGCCACCAGCGCAGGTAGCACGACCGGGAAACGGGCCAGCTTCCCTCTCCTTACTGCCTCACGTATCCAGGGTCGGAGCACCTGGAGCCGCTGACTGGGAAGTCAGGTGTCTGGGCAGCTTCCACCTGCGCTGTGCTGGCCGCGAGGTGCCTCCTTGCAAGAGCCGTCGTGGCCAGTCGCTTCTCAAGTACCTGCTGGCCAGTCCTGGATGTGCAGCTGCAACAGAGGTGCTGGTCGACTGTTTCTGGCCGCAGATGGATGCGGTGGCGGGCGCACGCAGCCTGCAAGTGGCTGTCCACACCTTGCGCTGTTCCCTGCGCGGCTGTGGCCCCGGTGGCAGCGATGAGACGGTCCTGTTTCGTCACAACCGGTATCTCCTCAATCCAGCCCTCTCGATCTTGCAGGATGTCGATGCGTTTCGCGCTGCTTACGAGCAGGGTCTGCGCGCTGCCAAAGCTGGCAGGTCGGCTGAAGCTCTCCAGGCCTTTGAGGAGGCGCGGGCCACCTATAGCGGCGATTATCTCGCCGATCCCTATGAAGAGTGGGCCTCCAGTGCCCGCGTGGCCTGGCAAGATAGGCGGCTCCACGTGCTCGAGCGGTTAGGCACCTATTACAGCCAGGCGGGAACATGGGACCCGGCTATTTCGTGCTATCGTGAGCTGCTGGCTGTGGATGGCTACCGCGAAGATATCTATCGCGTGCTCATGGGGTGCTACGCAGCAGCGGGGCGTCCGGCAGAGGTCAAACAGACCTACCTCACCTGCAGGGGGTGTCTGCGTCGTGACTTGCACCTGGCCCCTGCGGCAGAAACCACCTTGCTCTACCAGCACTTGATGCAGACATCAATGCCGCTGGGCGTGCATTAAGCAAAAATTAAGGGAACATTGAGCGGGATAGGCTAGAATAAGGATGTGCAGGGTGAGCGGGATGAGAACGGTGAAGGGGGTGGAGATGCACCTCGGGTGTGCCAGGCAGGGAAGGGAGAAACCTATTGAGTGAAGACACCACGAACCCGCAACCGCTGGCAGCCGGTCGCTATCTCTCGCTTGTGGTCCATCTCTGGGTGAGCGAGGATGGCGAACTCATTCGCGGAACCATCGCAGATGCTCACACGGGAAAGCGGCTGGCCATCGACATTTCAGCCCTGGCCACCCTGCTGCGGGAGAGCCTGGCACATGCACCGGGACTGGCCGGAGACGCACAAGACGAGCGCAAAATGAGCGAACCGTGAGGCCAGCTTGCAGAGCATCATCATCCTACGGTGCAACAGAGAGGAGGGAACAACCAAGGCATTTCGCTTCATGCAAACGATTGTTGTGAAATCAATGTGTTCGTTGAGAAGAGAAAAGGAGGCTTACAAAGCCATGTCCGATCATAATCATACAGGTAAAATCTGGCAAAGCTTGACGGATGGTGTGTTCAGACACTCCGAACCCACCAATACCCCCGAGACTAGAATCGGCGCTCCTCTCCAAGCAGGTCAGCAACTCATCGTCCTCTGTTATTCCCTGGGTACCCCCATATCACTCCAGCATCCTACTGGACCTCAACCTACTCACCCAAGTGATGCCTGGGACTTCGTCGTCACCAGCGACCAGGATCGTGGCGGGTACGTGGCTGACGTATTCATCGACACCGGTGGCAACATCCGCCAACAGCTCGGGGAGCAAGGCAGATGCGACATACTTAAGCAGCGTCTGGTGGACTCCCCAGGCCCGCGTGGCTAGTAGGGAAAAATCGTGGGCCTAGTGGAGAAAGCTGGCGGCCGCTGGCTCTCTCCCTGAGACTTTTGGCTGCGCTGGAGGCCTGGGCAGCGGTCCAACAGGGCCTGGAAGAGACCGTCCTGACCTGGTTCCATGACCATCCAGGCTGCGAGGCTGCCTGTGGCTTGCAGAGCGACAGGCACTTCGTCGCACTTGCTTTTGAGCTGTACGCTGGAATCCGCCGAGCTGGTGCGCTGCTGCCCACAGGAAGGAGTGATGTGCTGCCACTCCCTCCTATTTTTGAGCGAGCTGCTTTGCGATAAACGAGGTTGAACCAATGAAGAATGCATTGAGACGACGTTTCTGGCTTGAAACGGGCATGGCAATTGTTACAAGTGTTTTGTGTGTGATCACTTTAGTGCAGAGAGACTGGATCGAGATCGTCTCCGGTGTCGACCCTGATAACGGCAGTGGAGCACTTGAGTGGCTGATCGTTGGAGCTTTAGTGGTTGTGACGATCATGCTCTTCACTCTGGCAAGCTACGAGTGGCGCAGAGCTTGGTCTGCCATTTCCTGATTCATCAAAGAAGAGAGACTATTCAAAAACAGACACTGATGCTTTGCCATGCAGCACCCGGTTTTGAATGGTCTCCAGGTACAAGACAACAGGGTGTTGGTCGCCTTAGTGGGGAAAGGCTACTGCAAATTCGATGCCCAATATGCACCTATTGAAGTTGGGGATTTGCTGACGACATCTCCAACACCTGGTATTGTCAACTGTATGTTACCCTGGGTTCACTATGACCCTGATGGCAGGTCATTTCACTAACGATTGGAGTTGATAATGAAAAATGGCGAACGGAATGACAACATTGCTAGTGGCGATAGGTATTCGACGAAGTCTAAGGGGTTCGTCTCCCCCGTGCCTTTCAGCGAAAAACCGCATGCTCCTTGGAAAATCGCACCCCGGATTCTCAACGAAAACGAGGACCTGCCGCTCGTCGCCCAAGGGGCGATTACCGGACACATTGTGCCTTCGGCACCGACTCCACAGGTACTCAACTTCCAAAGCGGAAGCCCCTCCCCAAGTCCCGAGGAACCGGTTACGTTCCGAACGTTTTCCAAAACACAGCTCAAGGCTGGCTGGCCCCCGGACATGAGCGGGGCGAAAGCTGGGGACGTGGTTGTGATGTCTGGCAACCTCTGGCTAAAACTTTCTGTTGACGGTGGAAATACGTTCACGAACCTCGATTTCACGGAGTTGTTCGCTGCGGACACGATCTACGGCGGCTGGGCGGGGGACCAGGTGATCCATTACGTTCCCGCAATCGATTGCTTCATCCTCTACGTGCAGTCGTTCCAGGGCACGGGCGCAAATGCGAGCAAGAACGTCGTTAAGGTTGCTATCGCGAGCCCGGACGACCTGAAAAAGTTCGCAGGCGGTCGTGCTGCATGGTGGCGGCAATGGGACTTCACGTCGGACACGTTCGGCTTGGGTAACCGTTGGATGGACTTCCCCGATTTGACCTACGGATATAGTGACCCCTTCGGTGACAAATTCTTGTACATCAACACGAACATCTTCGCCGGGAAGGCGTTTCAAGGGAAGTTGTTTTTTGAACTGCCGCTGGCGGCTCTGAGAGAGGGGAGCGGCTTCACATTCCAATACGCGTTCATCAATGATCGGAAACTGACCTTCGGTTCACCCACCCAGAACATCAGCGATGAGAACTACTGGGCGGCACACGTTGATAACTCCACCATGCGAATCTACTCTTCGAAGGGGTCGGACGCGAATTACTACTGGAGAGAGCGGAAACTGAAGAACTGGCCGATGACAAGGGATAACGATATCATTTCCGCTGCCCCGGACTTTCCAGACTGGATTAGCGAGGACCACCGAATCATCGGCGCTACCCGCGTCAATAATCAACTCTGGTTCGCTTGGACTGCGACCAAGGGAGACGGAGGGGGTGGAGGGTTCAATTTCCCGCAGCCCCATGTTCAGATCGCGAAGTTCGATCTGTCGCAGGACTACAAGCTGTTGGAGCAAATGCAGATTTGGAACCCGGACAACGCGTTCGCCTATCCTTGCCTGATGACCAATTCGCACAACGAAGTCGGCATATCCTTGTCATGGGGTGGCGGGGGGAGGTATTTCGGAAGCCATGCAGTAGGCATCTTGGGGGATTTTATCGTCTGGTACGGCGAGGAGAGTGAGGTGACATCCGAACGGCAAAAGCAAGACGACGCTGGCAACCCGGTAACAAATCCAGATGGTTCCCCTGTGATGATCTCTCGGTGGGGCGACTACGTCCACGTCCGCTTGGCTCACCCAGATACACGTTTTTTCAGCGCCTTTGGCTACGCCGTACTGAAAGACTCTACCGCAACACCTCCGGAAAAGTTTGACTATCTTTATGTGGAGTTCGGGAGAGATTAGCTCGCGTCACCACCGCTAAGATAGCGGGAGAACAACGCGGGCAGAAGTAAAGAAGAGGAGCGAATCAATGACTGAAGACATCGATCGGTTTGTACAATTATGTGAGAAGTTCGCAGAGATTGACCTTTTAGGATCGGGGCCACCCTCTCCCCCCTACGGCAACTCCCCAACCCGCCAGGCCGTGAAAGAAGCGATTGAGAGAGGTGCTCCGGGACTTCCCCAGAGCTATCGAGATGACTATGTGGCGAAGCTCTTAGAGGAACAAAGTTTGTCCAACGCACTGCGTTTACCACCCGACCTGCTCGAAGCGGTGACGGGTGCAGTGTATCAGCATGCCCCTGCCAGTGAGGTACAACCTCAGCTTCAGCGCTTTTTGGCGGTGATTTCCCACCTTTACCACACCTTTACGTCGCAAGCGAAGGGAGACGAACTGCATATCACCATGGCCTCCCCATTGCCACCATTGGCGCTCTTCCAGCACTCTGGCATGAACGGCCCATTCACCGTTCCCTCTGATTCTATGAAAGGGTTGACTGGCACATCGATCGGTGTCGTAAGTTTACCCTCCGCTTACCGCGACTATCCAGTGCTTTGGGCCTCACTTGCTCACGAGACTGCCGGACATGATGTGAAACATGCCACTGGGAGTCTTCTGCTTGAACTCCAGCAGGTCGTACGGGCGCTGTTTGACACTGATCCTTTGCCTTCAGATTTCCTGAATATCACTCCTGATCAGATCCAGGGAATACTGTGGAGCTATTGGATCGACGAAACTGCGGCAGATGTGTATGGTTTACTCAACATGGGGCCAACATACGCGCTGAACTTTTCAAGCTATCTCGCCGCTCTCAGGCACCGCTTAAATCCAGGTGCGATGCCTATCCCTTCGGTACTTACCAGGTCGATCGTCCCAGGAAACAAGTTCCTCGATACACATCCGACTGATATCCTCCGGCTCTACCTGGCAATTGGGGTTATTGAAAACCTCAGCAGTCTCTCGGAGACGGTGCGCGACCACTACATCACGATGCTCAAGCAGATCACTCAACGTTGTGCTCACGGGGTCACCGAGGTACCAGTTCAGGGATTTGTTCCCATCAGCCTGGATAGGCCGGAGATAGCGCTCCGCCTCAGTTTTAGTCGAACACTGGAAGAGATACAGGACGTGGCCCGTCGGGTCGGGGCCCACCTTGCCACAGTCCAACTCCATACTCTGACGAATCACAGCATTCAATATATCGAGACGTGGGATGACGCCGACGAATTGATCGCACAGCAGATTGCGGCAGCGCTCCAGAGCGGGGCATCAGTAGTGAGCATGGGTAACGATACTCAATTGCTGGCAGGCGCGACCCTGGCCTTGTTCGCTGACGCAGAAAAGTTCACGGTAGTAAATGAGCGACTGGCAGAAGCTCTCGACCACAGCTATAAGCTCGACCCCACCTGGGGTACGCCAGCGGTGTGATCGGCTTCAGCTTCCCAATATTCACTCGTAGTAAAACTACCAGGAGACCAGAGGAGACAACTCTATGACGACTGATTTCTCATCACCAATTGGCGGGGACGCCCGCTCCTTAGGGCACTCACTGAAATAAAGGTACCGACTCCTGTGGATGAATAGTATAGTTCCAATCGCCATGAAAGGGCTCTCTCTTGATGTTCAAAGTGGCCAAGTCTTCGTCCGAGACTTTGATGCCTGTCGGAGAACTATT
>WNGQ01022611.1_pt1 | contig 10793 bp, 6 predicted proteins | sample 5407661 | NCBI WGS metagenome assembly WNGQ01 (sample SAMN13153382, study PRJNA577476) | soil metagenome | isolation source: 60 cm soil or saprolite under Garry oak tree replicate 2 | place: USA:California | collected 2016-06-15
GCCGTTGATCTTCAGCAGTGTTGGCAATCTCTTTGCCTTTGCAAGACCTGCGATGGGCGTGCTGGAAGATGCTGCCGCGATCAGTCAGGGAGGGGGGCGACTGCGCTCTACGGGGAGTACTGTGAGCCGGAGCGTGCCCGCAAATTATTCGCGAGGTGTCGTGGCTGCTGGTATCTTTGGCCTCGTTGTTGCTGGCATGGTTGGTATTGTCGCGCCTCTGCTGATTACCATCTTCACAACGTGGTTTGATGTGAACGCGAAAGCCCTTGCGGCAATCCCTAACGTCAAGGTGCAAGCATTACCCAAGTTGCCGCCGACCGATGCGAACCACATCGTTCTGGTCAGTAAGAGTGTCGCGGCCTACAAAGGTCAGCAGGTTCTTGGCTCTAACGGACAGAATCTCGGTTCGGCTTATAGTCTCGGCCCGGATAGCTATACGTTGCAATCCGTTAAAGGCCACCTGTATTATGTCTGCCCGCTCTCGTACAATAATATCTTCGTCAATCTCTCCAATCCTACAACTCCAGGCTTTGTGGTGGTTGATGCGGAGGACCCCCAGGCTGTTCCTCAATTGCGTACCGAGCAGACGCAGGCGGGCACATCTCTTGCTTACTTGCCAGGGGCGTTGCTCAACCAGGACTTGCTCAGACATGTCTACTTGAGTGGCTATAGCTATGGAAGACTACTTGATCCGACGCTGGAGGTTGACGATAACTTCCATCCTTACTGGACGGTGTCGTTGATGCAGCCGATACGAGGCTATGTTGGCAATGATTTGTCAGAAGTGCTCATCGTCGATGCCCATACTGGCGTTATTAAAAAGTATAGCCCGCAAAATGTGCCTGCCTGGGTGGCTCATGTCATGCCTGCGGATACGGTCACGCAGTATCTGCAATGGTGGGGGTTGTACCATTCCGCGCCCTGGTTTAATCCTTCGGGGTTAGGTCAGCAGTCACCTGCAGGTGATCCCGAATTGCTCTATAATAGCGTCGATGAGCCGGTCTGGCTCGTTGCTATGACCTCTTCCTCCTCTAATGATAACTCCAGTACAGGGGTGTTTCTCTTCAATACGCATAAGAACGAAGCAAGCTTTTATCCACTTGCGGGTCTTGGCATTGGTGATAATGTAGTGCGTACCTTCCAATCCACGCGTGCGAATATACGTAACTATAATGTTGCCAGCGTGCAGCTTTACCAGATCTATGATACGCCAACCTGGGTTGCCATCTATGTGCAAAACACCAACAGTGGTGATATCTATCAGGCAGTCGGTATGGTGGATGCCAGAAACCTCAATGGCGGCAACGTGCAATTTGAAGCCTCACTATCGCAAGCGTTTCAGGATTACCAGCAATGGCTGACGCAGCTTGGTAGTGGCGGCAACACCTCTGCTAATCCTAATGTACAGACCATAACCGGCAAAGTGCAGCGCGTCTCAGCGGTGCAGCAGGGTGGTAATACTATCTATTACCTGCAAATAGCAGGACAGAAAGCTATCTTTACTGCCAATTTATCGCTATCGCCAAAGTTGCCACTGGTGCAGACGGGCGACACAGTGACCGGCACCTATCAGAGTTCGGGTGGGGCGGTAGAGAACTTCAAGACCTTCGATAATCTCAGCATCAATCTCGGCGGCGGGACACCGGTACCAACTGGAACGTCCACGCCGAGCAAGACACCCACACCGTAGAGATGAGGGAGGTGTGTCCGCTGGCAGACAATACCATTGAAATTTCGTAGGGAGCGGATTTATCCCTCTGCGATTTATCGCTTGTGACCACCTATCACCAACCTTCATCACGTGGCGTCCTGATCAAAGGATGTTGACGGAGCTGCGCCATACGGCAGACGGAGAAATGGATGGTGAGCCGAAGTGGCAAGCGGACCGAGGCGATAAATCGCAGAGGGATAAATCCGCTCCCTACGAACCCAAATTCGCCTTTTAGGGAAGAAGGAGAGCATTTGACTACTATCGGTGAAGCCTTAGCGCAGGGCAGGCGTGTTCTGGCGTCGTCCATGCAATCTGATATCGACCGTGCTCGTCTCGATGCTCAGGTTCTGCTGAGCTATGTACTTGGTGTTGATCGTGTCTATCTATACACCTACCCGGAGCGAGAGCTTGCGGCACGAGAGGAACAACAGTATCGTGAATTAATTGATCGACGCGCCCAACATGAGCCTGTCGCTTATCTGACAGGTACGAAGGAGTTTTACGGTCGTGAGTTCATCGTTGACCGGCGCGTGCTCATTCCGCGTCCTGAGACCGAATTGCTGGTCGAAGCTGCTCTGGAGCAAGTCAGGCTGCACCTGTATGTCGATCGATTGCCGCTGGTCGCGGATATCGGCACTGGTAGCGGCGCTATACCTGTGACGATAGCACTGGAAGAGCCGCAATTGCCTTATCTCTATGCCTGCGACGTTTCTCCTGATGCGCTAGAGGTTGCGCGTCTTAATTGCGAACGGTATCATGTGGAGCAGCGCCTGCGGCTGCTGCATGGCGATCTCCTCGCTCCATTACCGGAGCCGGTTGATATCCTCATCGCGAATCTGCCCTATGTAGGAACGAACGAAGAGTCGTTTCTTGCTCCCGATGTGCTGAACTATGAACCCCATCAGGCACTCTTCAGTGGACCGGATGGGCTAGAACTTTTGCGCAGATTCTGTCAAGAAGTGCAAGAATCTGCTAAAGTAAAACCTGGAGCAGTCGTTCTGTTGGAGATAGGTTATCAGCAACGAGAGCCGCTTATACGCCTGTTACAAGCTCTTTTACCTCAGTCTCGTATAACAACACAAAGAGACTATGCAGGCTGGGATCGCATTCTGCAGATAGCATTGTAGCGATGCCCGAGAGAGAATGCATCGTATAAAGAATTCGTTCTCAAACGTTATCTTCTATAGAAATCAATGTATACTATGGTGGTGGGGTTGCCATCGATATTTTACCGTCAGATGCAGTTATTAAATAGTATAGGAAGCACCACATGTTACTATCGACCAATATGAATACGTTATTCTCTGCCGATCTGACTGCCCATCTGCCCCTTTTGTTGATCGGAGGGGTCTGTGCCTTTCTGCTATCTTATTTGCTTACGTTCGCCGTGATTGGCATCAGTCGTAAGGCTGGTTGGCTAGATCGACCCTCTGTTGAGCGCAGGAGAATACATAAGGTTCCTGTGCCGCGACTGGGGGGCGTGGCTATTTTTCTGGCTTTTGTCATCGCCTCCCTGGTGTTTTATACCACCGACCATGATGTGCTGCCGGACGAGATGGTACGCTATTTCTTGCTGCTTGCTGCTTCTCTGCTCATCGTCATTGTGCATTCTTATGATGATGTGAAGGGGCTGAAGCCTTTGACGAAGCTGGTGGTGCAGACGATAGCGGTCATTGTGATCCTGGGACCCTGGGGCACACGCTTCAATGGTGTGCTCCTGTATGGTTTTAGCAATCCCTTTGGTATACCAGGGCATCACCTGGACCTGCCGTGGTATCGCCAGCCGGAGATCAGCCTGTTTATTCATACGCCCGATATCACACTATTGGCGATACCCGCGGTGTTGTTTACCTGGTTCTGGATCGTGGGCATGATGAATACCGTCAACTTTATCGACGGCATCGATGGGTTGGCGACCGGAGTTGTAGGTCTCGTCGGCCTCTTTATTACTATCATCTCCTGTACGCTGCAGCAGTACAGCATTGCCACGCTGGCGGTGATCTTCACGCATCCCCATCCTTGATATCGCGATGGTGATCTTTATGCGCGTGCGCCGTGGTTACTCACCTGCTCACTATGACACAACCTCCCATCTGCACTATCGCTTGCTGGCGGCGGGCCTGAATGCTAAGCAGATTTGTTACCTGTTCTACGGCCTGACGCTGCTCTTTGGCGTACTGGCGCTCAGATTTGAGCGCATCTATAAACTAGCAGGCATTGGCCTGGTTATATTAACGATGGCGGCCATCATTCTCTGGATTGACCACCGGCAGCACCAGCGAGGTGCACCGTTGAAGCTAGAAGACGATCCAGATCAAGGGCCGGGACAGGACTCCCCTGTAACAGGAGATGTCGAGCCAGAAGAGCAGGGGCCGGATGCGCATCCAGAAAATGTACACGAGAGCGCCAGGTAGCCGGCGAGCAGCCTCCTAAAGATCGGCCCTACCCCAACGGAAGCCTTCCGTTGGGGTAGGGCCGATCTTTAGGAGGCTGCTCGCCACGCGTTCCCCGCTATCGTGCGCCGACGCGGTCAGAGTTCAGGCTTGTCTCGAAGGCTGCATCTTCATCAAGCATGCGTTTGAGGAAGTGTCCTGTATAGGACTGTTCGTTGGCGGCGACCTCTTCGGGTGTGCCCTGGGCGATGATTTGACCGCCCGCGTCTCCCCCATCCGGGCCGAGATCGATGAGCCAATCGGCGCTCTTGATCACGTCCAGGTTGTGTTCGATGACCACGATGGTATTGCCAGTGTCGACGAGACGTTGCAGCACACTGAGCAGGCGATCAACGTCCGCGAAGTGCAGGCCAGTGGTCGGCTCATCAAGGATGTACATGGTGCGGCCGGTGGCGCGTCGTGAGAGTTCCGTGGCGAGCTTCACACGCTGTGCCTCGCCACCCGAAAGCGTCGTCGCGGGCTGACCGAGGCGCATATAGCCAAGTCCCACATCGTTCAACGTCTTCATCTTGTTGTAGATCGAGGGCACATTGGAGAAGAAGTCAATCGACTCTTCAACGGTCATATCCAGTACGTCGGCAATATTCTTACCTTTGTAGTGGATCTCAAGCGCCTCGCGATTATAACGCTTGCCGCCACACACTTCACATGGCACATACACGTCGGGCAGGAAGTTCATCTCGATCCTGACGATGCCCTCACCTTTACAAGCCTCGCAGCGTCCACCTTTGACATTGAAGGAGAAGCGGCCGGGCATGTAGCCGCGCACACGGGACTCGGGCACGTGGGCGAACAGTTCGCGTATGCCGGTGAAGGCGTTGGTATAGGTGGCCGGATTGGAGCGTGGGGTGCGCCCAATGGGCGACTGGTCGATATCGATAACCTTATCCAGGTGCTCTAATCCCTCGATGCTGTCATGCTCGCCGGGTCTGTCATGCGAGCGAAAGAAGACGTGCGAGAGTTTGCGGTACAGGATATCAGTGATGAGCGTACTCTTGCCGGAACCTGAAACGCCGGTGACAACGACGAACTTGCCGAGAGGAATGTCTACGTCCACATTTTTCAGATTGTTTTCACGTGCTCCCTTGATGGTCAGAGCAAGACCGTTTCCTTCACGTCTCTGCTCAGGGATCTCGACACGTTTACGGCGCGCGAGATAGTCACCTGTAAGCGAGTTGGTGTTGGCGACGATCTCATCGTAGGTGCCCTCCGCCACAACCTTGCCGCCGTGCTCACCAGCTCCCGGCCCGATATCGATGATGTGATCGGCGGCACGCATAGTATCCTCATCATGCTCGACGACGAGCAGCGTATTGCCCAGGTTGCGCAGGCGTGACAACGTTTTGATCAGTCGCTCGTTATCGCGCTGGTGCAGACCAATGCTGGGTTCATCCAGGATATAGAGCACGCCCATCAGCCCCGAACCGATCTGGGTCGCCAGGCGAATGCGTTGCGCTTCACCGCCCGACAGGCTGGCCGCAGTTCTGCTAAGGGTAAGATAGTCCAATCCAACATCAATCAGGAATTGCAAGCGCGCGCGGATCTCCTTGAGGATCTGCCGTGCGATGAAGCGTTCGCGCTCACTGAGTGTACTCAGGACAAGCGGCCCCTCTGAATCGATCTTCTCAAGCGGATCACCGAGCAGCGAGCCGTTATTGTTGGCATGGTTGTTTTTCTTTTTGCTACGTGTTTCAACTACCACCGGAACGGCAGGCCGTGCGCTGGTCGCCCCCTCACCCGCTTCCAGGTCCTGGAAGAAACGTTGGGTTTGCAAGATTGCCTGCTGGGTAGCCTGGACGATATTGCGTCCACCAATAGTTACTGCCAGGGCCTCCGGCTTGAGGCGTGCGCCACGGCAGACGGGGCAGACGCGGGCCGACATATAGGCCTCGATCTCTTCGCGGATACCCTCACTCTCGGTCTGCTTATAGCGTCGGTCGAGATTGGGGATGACACCCTCGAATTGGACGTTGTAGTTGCGTGTATGACCATGTTGTGGCGTGTAACGAATAGTGAGTTTTTCGGGAACACCGTAGAGAATCTTCTGCTGCAAGTCCTTGGTAAGATCCTTCCAGGGCGTATCCAGGCTAAACTCGTAGCTTTGCGCAAGAGCTTCCAGTGTCGCGTTATGCCATTGGCTGCCGCTCATCATCTTGCTCCAGGGTGCGATCGCACCCTGGAGTATGTTCATCTCCGGGTGGGTGACCACCAGTTCTGGATCGATCTCTTGCTGCGTCCCCAACCCTGTACAGGCGGGGCATGCGCCGTGTGGACTGTTGAAGCTGAAGGTACGTGGGGCGATTTCTGGCAGGCTGATACCACAGTAGACGCAGGCAGCTTTCTCAGAGAAGAGCAACTCTTCGCCATCAATGATCGAGACGAGGACCACACCGTTGCCCAACTTCAGGGTCGTCTCCAACGAATCGGCGAGGCGTTGTCTGAAGGCGGGGTCGATATCATCTTCGTGCAGGATGGCCGCGATATCTGGTTCTTCGATGCCATCTTCGTCGCGGTGGGTTTCTTTTGCGGCATTCACCTCGTAGAGCGCGGGCCGCTCCGCCACCAGCTTCAGCCCATCGCTGCTGCGGGAGGAAGAATCGCCGTTGTTTGCCGGTTTGCGCTGTTTGCGAATAACCAGGCGATCGACGACCACTTCGATAGTATGTTTCTTCTGCTTGTCGAGCTGGATTTCGTCGCCCAATTCAAGAATCTGGCCATCGACACGCACACGCACATAGCCTGCGCGCTGCATCTCCTCAAAGATATTTTTATACTCGCCCTTACGGCCCTGTACGAGGGGCGCGAGCAGCATAATACGCGAGCCTTCGGGAAGGCCCAGAACTGCGTCAACGATTTGCTGCTGTGTTTGTCGGCTCACCTCGCGTCCACAGGTGGGGCAATGCTGGTGTCCAATACGAGCGTAGAGCAGGCGAAGATAATCGTAAATCTCAGTAACCGTGCCTACGGTAGAGCGTGGGTTGTGGGTTGTGCCTTTTTGATCGATAGAGATAGCAGGAGAGAGACCATCGATATGTTCTACATCGGGCTTCTCCATCTTATCCAGGAACTGGCGGGCATAGGCTGAGAGCGACTCAACGTAACGGCGCTGGCCCTCGGCGAAGATCGTGTCAAAGGCAAGGCTACTCTTACCTGAACCGGAGAGGCCAGTGATAACCACCAGCTTATCACGAGGGATGGTGACATCGATATTCTTCAGGTTGTGCTCTTTAGCACCGCGAACGACGATTTTATCTTGGGGCATATAGTTCTAACCATCCGTCACTGTATATCGTACTATAACATGAGATAATTGGAAGAGTTTTTGATTCTGATTGCCTCTACCAGATAGGTGTACTGCCGCTTGATGCAAACAAACGTTCCATCTAACAGTACTATACTGTGCATCATCCGTCAAGTAGTAATAGGACATGTGTTCATCATATAGTTCTTGACGTAACTATTCGGGTCGCTTCGGTGACCTCTCAGCGCCTTCGGCGCTTCGGAAGCTGTTTTGTGTGGTATGGGTGGGTGGCGGCGACTGCCGCCACCCACCCATACCACACAAAACGTGATCGGTGCTTCGCAGCTTTTTGTGAGTGGTTGCGGGTTTGCTTGCCGCAGGCGAGCAAACCCGCAACCACTCAAAAAGAGTAAGCCGCCGCAGGCGGCGCGAAAGGGACACCTGAATAGGTACGTATGTAGCATGAGCAAAAGGGTATCTGCACTATATAGAACAACGAGAGCATAGCTATTATTTCCTATTGCAGCCCATTGGGCTGGAAAGGAATGGATGAGCATTGCGCATCCGTCTATAGATGCCCGAGAAGTGAAATGCTTTGATATATAACTTGTAAGTATAGAATACAATAAGATAGACAAGCCTTGTCAACGTATTGCCTGCTGAACGACAGTGTATCAGCCATTGGGTAGGAATTAGATGAACCTAGAGATGAACTTTGAAAAGCGCCACCGCCTTGTACGTGAAGTTATTGAAACCCTAATATTAACCGTCCTGATGTTTTTGATTATTAACACGGCCGTGCAGAACTTTGATGTTGATGGTATGAGTATGGAGCCGAAGCTACATAATGGGGAGCGCTTGATGGTTGACAAGGCCAGTTACATGTTTCATCCCCCTGTTCGTGGTGATGTCGTTGTCTTTGTGGCACCTCCACAACCCACACTGGATTATGTCAAACGCATTATCGCGCTACCAGGGGATACCATCTCGGTTGAGAATGGGGTGCCCACAGTGAATGGTGTGACATTGAAAGAGTTTTATGTCGATCCTCAACACATGGGGGCTTCGCCATCTGATAAGCCAATCCAAAATATGGTTGTGCCTCCTGGTGAATACTTCGTGATGGGCGATAATCGCGCGGAAAGCTTTGATTCACGTTCATGGGGTTTTCTGCCGAGAAGTAATATTATAGGACGAGCCACGCTGGTATATTGGCCACTAGGCATGGATAACGATGGATTGTTACCGGATGTCTCTTCAGTTTTTGCTAAGGTGCATTAGTTAGAGGAAAGACGATTGGACGTAGAACTCGATTTTGAAAAGCGCTATCGCCTGGTACGAGAAGTCATCGAAACTGTAGTGCTCACCGTCTTAATGTTCCTGATCATTCGGTTGGCGGTGCAGAACTTCAATATTGATGGCATGAGCATGGAGCCTCGGCTGCATAATCAGGAATTAATTCTGGTGGATAAATGGACCTACGCCTTTCATCCTTTTACGCGTGGAGACGTAATTGTATTTGTGGCCCCGCCCAATCCTGCCCAGGATTATATTAAACGTATCGTTGGCTTGCCTGGTGATGTTGTCACCATTCACGATACAGCGGTGTATGTCAATGGCTCGCTGCTGAAAGAAGCGTATGTTGATCCAGGCCACCAGGGCAATCAGTACGCCTCCTTTGACAATCGTGTCATTCCTCCTAACGCCTATTTTGTGCTGGGTGATAATCGTGGGGGCAGTTCGCCCCGTCTTTACTAACCTTCCTGGGCCTAACAAAAAGGTGGCGAGCACTAGCACCGATATCTGTCCCATTCGCCATGTCTCGACCGCCCTCTCTAGCGGGAATGAGAATCAGCAAGGTGGTGTGCTCAATCCCACAACCAGCCCAATGAGCATGAACGCGCTACTGGTGCTCGTCATGCCCGGTTTGTTGGCGGGATGCTCGTTTAAACGCAACAGGCGAAGAGTGCGTAGGGTGTGTGGGGAACGTGGTAGGAGCGTGGTAGGGGCGATCTTTAGAAGCCCGTTCTCACCCACCAGATCAGTTCCCCCGAAGACGGGCTTCTAAAGATCGCCCCTACCACTATAACTGGGTATCTCTTCCTCCGTCTTTTGAAGATTGATAGAGTACTACTTCAGTTGCAGGTCCAGTTCGCGATCTTTCAGTTGCACGCTCTGAACGGAGCGTTGAATGCGCGTCTGGGCGTCTGCAAAGTGTTTATTGAGCAATGCCTTCATCTCTTCAGGTGACATTACCAGACCAGCGATGCCCTCTATCGTGACACTGGAGGCCACTATCTGGCCGTTCACTGCCTGGGGCACCATGGTGATGGCATTAGGCAATCCATATATCTGGAACTCCATGCGTATACCACTTGGCGTGATGTGTGTTACGGGATTCTGAATGGGGTCGGATGGCGCAATATTCAACTTGATCAGGTTGTCAATGACATTCTCCTGCACCTGGATGGTTCCGGCGGGAGCCAGGGCGGCTGTTGGTGGAATCTGTTGCACGGCGTTATTCATGGCTGAGTCCAACTGGTTCTGAGCGATATCATGCACGTAGGGACGCAGGGCAAACACCCAGCCTGCACCTACGATAACGACCAGGAGGACGAGAAAGGTGAGGCATCCGAGAAAACAGCCTCCACGATTGCGGGCACGTCTATCTGGACGCGCTAAGGTTTGCGCTCTATTATTGCTTGCAGGTAACATCATGGCTCCTGTCTGTTGTGTTAAATTTTGGTTATAGATTGTCGGGGACGAAGATTCCTGGTTGGGTGGATATGGAATCGGCTGTGTGGGTATAAAGGGAAGCGCATCTTGCGTAGGTGTCTCCGTCCACCGATCTCCACGTGGCTGCTGGGATGGTGATGGGGAGGGTAATGAGGACAAAGATGCTGGGATAGATTGACCGCAGTTTGAACAAAAAGCAGCCTGCGTAGGAAGAGGCGTATTGCAATGTGGGCAGTTCATAAACAGTGCTCCCCATGAAAAGGAAAGTGCATAGCAGTGGCATCTATAGTATAGGCCTATTTGCTATCTGCGTCTACATTTTTTGCACTCATTGCCTATTACTACGCAGTTCTTAGTGTTCGCGTTTCAAGATCTCATCGATGGAAGAGACAATCTTTGCCCGCATGTTTGCATCGCTATTGATGGCCTGGATCACCTGCTCGATCAGGGTCTGCTCCTGCTGCGCCTCTAAATGATAGCCGTGCTGCTGGTGAACGGCGACAGCGGCGGCGCGCCTGATCTTCTCGTCGTCGCTTAGCTCTGGGGGTGGCTGGCGTTCCTCCACACGCTCTGTAGTTGTGCCGACAGGACTCTCACCAGTGAGGGGTTTCACACCATCTGCGGAGAAAGGAACCTCGGTGCCTATTAAATG
>WNGQ01007883.1_pt1 | contig 10787 bp, 7 predicted proteins | sample 5407661 | NCBI WGS metagenome assembly WNGQ01 (sample SAMN13153382, study PRJNA577476) | soil metagenome | isolation source: 60 cm soil or saprolite under Garry oak tree replicate 2 | place: USA:California | collected 2016-06-15
GTTTTTGGAGAAGATGGAACACATCCTCAAGCAGTATTTTGGGCATGATACATTCTGGCCAGGTCAACGTGAAATTATTGAGCATGCACTGGCTGGTCGCGACGCGTTCGTTTTGATGCCGACCGGTGGCGGAAAATCGCTCACCTATCAACTGCCTGCTCTTATGATGCCGGGGTTGACCATAGTAATCTCGCCGCTGATCGCATTGATGCACGACCAGGTAGACCGCTTGCGAGTCAATGGTATCCCTGCTACGTTCATCAATAGCTCGCTCAGCCCCACTGAACGAACTCGCAGAGAACAGGCAGCTGTAACCGGCAGGTTGAAGCTGCTTTACGTGGCGCCAGAGCGGCTTCTGGGCGAGAATTTCCTCTACCTGCTGGACGAGGTGGAAAATAATGTGGGCCTGTCCTTGCTGGCAGTCGATGAGGTGCATTGCGTCAGTGAATGGGGTCATGATTTTCGCCCAGAGTACCGGCAGCTAGGCCGCCTCCGCAAGCGCTATCCGGACATACCACTGATGGCTCTCACAGCAACAGCAACAGAACGTGTGCAGGATGATATTCTCACCCAGCTCCGGCTCCGCGATCCGTACATTCACATCGCCAGCTTCAACCGGCCCAACCTTTACTATGAAGTTCGCCCCAAGAGCCGGAGTTCGTACAGCGAGTTAGTGCAACTGCTGCGCGAACAACCAGGCGCATCAGTAATCATTTACTGTCGCCGCAGGGGCGTGGATGATCTCAGTGAAGCATTGAAGAGTGATGGCATTCGCGCTCTACCTTACCACGCGGGATTGACCACCGAGCAGCGCAACGAGTCCCAGGGGCGCTTCATCCATGATGATGTGCCGGTGCTGGTGGCGACGATTGCCTTTGGTATGGGGATAAGCAAGCCTGATGTACGAACGGTCGTCCACTTCGATATGCCGCGCAATCTTGAGAGCTACTATCAGGAGTCGGGCCGGGCTGGGCGCGATGGACAGCCTGCGCGGTGTATCCTCTTTTTCAACTACGGCGACCGCATGAAGGTCGAGTACATCATTGCTCAAAAAACCAGCGAGCAAGAGCAGTACATTGCGCGCCAGCAACTGCAGCAAGTCATCGCTTACTGCGATAGTACTGCATGTCGCCGCCAGGTTCTCCTGGACTACTTTGGTGAAACTCTTCTAGATGAGAACTGCGGCAACTGTGATAATTGCCTGCGCCTTGAAAACCTGGAGGACCACACCATTGACGCACAAAAATTTCTGTCGTGCGTGGCAAGAACCCAACAGCGCTTTGGCATGCGCCATATCATTGAGGTCCTGCGTGGGGCGAACACGCAGAAGATTCGCGATTACGGTCATGACCAGCTTTCAACTTATGGCATTGGCAAGGAGCAGAGTGTGGATGAATGGATGCATATCGGTCGCGCGCTCCTCCAACAGGGCTTGCTGAGCCAGACAACCGATAGCTATCCAGTACTCAAGCTGAATGCCCTCTCAATGGAGATTTTGCGCAGGCAGCGCAGCGTGCAGATCGATATGCCAGTACAAAGGGTACAAACACCAGCGCGCCAGGAAAAGTCAAACGGGCGTAGTCCTGCCTTGAAGCCAGAGGAGGAAGGATTATTTCAGCGACTCCGCGATTTGCGTAAGGAGATTGCTGACGAACAGGGTGTCCCACCGTACATTATCTTTTCAGATGCGACTTTACGAGCCATGGCCCAGCAGCGTCCACAGAGTCTGTCTCATTTTGCCCAGATTCCGGGTGTGGGCGAGCGTAAATTAGAAGCATACTTCACGCCTTTCACTAACGAAATCCGCTCCTACTGCGTACTACATAACCTGGATATGGATGTAGAAGCGCTCCATCCTCCAACCACGCAAAAAAAGGAGCAAAATCCTGCATCACCGTCCAGCGCAACTGTCACGCGTCAACTGACACTGGGACTCTATCAACAAGGCCTCAGCATCGAGGAGATAGCCAGGGAGCGCAATCTCAAACCAACAACCATCTTAAGCCATCTCTCAGAGTTAATTGAGGGAGGCGAGGCTCTTGATATTGAGAGAATAGTGCAGCCAGGGCGTCAAAAGGTCATTGCCAGTGCTTTAGAGCAAATAGGCGGTGATGTGCTCAAGCCGGTCAAGGAATTTCTGGGTGAAGATTATTCTTACGATGAGATCCGCCTTGTCCGGGCGGTTTTGCGCCGTTCCTAATAACTCTTCAGGTCTCCTCACTTCTTGATTCCTCACTGCCTACGGCAGTTCGCAGGGGTTTTTTGTGAGTTGCGGACTTTGCAGCCGTCGGCTGCAAAGTCCGCAACTCACAAATTTTGCTTATTGGTCTGATTGCGCAGCACTTAAGTGCCACAGGACACTACTTCAAAACATCGACGTGTGAGACCGGTTTCATTACACTATCTGCAAGCCCGCGTGTCTTCGTTACTGCCTTTACAGAGTACCCATAGCCAATGAGAGTGCAGGGACCAGGCCTGGAAGAAAGAGAGCATGTATGATCGTCATGGGCATCCTGGTTTCCGTATTGATCGTATCAGCCGTTGAACTCACTTTTTACATGTTCTTGATACCAGGCCCGTGGGCGAAACCTTTGCACGTTCGACCACTAGATAAGTATCTCGGAAGAGTAGCCTACATCATTGCTTATATCCTGTCTTTACTGAGGGCACCGCTTGGCGTTCTTCCCTATCTCGTGAAGTTGTTTATCTTCTTCGGACTTAACATTCGCTACGAGTCTGCCCGGAGTACCTACTTGCGCGAAGTTATCAACATGATTGGTGACTTTGTGAACCTGGGTTTGACTGCTCTGCTTGTCCTGGCTGTAGCCGGGCCAGCAAAGCTTCAACCACCAACCCTCATCTTTTATCTACCACTTGCGGCCGAACTCATCCGGCTTGTCACAGAGCGCGTTCCTATCACCTTCAGTGCCATGTGGCAGCTCATACCACATAGAAGCATTGTTCGCATGGTACAAGCTCGTCAACAATCAAGCGTATTCTGTAAATGGTTCGTGCTGCGCTGCACTCGCTACTGCTGCTATTATGCGCTCAGCGATACGGGCAGAATGCAGTATATTCTCTGTGCGCTCAAGCAGCGCGCCGCCTGTGACAGGGACATGTCAAAGCGACTTGAGTACATCCAGGCCTTTCGCATCATTCCGCTGCACTGCGGGCTGCGCAGCGGTCAGGTGAGGGATGTCGCTATGGCCGAAGTTTTTATCCACAGTAACTGGACGAACGACCCCTGGCTGCTCGTGGGGATGGCAATACGGCGTGCACCGTGGATATTTGACCCACGCTATCTGCGCAGGCCCTTCTATTACATGACCGAAGCCAACCGCCTGGCGACATTGTGTGTGTTAAAACACGCTCGCTACAGCCCTCCCTATGCCGTCTTCCAGTTTGGTCACGAAATTCGGGTGGCCCGCTTACACCTGTTCTATCTTGTTCTCCGCTGGCTGGGTGCAGACGTCGAGTATAAAGTCAGTGCAGATGGCACCTTTCAATTTGACCAGTTCATCTGCTGGCTCGAAAAGCGCTTCGGCTGTGCTCAAGCCCTTGCAGGGCAACGCCCTTTATACTCGGATGACGAAGTGATCGCTGAAGTTCTGTGCCGTTATAATGCCAGCGAGACGATAGTGGCCCAGGATATTGCATTGCACTATACCTATCCCTTGAAGTATGTTGAGGAAGTGCTATTGAACAAGATCGAGGCTACCAGGGAAAAGCTCGAACTCTGCCATGAGTCCAATATGATCTGAAAGGTAAGCCGTTTTTCCATTGCGAAGTGTTACTTTATTTTGAAAAAGCAGCGAGAAGGCGTGTATGCTAATGGTTGCCTCTTCAGGATAGAGAAAAATATAGTCAATGCGCTGTGCTTTTTTTCCAGAAGGTAAAAATTCTGCATGGAAGGTGGGCGTGTCATCTGCTGCAAAGATGTCTTTTGCATGAGAAATATCTAGAAAATGGGTATAGAGGTCGCTGCTTTTGGGAATATTAAAATCTCCAGACACAACAACATAGTCTTCTTTATGCGCAGCCTTCGCAATGAGGTTTGATAGCTCTTCTAATTGTTTCTCATGAGTTTGATACAGTTTATTCTCTCGTGACCAATTTCCTTGCCCGTTGGGAATCAAATGGGTATTGCAGATAAGAAGGGCTTTCCCCTGTATCTTTGCAACAAGTGTGCCTTTTTTATGTATTAATTTGCTTGCATACAACAGAGCATGCTTCATTTGCTTAGGATAAGTAAAAGGGGTAAATTGAACCTTTTCAAGCGGATGTCGAGAGAGGGTGACTAATCCTCCCTGTGGTCCAGGCAGTGCGCGCTCATAGGCAATATAGGGATAAGAGGGGAGGTTCTTTTTTAGCAAGTGGAAAAGGTTATACGTATGTACTTCTTGCAAATTGATAATGTCAACTCTTAATCTTTCAAACGCTTGACAGAGGGCAATATAACGGTCCGCAGGGTAAGGAGATAAAAAGGGTATGCCAAGCGTGTTGAGGCTTGCTATAGAAAAAGTAGAACTATTTTCTTCGTTCATGCTTTTGTGTCGTGGTACTCTTCACATGCTTGCAATCAATTGCCTGCTATGTATGATACGACACATAATTGCCTTCTGGTTTCTACTTCAGGGTTTCTCAAACTGTAGTGGCAATAACCTCGTACAGGCGGGTCGCCTGCGGCGACCACAAGTTGTAGTACAAGTTTGTGTGTTTGGCGTGCACTGGCGCGCACGCCAAACACACAAACTTGTATAAAAGGACAATTTGCGGCGCAGCCGCAACATGTACGTGAGTATTGCCCCCACTGTTTGAGAAGCCTGGTTTCCAGTCCAGTTCAGCTTGCTCATTTTAATACACATGTTCTACAATACAAAACAACTGCCCGCAAAAGGAAGTTGGAAGAGAAAATTGACACTACATTGGTATGGCTTATACGTTTGTTATAGAAGAAAGGAGGCTCTATGAGCCAATCGCAATCCACTAAAAATACTACCACAAACGTTTCAGATGATGGACGGAGCGAGAATCTCCGGGATTCACCGATGATGGCGCACTTGCTGGATGCTCTGGAAGCAGGGACAGATATCGGCCACTATGGACGCCTTACCTTCGTGATGGTCGCACGCCATTTTCTTGAAGAAGACAAAATCGTCGATTTTCTTGCCCATCAACCAGGCCAGAATGAAGAGGATACACGGGCGCTTGTCCTGCAGGTGAAGGCGCATGATTATAACCCGCCCAAGCGCGAGCGCATTCTTCAATGGCAGGCCCAGCAGGATTTCCCAATCTGCCCAACGCCGGATGAGCCTGGTACCTGCAACGTCTACCAGGAACTGCGCTTCCCCCCAAACATTTACGAGAACATCAACGAGTTTTGGGAAGAGCAAGCGGAGGCAAAGAAAGAGCAGTAGCGAAAGTGATGCATTGTTGCAGTAGGTTCAAATAAAAAGCGGCGTGTCCGTCCAGGTTTTGCCTGGACGGACACGCCGCTTTTTCATTACCCCTGGACAATCATCTGCTCCCCTGATAGGATAGGGTATATCTTCTAGAAAGGACATTTCTATTATGACGCAATTGGAAACATATATTGCGGAGAACGAAAATCGTTTTCTCGAAGACCTCAAAGGCTGGCTGCGTATCCCCAGTATCAGTACATTGCCAGAACACGCCGCTGATATTCGCAGGGCCGCAGAGTATGCAGCCGATCAGTTGAGGCATATAGGTTTTGAACGCGTTGATGTTATCTCGACACAAGGGCATCCACTGGTCTATGGTGAATGGCTCAAAGCTCCTGGCAAACCAACGCTTCTTATTTATGGGCATTACGATGTGCAGCCGGTTGATCCTGTGAACCTCTGGGAATCTCCTCCTTTTGAGCCGACGATCCGCGGCGAGAACCTCTATTGTCGTGGGGCTGCCGATGATAAAGGCCAGACTATGCTGGTCTTCAAGGCCCTGGAAGCGCTCATGGCGGTCAGCGGCACATTGCCCGTCAATGTGAAGGTGCTCATTGAAGGAGAAGAAGAGGCTGGGGGTGAGTCTGTGGAACGCTACGTCAAGACCTACCCTGAGCGTTTGAAGTGTGACTCAGCCTTTATCTGTGATACCCATATGCCTGCCAGGGATATTCCAGCTCTTATCAGCGGCCTGCGTGGCATGATCTACACAGAGGTCGAGGTGCGCGGCGCAAAGCGCGACCTCCACTCGGGCTCATATGGTGGCGTTGCGCCTAATCCACTGCATGCGCTGGCCCTTATCATCGCCGGGTTGAAGGATGCTGAAGGCCACATCCATATTCCAGGACTCTATGACAAGCTGCGCAAGCCAACGCCGGAGGAAAAGGCGTTTTGGAACGAGGACCCGCTGCATATGAATGAGTCGCTGCTTGAAGAGATGGGCGTCTCACAATTTACAGGTGAAGCGGAATATCCACCGCTGGAACGCATCTGGGCGCGTCCAACTTTGGAAGTGCACGGCATCATCGGCGGTTTCGTTGGTGAAGGGGCCAAGACGGTTATTCCTGCCGTTGGCAAGGCCAAGATCAGTATGCGTCTTCCCGCCGATTTGAAGTCAAAAGAGGTATTTCCGCTTTTCGAGCGACGGGTGAAAGAACTTGCCCCGCCAGGCGTAGAGGTGAGTGTACGCAACTTACACGGCGGCGAAGGGGTCTTGATCTCGCCAGATTCGCCACCAATACGGGCGGCAGCGGCGGCTCTGAAAGAAACCTTCGGCAAAGATCCTGTTTTCATCCGCGAAGGCGGGTCAATTCCGATAGCGGCCCTGTTTTATGAAGTTCTGAATGTGCCGGTGGTGTTGATGGGTTTTGGCTTGCCTGATGATAATCTGCACTCGCCAAATGAAAAGTATTCTCTCTCCCAGTTCTTCAAGGGTATTCGGACTGTTGTGAGTTTCTTGCAGAAATTAGGGTAGATTTGGGTTTCCTCTCTCTTCTTGGGTCCTCACTGCCTGCGGCAGTTCGCAAACGTTTTATGTTGGATGCGGGCTTTGCAGCCGCGGGCTGCAAAGCCCGCATCCAACACTGGAATTATTGTTTGAGGAGAATGGGAAGCCAGAAGAGCCACAGCTGCAGGCTGCAAAGCCCACATCCAACACTGGAATGGGCGAGTTGCCACAGGCGACTCGAAGTCCTGGGAAGTTAGAAAATAGGGTAGAAAGGTTATTCCAATGATAGACCTGATCACAACATATCTTGATGAACATGCAAACGATGCTCAAGCGCTGCTGGAGGGGCTCTGTCGGCAGCCGAGCGTAGTGGCCCAGGGTTTGGGTATGCCTCAGATGGCTGACTTGATTGAAGCGCTACTCAGTGAAACTGGTTTTAAGACGGAGCGCCTCTTTGCCGAAGGCGCGCCACCTGCGATTTACGGCGAGCTGCGTGGCCGCAGTCCCTACACGATATTGCTCTATAACCATTACGATGTTCAGCCGGCCGAGCCACTCGAATTGTGGCATTCACCTCCTTTTGAACCAACGATCCGCGATGGGAAGTTCTATGCCCGTGGCGCGTGTGACAACAAAGGTGAAATAGCTTCGCGCCTCACTGCCATTCGCGCCTTGCGAGCCGTTCATGGAGAATTGCCCATCACGCTGCGCTGGATTATTGAGGGGGAGGAGGAGATCGGTAGTCCTCACTTCGGTGCTATCGCCTCGAAGTATGCCCCACTGCTGCAAGCCGATGGGTGCTTCTGGGAAGGAGAAGGCTTTGGGCCTACCGGCCGGCCGGAATTGTTGTTGGGGACCAAGGGCCTGCTCTATGTGCAACTTGATGTGCAGGGCACCGGCATCGATGCTCACTCGGGCTCGGCTCCCATTCTCCCCAGTGCGGCCTGGCGACTGGTGCAGGCGCTTGCAACGCTTCGCACACCTGAGGGTCACGTTCGTATTCCGGGTTTCTACGATGCGGTGCTAAAGCCATCTGAAGCGCAGCTGGCTGCTATTGCCGATCAGCCGAATATGGATGCAGAACTGCGCGAAGCCTATAAGGTGGATCAGTTTGTCGATGGCCTGTCAGGAGCGGCTCTAAGTGAACGACTTGCCTTCACGCCAACCTGTAATCTCGCAGGATTGGTGAGCGGGTATACCGGGCAGGGCTCAAAGACGGTTCTGCCGGCCCGGGCGATGGCAAAGATTGATTTCCGTCTTGTTCCTGATCAGGATCCCCAGGATATCCTGGCAAAGCTGAAGACTCACCTCAAGGCCGAGGGCTATAACGACATTAGCGTCACTGTTTTTGGGAGCGCGGAACCAGTTGTGACCCCTATTGATGAGCTGTTAGTGCAGCGCATGATCAGGATTGCGGAAGGTTACAATGGTAAGAAACCCTCCATCAATCCCATTGCGGGTGGAACTTTGCCGTTGCTAGGAGCGTTGCGCCGCTACGTTGGCGTTCCTGGCCTCTCTGTACCAGGAAATCCAACCTACTGGGCCAATGGCGCACATGCTCCCAACGAGCACATACGACTCGACGACTTGCGCGAAGCCGTGCGCTTCAACTGCTATATGTTCCAGGCGCTGGCAAGCTAGGGGCCTGGCACCCACAAGGGGTGCCACTACATTTCTGTCTCACAACCCATCTGGACTGATTATTAGCAATTACTTCAGCCCTTGCTCATCGGCTATTTTGGTTAACTGGTTACGCACTTCCCACAGTTCTGGATAAAAGACGTCTTTGAGTGTGCGCTCCAGCAGATCCATGGGTGTGCCGCCTGTGCCGATAGAGCCAGGGCCAATCATGCGTTGCGCAAGCTTGAAATGCTGGGAACGGAAAATTTGAAACACCTCGTCGTAATCGGTCAGTGCTTCGGCAAAAGACATCAGTAAAGGATAGCGGTCGGCGTGGATGTATATTTCAGCAAGCGAGACCTGTTCGTGAGCGAGCATGTTAGAGAAATCATCCCAGAGCAGTGGTGAGATGGTCATTAATGCATGAAAGCCGGGCGAATCGGTGCCCGCGCCATCGGCCAGCACTTTACGGAAACTATGAAAATCCCAGGGAGTCATAGTTTCCAGCATGCGCATATTTTCTAGCATCAAGAATTGAATGCGTATGACGCGGTGCATCAGGCGTAACGCGGGCGGCAGGTTGAACTGCTGCAGCAGACTACGAATGCTGCGTAACTCAAACGCGGCCTCCTTCCACCACAACTCAAATACCTGGTGCACCACTTGAAACTGTAGCTCGTCATGTTGTACTAATTCATCTTCGGGTGTCTGTAAAGAGAGGAGTTCCTCAGTACGCAAGTAGCGTTCATAAACGCTCTGGCCAGGGGGGTGCTTAGGCGTATGCCGACTTATATGCTTTACCATAAATTACCTCTTCCTTCGCTGAAGTGGTCCTGGAAACACCATCGTTTCCTTTACCTACTATCTATAAGAATAGTAGCATGTATCTGCTTGACATGCTACTGTTGAATACTTGCATATACAGCGCGGACATACTATGATAGGACGAAAGGCTATGTTTATCAAGAATTGGAGCATTCTATGAGTACTATTCCCATCCTGGCTTATTTGATTGATTGGGGGTGGCTGCGTATCGGCCCACCCTACATCTATATTAATATTGATCCCATTATCTTCCATATTGGCCCAATATCCTTGCACTGGTATGGCTTGATGTATGCCCTGGCCATCATCATAGGCCTGCAGGTAATTCGAGGATACACGACGAGGAAGGGCATAACCCAGGCCATGGTCTACCGCATCACCTGGTGGTGTGTCATTTTTGGCCTGATTGGGGGCCGTCTCTACTTTGTAGTGCAGCAGCCAGACTTTGTTTCGCACTACCTCGCACAGCCCCAACATATCCTGGCTACCTGGGAGGGCGGCATGGCCTTCTACGGAGCTATCTTCCTGGTTATTCCCACGCTCATCTGGCGGGCACGCGTTGAACGTCTCAAACCATTGGTGCTGATTGATGCTGGTGTGCTCTTTGCAGCTGCCGGACAGATTTTTGGGCGCATCGGCAATCTGATTAATGGCGATATTATCGGCTACCGCAGTACACTCCCCTGGTCAACGGTCTACCAGCATCCCAGTAGCTGGGCGTGTTTGAACCCTGCCACATGTAATGTGCCCGTACAACCCGCCGCTGGCTATGAGTTGCTTACCAACCTGGTCCTGTTAGCCGTCCTGCTCTATCTCGCCCGTCGTGTGAGCCGCCCTGGGGTTCTGATGCTGGTTTACCTGTTTGGCTACGCCATCACCCAGTTTTTCCTCTTCTTTGTGCGTAGTAACGACATTGTCAGCTTCTTCGGCTTGAACTGGGGTTTGAAGCAGGCCCAATGGACATCGCTGGTCGTGTTGCTTCTCCTTCTGCCCATCACCTACCTGGTCCTGCGCTATTCAAAGCCTGTACCCAAAGGTGAAGTGGCCGCAACCTACGGTATTCCACAAAGAACGAAAACTGAGGAAAACGAGGTAAAAACAAAAGTCTCAGATAGTTCGAAAGAGGAGATTAGAGACGAAAAGCCGGAGACTGAGGAAGCGCAAGATCACATGACAACCGCAAGAGACGTCACTGCTGTAGACGAGGCTAGTACAAAACCGTAGGTTGGTGGGAGTATTATTTCTCACATCTGGTACAGCAGTTTACGATGGAGAACAGAAATCAACGTATCGGTGAGGGTGAGTATCTCCTCAAATTGCCTGGTTTGCTGCTCAATTGGCATACCGCTTTCACGCCAGCGCGCAAACACGTGTTGCTCGAAAGCCGCTCTTTCACTGCGTGCAAGCTGGCGCAACTGGAAACGTATCAACGC
>WNGQ01018843.1_pt1 | contig 10787 bp, 8 predicted proteins | sample 5407661 | NCBI WGS metagenome assembly WNGQ01 (sample SAMN13153382, study PRJNA577476) | soil metagenome | isolation source: 60 cm soil or saprolite under Garry oak tree replicate 2 | place: USA:California | collected 2016-06-15
CTCGCCGCCTGTCACCGCGGCGACGCTCGCCTTGAGCAAGCCTTCCTCAATCCGATAGCATCCGTCGCCCTCATCCCCCGCCACGAACAAGGTCTCAGAGGCTGCCAGCGAGACAGGGCGCGCCTTGGCAAACAGACTGTGCGAAAATTCCGCCGGCAAAGCGGCCAATAAACTTTCCGGTCTGGGAACTGGCTTCGCCATCGGCAGTCTCGCCCGTTCGACTGGACGCATCCGCAATCGCATTTTGGCCCCTCTCCCGTTGCGAAAGGTCGCCACGCGAGGGCCCTAGGCCGGAATATACGCCCTCTCCGAAGGGCAACTCCACCCTGGTCTCGCCATCTTGGCCCTAGTCATGACGCCGCTCCCTGTCCGCAGTGCCGCGCGCAGCACCGTGCTTGCGCCCCTCCTTCTCGCATGGCGCCATCAGTCAGAATGTGAATTGGCTCACGCCCGGGAGCCGAAGGGCGCCCGCCGTCGGGGTGGGCGCCGATATTGCACGAATGCACGAACCTTCGAGCTTCGCGACTTCCTGATGGGACTCATTTTGTAAACAATTCGCTCCCGATTCGGCGCTCTGTCGGCCGTCATGTTCACTGCGCTATTTGTCCAGGCAGTTGATCACGAATTGCGGCCGATCGCGCGGCAGGACTTTTTGTTCGGAGGCCTCTTTCTGGCAACCGTCTACCCTTTCTTTTTCCTTCGCTCTTTTTGCCGCCAATTCCTGATGCTCCGGCGCGATGACGGAAGGCTGATTTCGTTCGGCGGTGCCATCCAGACAATTAATAACGAATTGAGGACGATCCCGCGGCAGGATGTTTTGCTCGGTGGCCTGCTTCTGACAGTTGTTGATCTTTTCTCTTTCCTTCGCCTTCCTTGCAGCCATGTCCTGGTGCTCGGGCGCAATGGCGGCAGGCTGGCTCTGAGCCTGCCCAACCGCGGTCCCGGGAGCTGACATCATGATCAACGCGATGAGGAGGGCGGCGGAGCGAAAGACAAGCATGCCTTAACCCCTTTCGGCAAGAGAAGATTGCCGGTGCACCGGCTGGCAAGAAACGGCGGAGCCGTGGCCGCCGATGTCTAGCTCACACACGCCGAGGCGGACGGGCTCATCGGCTTTGCTGTTCCGCCCGCCGCGGTCTTATCGATTCGCGCCTCGTGAGATCCCTATAGTGAAAAGTTATCGGGTTGGCTTTGCCGACGTGCGAGCCCTAATAGTACGAGTGATCCAGGAGTCAATCGTATTTTTCAGGAGATGCGGCGCACGGCACGTCGGCACAGCGAAAGCGCAGCGATCTGAATGAGCCCGTCGCGGGCGTAACCGAACCACTTCGCATGGAGCTTTCGCGCAAGGCCGTAGGCAGTAAGATGAACTCTCCCTGGAAGGAGCGCGGCGATGGCGAAAGTGAGAGTGGGGCTTGTCGGATGCGGCTTTGTCGCCGAGTTGCACATGTACGCCTATCAGCGGGTCTATGGGCTCGACGCGCAAGTGACGGCCGAGGAGATCGACGTCGTCGACATCTGCACGCCGCCCGCGCTGCATGCCACGATGATCGTCGAGGCCATGCAAGCAGGAAAACACGTCGTCTGCGAGAAGCCGTTCACCGGATATTTCGGACGCGGCGACGACAAGACTCCGATCGGCAAGCACGTGCCGAAATCGCTCATGTACGAGCGCGTCGTGGAGGAGATGGACAAGACCTGCGCGGCCATCAAATCCAGCGGCCGGCTTTTCATGTACGCGGAAGATTGGATCTATGCGCCGGCGGTGGCGAAAACCGTCGAGATACTCAAAGCCACCAAGGACAAGATCCTGTTCATGAAGGCGGAGGAGAGCCACAGCGGGTCGCACGCCGCTCATGCCGCCCAGTGGTCGATGACCGGCGGCGGCTCGCTCATCCGGATGGGGTGTCACCCGCTGTCGACGGTGCTCTATTTGAAACAGGTGGAGGCGCAAGCGCGCGGCGAGCGGATCGCGGTATCGGGGGTGACCGCCGACGTCGGCAATGTCGCGGCTTGCCTGCCGCCGCAAGCGCGCCCCTTCATCAACGCCAATCCGGTCGACGTGGAAGATTGGGGAATGCTGACCTTGACGTTCTCGGACGGCACCAAGAGCACGGTCTTTTCCGGCGACATGATCATGGGGGGAGTGCGCAATGTCGTCGAAACTTATACCAGCGGGGGAACGCTGTTCGCGAACATCACGCCCAACAACCACATGACGAGCTATTTGACCGACGAAGAGAAATTGGCGGGCGTCTACATCACGGAGAAGGTCGATCGCAAGACGGGCTGGCAGTTCATCTGCCTCGAAGAGGAGTGGACGCGAGGCTACTTGCAGGAGATCCAAGATTTCATGGAATGCGTGGCGCTCGGACGGCAGCCGCGCGCCGATCTCGGCCTGGCCTACGAAACCACCAAGATCAACTACGCCGGCTATTGGTCGGCCGAGGAAGGGCGGCGCATCGCGTTGTAATTCCGATTGTCATGCGCGGGCTTGACCCGCGCATCCCTCCCCTTCGCAAAAAGTCTTTACAAAGATCGATGGATTGCACCGCAACTCGGGCTTGCCCCGAGTTGCGCACCATTATGCGCCGCAAGTCGGGTAAACCCGACTTGCGGTGTCAAGCCCGGCAATGACGCCGGATCAGCCAGTCTCAACGACCATTGGTGTTACTCGGCCGGCGCCCTGCCTGCGCGCGGTCGGCGCGCCATCTCGAACCAGCCGAGAATCCCGCGCGGCATGAAGACGACGAAGAGGATCAGGAGAATGCCGTAGATGGCATTTGCAGCGCCGACGAAGTTGGCGCCGAACCAGACCCGCAGGCCTTCGGTCAGCGCGATCGTCAACAGCGCCCCGACGGTCGGCCCGAGCATCGCGTACATGCCGCCGGCGATCGCCGCAAACACGATCTGCAGCGACACCCCGATCCCGGACACGCTTTCTGGATTGAGGTACATCAGGTACTGGCCGAACAGCGCGCCGCCGAGCGCGGTCAGGGCGGCGCTGATGATGGTGACGCGCAGCTTCTCGCGCGTGACATCGATGCCCACGGCGGCGGCAGCCTCCTCATCGTCCGAGATCGCCTCGAGCGCCTCGCGACCGATGCCGCGGTCGATCCAGCGCCAGACCAACAGCCCGCCAAGCCAGACGAGGAGTGCGATCGCGTAGAAGTAGCCCTTGTCGGGAAACTGCAGCGCGTACCAGGAGTGGCCGATGCTTCTTGGCGTCATGCCGAGCGAACCGCCGGTGATGTCGCGCGCCGCCACGATCGATAGCAGCACCACCTGGCCTAACGCGAGGGTGACGAGCGCGAAATAATGGCCGACGACTTTGAGACGAAAACACGCATAGCCGATGATCACGCCGAGCAGCGCCGACAGAACGATGCCGAGCGGGATGCCGAGCCACGGCGTCACGTCGAAATAGTTCCACAGCAGCGCCGGGACGTAGGCGCCGACGCCCATGAAGGCGCCATGGCCGAGCGAGACCAAGCCGAACCGCCCCATCGTCGACCAGGCGGTGTAGATGAACCCCCACAGCAGGATTTGGATCAGCAGATGGAGAAAATAAGCAGGCGTGACGAAAGGCAGTGCGAGCAGGACGGCCAAGCCGGCGACTGCCCCTATGCGCCGCGCGTTCATCGACCGACGATCCCTTGCGGGCGGATGAACATGAGCACGATGAACAGCATGAATGCGAGCACGTAGGAGAGCTCGGTCGAGAAATAGTAGCCGCCGATCGCGATGATCTGGCTGATGATGAACGCGGCGATGAAACCGCCGATCATGTTGCCGAGCCCGCCCAGCACGCAAATCATGAAGATCAGCGGACCGAACGTGTTGCCGATGAAGGGATGCACGTCGTATTGCAGCGCCAGCAAGCAGGCGCCGAGGCCGGCAAGCGCGCCGCCGATCGCCGACGTGACGAGATAGATGCGCCGCTGATCGACGCCCATGAGTCCGATGATCTCGCGGTCCTGAGCGATGGCGCGAATGGCGGTGCCGATATAGGTGCGCTTGAGGAAGAGGTAGAGCGCGGTCGCTCCCACCAGCGCCACGCCGAAGGCCAGCAGGCGCGAGTAGCTGATATAGATGCCGCCGATCTCGATGATCGGCAGCCGCACCCCGATATTGCGAAAGTCGGTGGTGAAAAGGAGCGTGGCGAAGCTTTGCAGGAAGTAGAGCAGACCGCCGGTGGCGAGAAGCTGGTTGATCGGCGCCGAGCTCAGAATCGGCGCAATGATCAGGACGTGAACGATCATCCCCAGTGCCGCCACGCCGAGAACCGACACCGCGAATGCGACGGGGAGCGGCCAGCCGAATACGGCAAAGAGCCAGTAGACCGCGTACATGCCGCACATGACGAGATCGGCGTAAGCGATCCAGACCACGTCGATCACGCCGAAGATCAGGTTCAGACCGAGCGTGAGCAACGCCAAGACGCCTGCGAGCAGCAGGCCGTTGATCGCCGCTTCGAGCAGGAACATGTCCATGCCCGCTATAACCCCATATAGGCCTTGCGGATGAATTCGTTGTTTTTCAGCTCGGTCGAGGTGCCCGCCAGGCGAATGCTGCCGACCTCGAGGAGATAGGCGCGGTCGACCACATCGAGCACTTGCTGGACGTTCTGCTCGACGATGAGGACCGTGAGCCCTTCCGCGCGAATGCGGCGGATAAGATCGAACACTTGCTGCACGACGAGCGGAGCGAGACCCGCGGACGGCTCATCCATCAACAGCAGCCTGGGCCGCGACATCAGCGCGCGACCGATCGCGCACATCTGCTGCTCACCGCCCGAGAGCGTGCCGGCGGGCTGGTGTCGTCGCTCCCGCAGCTGTGGAAAAAGCTGGTAGACCCACGCAAGCTGCTCGGCAAAATGGTGGCGCGCCGAGGGGATGAAGGCGCCGATCCTCAGGTTGTCCTCGACGGTGAGCCTTGGAAACAGCCGGCGATTTTCCGGAACATGGGCAATTCCGTGCTCGACGATGCGATGCGCGGGAACACCGACGATCGAACGCCCGTCAAGCGTGATAGCGCCGGCGAAGGCCGCGACGAGTCCCGATATGACCCGCATCAGCGTGGTCTTGCCGGCGCCGTTGGGGCCGATCACGCCCACGGTTTCGCCTGCCGCAACCTCGAGCGATACGCCGAACAGCGCGTGCAACGAGCTGTAGCCGGCGGAAACGTCGACGAGCGAGAGCATGATCGGCTTAAGCCCGCCTGCCGAGATAAACTTCCGCCACGCGCGCATCGCGCGCGGCCTCGCCGGGCAGCCCGTCGAAAATCTTCTCGCCGTGGTCCAGCACGATGACGCGCTCGACGACCCGCATCAGCACGCCCATGATGTGCTCGACCCAAACGATCGTGATGCCCATCCGGCTGCGGATGCGCGCGAGCAGGTCGGCGGCGCGTTCCATCTCCGCCGCGTCGAGGCCGCCCAGGCTTTCGTCGGCCAAGAGCAGTTTCGGCCGCGTCGCCAGAGCGCGCGCCAATTCCAGCTTCTTGAGCGCGGCAGCACCGAGCCCCGCCGTGGTGGCTCCCCCGCTCGTCAGCCCGACGAGGTCGAGCGCTTCCTCGGCCCGCCGGCGCGCCTCGTCACGACCGATCCTGCCCGCCGCGCCGTAATAGGCCGCGAGCGTCACGTTGTCGATGAGCGACAGCTTGCGAAAGGGACGCGGGATCTGGAACGTGCGCGCAATGCCTCGATGGCAGATCTGGTGCGCCGGCAGGCCGGTAATGTCTTCGTCGCGGAACCGGATCGAGCCGGCCGTCGGACGCAGCGTACCGGCGATCAGGTTGAAGGTCGTGCTCTTGCCCGATCCATTCGGCCCGATGAGACCGACAATTTCGCCTTCTCTGACGTCGAAGGACACCCGGTTGACCGCCAGGAATCCTCCGAAGCGCCGGGAAAGGTCGGTCGCAACCAGCATCGTTCAGCGCATGGCGTAGATCGACGAGGCGGGCAACGGCAGGACCGGCTCCTGGGTCTTGATGTTGGAGGGCCAGACGACGGAGATATGCTCGCCGGCATTCTGCATCACCACCGGCGTCGAGCGCTCGTTCTGGCCGGAGAGCTGCGTTCCCGGCGGGTAGAACTTCACCCCGTAGCCCTGGATGGTGCCGCCAGGCGGGATATCGACGTCGAGCGCGGCCTTGCGCACCGCTTCCGCGTCGAAGCCGCCATATTTCTCCTTGGCGATGGGCAGCACGTTGTTGAGCAGGATCCAGGTCTGATTGAAGCCCATCGAGCAATGCGGCGGCACGTCCGTCGCGTTGGTTTTCGCCTTGTAGCGCTCGACCATCATCTTGGTGAGATCGCCGAGGCCCGGCGCCAGCGATGCGGGATTGAGCAATTGCGCGGGTACCGGATCGATGTTGCAGAAATTGTCGACGTCCTTGCCGAAGGTGGCGCGCAGCTTGTCGAGCTGGCTGTAACCGGCGCCATTGCCCACCAGCATCTTGAAGCGCAGCCCGGCCTCGCGCGCCTGGCGCAGGAACAGGGTGATGTCCGGGTTGTACCCGCAATGGGAAATGACATCGGCGCCGGCGCGTTTGAGCTTCGTCACCAGCGAGGAGAGATCCGGCGCGCTCGCCGAATAGCCTTCCCGCAGCACGATCTGCAGGCCGCGCTCCTTGGCGAATTGCTCCGACGCCTGCGCCACCCCCACGCCATAAGGTCCGTCCTCGTGGATGATCGCGACCTTCACATCCTTTGGCTCAAGAGCGAGCCTTGCCTTGGCGTTTTCCGCGAGAAACGAAGCGAATGCCTGGCCATACTGGTCGGAGTGTATCTGGGCACGGAACACGTATTGGCGATTCTGGTCCTTGAACACCGAGGTTGCGATCGCGGTGGTGATCCAAAGAATCTTCTTCTGCGCCTCGACCTTGGCTGCGAGCGGCACGGCGTGCGCGCTCGCATACACGCCGAGCACGATTTCGATCTTCTCTTGGTTGATCAGCCGCTCGACCTCGTTGATGGCGGCATCCGCCTTGCTTTGCGAATCCGCGTTGATCGGCTGGACCTTGTATTTGCCGGCGACCCCGCCACGCTCGTTGACGATGTCGATCGCGATCTGCGCGCCAATCGCACAGGGGACCGAGCCCGCCGCCGCGAATGGCCCCGAAAGGTCATAGATGACGCCGATCCGGATCGGCGCTTCCTGGGCGCGAACGAGCTTGCCGCCGAGACCCACTGCCGCGACCGTCGCGGCCGAATTCCTGAGCAGCGATCGGCGCGACGTTATCGTTGTCATGGTGACCTCCCTTTGAGCTTATGGCCGCGATGCCGCAGCGTTTCGGGCAGTATTTGGATAACGTCGTTTGGAGTCAACGCGCCCGTCACATCGGCCGGCGACCGAGAGCGGACTGCCCCATCCAAAATCGGTTGCACATGCGTGCGACGAAGTCCGGTTGCGTCCTGCCCGCAAGCCGTTGTTCGGCCTCCTGATAAGGTCCGACATAGCGAAGCCGAGCGGGCAAGTAGGGATAGATCCGTCGAGCCCGCCCAAGAAACTGCTGCACCTCGCCCTCTTCGGCCTTGCCATAGCGGAGTGCGAACGCGTCTCGTAATCGCGGTGGAAGCAGCGCCGCCGTCACGGCCTTGTACCCGGCTGGAATGGGCAGCCATGTGTCCGCGCCGGCCAGGAGCCGCTGCGCCATGACGCGCGCTGGATCGGTGACGGTCAACGTGCTGGATCGTGCCATCGCCTCGGTGTAGGCGGCACCAGCGCATAGGCCATAAGCGCCGTCTCCACGAGGGTGGCGTGCACCCAACGCAGCGCGGACACCTCATTCGCGCAGTAGAACGAGCCTGCGGGAAACGGTCCCGCCGCCGATTGCAACGTGCCCTGGATCGAAGCGTGGCGACGATGCAGGCGGCGCGCGGCGTCGAGGCTCTGAGCGAGCGTCCCGAAGACCATCGTGAAGACGGTGCCGAAGGTGCGATGGAAACGGCCAATGGGATTGGCAAACGTGTCCGAGTGCTGCTCGACTGCGGCGGCAATCCAGGGATGGGCGAGCTGCAGCAACAGCGCCCGGCCCGCTCCTAAGAAAATCGCGGCCTCACGGTTGACCTGCCAGGTGATCGATCGAGAACCGAATACGCCCAAGAGCGAACCGGCCGCCGCGCCCCGCACCAGGTTCAGCTCGCACTCGAGGCTTTGCGTGCTGACGATTTCGAGCGGATCATGCTCTGTGCGCGCGTTCATTCTTGTCGCCTCGATACCCAACTCTAGGGAAACCGAGAGGGAGCATCAATGAGCAGGTATGGTGCAGATAGGCTCGATGCCGGCATTGCAGCGGGCTCGTAAGGATGCGCGCGTAGATCCGGAGTCGATTGTGAAGCGCGCGAAGGCACCCGGATCATCAGGATCCGCCGTTCGCAAGCTCATTTATTCTGAGATCGGATCAGACGTACCCGTGCTGGCGTCAGGCGCCCTTCCAATCCATATCGACGATGTCACTGACCCCGGGATCGAGCTGATCTCTGTGCACGATCGTTAGCGCCGTAAGAGCTGTACGGTTCGCGACGCCGAGTTTGTTATAGATGTTACTAAGATGAACCTTCACGGTACCCTCGGTTAGATTCAGCTGGCGGGCTATCATCTTGTTCGAGTTTCCCTCGCACAGCGAGACGACAACCTGCCGCTCGCGTGGCGTCAACGTCTGCACGAGTTGCTTGCTCTGCACTCGACGCCCCATTTCTCGCTCCATGGCAGCATCGACGACATCGGCCGGGAACCACTGTCGGCCCTTGGCAACCTGCCGCACGCAATTGGCCAAGCTTTCGGGCGCAATATCCTTGAGCATGATGCCTTTTGCGCCACGTGTTATAGCGGTCAGGATTTGACCATCGGTGGCAGTGGCGCTCAGAAATATAACCTTCGTAGCAAGTCCATCCGAGGTTATACTTGACAGGACATCGAGGCCATTTAAACCGGGCATGCTGATATCGAGCACAGCGATGTCCGGCACGAACTGCCGAATGGCCTTTGCCGCAGCGATCCCATCCTCACAGAGCGCGACCACGTTGATGTCCGACTGCGCTCGAAGAATACTGGCCATCCCCTGAAGCACGACGGGGTGATCATCAGCCAGAACAATGGAAATAGGCGGCCGAGGACCGTTCATGCCAATGGCACCCGTATCTGGAGCTCGGTCCCTAGTGGAGAACTACGCACGTCCAGCGATCCGCCAAGTTCAACAACACGCCCGCGCAGCGAAACTGGACCTAACGCCGCATCGGCAGGCTCTTTGTGGTCGTACTTGCAAGCGGAGCCGATGCCGTGTCCGTCGTCTTGAATTTGTATCGCCAGATGTTCATTCGTTTTGCGAATACCAACCCGGACCGTTGAAGCTCCGCCATGCCGAACCGCATTGGAAACCGCTTCCGCCAGCATGAGCGAGAGATGAGCGCCTAATTTTGCTGGAACACTCGCATCCTCTGGGTCCACCGACAAAGAGGTCGTACATTCCCACAGTTCACCGAGTTCGGAAACAACCCGCTGCAGATCCCGGCTCAATACAAGTTTGGTTCCGGCGTCCGATTTCGGCAATGTCTGGCGCACGAAATCTCTGATCCTGATCTGCTCGTTATTCAGCAGCTGTTTGATCGTATCGAGTCGCGACTGGGCGTCTTCATCGCGCTGGCCATCAGTCAACAGCTTGAGCTGAAACCTGGCCGCCGTCAGACTTTGCAGAATGCCGTCGTGCAGGTCACGAGTGAGCCGAATCCTTTCTCGGGCGGCCGCAGCCTCTTCGGTCTGGCGCTGCAAAATTTGCCGGTCGAGCTCCATTCCGATCCGCGACGCGACAAACTTGATCAACAGCAACAAGAAATCACCCCAGCTGCCACGGTCCAGAATGAAGACCCGCCCGCTGCAGAGGGTTCCCACAAACGGTGCCGTCCCGACGCTGCGAATTTGAAATCGTCTGATGAGTTCCTCGTTAATGAGCGGCGTCTTTAAGCGAGCCGCCCCACCTTGCATGTCGACAAAACCGGATCTCACATTGGTGGTCACAAATATCGAGTCAGAGTAGTGTTTCGATCGAAGGAAATCGTCGAGTCCCCCGGCAATTTCCCGCGTATGCTCGTAAACATTATCTTTCCAGACAGCGACATTGACGAAAGGCTCGTCTACTTCCTCCCAAACAACCAGCACCCGTGGCACTTCGAGGGTACCCGCACAATGGCTGAGCACTGTTGCCAGGCTGGGAGAGCTCATGTGTGACGGGTCGGGACCCGGCCAGTCGGCGAGCTTTGACAGCTGGTCGCGCCGCCGCACTCGCAAGGCGCTGAAATAGGCCAGGAAACCTCCGGCTGCGATCAGGTTCACGCCGCGGACGGTCGCTCCGTTCAAAGCAAAGCTGTCGGACGTGCCCGCCGGAGCGGACCGCGATGCGACCACTCCCACGGCCAATATTATCACAGCGAGCACGGCGCCCGTCCCCAGCACCCCCTGCCAATCCCAGCGCAGGGCGGCCGCGAGGAGAATGAAGAGTATAAACAACGCAAAAAACGGACCGGGCCTTGCCTGGCTCAGGATGACCAGTGCGGCGAGAAATCCGATATCGGCGGCATGAACGAGATATCCGGCCACCGGGCCAGGAAACTTCCAAAACGGGATCGCGAGCAGAGCGAGCGCAAGCGCTGAATATGCAATAAGGACCTGCGTCGCGGGCGGGGAATCAGCCAATTGCCCGGGGTCGAGCCAAATCGCGAGCAGCGACAACGCGCAAAGAATAATCCGGCCTTCTGCAATGACGCGCTCGGTGTGGGCGTCGAATAC